>Ga0265293_10000710_pt1 | contig 77005 bp, 77 predicted proteins | sample Munlanlewell138R_FD_192505 | JGI IMG/M metagenome (GOLD analysis project Ga0265293, IMG submission 192505) | Leachate microbial communities from a municipal landfill in Southern Ontario, Canada - Leachate well 138R | ecosystem: Engineered > Solid waste > Landfill > Unclassified | place: Canada... | reverse complement strand
ATCTTTTTTGGCGAGGAAGAGCAGTTGTTGAATCATTTCTTGTATGCTAATACTCTCTTGAAGGATGCTTTTTAGAACCTCTTTATACTCCTGCGGCTCTCTATCTTGCTTTAGCGCTACTTCAATCTCCCCGCGTATTACTGTCAGTGGTGTTTTAAGCTCATGTGACGCGTTGTTGCTAAAGTCTGTTATCTTATTAAAAGACTCCTCTAGATTGTTTAAAAGCTGATTGAAAGTAGCCACTAAATCTTTGATTTCAGTTGGAATCCCCTTTGTGCTTACTCGGCTTGAGAGATTATTTGCAGATATTGATTTGACCGAATATATAACTTCTTTTACAGGTGAGAGAGTTCTGTTTATAAGCATATTGGCAATAATCAAGAACACTATTAAAAGAATTGGCGTCGTAATTATTAAGCCGAAATAGAGTTGTTTTAAGTATGGAGAATCCATATTTTTCTCAATGGCAAGCTGTATAAAAACCTTGCTCTCTTCTTTGTCAAATATCAGCATAGAACTAACACGGTAAGAGTCTTTGTCAAAATAATATATACTGCCCACATGTCCAATCTCATTTAACGGTATATTAAAGAGTTCGCTATGCTCATTTGATGAGAGTGTTTGATGTTCTATTGTTTTGCTTTTTTTGTCATAATAGATGATTTTTACCAACAAAGGTTCAATTGAAAATTCGTCTATAAGCTCATCTGCTATACTTTTTGCGCTTTCATAGCCATCTTTTTTAAAGTCTGGGATAACATCTATGGATATCATCTTAAGTTCTGCATCGGTTGTGTTTAAAACCCCTTTTTTTGCCGTGTTGTAGATAAACACGCCATAAACGGACAGAACAGCTATATTTATTATGAAAAAATAAAAGAGTAGTTTTAGTTTTAGACTTTTAAACATTTTCATCGCTCAGTATGTAGCCTAAACCGCGAACAGTATGAATAAGTTTTAGGTTGTGATTTTTGTCTATTTTATTGCGCAGTCTATATATGTACACATTTATTATGTTGCTCATGCTCTCTTGTGCCATGTCACTGATATTCTCTTTTATGACAGTTTCTGTCAGCAGTTTCTTGCTGTTCCTTGCTAAAAACTCAAGCAGGGCGTACTCTTTTGCTGTAAGGTTTATCTTCTTGCCCGCGCGTTTTACTTCACGTTTTGCACTATCTATGCTTAAGTCTGCTATGCTGATAGTACTTGAAGTGGTTGAAGAGTTTCTTAGTTTAACCCGTATTCTGGCAAGAAGCTCTTCAAATGCAAATGGTTTTGTGAGATAGTCGTTTGCACCGCTGTCAAGCCCTTTGACCTTCTCTTTTAGCTCATCTTTTGCGGTAAGCATAATAATTGGAACTGTTATACTCTTTGCTCTTATATTTTTGCAGACATCTATTCCGCCAAGGCCTTGAATCATCAAATCAAGCAGAACAATATCGTAACTGTTTGTCTCGATCATATAAATGGCTTCGTAACCGTTTTCTGTAACATCTACGCTGTATGACTCTTCCTGAAGCCCTTTTTTGATAAAAGAGGCGATTTTTTCATCATCTTCTACAACTAATACTCTCATACTTATAAAACTTTTACCAAAATAGCCGTCCATGTCACTACAAAAACGACAATGCTTAAAAAAACTATGCTGCTGCCTACATCTTTTGCACGGCCTGCCATCTGATGATGTTCAAGTGTTACCAAATCCACAACTCTTTCAATGGCGCTATTTACGGCTTCGGCAATCAGCATTCCGCCAAGGGATATAAACATCAGCAGTTTGTAGGTTAGGGCTATCTCCAAAAAGAACAGCACAGGCAGTAAAACAGCGCTCAGGAGAAGTTCGATTCTAAAGGACTTCTCCGTTTTAACTATATCTTTTAGTCCATTTAGTGCATAACCTGTATTTTTAAAAAAACTGTATTTTGGCTGGTTTCTCAAATTTTCTCCTATCTATATAGAGCCTGTTTTCAATGAAACAATAGACTCATTTTATTAAAACAATATGAACACAAGATGACAATTCGTTCATACTGTTGATGAAAAAAACTTCATTTAAATTTCATTGCTGCTTCATATCTTTTATTTAATATTTTGCAATTTTTCTATTTAAGGATATTGCATATGAAAGAAAATATGACAAACAGATATAGTTTTATAAATTTGGTTTTTTGGTTTTTTTTACTTATTTCAGCGATTACAAGAACGGTGCTCCTGGTTAAATCTATCGATATAATCGAACTCTCTTTTGTAGAGATGGCAAAAATATATCTAATCGGAGCATTTTATGATTTTGTGAGTGCCGGTTATCTGGTTATCCCTTTTGTTCTTTATCTCTTTTTTATGCCGCAAAAGTTTTTTAGTCACACTATTCATCGCTATGCCGCTTATATCTTTACATATATGCTGCTTTTTGGAGCAGTTTTTTTGGCATTTAGCGAATGGTTTTTTTGGGATGAATTTAGCGTTAGATTTAATTTTATCGCAGTAGATTATCTGGTTTATACGAAAGAAGTAATAGGAAATATACGTGAGTCATATCCTATGGACGTACTTCTTAGTGTAATAGCCGCTATTGCAGGAGTAATTTTTTATATACTTTTCAAACTCGGTTATATTGAAAATATCTTAAATACCAAAAGTAGTATCAAGCAGCGCCTAAGACCTGCATTTATCTATCTTTTAATCCCTATTGTCTCCTTTGCTTCCGTCACTGATGATTTTTCAAAAATATCCAAGAATCAATACAGCAACGAACTTGCCAAATCAGGTCTCTACTCTCTTTTTGCGGCATTTAGAAATAATAGCCTTGATTATGATACTTTTTATATAACAGACAAACAGGAGAGTGTTTTTTCAAACCTAAAAAAGAGTGTTGATAGAGATGGCTCTATATTTTTAAACTCAAATGATATAACAAGAGAGATAGTCAAGTCAGGTGAAGAGAAGGATTACAATGTAGTGATGATTGTTGTTGAGAGTCTTAGCGGAAAATTCCTTCAGTCACTCGGCGGAGAGAAAGAGCTGACACCAAATCTGGATTCTCTTGCAAAAGAGAGTCTCTTTTTTAACAATTTTTATGCAACAGGAACGCGAACAGTCCGAGGGATGGAAGCAATTACCCTCTCTGTACCGCCTACACCGGGGCGCTCAATTGTTAAGCGACCAGATAATCACAACATGTACTCAAGCGGATTTATTTTTAAAAATAAAGGGTACGAAACAAAATTTATATATGGCGGACATGGCTACTTTGACAATATGAACGAGTTTTTTTCAAATAATGGATTTGATATTGTAGATAGAACAGACTTTAGCGATGAAGAGGACACTTTTCATACTGTATGGGGAGTTTGCGATGAGGATTTGCTCAATAAGAGTTTAAAAGAGGCTGACCTCTCCTACAAAGCACACAAACCTTTTATGAGTTTTGTAATGACTACCTCAAACCACAGACCATATGATTACCCGGAGGGGCGAATAGACATACCTTCACATACGGGAAGAGAAGGAGCCGTTAAATATACGGATTATGCAATCGGAGAGTTTATAAAAAAGGCCAAAGAGAAACCTTGGTTTAAAAATACTGTTTTTGTAATTGTTGCAGACCACTGCTCCACAAGTGCGGGTAAAACAGAGGTGCCTCTTGACAAATATCATATTCCGCTAATCATATATGCGCCTGAAATATTAAAACCTCGAGTCATTGATAAGGTCTCTAGCCAAATAGATATTATGCCAACCATTTTTAGTATGTTGAACTGGTCATATAAAAGCAAGTTTTACGGCAGTGATATTTTAAGCCCGTCATTTAAAGAGCGTGCGCTGATCGGTACTTACCAAAAGCTTGGTCTTTATAAAGAGAATAAGCTTCTGGTACTGTCTCCTACAAAAAAGATTAAAAGTTATGAAGTTGTTGAACAAAATATATATGACACAAAGTATAAAGAGACAAAGATATATGAACCTTTAAAAGCAGAGGCTATCAGTTATTATCAGGGGGCGAGTACTATTCATAAAAAAGGACTAGATAGATATGAGACTCAATAGGCAAATCACAGTTACGATTTTTTGCCTTTTTTCTCTGTTTTTTCTTTTTGAATTTACAAATATCGATATATTTGTTCAAAACTATTTTTATGACACAGCAACAAAAAAGTGGCTCTTGAACCATCAAAGCGGAAGCTTATTAGATATGCTTTTTTATACGGGTATAAAAAAGGCAATTATAGTTTTTGAAGTTTTAATTCTATTTTTGTATCTATACTCCTTTAGAGATTCTGTACAGGCATTAAAAGAGTATAGAAGAGGCTTGCTTATAGTCTGGCTTAGTATTGTTGTTATTCCACTTGTCATTGGAATTTTAAAATCAGTTACAAATGTACCTTGCCCATGTGATTCTCAACATTTCGGCGGAGAGTACCCATACATAAGGGTGCTTGAGAGTATACCGCAAGAGATTATAAAAAAATTCAAGTGTTATCCTGCCGGTCATGCAAGCGGCGGTTTTGCTCTTATGTCGCTGTTCTTTCTTTTTAAGGAGCAAAAAAATAGATATATAGCCCTTGTTACGGCGATTACAATAGGCTGGAGTATGGGATTATATAAGATGCTAATGGGGCATCATTACATAAGTCATACTGCAATTACAATGATTTTGGCATGGTTTTTAATTTTAGTGATTTATAAAATTGTAAAATAAATATTGCATTTTGAAATATTATTTTATAACACATCTCTTTTTTAGTAGGATGGCATTAAAAAAAGGTATAGAATGATTTTGGGGAAATGTCCATATTGCGAAGACGGTTCCGTTGAAGTGCGTGACAAAGAGGTGCGCGGAAAAAAGGTCAAACTTTATGCATGTTCAAATGCAAACTGGAAAACAGAGGATGGGGAGCTCTTTGAGCTAAGAGAGGATGCCTCTTGTGACTTTCGTATCTGGCAGAACTCACTTGCAAAATATGGAAAGTGGCTTACATATAAGGAGGTGCGCTCTCTTTTAGAGAATGAAACTATTGAGGTGGAGCTTCTGAGCAAAAAGTATGGCAAAAAAATCCACTACAACAAGCATATAGTCTTAAATTATGAGTATGGGGTAAGTGTTTTGTGGGATTAGGCTGTGACAAAAAAGAGTAAAAGCAGATAATCTTATATAAAACATAGTGCTTTAATAAATCTTTTACATTTATTTGTGTATAATCCACATCCACTTTGCTGTTTTGACATTAAGCTAGAGTATTTTTACCTATATAGTGATATATAGATAAAAGTATTGGCATGCAAACAGAGATGCTTGCCTAAATGCAGTAAAGATTGGCGTAAAGGCAAATAGTGAAGCTTATAAGAGGCTTGCTCCTCTCGCCGTTGGCGTAGCTTTTGGTAAGATAAATATAGTATAAGGACTTTCGATGAAAGTAAGAGCTTCAGTTAAGAAGATGTGTGATGACTGCAAGGTTGTCAAAAGAAGAGGCATTGTTAGAGTAATCTGCAAAGTTAAAAAACATAAACAGAGACAAGGATAATCATGGCTCGTATTTCTGGTGTTGATTTACCTAAAAAGAAAAGAATTGAGTATGGCCTAACATACGTGTATGGCATTGGTCTTCATGCTTCTCGCAAGATTTTAGATGCGACAGGTATAGACTACAATAAAAGAGTTTACGAACTAAGTGAAGATGATGTAGCAGCGATTACAAAAGAGATTCGCGCAAGTCATATTGTTGAAGGTGATCTTCGTAAACAAGTTGCAATGGACATTAAAGCACTTATGGACTTAGGTTCATATAGAGGGCTTCGTCATCGTCGTGGTCTTCCATGTCGTGGTCAAAAAACTAAGACAAATGCGCGTACTCGTAAGGGTAAACGCAAAACTGTCGGCGCAGCATAAGGATTAATAGATGGCAAAAAGAAAAGCTGTTAGAAAAAAAGTAGTAAAGAAAAATATTGCACGTGGTATATGTCATATCTCTGCATCATTTAACAATACTCTTGTAACTATTACGGATGAGATGGGCAACATGGTTGCTTGGTCTTCTGCCGGTAGTCTTGGTTTTAAAGGTAGCAAAAAATCTACTCCATTTGCAGCTCAAGCAGCTGTTGAAGATGCAGTAGCAAAAGCTCAAATTCATGGAATCAAAGAGCTTGGTATTAAAGTTCAAGGTCCTGGTTCAGGTCGTGAAACTGCTACAAAAGCAGTTGGTGGTATTGAAGGTATTCGTGTTACATTTATGAAAGATGTTACACCACTACCACACAATGGTTGCCGCGCGCCTAAGCGTCGTAGAGTATAAGGGAGATTGACTAGATGGCAAGATATAGAGGTCCAGTAGAAAAAATCGAGAGAAGATTTGGAGTTAGCCTTAACCTAAAAGGAGAGCGTCGCTTAGCAGGTAAATCTGCTTTAGAGAAACGCCCATATGCTCCAGGTCAACATGGTCAACGTCGTAAAAAAGTATCTGAATACGGTTTACAACTAAATGAGAAGCAAAAAGCAAAATTCATGTATGGCGTATCTGAGAAGCAGTTCCGTGCACTATTCGTTGAAGCAAAGAGAAGAGAGGGTAATACAGGTACAAACCTTGTTACTTTAATTGAGCAAAGATTAGATAACGTAGTTTATCGTATGGGATTTGCTTCAACTCGTCGTTTTGCTCGCCAGCTTGTTACGCATGGTCACCTTTTAGTTGATGGCGCAAAATTAGACATCCCTTCATACCGTGTTAAGCCGGGTCAAAAAATAGAGATTCGTGAAAGTAGCAAGAATAATGCTCAAATTAATCGTGCTATTGAGCTTACAAATCAAACTGGATTAGCTCCATGGGTTGATATTGATGCTGATAAAAAATTCGGCATATTTACTCGCTTACCAGAGCGTGAAGAGGTTGTTATTCCTGTAGAAGAGCGTTTAATCGTTGAGCTTTACTCAAAATAATAGTTAAAATATAAAAGGCGTAAGAGACATGAAAAAGATTAAAACTACTCCACTTGCTCCTCAAGAGTTTGAGGTAGAGCAGATTAGTGAGAATGAAGCTAATATAATGGCGTATCCTTTTGAGACCGGCTATGCTATCTCTTTAGCTCATCCACTTCGCCGATTTTTGTTAAGTAGCTCAGTCGGTTATGCACCGGTAGCTATAAAAATTGAAGGTGCTAAGCATGAGTTTGATTCAGTGCGTGGTATGCTTGAGGATATTTCAGATTTTATTTTAAACTTAAAAGAGATTCGATTTAAGCTACTTGATGATGCTACAGAGGCAGAAGTCAATTACAGCTTTGCGGGTCCTTGTACTATTAAAGGCGGCGACCTTTCAAATAGCGAAGTTGAAGTGGTAACACCGGAGGCTCATTTAGCAACACTAAATGAAGACTCTGTACTTAACTTTAAAATTAAAATAGCGCAAGGTATCGGTTATATTGCTAGTGAGGATACTCATGATGGACTAGAAGAGGGATATATAGCTTTAGATGCTTATTTTACTCCTGTTCGTAGCGCAACATATAAAATCGAAAACGTACTAGTAGAAGATAACCCTAACTTTGAGAGAGTGATTATAAACATAAGAACCGATGGACAAATTTCTCCATTAGATGCGTTTAGAAACTCTCTTGAAGTTATGTATGCTCAACTAGCTGTATTTAACAGTGAAATAAGCGTTAAGTCTCCTACTACAATTGAGAGATCTGAAGAGAGTCCTGACTTAAAGAAACTGACCATGCATATTGATAACTTAGGTTTGAGTGCTAGAAGTTTTAACTGTCTTGATCGCTCAAATATTAAACTTATAGGTGAAATAGCATTGATGAGTATAAATGATCTTAAAAATGTTAAAAACCTAGGTAAAAAGTCATATGATGAGATTGTTGAAAAACTTCAAGAGTTTGGATATGAAGTCGGCAGTGATCTCTCAGATGAGATTGTAAGTGGACTAAAAAAGAAAATAGAAGCTTCATAAGCTTGTAAAAAGAGGAATTATAGATGAGACATCGTCATGGATATCGTAAGCTAGGTCGTACAAGTGCACACCGTGCTGCTTTACTTAAAAACCTTAGTATTTCGTTAATTGAACATGGTAAAATTGAGACTACTGTCATGAAAGCAAAAGAACTACGTTCTTATGTTGAAAAACTTATTACAATTGCTCGTAGCAATGATAATAATGCTCATAAAGCAGTATTTGCGGCGCTTCAAAGTAAAGAAGCAACTAAGACTTTAGTAAATGAGATAGCACCTAAGTATGTTGATCGTGCAGGAGGATACACTAGAATTACTAGAACTCGTATTCGTCGCGGTGATGCTACTACTATGGCATTTATAGAGCTTGTATAACTAATAGACAAAAAGAGTTTACAAAGAGATATTTCATTCATATAAAATATCTCTTTTGCTTTATCTCTTTTTATAATATTGGGGCTAACTCAGCATTAAATCTACATACAAAAGAACTGCGCTTTTAAAACTTTTCATTTACTTGATGAAACTTCCCAATTCTAAAATACTTTAACAAAAAGTGAGACATTATGAGTAATTTCGCATTTGGAACTTATAGAATAAGCGATATAAATTTAGAGCACATTACGGCATTAAAAGAAGCGATAAAAGCCGGTATAACTATGATAGACACATCCCCCAACTACATGGACGGTGGAGCTGAGCGCGCTATTGCTCTTGCTTTTAGAGAGTTTGATGAAAACAAGAGAGATGAAATAGAGATAGTGAGTAAATTTGGGTATCTTCAAGGAACAAATCTACTAAACTATAAAGAGAATCCTTCAATAATCCAAAATGAAGACGAGGTAGTAAAGTATAGTGATAACTGTTACCACTCTATAGCAAAATCTTTTATGCATGAGCAGCTAAGCGCCTCTTTAGATAGATTAGAGATGAAGAGGCTTGATTGTTATCTAATTCATAATCCGGAGTACTACTTGCTAGATGCAATTAACAGGGGCATCTCTAAGGATGAGAGATTAGATGAGATGTATAGAAGATTGCAAGAAGCTTTTGTGGGTCTTGAAGAGGAAGTTAAAAGTGGAAGGATTGGCTCATACGGCATAAGCTCTAATAGCTTTTCCGTACCACAATCAAGCGATGAGTTTTTGCCTTATGAGGATTTGACGGCACTAGCATATAATGCTGCGATGATAGTAGGAAACAACACTCATAGCTTTACAACAATAGAGCTTCCGATAAATATGTTAGAACAAGAGGGGCTAAAGTGCGCTTCATGGGCAAAAGAGAGTGGCTTAAGAGTTTTAGCAAATAGACCGCTCAATGCAAAATATAACAATTTGATGTATAGACTAGCTGATTATGATGAGAGTAAAGATTACTATAACTGCTTAAATGAGCTTATGGAAGTTTGTGAAAATATGGCTTTAAAGCCACTATATAACCTTTTAGAGCAACTAGATGCAAGCAGACACAAATTCGGATGGATTGGGGATTATGATCTTTTTTTGTTTTCGCAGATAGTACCTCATATGAAAAAAACTTTAGAGAAAACCAAAGAGAGTGATACTCAAGCAATACTCAATTTAATAGAAATATTTCTTACCGAGTACAGAAAAATGGTTGCTTATGAGTGCTCAAAAAGAACAAGAGTAGAGCTAAAAGAGTTTTTTAAAGAGTGTAATGCTTCAATTCAAGAGTGCGCTATTAATTTTTTAATAAATAGAGAAAGTGTCGATTATATTCTAGTCGGAATGAGAAAGCCTTCATACGTTCATGAAATTCTTTCTTTGAGACAATAGATGATAACTTTTATCACTTGTTAAGCATTATTTGCATATCTTATGTAAATAATAAACTATGAAGGATGGTCATGATACCATTTACAGATGAAGAATTAATGGGTCCGGTAAAGAGTGTTATAGATAAGGTTCGTCCATCATTAGCACTAGACGGTGGTGATATAGAGTTTCTAACAGTAAGAAACTCAAAGGTTTATATACAGTTAAAAGGCTCTTGCGTGGGGTGTGCTAGTAGTGGCACTACATTGAAATATGGCGTAGAGAGACAACTTAAAATGGATATACACCCTGAAATAATAGCTATAAATGTACCTATAGGTATGGAAGACGAAATAGATAAGCTATAAAAATTATAAGGAGGAGAACATGGCAATAAGTAAATATAAAGTATTATCACAAGCTAAAGATAGTTTCTCCAAGTCAGACTATAAGAATGCATTAGAGAAGTTTGCTGCAGTACTACAAAATTTTCCTAATTCAAAAGAGGCGTATAACGGTGTTATACTTGCTGAAATGGCACTAAGTGGAGAGGGTGGAGCTGAAGCACTTTTTGATTACTATGAGATATTAAAAGAGGAAGACAAAGAGCAAGCAGACATCATTATGAGTGAGATTCTCCAAAATATGGATGGCTCAATGGAGAAGCTCAGTGAGGTCTTTGCACAGCCTATTCGCGATAGAATAGAGTTTGAAGATGGGATTTTATATAAAGATTTCAAAGCATTGATAGATGCAGGAGAGAGCTTTAAAGAGACGTTTGAAAATATAATGTTTTCAACTAGGGTAATTATTACTCAAAAAGAGGATTTTGTTGATTTCTTAGATAACCTTATAGAAAACGGCTTTGCGGATATGGCACTGACCTATTTGGAGAATGCGCTTAGCGTCTATCCAAGCGACGCACTACTTAGAAAACTACTCAAGAAGCTGGCAAAGGGCAAAAAAGTTGAAAATTGAACTACCCGAAGAGGAGTTTAGGTATATAACCGAAAATTCACAAGAGTGTGATAAGGAGACGGCGTTTGTACTGACCGCTCAAAACGAGAAATATCTCGAAGATGCAAAAAAAAGAGGTGCTCACTCTATTATTAGCATAAAAGATATTGCTAAACTTTTTGGAGTAGATAAGATAAAAGTTGTCGGAATTACCGGAACAAACGGTAAGACAACAACTGCAAGTGCTATCTACTCATTTTTGCTTGATTTAGGGCATAAATGCGCCTTGCAGGGAACTCGCGGTTTTTTTATGAACGATGCACTTGTTGAGGGCAAAAGCTTAACAACGCCATCGGTTTTAAACACTTACATGCATATTTATCAGGCAGTAACGGCAGGTTGTGAATTTTTTATTATGGAAGTAAGTTCGCATGCAATCGCTCAAAAAAGAGTCGAGGGCTTAAACTTTGAACTTAAAATTTTAACAAATATTACGCAAGATCATCTAGATTATCATAAAACTATCGGTGAATACATAGCAGTTAAAAACAGCTTTTTTCAAGATGATGGCAAAAAACTGATAAATAAAGATGAGCCAAAAGCATCGTTTAATTTTAAAAATACGTTTACTTACGGCATAGAAAACAGTGCTACATATAGACTCATTGCATACTCATTAAATAATGCAACAAGCGGAATAATACAGCACTTCAAAGATGTTGTACCTTTTACTGCATCTCTTCATGGTTTCTTTAATCTTTATAACCTAATGGCAGCTATTGCAGCAACTCATATACTAAGCGGTAAAAAGCTCGAAGAGGTTTGCGAAGTTGTAGATAATTTTGCGGGAGTAAGCGGCAGAATGGAGCAGGTAAGCCAAGAGCCAAATGTTATAGTCGATTTTGCACATACGCCAGATGGCATACAGCAGGTTTTAAACGCACTAAAAGAGAAAGAGCTTTTGGTTGTTTTTGGAGCAGGCGGAGATAGAGACAGAAGTAAAAGACCTCTTATGGGAAAGGTCGCTGCAAGCTTGGCAAAAAAGCTCTACATAACAAGTGATAACCCAAGAAATGAAGACCCTCAAGCAATAGTAGATGATATCTTAGAGGGTATAGAAGATAGAACTATTGCTAGCGTTGAGCTAAACAGAAGAGCAGCAATTCAGATGGCGCTTGACGAGCAGCAAGAGGATGAAGTAGTAGTAATTCTTGGAAAAGGAGATGAGTCTTTTCAAATTATCTACGATGAAAAACTTCCTTTTGATGATAGAGAAGTTGTCAAAGAGATATTAGAAAAAAAGTAATATAAATCTTAAGCGCCAAAACTTCTTGATGCGCATTATTATTTATACGATTATTTTTGATATAATTGCAAAAATTTTTAATTAAGGGTAGTATTTATGGGAATTCCTCAACCGGCATTTTATATATTTAAGTGTGAACAATCGGCTCCTCCGGGGATGCCAAAACCTTCATGTGTTACACCTGAGACACAAGACCTTTTTCAGCATTTAGCGCAAAAGCTAATGACAGAGGGCGTTATGGGTACGGTTCAGCCAATTCGTACATCATGCTTGAATCGCTGCAGTTCAGGTCCTGTTATGTTAGTTGAACCGGGACATTTTATGTATGCGGCACTGACTAAAGAAAAAATTGACAGAATTATAGAGGAACATATAATCGGCGGAAAAGTCGTTGAGGAGTATCTTATAAGTTCTGAAGTGTGGGATGAGCCTATTTCACCATGCGATATGAAAAAACAGATGGGAATGTAAAAAATGACAATAGAGATGTTGTACAGCAAAATTCATCGCGCTACCGTAACTGACGCCAACCTAAACTATGTCGGCTCTATTACTGTAGATGAGGAGCTCTTAGAGGCTTCAAAGATGAGAGTTGGACAAAAAGTTGAGATACTTAACATCAATAACGGTGAGAGATTTTCAACATATATTATATTGGGACAACGCGGCAAAAGAGATATCTGTTTAAACGGAGCGGCTGCTAGAAAAGTTCACAAAGGCGATAAAATCATTATAGTTGCATATGCCACTTATGACGAAAAAGAGTTAGAGACATATAAGCCTAGAGTTGTTCTGGTTGATGAGAACAACGACATTGAAGAAATTTTAGAAGAGATTTAAGAGATGTTTGGAAATTTGGGCGATATGGGCAAGATGCTTGAAGGAATGCAGGAGAATGCAAAGAAACTTCAAGCTGAGCTGGAGTCTAAAATTTTCAAGGTAAAAAGCGGTGGCGGTATGGTTGAAGTCACCATAAACGGAAAAGGAGAGGTTATTGATATTAATATCGATGACTCTCTTCTTAGCGACAAAGATTCACTTCAGATATTGCTTATCGGTGCCATAAATGATGCAAACAAGATGGTAGAAGATAATAGGCAAAATAGTGCATTAGGTATGTTTGGTGGAATGGGTGGTGCGAATCCATTTGGGGCGAAGTAAGTGCTTAGGCTGCTTTTAGCGCTTAATTTTCTTTTTGTAAATCTTTATGCATGTAAAGGCGGCATTGAATCCTGCAGACTTAAAACTCTTGATTCGGGAGCAATTGTAAAAAATTCGCTTCACATACCTCTTGAAAATAATCAAAAACTGATATTTTCAACAACTACGCCAAATGGAAAAATCCTCAAACATGACCCGTACCTATCCCTCTATCTAGTAGAGGATAAAAAAAATTTCAAATACCCCTTTAGAATAAATACAAATCAATCTTTGGGAACTTTCGGTGTAGACAATAGAAGTGTAATCGAGGGTAAAATAGTACAAAAACAGCTTGGACTTAATCGTTTTGCAACATTTAGCGAGGCTCTTTTTGCACCAAGCCTACTCTTAAACAGCTGTTGTGCACTAGAGGGAATCGTAACAGAGCGCGGGATAATTGAAAAAGAGTACATTGAGCATTTTTTAAATAGTAAAAAAGTAGCCTACGGGAATTTTGGCATAAGAGTTAAAGATATTGGTTCTGCAGTAACTGTTAGTAGCTCTAACCCATTTTTTAAAGAGAATCCATTTAAAAAAGATGACATAATTTTAGAGCTAGACGGAAAAAAAGTCAAAGATAGCGCACTTTTTATGAGAGATATATTATTTAGTGAAGTAGGTTCGCTTCACAGCGTAAAGATTAAACGCGGCAATAAGATACTCACCGTAAGCGTAAAGAGTCAAAATAGAGTAGGTGGTGGGTATTTAAGCGATACTTTTTTAGAATCTTTAGGAATATCTTTTGATAAAAATCTTTGCATTATTAAAATAGAAAAAAAAGCGCAACAGTATGGATTAAAATTAGGCGATAAGCTGCTTGAGGTAAACAAAAAAGGGGTAAAAAACGAGGAGGAGATAGCAGAGCTAATAGACAATCCCAAAAAGAGTGCGTATCTTCTTTTTACAAGAGAGCATTTTCAGTTTTTTGTGAAAGTAAATTAGGTAAAATTTCATATGCACAACTTTGAGAATTTTTTATTAAATCATTTACCGACTTCAAAGAGTATTCATCCGACTTATGAGAAGGCAGTTCAAAAAATGCTTCTTGCAGGCGGTAAGAGATTTCGTCCTGCACTTTTGCTTGGGGTTGTAAATGCGTATAACCCGCTTTTAATAGGTGGAGCTTATTATGCAGCATACGCAATTGAACTTTTGCATACTTATTCACTTATTCATGATGATTTGCCTGCTATGGATAACTCACCGCTTCGCAGAGGAGAACCGACTCTACATGTGCTTTTTGATGAGGTAACTGCAATCTTGGCAGGCGATGCGCTCAACACCTACTCTTTTGAGGTTTTAAGCAATGCCCCCTTCTCTGACTCAACAAGAGTTGCGTTAATAAGAGAGTTAGCACTCAATGGCGGACTCAATGGAATGGTTTTAGGTCAGGCGATTGACTGCTATTTTGAAAATAGAACTCTTAGCATAGATGATGTAAGAGTGCTACACACAAATAAAACGGCAAAACTGATTGCAACTTCTCTTAAGATGGGTGCAATTATCGTCCAAGAAGAGGAGTTAGCAGATACTCTTTATGATTTTGGGATAAAACTTGGGCTTTTGTTTCAAATTCAAGATGATATCTTAGATGTAACTCAAAGCTCAGATGAAGCGGGAAAACTGACAAATAATGATGAGACAAAAAATAGTTTTGTAACGCTTTTAGGACTCAAAGAGGCGCTAAAGGAAGCAGATGAGCTAGCAGATACACTTACAAAAGAGATAGATAAGTTTGATGAGAAGTTAAAAAACGAATTCTTTGAACTCTTAAGACAATATATAAACAGACATAAATAAACTAAACAAAGGCAATATAATGAGTAATGTAATGCGTCAAAAAATGGCAGATACAATTAGATTTTTAGCAGCAGATATGGTTCAGCGTGCAAATTCAGGACATCCAGGTGCACCGATGGGTCTGGCTGATATTGCAGTTGTATTAAGCGAGCATCTAAAGCATAATCCTAAAAACCCATCTTGGTTAAACCGCGATAGAGTTGTTTTTTCAGGCGGACATGCAACAGGTCTGATTTACTCGCTTTACTATCTTTGGGGATATGGTTTAGAGATTGATGATTTGAAAAACTTTCGTCAGCTAGATTCTAAAACTCCCGGACACCCTGAATCTGGACACACTAAAGGCATAGAGATTACTACCGGACCATTGGGGCAAGGTGTTGCAAACGCAGTCGGTTTTGCTATGGCTTCAAAATTTATGGGCGCACAGATAAACTCAGACACAGCAAAGGTTATAGATCATAATGTGTATTGTCTTTGCGGTGATGGAGATTTAGAAGAGGGTATAAGTTATGAGGCCTGCTCTATTGCTGGACATAACAAGCTTGATAATCTTATTCTTATTTATGATTCAAATCGTATTACAATAGAGGGCTCAACCGACTTAAGCATAAGTGAAAATATTCGCCTTCGTTTTGAGGCGCAAGGCTGGGATGTTTTAGAGTGTGATGGACATAACTATGATGAGATTGACACTACAATTACAACTGCAAAAGAGAACAAGAAGCCGACAATCATTATCGCAAACACTATAATAGCAAAAGGTGCCGGAAAGCTTGAGGGCTCTCATCATTCACATGGTGCTCCGCTAGGGGCAGATATAATTGTGCAGGCTAAAGAGGCAGCCGGATTTGATGCGACAAAAAGTTTTCATGTAGATGAAGATGTTATGGCTCGTTTTAGATGCGCAATAGAGAGCGGAGATTTACTTGAGCGTGAGTGGCTTCATAGCCTTAAAACTCTTCCGTTAATGGAGCAAAACGAGACTCTAGAAGCTCTGCAAAATCCAGACTTCTCAAGAATTACTTGGCCTACTTTTGATAAAGCAGATGCTACAAGAAGTACAAACGGAAAAATTTTAAATGCTATTGCAAAAGCTCTTCCTAGTTTTTTAGGCGGAAGTGCAGATCTTAGTCCTTCAAATAAAACTGAGCTAATTGATATGGGCGTTTATCCAAAGGGTAGAAACATCTACTTTGGTATCCGCGAACATGCAATGGCATCAATTACTAACGCTATTGCTCTTTATGGACCGTTAATGCCTTTTAGTGCTACATTTTTTGTATTTTCAGACTACTTAAAACCTGCAGCAAGAATCGCAGCCCTCTCAGGAATACAACAATTTTTTATCTGGACACATGATAGTATCGGTGTAGGCGAAGATGGACCGACTCATCAACCTATAGAGCACCTAAGTCAGTTTCGTGCACTTCCAAACTTCTATGTTTGGAGACCTGCTGACGGCGCTGAAAATGTAGAGGCTTGGAAGATAGCTCTAGAGATGAAAAGCTCTCCATCAGCTTTTGTCTGTTCGCGTCAAAACCTCTCAATTTTGCCGCCTGCCGTAAGAGGGAGTGCTTCTAAAGGCGGATATCTTTTAGCTTCCGATACAGATGCCACTATAACTTTGATTGCATCGGGCTCAGAAGTTGAGCTTGCTCTTAAAGTGAGAGATGCTCTTAATGCAAAAGGCGTTGAAGCAGATGTTGTCTCAGTTCCATGTTATGACCTCTTCATCGAACAGGATAAAACATATATAGAGTCGATAATTAAGCCAAATAGTAAAAAAATAGCTATTGAAGCGGCTCGCGGCTTAGAGTGGTATAGATTTGCCGATGAGGTTATCGGTATGGATACATTCGGTGCTTCTGCTCCTGCAGATAAGCTTTTTGAAAAATTCGGTTTTTCAGTAGAGAGCATCATAGAAAAAATCATATAATTTTATATAGGCAAATTTTGCCTATATAAAAACAGCCTATATTCATAAAACTCACTTTACTAAATATTTTTATTACTAATCCATTTATACCTCAATTGTCAAAAACTTTAATAATTTATTAGATTTTATTAATAATTAATATCTATTTTATATTACAAAAAGTATAATTTAACATTTTAAATTAAAGGAAGTTAAAAATGAAGTTGTTATCACTACTAATCTTAGGTGCTGTTTTGTGTTTTGCAGCGGTAGATATTAATAAAGCAGATAAAGCTGAACTAATGAGCATTAAAGGTATCGGTGAAGTAAAAGCGGATGCGATTTTAGCATATAGAGAAGTAAATAACTGTTTTAGCAATATAGATGAACTAAAAGAGGTTAAAGGTTTTGGCAATAAGTTTTTAGAAAAAAACAGAGATACAATCGTGGCAAACGGCTGTAAAAAGTAAAAATGGCTTCTGTTATCCTGAGCTTTACTTGGGATCTAGCATAAGATTTATACAAAGAGTTTATTTTTTAAAAAGCATCCTGCACCGTAGGGTTTTTTAGAGTAGAACTCTTTGCCGTGTTTTACTATTAGGGCATGAAACTCTTGATAGAGTATTAGTAGCTCTCTCTCATCTTTTACGTACTCTTTTATAGAGCTCTCAATCATACTCTTTATCTCGCCATATTTTGTTTTTTCGCCAATTAAACCAAGCTCAAGCAAGAGCCTTTTTGTGTACGCATCAACTTTAAAGTGTAGTTGATTGTACCCATATAAAAGTATAGAGTCTGCCGTCTCCTCCCCAATGCCAACAATACTTAAAAGTGCTTCTCTTGAAGGGGTAGCGCCGTTGAGTTTTTTGTAAAATGATATAAACTCTAAAATATATCTCGCTTTTTGGTTATAGTATCCGGAGGGTCGAATTGCCTCTTTAAACTCATCAATATTCATCTTCTTTATAGCCTCTACATGTAAGGCATTTTTTTCATATAGATTATTTAGTGACTTAACTACAGAAGTAAATGTAGTATTTTGAGTAAGTATTGAGCCTAAACATACTTCAAATATCTCATCGCTGTTTCTTGGAAAAGTGTAATCTTGTTTATGATACCCATAACCGAGAATTGGCCACCAACCTTGAGGGCCGTAATGTTTATATAGTGTTTTGTAAATTTTATATATTTTATTCATAGATAAGTTAGTACCTTAATAGCCGCAAAAAGCACACCCAAAAAGATGAGCGAGGAGATAAAAACAAGTGCGGTAGCAACTTTGGGTTTACAATCATAAAGAGAGGTAAGATTAACATTAGCAATGGCAAGGGGCATCATAAGCTGCATAAAAATTATCCCCTTTATCATGGAGTCAAGCTCTATATTATAAAGAATTAAAAACGAAATACCCGGCAGAAAGAGAAATTTTATACCCATTACCCAAATAACAAGCCTCTTACTTATTTCTTGTATCTTCGTGCCATAGAGAAAAACACCAAAAAGAAATAGCTGCATAACAATAGAAGCATAAGCTCCCATCATAAGCATATTTAAAATATTTCCACTTGGTCTGTAGCCATACATACTTAATGCAATAGCCGCTACCGCTGCCCAAAGAAGTGGGAGTTTTAGTATATTTTTCAGTGATGTTTTAACATCAAAATTTCCTCTTGAGTAGTAATAAACTCCGATTATATAGACAATTAAAATATTCATAAGGTTTATAACGGTTGTGTAGGGAATAGACTCCTCGCCAAAGATAGCGATGTTTAACGGAATGCCTAAGTTTCCCGTATTGCCGATTATTGCCGCAACGGTTGCGATGGAGTACTCTTTTTTATCAAGAAAGAGTTTTCGTGCAATTAAAGCAGAGATAAAAAGAACAACAATGACTATTAGAAGGTAGAGAGAGGGTGCAAAGAGAAGCGTGACATCAACCGGACGAACTAAAAGACCCCAAAAGGTTAGGAAAACTTGCAAGAAGTATACATTTATAAGCGTTATTGTTTTATCATCAATAGCATCTTTGAAGCTCATTTTTGCGCCAAAGCCAATAACAATAAATATGTAAATAGTTAAAACTGAAAATAGTATTGAACTCATGAAGAGATTATAACAGATAGTGTATAATTTCACACCAAAAAAAAAGGTGCCAACTTATGCAAAGTATAGATGAGATAAAAAAAGAGATTGAAGAAAATCCGGCTGTTCTGCTCTACTTTTCGGCTCCTACCTGTAGTGTTTGTCATGCACTAAAGCCAAAGCTTCTAGATGCAATAAAGAGTAATTTCGGCGAGTTTAAAATAATAAGTGTTGACACTTCAATTGAGCAGGAAGTTGCCGCTCATTTTAGCGTTTTTGCTACTCCTACAGTTTTGGTTTTTTTAGGAGGTAGAGAATTTTTGAGAAAGTCACGTAACATGAGTGTAGGGGAGGTGATTAAAGAGATAAAACGCCCCTATGAAATCATGATGAGTTAACTACTGCATAAAGGCGATAAGCGAAGCTGTAACCGCAACATTAAGCGACTCTACTCCTCTGTTCATTGGGATATTTATGGAGTCGTTGCAAAGTTCTTGAACCTCTTTTGAGACTCCTTCACTCTCATTTCCTAAAACAAATATAGATTTTTGGCTCTTTTGTATATCGTAGATACTCTTTTTTGCATGAGAACAGAGCAGATAAATTTTTACATCTTCTAAATCTTTTAAAACTTCATCTAAGGTATTGCAGTAGTATATAGGGAGTTTAAAGAGTGTACCCGCACTCGCTTTTATGACAAGCGGAGAGATTTTTGCACTGCTTTTTTTAGGAAGTATGACTCCATCGACATATCCGGCTGCACATGAGCGGATAATCATTCCGAGGTTTTGAGGATTTTGGATGCCGTCTAGTGCGAGAAGTTTAAATTTTTTAAGATTTTTTATCTCATTTGCGTTTTGATATGAGTTTGCAATGATGTCAATAGCCACGCCTTGATCCTGTTTTGCATTTTTACTTATGCGGCTTAGGGCATTTTTATCATGGTAACTCACTTCAATATCTCTTTTTTTTGCAAGCAAGAGGATGCTATTTACTGCACCGTCAGGTTTGTTGGAGTTTGACATATGAAGTTTATGAATATCTACACTCTCATCTTGTAAGACTTCAATAACGACATTTCTACCATAGAGTGTGATTATCTTCTCAAAATATGCTTTTTTCTTTTTGTACTCTTTTGAATCTTGCAAAATGAACCTTCTGTTTATATTGTTGGAATTCTACACTATTTTTCTATTTTATTCTATTTAGGCAAAAAAATGCTTAATTGGCAAAATAGTGCTATACTCTAAAAAAGAGAAATCGGAGAGTTTAATGGATAGTAGAATTGAGGAGATAGCCGCACAGATTAAGACTCTTGAAGATGAGCTTATGGTAGAGCTTAGAAAAAAGCAGAGTGAATTTTTTTATACGCTTGAGGATAAAAAAGTAAGATTTAAAGAGAGTGTTATAAAGGAGGGAAGATTAAAAATAGAGAGCTCTATTAAATATCTCTCCTCTTTTCCTGTTTTGGCAGTTCTAACTATCCCGTTTATCTGGTCTATGATGCTACCGGCGCTTGTGGTTGATATCTTTGTTACTATCTTTCAAGCAGTCTGCTTCCCGATATATAAGATACCAAAAGTAAAAAGAAGTGATTATGTAGTTATTGATAGGTTTAACCTCTTTTACCTTGATAGGGTAGAGAAGATAAACTGTCTTTATTGCGAATATTTTAACGGTGTAATTGGATATACAAGAGAGGTAGCGGCAAGAACAGAGCAGTTTTGGTGCCCTATAAAGCACTCAAAACCGCAGATAGACATGCACTCAAGATATGATAAGTTTTTTGATTTTGGGGATTTTGATACCTACAGAAAAGAGCTAAAAGAGAGAAGATCAAACTTTAAAGATTTGGAAGAAGATACAGAGGATAAAATAGATGTAAGTAAATCTTAATGAAATAAGGAAGGTAACGACATGAAAACGAGCGCAAAAAAAGATAATGAAGCAACCCAATATACCTGCCCCATGCATCCAGAGGTGATTCAAGCGTATCCGGGAAGCTGCTCTAAGTGTGGCATGGCACTAGAACCGGTTATCGCAACAGCAAATGAAGAAAATATAGAGCTGAGAGATATGAGTCTTCGTTTTTATATTAGTGCAGTTCTCTCTTTTCCTGTTTTTGTTTTGGCCATGAGCGTAGATATGATGCCTTGGCTACTTCCTGATTTTTTAAGTATGAAAATGGTTCAATGGATAGAGTTCTCTTTAGCTACGCCTGTTGTCTTTTGGGGAGGCTGGCCGCTTCTTGTGCGTGGCTATAAATCTTTACAAACTATGAATCTAAATATGTTCACGCTTATTGCCATAGGTGTTTTAGTTGCTTGGATTTATAGTGTCATTGCTATGTTTATTCCGCGTATTTTCCCGCCTATAATGCAGATGCAAGATGGTTTAGTTCATGTCTATTTTGAAGCAGCGGCAGTGATTACAACACTTGTTCTTTTAGGTCAAGTTCTCGAACTTCGTGCACGCTCACAAACAAATACAGCCATTAAATTACTGCTAGAGCTTGCTCCAAACAAGGCACGTATAGTAAAAGATGATGGAACAGAAGAGGATATAGCGTTAGAGAAGGTTCAAGTCGGAGATATCTTGCGTGTTCGCCCCGGTGAAAAAATTCCAATTGATGGTGTTGTTATAGAGGGCGAGAGTAATGTTGATGAGTCGATGGTTACCGGTGAGCCCGTTTTGGTTAAAAAGTTTGCAGGCGAAAAACTCATAGGTGCTACTATTAATGCTAACGGAAGTCTGCTAATGAGAACAGAAAAAATTGGTGCAGATACTCTACTCTCACAAATCATAGATATGGTCTCACATGCACAGCGTTCCCGCGCACCTATACAAAATTTGGCTGATGTTGTCTCAGGATATTTTGTACCTGCCGTGCTTCTAATTAGCGTTGTTACATTTATTTTCTGGTGGATATGGGGACCTGAGCCTCGCTTGGCATATGCCATTGTAAGTGCCGTCTCAGTGCTTATTATAGCCTGTCCGTGTGCGCTTGGTCTGGCTACTCCTATCTCAATCATGGTAGCAACGGGACGAGGAGCTACGGCAGGAGTGCTTATAAAAAATGCCCAATCTTTAGAGATAATGGAAAAAGTCGATACCTTAGTTGTAGATAAAACAGGGACGCTTACAGAGGGAAAACCTAAGCTAATAAAGGTACATGTAGAAGATGGCTTTAGTGAGGAGAAGCTCTTAGGATTAGTTGCAAGTTTAGAGATGGCTAGTGAACATCCATTGGCAGAGGCTATTGTAAATGGGGCAAAAGAGAGAAAGCTTGAGCTTAATAAAGCAGAGAACTTCCAATCTCTAAGCGGAATGGGAATAACAGGCGAGGTTGACGGAGGGGCAGTTGCAGTAGGTAATCTAAAACTGTTAGAGAGTCTAAAGATAGATGTTGATGAGTTGTCAAAAAAAGCAGATATAGAGCGAGCAGATGGCAATATTGTTATGTTAGTTGCTATTGACTCAACTGCAGCAGGCTTTATTGCCGTTGCAGACCCTATCAAAGAGAGTACGGCAGAAGCTATTAGTGATTTGCATGCACAAGATATAAGAGTCGTGATGCTCACAGGCGACAGCCGTGCAACAGCAGAGATTGTTGCAAAAAAACTCGGCATTGATGAGGTGCATGCAGAGGTGTTGCCTGAGCAAAAAGCAGAGATTATTAAAGAGCTTCAAGCAAATGGGCAAACTGTTGCCATGGCAGGCGATGGCATAAATGATGCTCCGGCACTCGCGCTAGCCCATGTGGGTATTGCTATGGGGACAGGTACTGATGTGGCAATTCAGAGTGCGGGTATAACTTTGATAAAAGGTGATTTAAGAGGCATTGTCAGAGCAAGACTCTTAAGTAGAGCAACAATGAGAAACATAAGACAAAATCTCTTTTTTGCCTTCTTTTACAACTCAGCAGGAATTCCAATCGCTGCCGGACTGCTCTATCCGTTTTTTGGCGTACTGCTCTCACCAATGATAGCGGCAGCTGCCATGAGTTTTAGCTCAGTCTCTGTAATTGCTAACTCACTTAGGCTCAGAGGGGTAAAACTATAATTTTATTCTGTAATGTTGTAGATAATCTCTGTTTTGTTTTTTACAACCCTAATCTCTGCTACGCTTAAACCCTCTATCTCTAGAGCCATAAACTCCTTCATCGAGTTTATGCTCTTTTGCGCAACCGCTCTTAAAACCAGACCTCTATAAGCCTTTGCCCAATGACTTACTGCTTTGCCATTTTTTAAAAACTTCAGAGTCGTGTATGGTTTTTTTACTTCGTAAAATTTATCATAGTATCCTGCGCGTAAATCTAAAATATCAGAGCTGTTTAGATATAAATCAAGCTGATATGAAAATCTATCCCTATAAAACTTATCCGGAACAAATTTTCCTATATTGCTACCTTGTTTTACTTTATAGTTAGCAATAGTGTCACCGCCAAGAAGAGGACCGTAAAGGTTTGAGAATATTATTGTATTAGATTTCAGATACTCTTTTTGGGCGTTATCAAGAGAGCTAAAATCTAGATATTCATATGCAACACCGCTATATCGCTCAATCGCATACATTAACTCAGTGTTAAATATATCAGCTATATAGGGTTTAGAGTCACTAAATTTTTTAAAGCCAAATAGCTCTTTAATAGTATCTTCATCTGCACTATTGACAATACTACTATACTCATTTAGTATCTCTTGCCTTGCTTCATTAGATCCAAAAAGCTCTTTTTTGGACTCTTTGCCTCCGGTTTTTTTGCCTTCAGCGGGTGAAAATAAAATTTTTAGCATCTATGCCAACCTCTTTAATTATTAATAACACTATTTATATGTGGGCAAATAATAACCAATTTTTCTTAAAGAAGTAAGTATGATAAATTTTTAGTAAAAAACTCTTGACATTGAAAATATATTGCACTATAATTCTGGCTCAAATTCGATGCCGACATAGCTCAGTTGGCTAGAGCAGCTGATTTGTAATCAGCAGGCCCGGGGTTCAAATCCTCGTGTCGGCACCATTGAATTCGAGAATATTAGAAACAGTGTTAGACCGGATAAATCTGGTGAGATAGTCAAGTGGCCAACGACGGTGGACTGTAAATCCGCTCCCTATGGGTTCAGAGGTTCGACTCCTCTTCTCACCACCATTTCAATGGCACATGCGGGCGTAGCTCAGTTGGCTAGAGCGTCAGCCTTCCAAGCTGAGGGTCGAGGGTTCGAGTCCCTTCACCCGCTCCATTGAGACATTCTGGAAGCTGAAGTACAATTTCAACTTACTTCACAATTATACTTTTTACATATTTATAACTATGTAAACATTTATATTGCTTTCTACACACAAAATACTAATATTTATGATATTTAAAAAAATTATGCAATTATTGCTTTGTGGAATTTCCACTATTGCTCGCGTGGCTCAGGGGTAGAGCACTTCCTTGGTAAGGAAGAGGCCGGCGGTTCAAATCCGCTCGTGAGCTCCATAATACTATATATAGTTAAAGTTTAAGCAATAATTGAATAATTTTTGGATATAATTCCATCTCTATTCACAAATTAAGTCGGAGGACACTATGGCAAAAGAAAAGTTTGAGCGTAATAAACCGCACGTAAACATTGGTACTATCGGTCACGTCGATCATGGTAAAACAACATTGACAGCAGCTATCACAGCAGTATTAGCAGTAACTAACGGTGCAAAATTGATGGATTACGATGCTATCGATAATGCTCCTGAAGAGCGTGAGCGTGGTATCACGATTGCAACTTCACATGTAGAGTATGAGACAGATTCTCGTCACTATGCGCATGTTGACTGTCCAGGTCACGCCGATTATGTTAAAAACATGATTACGGGTGCTGCACAAATGGATGGCGCTATTTTAGTTGTTTCTGCAGCTGATGGTCCAATGCCGCAAACTCGTGAGCACATTCTACTTTCTAAGCAAGTTGGTGTTCCATATATCGTTGTTTTCATGAACAAAGAAGACATGGTTGATGATGAAGAGCTATTAGAGTTAGTTGAAATGGAAATCCGTGAGTTACTTGATACTTATGATTTTCCAGGTGATGACACTCCAATCGTAGCAGGTTCTGCTCTTAAAGCTCTAGAAGAAGCAAAATCAGGTACTCTTGGTGAGTGGTCTGAAAAAATCAAAAAACTTATGGCTGAAGTTGATGCTTATATCCCAGAGCCAACTCGTGAAACAGATAAAGATTTCTTAATGCCTGTAGAAGATGTTTTCTCAATTTCAGGTCGTGGTACTGTTGTAACAGGACGTATTGAGCGTGGTACTATTAAAGTTGGGGAAGAGGTAGAAATCGTAGGTATCCGTGATACTCAAAAGACTACTGTAACCGGCGTTGAGATGTTCCGTAAAGAGATGGAACAAGGCGAAGCAGGCGATAACTGTGGTCTTCTTGTTCGTGGTATCGGTAAAGATGATGTTGAGCGTGGTCAAGTACTTTGTAAGCCGGGGTCAATTACTCCTCACACAAAGTTTACTGCTGAGATCTACGTACTAAGCAAAGATGAGGGTGGACGTCACACTCCATTTTTCAGCAACTATCGCCCACAATTCTACGTTCGTACAACGGATGTAACAGGTGCAATTACACTACCGGAAGGTACTGAAATGGTTATGCCTGGTGATAATGTTGAAATTACTGTTGAACTAATTCATCCAATCGCTATGGAAAAAGGTACTAAGTTCGCTATCCGTGAGGGTGGACGTACTGTTGGTGCCGGTGTTGTAGCTGAGATTCTTGCATAATTCGGATATTTCCGAATTTGCAAAATCCCTTAAAAGGTTAATAGCATGAGAGAAGCAATACATTTAGGATGTGAGAAGTGTACACGTCGTAACTATCACACTACTAAAAATAAGAAAACACATACTGAGAAATTCTCTGTAAAGAAGTTTTGTAAGTTTTGTCGTGAGCATACTGTTCATAAAGAGATGAAACTATAGTTACAATTCAAGCTAAAGTCTTCTGACTTAGCTTTTTTTGTTTTATATGCAGGCGTATAGCTCCAATGGTAGAGCACTGGATTCCAAATCCAGGTGTTGGGAGTTCGAGTCTCTCTACGCCTGCCACATTAATTATCTATAAAGCTTTAGGGCTTTATCTGTAATTAATGACAACTGGAGAAGTTTAAATGAATCTAAGTACACATATAAGAAATGCCAAAGCAGAGCTTAGCAAAGTTATTTTTCCTACAAAAGGTCAAGTTAAACAAGCTTATATATCAGTTGTTATAGTTGTTGCTGTTATAGCTGCTTTTTTAGCACTAGTTGATTTAATGATGTCATCAGTTATGTCAGCAATCTTAGGATAAGGAGTGGCAGTGGAGGAGAAAACAAGTAATCATCAGTGGTACTCTATTCAAACATACGGAAGTGAGAGAGCGGTTCGTTTAGCAATCTTGAATATAATTGAAGAGATGGGACTGCAGGATAAGATAACAGATGTTATCGTCCCGACTGAAGATGTCATAGAAGTTAAAGATGGTAAGAAAAAGATATCTGAGCGTTCGCTTTACTCAGGGTATGTTTTTGCAAGGATAGATTTAAATACCGAGATACAGCATTTAATTCAAACTATTCCAAAAGTCTCTGGATTTATCGGTGAAGCGAATACGCCAACACCGTTAAGTGAACATGATATCAACGTAATACTTGATCGTATTCAAAATCGTGCCGCACCTAAACCAAAAGTATTTTTTGATAGCGGTGAGATGGTACGAATTATTGATGGACCGTTTGCGAACTTTACGGCAACTGTAGATGAGTATGATTTAGAGCATGGAACTCTAAAGCTTAATGTTTCAATTTTTGGTAGAGCAACTCCGGTTGATATCTCTTACACACAAGTTGAAAAAATAATTTAAATCATAAAAAGGAAATAAAATGGCAAAAAAAGTAGCGGGCTATATTAAGTTACAAATTGAAGCTGGTAAAGCAACACCTGCGCCACCGGTAGGACCGGCTTTAGGACAACGTGGTGTTAACATCATGGAGTTTACCAAAGCATTTAATGAAAAAACAAAAGATAAAATGGGATTTAAAGTCCCTGTTATCATTACTGTTTATACCGATAAAAGTTTTACTTTTATCACTAAACAACCACCTGTATCGGCACTTCTAATGAATGCTGCAGGAGTTAAAAAGGGCTCTGACAACCCACTGAAAAATAAAGTTGCAAAGATTACTCGTGCGCAACTAGCAGAAGTTGTAAATAGAAAAATTGAAGATTTAAATACTGATGACAAAGAGATGGCAGCTAATATTGTTGCAGGTTCAGCTCGTTCAATAGGTATAGAAGTAGTAGATTAATCAAAAATATCATCGACCACAGTGATATAAAATTTTGTGGCAGAATTTCATAGGAGAATTTGATAATGAGTAAAAGATATAAACAATTAATAGAGAAAATTGATACTACGAAAAGATATAGTGTCGAGGAGGCTTCAACAGTTGTAAAAAGCCTAGTTAGCGCAAAGTTTGATGAGACTGTCGAGGTTGCACTAAACCTGAATGTAGACCCAAGACATGCTGATCAGATGGTTCGTGGTGCAATAGTCCTTCCTCATGGTACCGGTAAAACAGTTCGTGTTGCAGTTTTTGCAAAAGGCGTTAAAGCTGATGAAGCTAAAGCAGCCGGAGCAGATATAGTCGGTACTGATGATTTAGTACAACAAATTAAAGATGGAGTTTTTAACTTTGATGTAGTTGTTGCTGCACCTGACTGTATGGGACTAGTTGGTCAAATCGGTCGTATTCTTGGACCAAAAGGGATGATGCCTAACCCTAAAACAGGTACTGTAACTCCAGATGTTGCAACTGCCGTTAAAAATGTTAAAGGCGGACAAGTTAGCTTTAGAGTTGATAAAAAAGGTAATATCCACGCAGGTATTGGTAAGGCAAGCTTTGATGCAGCTAAAATCGCAGAAAACTTAACCTCATTTTTAAAAGCTATTAATAAGCATAAGCCTGCATCTGCAAAAGGTCGTTATATTACAAACGCTGCTCTAAGTTTAACAATGAGTCCGGCTATAAAACTTGATGTAATGCAACTAGCTGATATAAAATAAGCGAGTAGTTTTTAGTGCTTTATTCGTAAAGCACTCTTAAGTTACTGCTTTGGTAACTGCATTTTATGGACTGAAGATATAGGAGCGATAGCTTAATTTATCAAATTATATTTGGTAATCCTGTTGAAGTATTGTCTGGAAAGGAGATATTCTATGACAAAAACACAAAAAGCTGAAATTATTGAAGTACTTTCAAATGAGTTCAAAGAGGCTCAAAGTGTAATTTTTTGTGACTATAAGGGATTAGGCGTTTCTAAGCTTGAAGGCTTAAGAAATGCTGCCCGTGCAAAAGAGGCAAAAGTTCAAGTTGTTAAAAATACTTTAGCAACGATTGCATTAAGTAATGCTGAGCTTACAGGTGTTGAGTTAAAAGACACTAATATTTTAGTATGGGGTAACGACTCTGTTGCTACTTCTAAAGTAGTTTCTGAGTTTGCTAAAGATAATGATAAATTCATAATCAAGTCTGCTTATATTGATCGCGCGGTTGCAGATAGTGCTAAAGTTGAAGCATTTGCTAAACTTCCTGGGCGTGAAGAGCTACTTGGCATGCTTGCAGCTACTTGGATGGCTCCACTTACATGTATTGGGTTTGGTCTTAACGCACTTAGAGAGAAAAAAGAGCAAGAAGAAGCTGCTTAATTAAAGCAATTAGCTTTAAAAGTAAATGTTGTTGTCTGAGTTATCAGAACAATATAGGGGAAATAAATCGCACTAGTGCGATGAGCTTCCTGCACGAGGGAAACTTAGCGTTAGCGTAGCTCAAGGAATTACTTCCTTGAGTGTACAAATAGATGTTAAGGTTCCCTAAATTTATAAAATAAATTTAAGGAAATAGCAAAATGGCTGTAACTAAAGAAGACGTATTAGAGTTTATCTCAGGACTTTCTGTATTAGAACTTGCTGAGTTAGTAAAAGAGTTTGAAGAAAAATTCGGTGTATCTGCACAACCTGTTGCTGTAGCAGGTGGAGCTGTAGCTGGTGGAGCTGCTGCTGAAGAGCAAACAGAATTTAATGTTATTATTACTGATGCAGGTGATAAGAAAATCAACGTAATTAAAGTTGTTCGTGCTCTTACAGGTCTAGGATTAAAAGAGGCTAAAGAAGCAAGTGAAAACGTACCTTCAACAATCAAAGAGGGTGTTGATAAAGAAGCAGCAATGGAAGCTAAAAAGCAACTAGAAGAAGCTGGCGCAAAAGTAGAAGTTAAGTAATTACTACTATGAGGAGAGAGAAATAATTTACTTACCCTCTCTCCTCAACTTTTGGGCGCTTTTACGAATGGATTTTTATCTCTTCGTAAAAGTGCCCTTATGTCGTTAATAAGCACTATACAAATCATCTAGGGACGCCTAGATACGATACCTTAATCTTTAATGATTAAGTCTCAAAAACAACTCATCGAGGTAGCCAATGTTAAACACTTTATATTCCGGAAACCGTCTTCGTGTAGACTTCTCTAAAACTCCTCAACAGATAGAAGTACCAAACTTACTGCAACTACAGCAGAGTTCATACGGCAAATTCTTAATGCTTGATGAAAAAGATCGCTCTCAAAGCGGTGTAGAGACAGTATTTCAATCAGTTTTTCCAATTCATGACACTCAAAACAGATTAACAGTTGAGTATATCGGCAGTGAAGTAGGTAAGCCGAAATACACAGTCAGAGAGTGTATGGAGCGTGGTCTTACATATGCTGTAAGCTTAAGAATGAAAACTCGTCTTATTCTTTGGGATAGAGATGAAAATACAAAAGAGAAATTAGGGGTTAAAGATATTAAAGAGCAGAGTATTTTTGTTCGTGATATCCCATTAATGACCGATAGAACATCATTTATAATAAATGGTGTAGAGAGAGTAGTGGTAAATCAACTTCACCGCTCACCCGGCGTTATCTTCAAAGAAGAGGAGTCAACTACAGCGGGTAATAAATTAATATATACCGGTCAAATTATTCCAGACCGCGGCTCATGGCTCTATTTTGAGTATGATCCAAAAGATATTCTTTATATGAGAATTAATAAGCGTCGTAAAGTACCTGTTACAATAATGTTCAGAGCACTTGGGTACTCTAAGCAAGATATATTAAAACTATTTTACCCAATTCAAAATATAAGCATTATTGACAATAAATATTTAATGCCTTTTAATCCAAGTGATTACTCTGCGAGATTGACTTATGATTTAATAGATAAAAACGGAAACACTCTTTTGGCTTCAGGTAAAAGATTATCAGCTAAAAAATCTCAAAAATTTATTGAGGATGGACTTAAAGAGGTTGAGTATCCGCTTGAAATACTGCTTGATCGCTATTTAGCAAAAGCAATTGTTGATCCTGAAACAGGAGAAGTGCTATTTGATGCTATGACTCGCATTGATGAGAATAAGCTTAAGAAAATGAGTGAAGTCGGCGTGAAGAGCTTTAGTATCGCAAATGATTTAGCCGATGGCGTAGATGGTTCAATAATAAATGCATTTAATGCAGATGCAGATTCTCTTAAACTACTAAAACAGACTGAAGATATTGAAGATGAAAATGATCTATCGGCTATTCGTATCTATAAAGTTATGAGACCCGGTGAGCCGGTAACAAAAGAGGCTGCAAAAATATTTGTAAATCAGCTATTCTTTGATCCTGAGAGATATGACTTAACAAAAGTCGGTCGTATGAAGATGAATCATAAACTAGGGCTTAATATTCCTGAATATGTAACCGTATTAACAAAAGAAGATATTATTGAGTCTGTAAAATATGTAATTAAAGTTAAAAACGGTCAAGGTCATATTGATGATAGAGATCACCTAGGAAATCGTCGTATTCGCTCAATTGGCGAACTTTTAGGCAATGAGCTACATAACGGCCTAATTAAGATGCAAAAAGCGATTCGTGACAAACTTTCAACAATGAGTGGACCTATGAATGAACTTATGCCTCATGATTTGATTAACTCAAAAATGATTACATCTACAATTATGGAGTTCTTCTCAGGAGGGCAACTTTCACAGTTTATGGATCAAACAAATCCACTCTCAGAGATAACGCATAAGCGTCGTCTCTCAGCCCTTGGAGAAGGTGGTCTTGTAAAAGAGCGTGCAGGGTTTGAAGTGCGTGACGTTCACCCTACGCATTACGGTAGAATCTGTCCTATTGAGACTCCCGAGGGTCAAAATATCGGTCTTATAAATACTCTTGCAACTTACTCAAAAGTTAATGAGCACGGCTTTATTGGAGCTCCATATAAAAAGATGAAAGATGGAAAAATCCTCGATGAAGTGGTCTATCTTACAGCAACACAAGAAGAGGGCAGAAAGATTGCGGCTGCATCAAATAAACTTGACGCAGATGGTCAATTTATAGATAAGCTAGTCGTAACAAGAATGGATGGCGAGATACTTTACCGTCCGGTAGCCGAGTGTGAATATGCTGACCTCTCTTCTCATATGGTTGTAGGCGTTGCAGCCTCTTTAATTCCATTTTTAGAGCATGATGATGCAAACCGCGCACTTATGGGTTCAAACATGCAGCGTCAAGCGGTACCGCTTATAAAGTGTGAAGCACCATTAGTCGGAACTGGAGTTGAAAAACTTGTTGCACGTGACTCATGGGAGTGTGTTAAGGCTAAGCGCTCAGGTATTGTAGAAAAAGTTGATGGAAAACATATATACATAATGGGTGATGAAGATGGTGAGATTTATATAGATTACTATCCATTGCAAAAAAATCTTCGTACAAATCAAAACACTGCATTTGCACAAAAACCAATCGTAAAAATTGGGCAAAGAGTAGAGAAGAATCAGATAATAGCAGATGGTCCAAACATGGATCAAGGAGAGCTTGCTCTTGGTGTTAATGCTATGGTTGCTTTTATGCCTTGGCATGGTTATAACTTTGAGGATGCTATTGTAATCTCAGAGAGATTAATCCGTAAAGATGCATTCACATCAGTTCATATTTATGAAAAAGAGGTTGAAGCAAGAGAGTTAAAGCATGGCGTTGAAGAGATTACTCGCGATATTCCAAATGTAAGAGATGATGAGCTTGCTCACTTGGATGATAGCGGTATAGTAAAAATCGGTACAAATGTAACCGGAGGCATGATGCTTGTAGGTAAAGTTTCTCCAAAAGGGGAGGTTAAGCCTACTCCTGAAGAGAGACTACTTCGTGCAATTTTTGGTGAAAAAGCGGGTCATGTAATCAACAAATCGCTCTACTGTCCTCCAAGTATGGAAGGTGTCGTTGTTGATGTGAAAATCTTTACAAAAAAAGGGTACGACAAAGATGCACGCGCGTTAGAGCTTGAGAAAGAGGAGCGTGACTACCTAGAGCGTGAGCACTATGACAGGCTGCTCATGATAGACAAAGAGGAGATGCTTCGTGTCACTAAGCTTTTAACAAAAGAGCCTCTTTTAGCAGATATTAAAATTGGAACTACTAATTATAAAGCCGGCGACACTATAGATGGAAAAGACCTTCTTGAGGTGAACCGTTTTGCTATGAATGCCATTATAAAATCTTTTAGTGAAGAGATACAAGCAGAGTACAATAAAACAAAAAACTACTTCCAAAAAGAGAAGAGACTCTTCCGTGATGAGCATGAAGAGAAATTAAACATCTTAGAAAAAGATGATATCTTGCCAAACGGTGTCGTAAAGCAAGTGAAAATTTATATAGCAACAAAACGTCAGCTAAAAGTCGGTGATAAGATGGCAGGACGACATGGAAATAAAGGTATCGTCTCTACTATTGTTCCTGAGGTAGATATGCCGTATATGGAAGATGGAAGAGGAGTAGATGTTTGTCTAAATCCGCTAGGTGTTCCTTCCCGTATGAATATCGGACAGATTTTAGAGATGCACTTAGGAATGGCAGGTCGTGAATTAGGACATCAAATCACAAAAGAGTTCGAGTCTAAACAAAAAGATTTTATCCAAAATCTTCGTACCAAAATGATTGAAATTTCTGATGTCGCATCTATGATGAATGCAAAAGAAGTTCTTGGCAAGATGAGTGATGAAGAGCTGCTTCATCACGCACGTGATTGGTCAAAAGGTGTTAGATTTGCATCTCCGATTTTTGAGGGCGTAAATGCAGAAGAGTTTGAGAAGATTTTCAAGCTTGCTAAAATGGAGACAGACGGTAAAACCGTACTTTATGATGGTTTTACAGGGGAGAAGATAAAAGAGCGCGTAAACGTAGGATATATGTATATACTTAAGCTTCATCACTTAGTTGATGAGAAGATTCATGCTCGTTCAACCGGTCCATACTCACTTGTTACACAACAGCCTGTTGGCGGTAAAGCACTATTTGGTGGACAAAGATTTGGAGAGATGGAAGTTTGGGCACTTGAAGCATATGGTGCTAGTGCCGTGCTTAAAGAGATGCTAACAATCAAATCTGATGATGTTGATGGACGTGTCCGCGCTTACAAAGCGATTACAAAAGGTGAGCTAGTTCCGGAATCAGGTATTCCGGAGACTCTATTTGTATTGACAAAAGAGTTACAAGCATTAGCTCTTGATGTAGAAATATTTGACGAGGTTGAAGATAATGAGTAAATTAGTACCTATTGAAGTGACTGAAGAAAAAAGACCGACTGATATAAAGCAGATACAGTTTCGCTTAGCAGCTCCTGATAAGATTTTATCATGGAGTCACGGTGAAGTTAAAAAACCCGAAACTATTAACTATCGTACACTAAAACCAGAGCGTGACGGTCTATTTTGTGCGAAAATTTTTGGACCCGTAAGAGATTATGAGTGTCTATGTGGTAAATATAAAAAGATGCGCTACAAAGGTGTTGTATGTGAGAAGTGTGGAGTCGAAGTAACAAGCACTAAAGTTCGCCGTGTTCGCATGGGACATATAGAACTTGTAACTCCTGTTGCGCACATCTGGTATGTAAGCTCCCTACCTTCACGTATTGGTACTTTACTTGGCATCAAGATGAAAGATTTAGAGCGCGTACTCTATTATGAAGCATATATAGTCGAGAGTGGCGGTGAAGCATATTATGATGCAGAAGCAAAAACACCGGTTTTAAAGTATGATGTTTTAAATGAGGAGCAGTATCGTACACTTCAACAAAGATTTGGCGAATTAGGCTTTAAGGCTCGTATGGGCGGTGAAGTTGTTCGTGATTTGCTTGAAGATATCGATTTAGTTGATGCATTTACTCAGCTTAAAGAGGATATTGAGCTTACAAAAAGTGAAGCAAAAACAAAAACTATTGCTAAAAGATTAAAAGTTATTGAATCGTTCTTAAATTCAGGAAACAATCCTGCTTGGATGATGCTGACGGTTCTTCCTGTTCTTCCACCGGATTTAAGACCTCTTGTATCATTAGACGGCGGTAAGTTCGCAGTCTCTGACGTAAATGACCTTTATCGCCGTGTTATTAACCGTAACCAAAGACTTAAGCGTCTTGTTGAGCTTGAAGCACCTGAAATTATTGTTAGAAATGAGAAGCGTATGCTTCAAGAGTCCGTTGATGCTCTATTTGATAACGGTCGTCGTGCAAATGCAGTTAAAGGTGCAAATAAACGCCCACTTAAATCTTTAAGTGAGATTATTAAAGGTAAGCAGGGTCGTTTTAGACAAAATTTACTCGGTAAGCGTGTTGACTTCTCCGGACGTTCTGTAATTGTTGTCGGTCCAAATTTAAGAATGGATGAGTGTGGATTGCCTAAGAAAATGGCACTAGAGCTATTTAAGCCTCATTTAATTGCAAAACTTGAAGATAAGGGTTATGCAACAACTGTTAAAGCTGCTAAGAAGATGATTGAGGAGAAGACGAATGAAGTTTGGGAGTGTTTAGCTGAGATAGTTGACGGGTATCCTGTTCTTCTTAACCGTGCACCGACACTTCATAAGCTCTCTATTCAGGCATTTCATCCTAAGCTAATTGATGGCAAGGCTATTCAGCTTCATCCGTTAGTTTGTGCTGCATTTAACGCCGATTTTGACGGTGACCAGATGGCTGTGCATGTTCCGCTAGGCTCGGCTGCTATTGCAGAAGCAAAAGTATTAATGATGGCATCTATGAATATTCTTCTGCCTGCATCAGGAAAAGCGATTGCTACGCCTTCACAAGATATGGTTCTTGGTATTTACTATATTAGTTTAGAGAAAAACGGTGTGAAGGGTTCAAATAAACTTTTTGCAAATGTCGATGAAGTAAGAATTGCTATAGAGCATAACGCACTAGATATTCATGCAAAGGTTAGAACAAGAGATGAAGGTAGAATAATTCATACAACGGCAGGTCGTATGTTAATTAAAGCAATTTTACCTGATTTTGTTCCATCAGAACTCTGGAACAGAGTTATGAAGAAAAAAGCTATAAATGAACTTGTTGATTATGTTCAAAAACATGGCGGTATAGGCATTACAGCTGGTTTCTTAGATAGACTTAAAGATTTAGGCTTTAAACATGCAACAGAGTCGGGAATATCTATATCAATAGATGATATTAAAATCCCTGCAGGAAAAGCAGCTAAGATTGCCGATTCAAAAAACAGAGCATTTGAGATTCAAAAGCAGTTTGAAGCAGGTCTTTTAACTGAGCAAGAGAGATACAATAAAATTATTGACGTTTGGACAGATACAAACAACACTCTTGCAACTCAGATGATGGAGCTTGTTCAAACTGATAAAAATGGCTTTAACTCTATTCATATGATGGCGGATTCGGGTGCTCGTGGTTCAGCGGCTCAGATTCGTCAGCTTGCAGGTATGAGAGGATTGATGGCTAAGCCAAGCGGTGAAATTATTGAGACTCCGATTATCTCCAACTTTAAAGAGGGTCTTAACGTAATTGAGTACTTTATTTCAACTCACGGTGCTAGAAAAGGCCTTGCCGATACTGCACTTAAAACAGCAAATGCGGGTTATCTAACACGTAAGCTTGTTGATGTTGCTCAAAATGTTAAAATTGTAGAGCATGATTGTTATACTCATGAGGGCATAGAGATATCTGATATTAGTGATCAAAACACTCTAATAGAGTCTCTTGAAGATAGATTAAACGGTAGAGTTTTAGCTGATGATGTAATTGACCCTATTTCAAATGAGATTTTATATGCTGAAGGCACTTTAATTGATGAAGTATCTGCTAAAGTAATCTCTGAAGCCGGCATTAAAACTGCACACATTAGAACACCGACAACTTGTAAAAGTGAAAACGGTATTTGTGCATTATGCTACGGTGTAAACCTAGCAACAGGATATATAGTCCGCAAGGGTGAGGCTGTTGGTATTATTGCAGCACAATCAATCGGTGAGCCTGGTACTCAGCTGACTCTTAGAACATTCCACGTTGGTGGAACAGCATCTTCAACTGCTCAAGAGAGACAAGTTATTGCTGAGAAAGAGGGTTTTATACGTTACTATAATCTTAAAACATATCTCTCAAAAGAGAATAAAAACATAGTTGCAAATCGTAGAAATGCGGCAGTACTTTTGGTTGAACCGAAAATTAAAGCTCCTTTTGCAGGTAAAGTTAAGATTCAAACCGTTCATGACGAAGTAATTATAAGCGTATCGTCAAAAACAGATACGGTTCGCTATGTACTTCGTAAAAATGAGATTGCTAAGCCAAATGAACTAGCAGGAGTCGGCGGTCAAATAGAGGGTAAATACTACTTTCCGTATGAGAGTGGATCTGAGGTAAAAGAGCTTGAGTCAATCGTTGAGACAATCAAAGACGGGTGGAATGTTCCAAGTCGTATTCCATATGCATCTGAAATTTTAGTTGCAAATGGAGCACCTGTAACTCAAAAGATTTTTGCAAAAGAGGATGGTGTTGTTAAATACTTCTTGCTAAAAGGCGACTATCTAGAGAGATTTGAAGGTCTTAAGGCAGGGTATGAGGTAGTTGAAAAAGGTCTTTTTGCAACCGTAGTTGATAGTAACAATCGTGAAGCGGTAAGACACTATATTGCACGTGGGTCCGTGATTGTTGTTGAGGATGATGCTGTTGTAGATCCTAAGTCCGTCATTGCTAAGCCAAAGAGTGATGAGTCAACTATTATTGCAGAGTGGGATCCATACTCTAATCCGATTATATCAGAGACAAACGGTGTTGTGCATTTTGAAGATATTATAAGCGGCACAACTGCTACAGAGCAGTATGACGAACTAACGGGCAAAACACGTTTAATGATAAGCGATCATGTATCTACTGAGTATAAACCGACAATTGTTCTTGCATGTGAAGATGGAGAGGTTATAAGATATCAACTTCAACCAAAAACATCTATATATGTACAAAATGGAGCGAGTGTTAAAGTAGCGGATATTATTGCAAAAGTACCAAAAGCACTTCAAAAATCAAGCGATATCACTGGGGGTCTTCCTCGTGTAAGTGAACTTTTTGAGGGTCGTCGTCCAAAAGCAACAGCTCTTATATCTGAGATAGACGGAATAGTGAGTTTTGGTAAACCTCTTCGTGGAAAAGTTAGGATTATTGTTTCATCGGAAAACGGCATAATAAAAGAGTATTTTGTTGATAAATCTCACTCTGCTGTTGTTAATGTCGGCGACTTTGTACATGCGGGAGAGAGATTGACAACAGGTATTATATCTTCACATGAGCTATTACGTATCATGGGTGTAAAAGCACTTTATAACTACTTAGTAAGTGAAGTACAGCAAGTTTATCGTTCACAAGGTGTAAATATTGCCGATAAGCATATTGAAGTAATCTTTACGCAGATGCTAAGACAGATAAAAATTGTAAAATCGGGCGATACGAAGTTTATAGAGGGAGACTTAATCTCTAAAACTAAGTTTGCCGAGGAGAATGAAAAGATTGTCAAACTTGGCGGTCGTCCTGCAATTGCAGAGCCTTTCTTGGTGGGTATTACAAGAGCGGCAGTTTCAGCGGATAGTATCATATCGGCTGCATCGTTCCAAGATACTACTAAAGTATTAACAGAAGCAGCTGTAAGTGCTAAAATTGATGACTTAAATGATCTAAAAGAAAATGTCATCATAGGTCGCACAATCCCTGTTGGAACCGGTATGTACAAAGATCAGCAGATTGTTTTTGAGTATAACTAAAATCTGATTTTTCTAAGTTTGAGATGACTAACCTCTAGTCATCTTGAACTTGATTCTAAATAAATTCTAGCAACTATCTTTCTCACATAAAATTTATATATTAATTAATACTTAAAATAAGCTAACTTTTATTAAATTTTCACTACAATCACGCGTCTATAACTCCCTAAAAAGAGAGAGTTAAATTCTACTGGAAAAAATTAAGTAAAGGAATTGTATGCCTACAATCAATCAATTGATACGTAAAGAGCGTAAAAAAGTGGTTAAAAATTTAAAATCACCGGCTCTACTATCATGTCCACAGCGTCGCGGTGTTTGTACACGTGTTTACACGACAACACCTAAAAAACCTAACTCGGCTTTGAGAAAAGTTGCAAAAGTTCGTTTAACTTCAGGTTTTGAAGTTATCTCTTACATAGGTGGTGAGGGTCACAACCTTCAAGAGCACTCAATAGTTCTTGTTCGTGGTGGTCGTATTAAAGATTTACCGGGTGTTAAGTATCACATTGTTCGTGGTGCATTAGATACCGCAGGTGTTACAGGTCGTACTGTAGCTCGTTCTAAATACGGAACAAAGCGTCCTAAAAAATAATCTTTGATTATTTTTTAGGTACTGCTATAACATTAAGTACGTAAAACGAACTAGTCTGTTTTACTACGTTAACATTGGGTTTTCTTCAGCAGAAGGCTCACGAAACTAGTTTCGTTTTGGAATTGGTTGGCAAGTATGAAAAAGCTGAATAGTATTCAAGTAGCTACAGGACACTCTAAGTGTTTTGAGTAAATTTGAACAAAAACAAATTGAAGTAAGGAAAATTACAAATGAGAAGAAGAAAAGCTCCTGTTCGTGAAATTATGCCCGATCCGGTTTATGGAAGCAAAGTTTTAACGAAATTTATAAACAAAGTTATGTTTGATGGCAAAAAATCTACAGCTGAGAAGATTATTTACAGTGCAATGGATATCATTAGCGCACGTGGTGAAAAAAGTGGTATAGATACATTTAATGAAGCCATAGAGAACATCAAGCCTATTATTGAAGTAAAAAGTCGCCGTGTTGGTGGTGCTACTTATCAAGTTCCAGTAGAAGTACGTCCGGTACGTCAGCTTTCACTAGCTATTAGATGGTTAGTTGATGCTTCACGTAAAAGAAACGAAAGAACAATGGCTGAGAGATTAGCAAATGAATTGATGGATGCGTCATCTGATAAAGGCAATGCATTTAAGAAAAAAGAAGATACCTATCGTATGGCTGAAGCAAATAAAGCATTTGCTCACTATCGTTGGTAATAGGATAAATTATGGCGAGATCACATAAACTAGAAGACGTAAGAAACATCGGTATTGCTGCTCACATTGATGCAGGTAAAACAACAACGACTGAGAGAATTCTGTTCTATACGGGGCGTGAGCATAAGATGGGGGAAACTCATGAAGGCTCTGCAACTATGGACTGGATGGAGCAAGAGCAAGAGCGTGGTATTACAATTACTTCTGCTGCTACAACTTGTGAGTGGCAAGGTAAGCAAATTAACATTATTGATACTCCGGGTCACGTTGACTTTACCATTGAGGTTGAGCGTTCTATGCGTGTTCTTGATGGTGCTGTTTCAGTATTTTGTGCAGTTGGCGGCGTTCAACCTCAATCTGAGACGGTTTGGAGACAAAGAAATCGTTATGGCGTACCATCAATTGTTTTTGTTAACAAAATGGATAGAACAGGTGCAAATTTTTATGAAGTTGAAGCTCAAATTCGTGACCGCCTAAAAGGTAATCCGGTTCCAATTCAGTTGCCAATCGGTGCTGAAGATGGTTTTTTAGGAGTTGTAGATCTTGTTAAGATGAAAGCTATTGTTTGGGATGTAGATGCTGCAATGGGTTCAAATTACCATGTAGAAGAGATTCCGGCGGATATGCTAGAAAAAGCAAATGAGTATCATGAAAAATTAATTGAATCAATCTCTGAGGTTGACGGTAATGAAGAGCTTGCCGAAAAATACCTAGAGGGCGAAAAGCTTACTGAAGAAGAGATCGTAGCAGGAATAAAAGCTGCGACAATTGGCATGCATATAGTTCCAATGACTACAGGAACAGCATTTAAGAACAAGGGTGTTCAAACACTTCTTGATGCTGTTGTTGCATATCTACCTTCCCCTACAGAGTGTGCTGATATTCGTGGTACAATGATGGATGATGAGACAAAAGAGGTGGTAGTTCCATCAAAAGATGATGGTAAATTCGCATCTTTAGCATTTAAAATAATGACTGACCCATTTGTTGGAACATTAACTTTTATTCGTGTTTACCGTGGTTCAATAGAAGCAGGCTCATTTGTTCATAACTCTACAAAAGATAAAAAAGAGCGTATAGGTCGTATTTTAAAGATGCATGCTGTTAAGCGTGAGGAAGTAAAAGCGATTTATGCAGGTGAAATCGGTGCAGTAGTCGGTCTTAAATATACTACAACAGGTGATACTCTTTGTGATGCCGAAGATAAGGTTATATTAGAGCGTATGACTTTCCCTGAGCCTGTTATCTCTGTTGCAGTTGAGCCAAAAACTAAAGCAGATCAAGAAAAAATGGGTATCGCATTAGCTAAGCTTGCTGCTGAAGACCCATCGTTTAAAGTTCATACAGATGAAGAGACGGGTCAGACAATTATCTCAGGTATGGGAGAGCTACACCTTGAAATTCTTGTTGATCGTATGAAGAGAGAGTTTAAGGTAGAGGCTGAAGTCGGTGCTCCTCAAGTCTCTTACCGTGAAACAATAAAAAAAGAAGTTTCACAAGAGTATAAATACGCTAAGCAATCAGGCGGTCGTGGACAATTTGGGCATGTGTTCCTTAGAATTAAGCCAGGCGAAGCCGGTGCAGGATTTATTTTTCACAATGAGATTAAAGGTGGGGTTATTCCAAAAGAGTATATTCCTGCAGTTGAAAAAGGTTGTTCTGAAACTATGGCCAACGGTGTTCTTGCAGGCTACCCTATGGAAGATATTGAAATCACTCTTTATGATGGTTCATACCATGAGGTCGATTCAAATGAGATGGCATTTAAACTTGCAGCATCAATGGGCTTTAAAGAGGGTTGTAGAAAAGCAAGCCCTGCAATCTTAGAGCCGATGATGAAAGTTGAAGTTGAAGTTCCGGAAGAGTACATGGGTGATGTTATCGGTGACCTTAACCGTCGCCGTGGACAAGTAAATGCAATGGGTGATAGAAGCGGAAACAAAATTGTTGATGCTTTCGTCCCGTTGGCTGAGATGTTTGGTTACTCAACCGATCTTCGTTCTGCTACTCAAGGACGAGCTACATACTCTATGGAATTTGATCACTATGAAGAAGTTCCAAAAAATGTATCTGAAGAGATAATTAAAAAGAGAAACGGCTAATTCCTTATTATCTTGCCTCCTTTGGGAGGTATTATCTACCTCCTTCTACAAAAAAATCTAAATTTTACGATTTATTAGCACTATTTCTATTTTTTATATAAAATATAAACTTAACAATCACTCTTAAGGACACTATTACTATATAAACTAAAGATGTCCAAAGTAGAGGATGCAAAAAATTCCCTTGCTGCATAATTGAGTCGATTCTTTGCAGAGGCGAATGCAAAAGGTCTGAGTGCTGTAAAACCGATAGCACCAACAAGATTGAGAAGAAGTAAATTAGTTCAATTTTTATTTTTTTAATCATGATGCAATTATATCTAGTATAATTAAAAAAATAAAAAAGTCAGGTAGAAAAATGAAAAACTTTATACTTATAACTCTACTCTCCTTGATTCTCTCTGCTCAAAATCCTACTATATACTCTCAGCTTGGTGATCAGATTTATAATAATGCTCAAGCGATACATAAACTAAAAGATATAGATAAATTTTCCCAATATAAAAAAGAGATACAAGAGTATATCAAAGATGTCAATAGCACAAAGCTAAATGGATTTGCGATAGAGTTAGGGGACAAAAGTATAGATAATTTAGAGTACTTGCAGAAGTTAAGAGAGTTGTCAAAAAAAGATATAAATTTTACAAGAATCGCTAAAAATAGTTTTCAAGAGGCTATTAAAGAGGGCAATAGTAGGCTTTTTGCAGAAATTTTAAATTCCGGCATAATTAAAATTGATGACTATAAGGATGAGATTTTTGAATTTTACTCCCTGTTTAAAGATGAGATTTTTCTATCAGATGAAGTAATGTCATTTATACAAAGCGAGTTAGAAAAACAAAAGAGCAAGCAAGAAGCTAAAGGAGCGGCAAGAAAAGAAGAGACTCAAGCGCAAAGAATAAAATGGCTCAGAGAAAAAGATAGAGCAAAAGAGCAGAAGATAAAAGAACTTTTAGAAGAGGAGCTTCTTAAGAAAAAAAGAGAGATAAGAGAGCATCAAAAGGAGGAGCTTTTAGGTAACTAGCCATTTTGGCTCTTCATATATACTCGGTCTGCCATCAAGGGTTTTATATGGTTTATAGTGAGATTTATAAGATAGAGAGGGACACTCTTTAACATAGTAACCTAGATAGATCCACCTTTTGTTGCTTCTTTTTGCAAACATTATCTGATTATATAAAGAGAGCTTACCTAGAGAGTAGCCTCTATACTCAGGGTCATAATAGAAATAGATGGAGGATACTCCGTCATCTAGCACATCGATTAAGTCAACTCCTATAAGTTTCTCTTCATGAAAGTATAAAACCTCGTAACCGAAATCATTTGGAGCATCTACAAAAGAGGCGTAGTAGCTTTGTGCAGATGAAGGTGAGTAGTCCCAATTTTTTTTCTCGCCCATAAAGAGATGATACTTTTCAAAGAGTGCCAAGTGTGTCTTGCTTATGGTTGGTCTTTGTATGTAGCTTTTAATCTCTGCGGCTTTTCTTATAACTCGTCTTTGCGAGGAAGAAAATTTAAAATTTTGCACATCTATTTTTATGCTTTTGCACTCATCACATGAAGAGCATATCGGTCTAAAGAACATTCTACCAAATCTTCTATAGCCGCGCTCAATCAAATCTTGGCAATGAGCAGTAGAGCACTCCTCGATGAGTTTGTAGTGAGTGGTTTGATTTTTATCGGATAAATATGAGCATTTATCGTTGACTTTAAACTCTTTAAGTATATTCATACTGGAAGTTTGACATAATTAATATTAGAAAAAGGTATATAAATGAAAGAGATATTTAAAAAGTATAAAACTGTTATTTTTAGGACAGTCGGTGCAATAATGCTTTTAATTGGGTTTGTTCTATATTTCTGGGTTACTCCAAAAGAGGTTATGAGTGAAAACGAAATAGCAGCGGCAAATGTTGCAAGGATGGAGGCAAGTGTTCGCGGTAACTTCGCGCCTTCAAAACAGAGTTCAAAGCCTGATACTTCAAAGTTTCTAGAGAAGCTTAAAAATGCACAAAAAGCGCAAATTCAGTACTTAACTATACTAAGCATGGTTTTTGGAGTTCTTTTTTTAGGCTACAGTTTTATCTCAAAACCTAAGAGCGATTCTCTAAAAAAATCTACGAGCGATTTTGAGAAATAAGCACATCCTCTATAATTTTATCTATATTGCCGTCAAGTATTTCAGTGACGTTTGAGTATGCTACACCGCTTCTTGTATCTTTAATCTGCTGATAGGGTTGCATAACGTAAGAGCGTATCTGATGACCCCAACCTATCTCACTTTTTGCTATGCCGTCTGCTTCTGCTTTTTGATTTTCAAGCTCTAGTTCATAGAGTCTTGACTTTAGCATCTTCATGGCAGTAGCTCTGTTTTTATGCTGACTTCTATCATTTTGACACTGCACAACTATACCGGTTTGTATATGGGTTATTCTAATAGCTGATTCAGTTTTGTTTACATGCTGACCTCCGGCACCGCTTGAGCGGTATGTGTCAACACGAATATCTTTATCTTCAATCTCTATATTTATATCATCATCAACTTCAGGCGAGACCATCACAGAGCTAAAGGAGGTGTGTCTTTTTGCATTAGAGTCAAAAGGCGATATACGAACAAGCCTATGAATACCGTTTTCTACTTTGAGATATCCATAGGCATTTTCACCCTTGATAAGCAAGGAGACATCTTTTATGCCTGCCTCATCACCTGCTTGATAATCAAGTAGCTCAATGCTCCATCCCCGAAGCTCTGCAAATCTTTTATACATCCTAAGAAGCATAGATGCCCAGTCTTGAGACTCTGTTCCGCCTGCTCCGGGGTGAATAGATAAAATCGCATTATTTGCATCCATCTCTTGGCTTAGGAGCACTTCTATCTCCATAGCTCGTATGAAATCCTCAAGCTTTTGGGCACTCTCAAAACAGTCACTTATAGACTCCTCATCGCCCTCTTCTTTAGCCATCTCATAGAGTTCTTTGGCATCTTGAAGTTCATTTTTAGCAACACTATATTTTTTAAGTTTTCGCTCGCATTGAGTTTTTTCCTTTTGAACTACTGCTGCATTAGAGGCATCATCCCAAAAATCTTGTCTATTTTCAAGCTCTGTAATCTCATCTAAGCGAGCTTGAAGCTTATGAGGCTCAACTACATCAGTAATGTTGTCCATTTTATTAGAGAGGTTTTTTAAAAGTTCTGTATATTCATAATTATCCATAAATCAATCCAATAGTGTATAATTTCGATTATATTAAATTGAGGCTTAAAATGAAGATTATTTCTAGTCCGGCAGAGTTAAAAAATTATCTTGTAGGTATGAACCAAAGTATTGGTTTCATCCCTACAATGGGCGCACTTCATGAGGGGCATATTGCACTTATAAAAAAAGCAAAAGAGCAAAATGAGATAGTTGTAGTCTCACTATTTTTAAATCCTACGCAGTTTTTAAAAGATGAGGATTTAGAAAAATATCCGAAAAAGGATGAAGCTGATAAAAAGATATGTGAGTTAAGCGGTGTTGATATTATGTTCTTTCCTCAAGTAAGCGATATGTACGGAGTTGATGAGGTCTCTGTTTTGGCTCCAAAAATAAGAGGCTATGTTTTAGAGGGAGAGAGCAGACCAGGGCATTTTAACGGTGTTTTAACAGTTGTTATGAAGCTTTTAAACATAGTAAAACCGACAAGAGCCTATTTTGGCAAAAAAGATGCACAGCAGCTAAATCTTATCTCCTTAATGGTCAAACAACTTTTTATGGATGTGGAGATAGTCCCTGTCGATACCGTACGTGAAAAGGATGGACTCGCACTTAGTAGTAGAAATGTCTATTTGAACAAGGATGAGAGAGTAGAAGCGCTTAAAATAGCATCATCTTTGCGCAGAGCAAGTGCTATGGTAAGTAAAGGAGTCCTTAACTCTGAGGAGATAACTACTGCAATGAGGGAGACTTTGGCACCGTTAGAAATTTTTTATGTAGAGGTTTTAGACCGTCAATTTAACCGACTCTCGCATGTAGAGATAGCAAATACAGTTATTTTGGTTGAGGTAAAGGTGGGAACTACTAGACTACTTGACAATATTTGGCTTTAGGTGGCTCTCTTCGACTAAAGTATTTACAATATTTTTAAAGACGGGTACAGCTGTTTGAGAGGCAAATTGGCTCTTTTTTGGACGAATGACGATTACTCCGATTGTGTATCTTTCTGTTTTGTCGTTTGCAAAGCCGATAAAGGCAGTATTGTACTCATTAACATACTTTTTCCCCTCAACTATATGCGCAGTTCCTGTTTTGCCCCCGATCTCTAAACCGGCAGTTTTTGCTTTTATGCCCGTTCCTTCATCTACAGTTTTTATTAAAATCTTTTTCATCCTATGCGCAGTTGAACTTTTTATGACTTGAGTCTGCTCATGTTGAGGAATAACTATCTCTCTGCCGCGATTATCGATAAAACGGTCAACTATTTTTGGAGTAACCATCCGGCCGTTGTTGTTAAAGACGCTATATGCACGAATAAGCTGCATGAGATTTGCATGCATTCCGTACCCATATGAGCATGTTGCCTTATAAATCTCATTTTCTAACTGCATAATATGAGGAATAGAGCCGGTTCTTTCATAGACAAGATCGGGCGTTGATTTAGATGCGAAGCCAAAATCAAGCAGACCTTGATTAAACTGGACACCGGATAGCCTTTGCGCAAGTTGAGCTATTCCTATATTTGATGAGTGCACAATTACATTCTCAGCAGAGAGCCAGTCAAATTTATGCTCATCGGTTATAACCTTTCTCCCAATTTTATAGCGTCCGTTATGCCCATTTACTAAATCATATGGATTAACAACTCCTTTATCTAAAAGAAGTGCAAAAACTATACTCTTTATAACGCTTCCCGGCTCAAAGCTATACTCTGTCATGGCACTGTTTAGAGAAGGGTAGTCGCTCTTTTTTATAGCTTTTGGAAGATATCTATTTGAGCTTGCCATGGTAATTATGTTGCCATTTTTTGTATCCATTACAGCAGTTATTATCTCTTTTGCATCAAGTTCAACTTTCATCTTATCAAGCATCTTCTCAATTCGTAGTTGAAGGCTAACGGGTATATTTAGTTTTACATCAAGACCTTTTATCTCAGGTTTTGTAAAACTATCTTTGTTTAAGATTATATAGCCGTTTACATCTCTTGGCCCTTGACTTAGCTCATCTTGCTTTGCTTGAAGCTCATTCTCAAACTTTTTCTCTATACCCTTGATACCTTTTATATAGGTATAGCCATCATCTTCAGCTTTTTGCGGGTAGCCTATTATAGGGGTTAAAAGATTGTTGTATGGATACTCTCTGCTCTCTCCGCTCTCGATGATATTTAAGCCATGAAGGGATGTTTTTCCTGTGATTGGATTTTTTATTTCCATAAAAACATTAAGACGTCTTAGCTCATAAGCGAGTTGCTTGAGATATTGAGCCTGCTTTTGTTCTACATTATAACTAAGGACTACAACACCTTTTTGCTTACTTATCTTCTCTCTTATCTCTTTTGCGTCAATACCTGAGTAAATACTAAAGAGCTCTATAAAAAGTTCTCTTTTTTTAGGGTCTATGTAGTGAGTATTTACAACAGCTTTGTAGAGTTTTACAGTGGATGCTATATGAAAGCCGTCAGCACTTATGATTGAGCCTCTAGTTGCTTTAGAGCTCTCTTTTGTATAGAGCGAGGGGAGGTCACGTGGCTTTAGTGTTGCAATAAGCATCACAAACAGAAATAGTAAAAAACCCAGCACAATTAGGGAGTATAAGATAAATATTTTTTTACTTTTGTTTTCTCTGTTTTGGTTATTCATATTTTATGCTGTCTTAATTTTTAGTGGATTATAGCATTTTATGATAATGATGCATGTTAAGGTTTTTTGAGCAGAGCAGAGATTTAGTTTTATAAAACGGTTTTAGAGTTGAGTTCTGCCAAGCTCTTTATATGCGTTGAGTGCTTTGTTGCGAATTTCAAGCATAAGCTTCATGCTAGTTTCTGCTTTTCCAATGGCAAGTGCGGCTTGATGTAAATCTTTTACCTGCCCTGTTGCTATATCTCCAACAGCTTTGTCGCCTTTTTCTTGAAGCTCATTTACTTCATTTATAGCAGATTTTAGGGTATCGGCAAAATCTTCTCCACCATTTCCCTCTATCTTGCTCTTTTGTTTTAACAGTTCGGCGGAAGATACGCCTGAAATATTCTCAATACTACTCATAATTTACCTCTATGTTATTGCAATAGTGAAATTGCACTGTTTGCCATGTTTTTAGAACTCTCAAAAGCGGCGACATTCGCCTGATAACTTCTAGTTGCTTCTACTAAATCGGCCATTTCTATAACAGGATTAATATTTGGATAAGCGACATAGCCGTTTGCGTCAGCATCTGGGTGTGCCGGATCAAATTTTAGTTTAGGTTCTCTGTCATCTCGCGAAATTTTATCAACTATAACGCTCATTATAGCAGGATTGACCTTTTTACCAAATTCACCCTCATTTAGCGGGTCTTGATACTGTGCGCTATCCGTCATGCCCTCTACTGCCTGATTGAACTGCTCATTAAAGTTGATAGCTTTAAAAACTACCTCTTTTCTTCTGTATGGCCCGCCCTCTTCAGTTCTAGTAGTCTGTGCATTTGCTATATTTTGAGAGATTGTGTTTACTCTTACTCTTTGAGCTGAGAGCCCGTAACCGCTAATATCAAAACTGCTTAAAAAATTTGACATATTCTATCCTTAACTAACTTTTGAAGATGAGTCTATAACACTCTTGAAAATATCTGAGTTTTTCTTCATGGCACCAATAAGAGCATTAAACATAATGGAGTTTTTACTCATCTCTGTAGTCTCTACATCCAAGTCCACGCTATTGCCGTCATTTCTTGCCATGTGACCGTCTCTAAAAAATGTTTTAGCTCTTGAAGAGCTACTCTCATCAGCTAAGGGGAGATGAGCACTATCTGTCTGAGCCATCTGTAGCTTTAAAGAGCCTTGGTTTTGAATCTTTGCGCTCTCGTTTGCCAGTGCATCTTCAAATCGTATATCTCTTGGTCTATAGTAAGGAGTATCGGCATTTGCAATGTTTGAGGATATCATATCTTGACGAATAGCCCTGTAGTCAAGTGCTTTTGCTGCAAGATGGTGTGAAGCAGATATCTCAATGCTCATGTAAACTCCTTTTTTAAATTTAAACGATGTCGGAAGTAATTCCGCCATCTACGCTAGCCGCTAAGGCACTGAAGCTTGACACTTTCGTGTCAGAATTTGGTTTATTGCATAACCTAAACTTGTAAGTAACACAAAACAAGCAATTAAAGTTCCAATATGCATTTTAAATCTCTTAAGCAATAATTAATCATAGATACTTCATAATGTTTGCCAAGGTTACAAGAGTAACCCAAATTTTTGTTTATACAAGGAGTTCTTATGAAAAGAGCCGGTTTTACTATGATTGAGTTGATATTTGTTATCGTTATTTTAGGTATTTTAGCAGCTGTTGCTATTCCAAGACTTGCTGCGACTCGTGATGATGCAAAAGCAACTGCGGCGATGGCAAATTGGAAGAATGCTGTAAATCAGATTCAATCTACTGCTACTGCTACTGGAGCTGTCCCTGATTTGACTACTCTTATTGATGGAAGTGATACATTAGCAGTTACTGGTACAACTATAACTGCTCAAATAGAAAGTGGTGGTGCTACAAGTACTTGTGCTATAGGTACAGTTGCAACTGATGCAAATGGAAGTACATTAACTATTTCTGGTGTAGATACATCTGGTACTGGTCCATGTGTATTATTTGAAACAGTAACAGAAGGCGCTATACAGTTAACAGGTTCTAGCGTAACTCGTTAATATTTTCTCGTTCCCAAGCTTTACTTGGGAACAGATAGATAAAAGTAGTTATTTTTAAGTTATTTTAGAATAGTTTTAAAGTTATTACGTAAGGTTTTTTATGAGATTTTCTCGCGGTTTTACTATGATAGAGATGGTTTTTGTTATCGTAGTTCTTGGTATTTTAGCCGCTATTGCTATTCCTAGACTTGCAGCAACAAGAACGGATGCAGAGATAAGTAAAGGTCGTGCAGATGTTGCTTCTGTTCGTTCGGGCATTATTAGTGAGAGACAGAGCAGGATAATACAGGGCGATTCTGACTGGATTACAGCTGCCAACTTGGATAACGGCGGTTTGTTTGGCGGTGTTCTTATGTACCCTGTAGCAAATGAGCCTGGAGTAAATGGTAAATGGAGCGCTGAGGCCGGAAGCGGAACATATGTCTTTAGGGCAGGAAATGTGGATACAACTTTTACTTATAATCCAGCAAGTGGAACTTTTACTTGTGTTGCTGGTAACGGCAACTGTAACATTCTTGTCAATTAAATCTATTTAGATTAAAAATCTGCACAAAGTTGCAGCGACTCTCTTTTTATATTGGACAACCTAAAATTTTGTATTACTATAGCATAGCACTTCTCAACTCTCCTCTAGAACCTTTTACATATCAAAGCCCTGATATTATTGAACTTGGCACAAAAGTAAAAGTACAGGTTAGAAACAGAGAAATTGACGGGGTTTTGCTAGCTACATGTGAAGAGCCAGATTTTAAAACTAGTGAAATTTTAGAAGCTTATAACTTTATATATGTGCCAAAACAGCTCGCTCTTGCAAAGTTTATCTCATCTTACTACATCTGTTCACTTGCTGAGGCACTGGGATTGATGACTCCTTATGCAAAAGAGAGTGTTGATGCCTCGTTTGAGTTTAAAGACATAGATATAAACCTATCGCAAAAGCAAAAAGATGCGCTTAAGTTTTTAAAAGAGCATAAAGTCTCTCTCCTTTTTGGAGATACCGGAAGCGGAAAGACAGAGATTTATATGCGTTATTTTGAGGAGATGATGCAAAAGAAGAAGCGTTCTATTTTTCTTATGCCGGAAATCTCACTTACTCCTCAAATGAGTCAAAGACTCCATTGTCACTTTGGAGATGCGGTTGTTATGTGGCACTCAAAACTTACCCCAAAACAGAAAAAAGAGGCACTTGCAAAGATTTATAATGGAAGTGCAAAGATAATCGCAGGTCCTCGTTCGGCTCTTTTTTTGCCCATAAAAGATTTAGGTCTGATTGTAGTAGATGAGGAACATGATGATAGTTATAAATCATCTTCAAGACCGCGCTACAACGCAAGAGATATAGCTATATATATGGGAAAACTTTACGGAGCTAGTGTTGTTTTAGGGAGTGCCACCCCAAGCCTTACTACTTATGTAAAATTTCCTCATGTACGGCTTAAGGGTGGATATTTTGCTTCAAAAAAAGAGTTTGTTTATGAGCGTTCTATCGAAAAACTATCGCCGATGATACTTGAGAGTCTCAAAGAGGCACTAAAGGCAAAAGAGCAGGCTATACTTTTTCTTCCGACCCGTGCAAACTTCAAGTATCTCATATGCGCTGATTGCGGACATACCTATAAATGTCAATTTTGCAGTGTAGGTATGAGCATACATCAAAAAACACGCTCTCTAAGTTGTCACTACTGTAACTTTGCTCAAGCTATCCCTCAAGTTTGTTCAGAGTGTAACTCACCTAATCTTGTAAGCTCAAGACTCGGAACAGCCGAGGTTGTAAAAGATATAAATAGTGAGTTTAAAGAAGCTGTGGTAGAGCAGTTTGACAGAGATGTTATTACTACGGCAAATAAACTAAAACGCGCTCTCAAGAGCTTTAATGATAAAGAGATAGATATACTTGTAGGAACTCAGATGATTAGCAAGGGGCACGATTATCATGGTGTCTCTTTGGCTGTTGTTATGGGGCTTGACAATATGCTTAACATGAGTGACTACAGAGCAAGAGAAAAAGCACTCTCAACACTTATCCAAGTAGCGGGAAGAAGCGGACGAAAAGATAGTGCAAGAGTTTTAGTTCAAACATTTAATCAAGATTTTTTTAATACTTATATCGATAAATATGAGGATTTTTTAGAAGAGGAGAAAGAGTATAGAAAAGAGCTATATCCGCCATATAAAAAGTTGTGCCGTATTCTATTTTGGCATAAAAACGGCATTAAAGCTCAGGATGAGATGAAGAGCTCTTTAGAGTGTCTGCAAAAATTTTCCAACATCGAGGTAGTAGGATTTGGAAAGTGCGCTATTGAGAGAGTTGCAGATAAGTATAGATTTGAGATACTTCTGCGCTCAGATAAAAGTACTGATATTATCAGAGCGGTTTTAGCATGTAAAACACCTATTGCCGAGATAGATATGGACCCTATAGAGTTTACTTAGCCGAATCAAAAAACCAATAAAATGCCATCATAACGCCAGTGGTCTTTTGGTACCCCTCATCAAACATAAATGCTCTTGCATTTTTTGTCGGAATATAGACTACTTCTATATCTTCATCATCCAATCCTCCTCCATCGTCTATCTTCATGGAGTCATCACAAGTTGCATAGTATATAGTTTGAAAAGTTCCAGAGATTCCGACACTTGTGTAAAAAGAGCTAATTTTTTGCAGACTCTCTAGAGGTATATCATAACCGCACTCCTCTAACACTTCCTCTTTTGCAATTTGTGCATTGCTCATATTTTTATCTACTATTCCGGCACAGAGTTCGTACATCATCGGGTTATTTGGATTTTTATTTAAAACAGTTGCGCGCATCTGCTTTACAAGTACAAAAGCATCTTTTTGGCTATGCCATAGTAAAACGGCAACACTATCATGTGTCAAAACTGCTTCCCACTTCCTCTGAACTCCCCCAATAGAGTAGTCTATTAAAATCGGTTTTATAAAATTAGGTTCTCTAAGAGCTTGAATCCGGTTTATCTTGTACACAATACTCTCCATTGTAGAAATAGCAGATAGATTGAGAAGTAGATACTCTTGCATACTTTGTCTCATTGGCAATATGCAGAGCTATGCTCTCATCATAATTAGATTTTAGTTTTAAAAATGCACTTTTTTCTGCACCTGATAATTTTTTGGTAGCAACTTGAACAACTCTTAGAGGGTCAATAGCTCGACCGTTACTATAGAGTCCAAAATGAAGATGTGGACCGGTAGAGAGACCCGTGCTTCCTACATAACCTATAATCTGCCCTTTTTTTACATAAGAACCTTTTCTTATCCCTTTTCTAAATGAGCTTTGATGAGCATAAAGAGTCATGTATCCGTCACTATGCTGTATTTTAATCATCTTTCCATAGCCTCTTGTACGACCCATATAGACAACTCTTCCACTTCCTGCAGCCGCAATTGGAGTACCGCGAGAAGCAGCGTAATCAACACCTAGGTGAGCACGATATTTTTTTAAAATAGGGTGATATCTTCTTTTTGTAAATTTTGAGGATATTCTAGCGCTTCTAACAGGATTTCCAAGTAAAAACCCTTCTACCTCTTTTGCATCTTCATTATAAAATCTACCGTCATCATTTAAATAGATATAGTGTTTCTTACCTCTCATCTCTATCATGGCAGCTTTTAGAGTAGGCATGGAGAAAGGTTTTCCAAGTCTATACTTCTGCTCATATATCATAGCAAGCGTATCGCCTTTTCTTAAGTCTCTTTTGAAGTCTAGAGAGTGTTTAAAGCTTGATACAAAAATGGTCGCAAGTTTTGTAGAGCCGGTCTCTCTTATGATGTCTAGATATGGAGAGTGCTTTATTTTAAGAGTAAATGCTTCAACTCTTGTTTCACTTATAATCGGTACTGTTTCAAAAAGATACTCTGAGTTATGTTTGTATATATGAATTTGTAGTTCATCGTTAAGCGGTATAAAAATCTGGTCAATATTGTTGTTTTTATCTCTTGAGATCTGATAGTGAACGCCTGAATATATCTCCTCGGTGAGTTGTTGTTCATCTTCATCTAAATTATAGTAAAGATGTTTTAGAGGAAGATTGTTTTTCTCTAAAAAGTCAAGGTATGTCTCCCCGTTACTCCAGCGAAATGTTTCAACTTGTGCCGCAAACAGCGGTATAGTGAATAAAAAAAGTATAAAAAATCGTATCATATATATAACCATAAATATAAAATTTTAAAAATAATTTTAAAACTCTAACAAAATTTGCCTTAGTATGAGGTTTGTTTGCTATAATCGCACTATATTATTTACAAAGTAGTGAAAATGAAATATCTGTTTATGCTTTTTATTATAGCCTTAGAGCTTTTTGGAGTTGTTGTAAAGTCTCCCGTAGTGGGAATAAACGAAGATGCAACAGAAGTTACAATCAATATTGAAAAAATTGATGTCGGAGTGAGCGGTTTTATTGTTCATGGGATAGACTCAGAGCATACGACAATTTTAAAAAATGCCGTAGTTAAGAGTTTTGATGAGCAGAATAAAACTGCTAAAGTTACAATAAGTGAGTTTAGTGGACTTAGCAGTAGTGCTCTGCCAAGCGGAAAATGGAGTGTGAAGGTCGGAGATACTGCTGTTTTAGCTTTTGGATATACAAGAGGACTTTTAATCGCTCCAAACGAGGAGATATACTACAAAATTACGAAAAGCTCTAAACTTCAGTGGATACATCCAGATATTTTTGCGACTATTTTATCATTTAATGGGCATCCGACACCGCTTAGAAGTGATTTTGAGGAGATGAGCTCTAGCACTTCGGTTGGTCTTGTTTTTATCTATTTAGATGAGAGAGTCTATACGCTTGATGCAAAGAGTTTTAAAATACTTGCTACTACTGAGGCAAAGCTTGAGCAAAAAGAGGTAAATCTACCTTTTCACACAAGAGTGCAAAAGATTAGTGCAAATTGGTGGGGAGAGGGAAGCAGTGAGCTAGAAGAGTATGAGCCTCACTACTATGAGCTTATGATAAAAGCAAACCCTAACAACAGAGAACTTTACGATGCGGTAAAGAGTGGCGGTAAAAAATTGCAAGATTTAGTAGAAGAATTTGATATTAAAGGGTAGATAATGATTGATGCAAAACATTTGACATATTTTAAAGAAGTTGTTGGAGATGAGAATATCTATAGTGACAAAGCTCATCTGCTAGCCTACTCTTATGATGCAACAAGAGAGCGTTTTGAACCTGATGCGATTATTTTTCCAAGAGATGAAGATGATATAAGTAAAATTTTAAAGTACTGCAATGAGCATAAAATAGTTATAGTTCCTCGCGGTGCAGGAAGCGGTTTTACAGGCGGAGCACTTCCAAGCAGCGGCGGAATTGTTCTGGCGTTTGAGAAGCATATGAACAAAATTCTTGAGATTGATATGAAAAATATGGTCGCAATAGTTCAACCCGGTGTGATAAATATGGACCTGCAGCGTGCAGTAGAAGAGGTGGGGCTCTTCTACCCGCCCGACCCCGCAAGTCAAGAGTACTCAAGTATCGGCGGAAATGTGAGTGAAAATGCAGGCGGTATGCGCGCCGCTAAGTATGGAATCACAAAAGATTATGTAATGGCAACACGTGCAGTGCTTCCAAACGGCGATATTATTAAAGCAGGAAAAAGGACTATTAAAGATGTAGCAGGTTATAACATCAGCGGTATTTTAATAGCAAGCGAAGGAACTTTGGCTGTACTTAGTGAGATAACTCTAAGACTTATCCCAAAACCAAAGATGACAAAAACCGCAATGGGAATCTTTAGCAGTGTTAATGAAGCTATGAATGCCGTATATAAGACAATGGCAAGCGGTATAACGCCTGTTGCTATGGAGTTTTTGGATAATTTGACTATCCGCGCAGTTGAGCAGACGTTTAACAAAGGACTCCCTGTTGATGCAGGCGCTCTTTTGGTAACTGATGTAGATGGGAACTTAGAGGTAGATCTTGATTTTCAGCTCTCCCAGATTGAGAAGGTCTTTAAAGAGAATGGTTGCTATGAGTTTAAAATTGCAAAAGATAAAGATGAGGCAGCCGATCTCTGGTTTGCAAGACGTAACGCTTCACCCGCACTAAGTGTTTATGGAAGCAAAAAATTAAATGAAGATGTAACCGTTCCACGCTCAGCTTTGCCTGAACTTTTAGAGAAGTTTTATGCAATAGCGGATAAGTACAACGTCAAAATTCCATGTTTTGGGCATACGGGAGATGGAAATGTTCATACGAATGTAATGGTGGATGGAAAAGACCCTGAGCAGGTAAAAATTGCATATCAGGCTATAGAAGAAGTTTTTCAAGCGACCATTGATTTGGGTGGAACTCTAAGCGGTGAACATGGCATAGGGCTAGCAAAAGCGCCTTACATGTCAATGGCGTTTACTCCCGAAGAGATGGCACTTTTTAAAGCTATCAAGATGGCATTTGATCCAAATAATATTTTAAACCCATCAAAGATGGGATTAGAATGAGGTTTTCATCTTCTCATCTTTGATTAGGCTCTGATCAAAACATACGACTTGATTTCTACCATGCTCTTTTGCATGGTATAGAGAAATATCCGCATATTTAATACACTTCCAGATACTATCGCTATCATCCGGAAACATAACCGCTCCGACGCTAAGTGTTTTACTAAAAGTCTCAGAACCGGCACTTATCTTCTGTTTGGCAAAATTTGTACGAATTTTTTCTGCAACCTCTTTTATATACGCCTTATCGCAGTTATGCAGAAGTACTATAAACTCTTCACCGCCAAATCTAACGGCAATATCTGAGGAGCGGATTGACTCCTTGATTACTCTTGAGACTACTCTTATCGCTTCATCTCCCACATCATGTCCATATGTATCGTTAATCATCTTGAAAAAGTCTATATCAATCATCAAAACTCCATATGGGATATTACTTCTTAATGCTTGTGGAATTGCTGTCTCTGCAAACTCATCAAGGTATTTACGATTGAACATTCCGGTTAGCTGATCTACTCTAGCCATTTTGTTTAGTATCTGCATAAGTTTTTTACTGACAATTGCAGGTCTTGCCGTAGCTATATAATCTTCTATCAAGCCGGCTAGTTTTCTAACCCTGAGGCTCTCCTCTTTATCTTGTGTAACTACAGAAATTATAAGGTTTAACTCATTTGAGATTGAGAAAGGAAGACATAGATACTCTAAATTGGGCTTATGAAACTTACTGCATGTCTCATCAAAGATTGTTGAATCAACTATGCTGTTTATTCTGTCTGCTCTGCACTCTCCATCAGCCAAATCACAGTGACAGCCGTTTACGCTGTAAACAACTTTCTTAATGCCGCTAAGTGCATCTGCTTCTATGATAGTAAAGTCACTGAGCTTAAATTTTGTTTTAAAGACATATGCTAATCTATCGTATATATCTTCTAATTTTTCATCATGCTCAATCGTCTGTTTAAATTTATAGATTTCTGAGAGCTTATCTATGGTGTCATTAATATTTACAAGCGGGTCATGAGATACCTCTTTGTTTTTGTTTTGAACAAAAATATATACTTTTTTGTCAATCTCATCAAATACTTTTTGAAGTTTCTCAAGGAGGGAGTTGAGCATATTTGCAACAGATTTGCTCTCCTCAAGCTCTCCTCCATCAACCCTTTTTGAGTAGTTACCGCTATACGCAGCCATCATGACATCTCTGATGGAGTAAAAAATATTAATATATGGTTTTAGAAATTTATTTACCACTAGGAGTACCGCTGCCATAATAAGTAGAGCCAAAAGTGCAGTATATCCCACTGTAGTAAAACTGCTTCCCCTAATATCGCTAATGTCAATTACCATACTTATAGCTCCAAGGACCTCTCCTTCTTTGGCATCATGGCAAGACATGCAGTTTGTGTCGCCAAATGAGGAGGCTTTATATGGTATAGTCATACGTATTGTACTTTTAACGGCAGTCTCAATAATCTCTTGTTCTGTTTTTCCGCTTGCGAGTACTTTTTTGTCTATTTTGTCTCGGGCAATCTCGTTATTAAAACCTTCTCCATACTGTTTAATTACTGTCGGTGCTCTAGCAACCCAGAGGGCAGAAATATTTTCAATATTTTCTATATGATTTAAGAAATAGAGCCGCTTATCCATTATGCCGTTAACCATATGTGAGGTTAGACCGCTCTTTACAACTTCAGCAGTCAGCATGGCTCTTTTTTGAGCACTCTCTATGCCGAAGTTTCTAAAACTAAGTGAAACAATTATAATCATCGATATAAAAAATACCAAAAAGAGTCCGGATAGAATCAATGTGATTTTTTGCCTTGTGCCCATTGTAGCAACCTTTGTTCTTTTGTGTTGTGTTAAAATATAATTTTTGCTTATTATAACACAGAGATAAAAAAAATAAGTGATGATGTGTCATAATAAAGTTATCAATTTGCCAAAAGGGTGTTTTTTGTTTCAAATAATTAAAAAAATCTATAAATATATAAGACTTTTCGTAATCTCATTTATAGATAGAGACCTTACTTTTTATGCGGCAAGTCTTAGTTTCTATACAATTTTTACACTAATTCCGCTTCTGCTAATTATGCTTACCGTCTTTACCTCTATGCCGAGTTTTTCAGGGTATTATGAGAAGATTCAAGAGTTTATGTTCTCAAACATAATGCCGGTAAACTCAGACTCGTTAATGAAATATATAAACGGTTTTTTACAAAACTCCGTAGAGATGAGCATGATAAGTTTTGTGGTGGTGATTGTCTCTTCCCTTCTGTTTTTTCAAAATTTTGAATATATTGCAAATAAGATTTTTCATGTAAAAAAAAGAGGTTTTTGGGAGTCTGTGACAACTTTTTGGACGCTTCTTACCTTAACGCCTATAGGTCTTGGAGTCTCTTTTTATATAACCGGATATGTCGCCTCTTTGATGTCAGGTAGTGAATATACATCCGGTATCAATATTCTTCCTTATGTTCCCTATCTCATTATATGGGCGCTCTTTTTTCTAATATTTCAAATTTCGGCAAATACAAAAATCAATACAAAAGCCTCACTAATAAGCTCATTTATTACTTCCATCGCTTTTAGCATTGCCAAAAACGGCTTTATCTACTATGTCTTTTATAACAAAGCATATGCAACGATATATGGCTCTTTTTCTATCGTTATGTTTCTGTTCTTATGGATTTATGTATCGTGGATTATATTTGTATATGGACTAAAGCTATGCTACATGATAAATCGCGTATATGAAAAGAGACAAAGCAAAGCCCAGAAGCAACCTCATGCAGAGCCTGTTAAAAATAGCTCCAAAGGAGAGGAGGAGATAGAGAAAAAATAGATATTGATTAAGTGTTATTAAAACTCCATCCTCTCCCAGCTTTAAAAGCCATAGCAAAGCGGGGTCAAAAATATCTCCAAACCCGACTATATGAAGAAGTATACTTAGCGGATAGAAGAGAGTAAAGAGTGTTGTCCATAAAATAGAGAGCGGATGGTAGATACTGAAATTTTCAAAAATTGCCAAAGAGAAGGGAAGCATTAAAAGATATACCCAAACCGGCAGAAGTATAAATTGCCAAACTTTGCTTAAGTGCTTAAAGTGAATTAAAAATAAAAATATATAAAAAACCCCGCTTGCCGAGAGCCAAAAACCAAGAGAGAAGAGTAGGCGGGGAAAGAGTGCTAAAAGAAGCAAGATTGTTAAAAACAGAGTCTGCATTGAGATTATCTTTATCCCTCTGTCATAAAGAATAAAACCGACAACAAGCATACCAAAAGCCCGAATCAGCGATGGCGGCGAATCTAAAAAGAGCATATATGTAAAAAGAGCAAGACCAACAAGCATAAAAAGGTCAAACTTAGAGTTTCTGTATGGGAAAAATCTATCCTGAAAAAAGCCATAAAGAGGACGCATGATAAAAAACAAAATAGCACTTAGTACACCTAGATGAAAACCGCTTATTGCAAGAAGGTGTGATACGCCCAGCGTTGAGAAGATTTTTTGCAACTCTATATCCAGCGGGGTTGCCGTGTAGAGTGCTTGATATATATTTTGAGGCTCTTTTTCTTTATGCATGGAGGAGATATAATCGTTAAGGTTTTGTTTTGTGCTACTTGTACTCTTTATCTCTGTGATTTTACTGTATCCGTAAAAGGTAGTGAGGTATTTGTAGAAGTTTAAATCTTTAGGCCAGATTTCAATCTCTACCTCTTGGTTTTTTAAATCTTGTAGGGATTTTTTGGCTGTTGTGTAAAAAATGAGATTGTCTTTGCTTTTTAGTTTTAGTACTTGATACTCTCTGTTGTTTTTACTTTTGGTGTACTGTTTTAAAACGGTAGCATCAAGAAGAGCCGAGTCAAAATTTGTAAATTTTTTATAGTTTATATACTCTAGAGAGAGTGAAAAAATAAGGATAAAAGAGACAATAGAGATAAGAAATAAAGAGTCGCGTTTTGAAGCAAAAAGCGAGACTCTCTCTATCATCTTTTATCAAAGAGGCGGCATAGATACTGAATCATTTCCAATGTCAATATTTGCAGAGCGCATATCTACATTTTCAAAAACTGTCTCTATCCCTTTTTTCCCATCAACAAATTTTGTTAGTTTTTTCTGGAAAATAAGCTTTACATGCCCTGTTGGACCGTTTCTCTGTTTTCCAATAATTATTTCGGCATCCTCTTCCTCTTTTTCGATATAGGTTGGAATGAACTCTTTGCCTTCTGCTTTTGCCGCTTTTTCACGCTCTTTCTCCTCCTTGTAGAGGTAGACGTCATCACGGTAAACAAAGAGGATAATATCGGCATCTTGCTCGATTGAGCCGGACTCACGAATATCGCTTAACATAGGGCGTTTGTCGTTTCTAGACTCTAATCCACGGTTAAGCTGAGAGAGCGCAACTATGGGCATATTGAGCTCACGTGCGAGCATTTTTAGCCCGCGGGAGATTTCTGAAACCTGTAGGTGTCTATCTTGATTTCCGACTCCTTGCATAATTTGAAGGTAATCAATTACCGCTATCTCAATCTCTGGATGCTGATTTTTGAGTTTTCTTAGTTTTGAGCGGAGTTGGTTTATATTTATACTTCCTTGATCATCGACAAAAAGTTTTGCATGATTCATCTTATCAATTGCTCCGTTTAACGAACTCCACTGATCATCATTCATATCTCCTACGCGGAGTTTTTGAAGAGGAATAGATGTCTGAATAGATAGAAGCCTTAGCATAAGCTGTTCAGCAGGCATCTCAAGCGAGAAAAATGCAACGCCTTTATCTTGAGATATAAGAGAGTTTACGGTATTTAATACAAAAGATGTCTTGCCCATGGCAGGGCGAGCGGCAATTATTACCAAGTCCCCTTTGCCAAACCCCGTAGTCATCTTGTTTAGCTCATGAAAGCCTGTGTCAACACCGACTAAGACGCTGTTGCCTCTAGCTTTCATCTCTTTGATGTACTCCATGGTGTCATATGTCATCTTAGGGGAGTCTTTGAAGTCGCTTGTCTGATTCTCTTGAGTTATTTCATAGAGTTTTTTCTCTACAATATCGACAACTTCGGCAGATGGAAGCTCTTCTTCTACCGTTACTCTCTTAATCTCGGTTGTAAGTGTTAAGAGATGGCGTTTAAGAGATTTGTCTTTTATCTCATCAACATAAGCTTTGGTGTTTGATATAGGGTTTGCTGAGAGAATTTCAAGCATAACGCTCTCATCAAATTTTTTCATCTTAAGGAGCTCTTTTTTGATAAACTCCTCATCAATGGGCTGATCTTTTTGTAGAAGAAGAGTCATGGCTTTAAAGATATCTTGATGAGCAGGAAGGTAAAAATCATCCTTCTTTAGAGTAACACTTAGTTCGTCAAACTGGCTCGGTTCAAAAACAATTGAGCTTAAAATGCTTCTCTCAAAAGCTAAATTATATAAATTTTCTTGCATTAGTGCGTATCCTTAGCCATTTTTTCTACCTCTTGTACAAATCTATCTACAAGTTCACTCTCATCAAGGTTTGCAACAACCTCGCCCTTTACCATAACAAGTCCCTTTCCTTTGCCATAAGCGATAGCGACATCTGCATGAGCGGCTTCTCCTATGGCATTTACGACGCACCCCATAACAGAGACGTTAAGAGGCGCTTTTATATGTGTAGTACGTCTCTCTATCTCGCCAACTGCCGTTACAAGGTCCGCCTCAATACGTCCGCAAGTCGGACATGAGATTATGTTTAGACCATCTTTTGCCGCACCGCTATCTTTTAGAATTGCACGCGCAACATTTATCTCCTCCTCTAGCTCTCCGGTTATACTCACTCGCATTGTATCGCCGATTCCATCAAGCAGAAGTGCGCCAAGACCTATTGAGCTTTTAACGGTTGCATGAAAGAGTGTTCCGGCCTCTGTTACTCCAAGATGAAAAGGGTAGCTGTTTTTAGGACGCAACATTCTGTAGGCATCGACTGTTCTTTGAACGTCGCTTGCTTTTAGTGAGATTTTAATATCATCAAAACCCAAATCTTCTAAAAACTTGATGTTGTACTCGGCGGATGCTACCATCCCCTCTGCGGTTTGTCCATATCTGCTTAAAAACTCTTTCTCCAAGCTTCCGGCATTTACACCGATGCGAATAGGGATATTTCTTGCTTGACAAGCTTTTACAACCTCTTTGACACGCTCTTTTGAGCCTATATTGCCCGGATTTATGCGAATGCAGTCTACGACCTCTGCGGCTACGAGGGCTAAACGGTGGTTAAAGTGGATGTCTGCTACAAGCGGAAGCGAGATCTGCTCTTTTATACTCTTTAGAGCAAGTGCATCTTCCATCTCCGGAACTGCAACACGCACTATGTCGCACCCTGCAAAATAAAGACGCTTTATCTGCTCGACGGTAGTAGTTATATCCGAAGTTTTTGAAAATGTCATAGATTGCACACTTATAGGTGCGTCACCGCCAACAGCAACATCACCTACAAAAATTTGCTTAGTTTTTACTCTTTTTATCATAAAGAGATTTTATCTCTTTTGGTATAAAAGAGTGCTTTATTTATTTTCACATGTTTTAAACATGTGAAAAATAGAAGGGGTTAAAATTTGAAAGTGAGGTTTGTGTAGGCAAATTTTAATAGCATTGTAATTATAAACATTTATAGTATAATCAGGATAAATTTCATATGATTTATCTTATAAATATTAAGAGAGTTACAAAAGATGCTTTTTCTACAAAATTGCCGACATATGGTCAAAAGAGGATAATCATGTCTGCAATAATCACAAATATTATAAAAATTTTAAATGATAATCAAAACTTGATAATACATTGTTATAAAAGCAGAGATGATTTGAGTTGTATTTCTGAAAAATTAGTAGATAAGATAAATGCTTATTTAAAAACAAAATCAGATGATGAAGCAAACCAAAAAGATCTCATCAGGTAGGCTATTAGAAAAGCACATGAACTGCATGAAAATGACATTATATTTTTTAAAAACAACTCTATCTTTATAAAACTTTTCGATACTTCTAAAGTTAAGGTTATTCGTGAAGAGGAGAGAGGAACAATTGCAAGTAGATATAATGGACTTGATGAAGAAGAACTAAAACTATTTTACGATAATTTTTGTAGCGCAAAAGAGAGTGATGATTTTTATCGTGAAGCTGCAAGAGAGTTTGTCAATACTTATTTAATTGACAAAAAGTTAGATAATGAAACTTATGAAAAATATGTTTTTCAATATATTCAATCAATAATAAATGACAAACTAACTTCAAGATATGACAAAAATGATATCTTTTTCAAAGGATTTTCAGGATATGTTTTTAGGGTGCACTTTGAAGAGATGTTTGAACATATTGCACATTTTATACTTTTTGAAGTAAGCATGTTAAATAAACAGATTATAAGTTTTTTAAACTACTACTCTTTAGATATTATAGTCGTTAACGGTAAAAAATATAAAGTTCCTCAAATCAAAGCAGAGAGCGGCTTAAGATGGAGTGTTGTTTCAATGATGTCTATTGTAAAAATCTACAACAAAGTTGCACTCTCCATAGAGCAGATTAATTTTAAAAGAGAACTTTTACAAAAGAAACTTTGTGAATTTAACATAGGAGAACTCTCTCCTATGGAACATAACAATATGATAAATAAAAATATAGCTAAAACTATATCAGAAATAAACGCTACCATAAGAAGAGAGAACACGATTAGAGATGTGTTGAATATATCAAAAAATGATGATGAGAGAAAAAAACTCAAAGAGGATATGAAAAATATTAAGAATGAACTACAAACTTTAGCAGATAACAAAAAGAAGCTAAGCGAAAAACTTATAAAACAGCAAGCTTTAATAGAGTTCAACAATATTAAAAAAGATGAAGATTCTCTTAAAAGACAACAAAAAAGAGATGAAAAAATTTTACAACAGAATGAAGAAGCATATTTATCAATAAAAACTTCGCTTGTCAAAGCGTTAATATCAAAAAAACAATATTTACAATAAAATTATCAATAGTCTAGAAAAGGTGCTTTATTTTTCACATGTTTAAAACATGTGAAAAATAGAAGGGGTTAAAATTTGAAAGTGAGGTTTGTGTAGATGTATCTTCCCGGTTCGTTCATGAGCATAACATCCGATGTGTTACCGGCAACTATAAGAGTTAAATCTTTATAAGTGTTATTTACTGCGTAAGTTTGATTAAAGAGGTTGTTTACACCTATGGTAATCTCTGTATTTTTATTTAATGCATGTTTTAGTTTTGCATTTAAAATAGCCCAAGCTTTAAGAACCTGTTCGCCGTTATCTTCATCAATATCACTCCATTTGTCAGAAGCTTGTACCTCAACGGTTGCCATGCTACTGTTTATATACTCATAGTTAAGAGCTATATTTCCACGAAGTGGAGCCATATCTGCTAGATCTTTGTCTGTTTGTCCGGCAAGTGCCTCATCTTTTTTACCGCGCTTATATGATGCACCCATATCTACCGTTATCTCATCAGTTGCAAAGTAAGATGCACTTAGCTCGGCACCATATACCTTTGCGTCAATATTTACAAACTTATTTGAAGCTAAATCGTTGTTGTAGTAGATGTAATCATCCAGCATTGAGTAGAAACCTTTTATCTTAAAGCTATAGAGCTCATTTTTAGCTTCATATCCAAAATCTATCTCTGTATTTGTTGTTTGCTCTAAGTTTGGTGTACCCACAGTAGTGCCGTTTGAGCTTATAAAGTAAAGTTCTCTAGCATCCGGAACACGAGAAGCCCGACCAAGACCTAAAAAGAGTTTGTTTGCTTTATTTATATTGTATGAAGCAAAAATATTTGCACCCAGAGCGCTATAACTGTTTGACTCTAAACCGCCTCCGTTAGTTATATCTGTTGAGTCATATCTAGCTCCCGCACTTACATCAAATGCGCCGAAGGTTTTTTCAAGTTTTGCAAAAATAGCCGCATTTTCTGTTACGGCATCATTTATGCTTTTAAGTGTTCCACTTCCAATAGGCAAACCGGTTGTTGTATTGTAGTAGTCACCATCCCATTTTCTCTGGCTGCCATCTAGACCGACTAAAAGTTTGTAGTCGTCAAGTAGAAAACTATTTTTGAGCTTAATACCTCTCATGTCTGTTGTCAGATGATTTGTATTGTCTCCCGGTACGGCATTTGAAGAGATTCTGTATTGTGTACTCATTGGGTGATCAACATTTGAGTAGTAGTACTGTAAGTTGATGTTTTTGTATATATCAGTTAAATCTTTTATATTATACTCGATGCTATAGATATTTGAGTCATCATAAATAGCATCCATCTTAGAGTTGCCGTAAAGTACATCATCACTTCTATTTGCCGTATAGCTTAGGCGAAGTTCTTGATCATCCGTAATATTTACAAACATTTTAGTCATAACACTCTTTTTTGTATACGCCTCCATATCTTTATGTTCCGGTTTAAAAGCCATTGCAGCTGCAGCCGGATTTGCTGCTATATAGTTGTCTATCTGCTGTGCAATTGTATTGCCGTCTCCATCTTCATACTGATCGCTTGATTCATAAGAGGTGCTTACTAAAAGACGAACTACATCGTTGCCGCCACTAACTGTAGCCCCGATTTTTTTATAATTCCAACTTCCATATCCAAGATTTAATTCACCATGAAGCTCTTTTGTCGGTTGTTTAGTTTTTATCTTAACACCACCGCTTAGAGTTCCGAAAATCTCAACATCGTAAGGACCTTCAATCACTTCAACTTCTTCTATTTGATTTGTAAGAACGTGAGATATAGGTGGATCCATTCTGTTTACACATGCACCTTGAACTTTTGTGCCGTCAACTTCAACAGAGATATTGTCCCTTTTTTGACCGCGAATATATATGTCATTGGCGATACCGCTTCTGCGGTTCATGTCGATACTCGGTACACTTGAGCTAAGAGCCTGTGCCAAATCTGCTGAGATTTGAGCATTTTTACTAACCTCTGTAAGAGTAGTGGACTCAACACTTATCTTAGGAAGTTCAAACTCGCTTGCGCTTAAAGCAGCTACTGCAATTAACGATAATGGAATGATTTTTAACATGATAATAACCCTTGATTATTTGATTGGGCAAGTTTATATAAGTAGTGTTACATAAATGTTAAGAATTGACAAAATTTTGCTAAAATTTCGTCATGAATAAAATAGAAAAAATAAAACGAATAATTTTAATACTCTTAGGGCTAGTTCTCTCGGCTTATTTGATGTATAGCGGCTTTGCTATTTTAGCTGAGGATAACTCCGGCAGCAAAGTTCATAGTAACACAGTGAAGTGAGCCGTGCTGTTTTATAAGTGAGGAGCAGTTAATTCCTATAATGTCTCTATTTGGAAATGTCTCTTTAAAGATTTTTAGTGCTTCTTCATCTTGTTTTACTCCATAAGTAGGAACTAAAACAGCACCGTTTACAAAAAGAAAATTTGCATAAGTAGCAGGAAGCCTCTCCCCCTCAAAATAGCATGCATCGCTCATAGGAAGTGCTATTAGTCTAAAGTCAAGCTCTTTTGCAAAAACCTCCAGCTCCGCTTCCATAAGCTCTAGCTCCTTGTAATGCTCATCTTCTTCATCTCTGCACTGAACATACATGATGCTTCTCTCATCTATAAATCTAGCTAAAGTATCTATATGTGAATCTGTATCATCTCCGGCTAAATAGCCATGATTTAGATATAGAATTCTACTTGCTCCAAACTCTTCTTTGAGTTTTTTTGTTATCTGCTCTTTTTTTAGCAGAGGGTTCCTGTTTTTATTTAACATACATTCAGATGTTGTCAGGATTATATCGACTCCATTGCTCTCAATTGCGCCGCCCTCTAAAACAAAGTCAACTTTTTTGAGCTCCTTGTCGTAGCATCTTTTTATTGCACTGCTCATCTCATTATCTTTAGAGGCTTCAAACTTGCCGCCCCAGCCGTTAAAAGTAAAATCGAGAAGTTTTACGGTATTGTCCTCTTTAACACAAAGGGCAGAGCAGTCTCTTGCCCATGTGTCGTTTGTCTCATACTCTACAAAGTAGAGATTTTCATTTTTGTCAAACCTGCTCTTTACACTTTGTAAATCATCACAAACAACAAGACACTCCTGATATTTTATAATCTCATTTATGATGTTTATAAACGTCTGTTGCGCTTCATCAAGGTACTCTACCCAATCACTTTTTGCATGTGGAAATATAATTTGTGTAAAACTCTGTTCTTCGAACTCTGCAATTACTCTTCTCATCTGATATAATTCCTTTATGGCTTATATAATTTTAAATAAAAATCATCTCTTTAACAACCTTGACATTATCTCTAAAAGTACCAAAACAAGAGATAAAATTGCACTAGTATTAAAAGATAATGCTTATGGACACGGATTATTAGAAATTGCTTTGATGGCAAAAGAGTACGGTATAAAAAGAGCAGTTGTTCGTACATCTAAAGAGGCAGAAGCGGTAGAAGATTTTTTTGAGTATATTTTGGTTTTAGCAGAGGTCCCTATTTTAGCAAGCGATAAAATAAGATATACGATAAATGATATAAAAAGCATAGATAAATTTCCTACCGGTACTAAAGTAGAGTTAAAAGTAGATACCGGAATGCATAGAAACGGCATTGACATGAGCCGACTAAAAGAGGCTTTTATAAAGATAAAAGATGCAGGTTTGCTCTTAGAAGCTGTTTTTACACACTATAGAAGTGCAGATGAGCTTACAAGTGAGTGGTTTTGGCAAAAAGAGAACTTTAAAAAAGTAAAAGAGATATCACGTATGCTTGCTGATGAACTTGGCTTTGATGCACTTAGATTTCACTCCTCTAACTCCGCTGCACTTTTTAGAGAGGGCAGTTTTGATGAGGATATGGCAAGAGTCGGCATAGCGGCTTACGGATGTTTAGAGCTTCCAAAGGCTCTCTGTGTTGATGGATTTAAACCTGTTTTGTCGCTATGGGCGGATAAAATCTCTTCAAGAGAGCTGAAACAGGGCGAGAGAGTAGGTTACGGCGGTGATTTTAAGGCTACTAAAGATTGTATTATCAGCAACTACAACTTTGGATACGGCGATGGATTTTTTAGAGTCTGTGCAGATGGGTACAAAACTCCAAAAGGCATAAAGATTGTCGGTAGAATTTCTATGGATAATAGTTCGTTTATAACGTCTGATGAGAAGCTGTTGATTTTTGACGATGCAAGAGTTGTTGCAAAGTATGCAAAAACAATAGGGTATGAGATTTTAACCTCCCTAAAGCCGGAGATAGAGAGAAGAGTTATATAATCTCTTTAAAGTCCCTATTTAGCTCACTGCTTGGTTTGCCTATATAGTAGCCTTGAATAAAATCAACGCCCATCTTCTCTAGAACATCAAGGGAGTCTTTATCTTCAACAAACTCGGCAATTGTCTTAAGCCCTAAATTTGAGGCGAAGTTGATTATTGTCTTGACGACAACTCTTGAGTTTTCATCGGTAGTGACAAACTTAACAAGCGAAGAGTCGATTTTAAGATAGTCGACATTGAGTTCTAAAATATGTGAAAAGTTTGAGTATCCGCTTCCAAAATCATCAATTGCAACTTTACATCCATACTTTTTAATATCTTTTATGAAATTTTTTATCTCTTGATAATTTTCTATTCTATCTGTTTCAAGAATTTCAAAAATAACTCTTTGAGGCTGCTCAAACTCTTGAAGTTTGTTAAAAATAAATTTTACGATATCTTTGCTTTGGATATCTACAATAGATAAATTTATAGAGAATTCAAAACTGTTACCTTTGAAAAATTCAAATGATTTTGTAACTATCGCTTTTGTTATCTCAGGATAAAGTTTTGATCTTATAGCAATGTCTAAAAAGACAAAAGGCGGGATAACTTCGCCTTCATGAGTAATAATTCTTGCCAAAGACTCATACTTCTCTATTCTCTTTGTTCTAGTGTTATAGATAGGCTGAAAATATGGAGTAATCTGGTCGTGTTTTATTGCATTTTTTAGCATTAAAAGTGCATTCATATTTTTTACTATCTGCTCCTTAGCGTCAAAGGAGTCGTTATATAGCACAATATTTTTTGTCTGTTTTTTGGCTATTTGAAGAGCATTATTTGTTTTGATTAAAATAGACTCTTTGTTTGAAGCTATACCACAACTAAAAGTTATAAAGATTGATTGACCGGCTACATTGAATTTTGTCTCGCTTATCTTATTTAGCATATCTTTAATCATAAAAAAGAACTCTTCATCAGACATTTGCGTAGTTGTAAATATTGCAAACTCATCATTTGGAAGCTTGTAGACACTGTTGTCATCTTTACAATACTCTCTAATCCTATTTGGCACTTGAATTAAAACCTCATCACCGACTTTATAGCCGTAGAGGTCGTTTATATCTTTAAATGAGTCTATATTAATAAGTGCCAAATGGAATGATTTTGCATCTTTACTCTGTTTGATATCTTCAATCAGTTTTAACCTGTTTGGTAGCTTTGTGAGTCTGTCATATAGAAAGGACTCTTTTAGCTCTTTGGTTTTTTCTTCGATTTTCTCTTCAAGAGCGATACTTACTCTTTTTGATTCTCTTACAAGATATAAGACGCTTATAAAAAGAGCAAGGAAGAGAGTCAGGTCAAACATAACAGATTTGAAAAAGTTTTTATAGAAGTATTGATTTAGATTTTTAACGGGAATCTGTATGCTTATAACTCCCCTTATCTCATCAAGTTCATAATCATAAGCCTCTTCATAACGCTTTTGGATATGAAGAGGAGCATCCTCTTTTTTACCATGACAAGCCAAGCATGAGTAGGTTACCTTTAGAGCTGTTGCATATTGATAAAATTTACTGTTTTGGTCGCTAAAGTAGACGCTCTCATCACTATTTTTTTTAAAAAATTCTATTGCTTTTAACTCATCCTTATCGGCGCTGTTTTTAATGTTTCTGGCACGGTCGGAGACGGTTTTTACGCTGATGTTAAGAGGATTGTTTTTTGAGAATCTCTCAGATATAATCGGTGAGCTAAAGGCAGGAAGCGCAGGAAGTGTCTTTTCGTTTATATCAATGGCACCGTCTAAAAAAAGAGTCTGGTAGTAGAGCCTACTCTCTATAACGTAGCTATTTAAGACCTCTGCCTCTTTTTTTGCAAAATCATACTCTCGTGCTTTTATATCAAAATAGGAGTAGGTGATTTTAAGTAGAATAACTACTAAAAAAATCAGAGGAATGCTTTTTAAAATCTTATCATTTAAAAAATTTTTCACAAGCCCTCCCTCCTATTTCTAAAACAACTAACTATTGTAGGCTAAAAAAACTTAATTAAACTATATAACATATTTTTATAATGATGTTATCTTTATAATGGCATTTGAGAAAATTACTCCATCCACTTCTAGTAGAGCAAGCTCTTCAATCTCATCTTCATCTTCGATTAGTACTAATATTTTTGCATCAAAAAGGTAGCTCTGGGCTAAATCTTGAGCCGTTTTGGCAAGCTCTTTTTCTACAACGATATATGAAGCGCCAAGAGACGAAGTGTAGAGTATTTCTGTTATGTTCTTTACTCGTATGGCTATTTTAATTAAGTTTAACGTAGCGTGATTTATAATGTCAAGATTTTTTTCATCAAACTCTATATAGAGAGTTGATGAGGGCGGGGTGTTTAGGATTGCCTCGGTATCATAAACATGATAAAAGTTTTCACTCTTTAAAAATCTATGTCCAAAAAATATCAATTTTTCTTCTTTGCGCACTCTTTTGAGCAGTAATATTTTGCATCACTTAAAAATGCGTCATCTAAGTCAAAGTAGATGCCACACACAGAACACTCAATCATCTCGCTACCTATTTTATCGCTCTTTTTCTCTTTTTGCGATTTATCTATAGAAGGTTTTTTCTTTATAAGCGTAAAATAGACAAGTGCAATAACACCTATAACCAATAAAATTTTTAGTATCATAAATCATCTCCGATAAGTAAGTAGTGTCTATTTTTCATCTTTATAACTTTGTGTTTTATATCTTTTGAGAGTTCATCATACACTCTCTCTCCTTTATAAAAAAGAAGTTTTGAGTTTTTATCTCTAAAATTCTCACTTATTTTCAAAAGCATATCCGTATCCGTAACGGCTCTAGAGGTTACAACATCAAAAATTTCACTCTGCATCTCCTCAACCCGTTTTTTGATTACACGAACATTCTCAAGATTCAAATCCGCCTTTATAAACTGCAAGAAACTTGCCCTTTTTGCCAAGGGTTCGACAAGTGTTACTTCAGTCTCCGGAAGTCCCATAGCAAGAATTAAACCCGGAAAACCGGCACCGGTACCGATATCTAGAAGGTTTTTGCACTTTGGTAGAAAGCTTATTGGAAAGATAGCATCATAAATAAACTCATCTACGGTGCGCTCATCTTTAGCACCCGTTAGGTTGTGGACTCTGTTCCATTTAAAAAGGTGCTCTTTGTATTTTGTAATATTGTCAAAAAAATCATCAGGCAACTCAATTTTTTGCTCACTAAGCACTGTTTTTAAATTCAAAAATATATCCTTCTTAAAGCAGATGCCCCATGTCATCTTTTTTCACTCCCAGATATGCCTCGTTATGCGGGTTTGACTTTATGATTATCGGTATCCTCTCTACTATCTCTATGTCGCTTATAGAGTTTATCTTGTTTGGATTATTAGTAAGGAGCTTGATTTTACGTATGTTGAAATGGTGGAGTATAAAAGTTACCATCTCATATGTTCTCTCATCCGAGGCAAAGCCTAGCTGATGATTTGCCTCAATCGTATTTAGTCCAATATCTTGAAGGGCATAGGCGTTTATTTTATTTAAGAGTCCAATATTTCTACCCTCTTGTCTAAGGTAGATAACCATTCCGTTTGTTTGTGCAGCCATTGTTAGAGCATACTCTAGCTGTGCTCCGCAGTCACACTTTAGACTTTTGATTGCATCACCCGTTAAACACTCTGAGTGGACCCTAACAATAGGAATCTCTTCTAGCTTCTCTTTGAAAATTACAAGATGCTCTTTGTGACCCTCTTTGAAGACTTGAACTTTAAAATCACCGAACTCTGTCGGTAAATTTGCTACTTCTGAAATTTTAATATTCAATTAATGTACCCTAATTTTAACTTTAAAACGGTAAAATATTTTTCAAAATTATATCTAAAAAGGCTTAATAATGTTTCAAAGGTTTCGTAGAACCCGCCTAAATACAAATCTTCGTTCACTAGTTCGTGAGACGAATGTTACTGTAAATGATTTTATATATCCGCTGTTTGTAAGAAGCGGGGAGGGGATTAAAACTGAGGTTGCATCAATGCCGGGTGTATTTCAGATGAGTATCGATGAGGTTATAAAAGAGTGTGGTGAGATAAAGAAATTGGGGCTTTACTCTATCATACTCTTTGGTATTCCGGATGTAAAAGATTCAATAGGTTCAGACTCACTGTGTGAGCATGGGATTATTGCTAAAGCGATTCGAGCAGTTAAAGAGGCGCATCCGGACATGTTTGTCGTAACAGATTTATGTTTTTGTGAATATACAGATCATGGGCACTGCGGAATAATAGATGAAAAACATCAAACCGTAAATAATGATGCAACACTTAAAATTTCCGCACAGCAAGCTATTATCCATGCAAAAGCCGGTGCAGACATGATAGCACCTTCGGGCATGATGGATGGAATAATTCATATACTCAGAGATGCCCTTGATGAGGCAGGGTATGAGAATCTTCCTATTATGAGCTACTCAACAAAATTTGCTTCAGGATACTATGGACCTTTTCGTGATGTAGCTGAATCAACTCCTAGTTTTGGCGACCGTGCTTCGTATCAGATGGATCCGGCAAACAGAAGAGAAGCTGTTGCGGAGAGTATATCCGATGAGATGCAGGGTGCAGATATTTTAATGGTAAAGCCCGCTCTTGCATATTTGGATATAGTAAGAGAGATTAAAGATAACACCTCTTTACCGATGGCGGTTTATAATGTAAGCGGAGAGTATGCCATGCTTAAGATGGCTGGGATGAATAATTTGATCGATTATGATAGAGTTGTTATGGAGACGATGCTTAGTTTTAAAAGAGCGGGTGCGGATATCATCATCTCATACCACGCTAAAGAGGTCGCAAAGATGTTACAAAAGTAACCTTAAAGAAAATTACTATAAACTTATGGTTTTACTTTAATATGAATAATTAAACTTAGGAATGATATTGAGACATTTTTTAACACTAAAAGATTTTACAAAAGAGGAGATTCTTGAGATTGTTGAGACGGGACTATCTATCAAGAAAAATTTAAAAGCAAAAATTTACAATCAAGAGCTTAAAAATCAAACACTTGCTATGGTATTTGAAAAAAGCTCTACTAGAACACGTGTAAGTTTTGAGACTGGAATGTTTCAACTGGGTGGGCATGCTCTTTTTCTATCTAATCGTGATATTCATTTAGGGAGAGGCGAGCCTGTAAAAGATACAGCTCGCGTAATATCAGGCATGTGCGATATGGTAATGATAAGAACTTTTGAGCACTCCATGATAGAAGAGTTTGCTCGTTACTCAAGCGTTCCTGTTATAAACGGCTTGACTGACTCCTACCATCCTGTGCAGCTTTTAGCAGACTATATGACTTTAGTTGAGTATGGGATGGATAAAAATATTGTTGCTGCTTATGTAGGCGATGGAAACAATATGACACACTCATGGATGATGCTAGCTGCAAAACTTGGTTTTGAACTTCGTATTGCCACTCCAAAAGGTTATGAACCGGATAGTAGAGTGCTTGAAGATGCTCTTACGATTGCAAAAGAGAGCGGCGCGGTTATAAAGGTTATGAACGACCCAAAAGAGGCTGTATCGGGTGCAACGGTCGTTACAACCGATACATGGGTGTCTATGGGGCAAGAGGAAGAGAAAGAGGAGCGTGTAAAGACCTTTGAAGGTTTCATGGTTGATGATGCGATGATGTCCTTAGCTCAAAAAGATGCAAGATTTTTGCACTGCCTTCCTGCCTATAGAGGTCTAGAGGTTAGTGAGGAGCTTTTTGAGAAACACTCTGAAATAGTTTTTAGCGAAGCAGAAAATAGACTACATGCGCAAAAGGGCTTGATGGTTTGGCTAGATAAAAATAGAGGAGATTAAGATGAAAAGGTTGCTGTTGATTTCTATACTCTTTACTACTCTTTTTGCCGCAAAACCGGTTGAGATAGGTGAGATGTTTAAAGATTCAGGCAAATGTAAAACATGTCATCTACCTATAGTTAAAGAGTGGGAGCAGTCATGGCATGCAAAAAGCCATTACAACAATAACGAGTACTTTAGAGCAACTACTGACTACGTCAGCAGAAAAACAAGAAAAAGTTTAAGCGGCGTAAAAGTAGAGTGTGCAACTTGCCATAATCCGAGAATATCCGTAACAAGTACGGGGATAGAACATGAGATAATAACTCTTATGGGGCTTAATGAAGATTCAGAGGTAAAGAAGGCTCTAGAGAGTGATGATATAAGTGAAGGTATTAACTGCGTTGTTTGTCATAACATAGGGAAAATTCACTCAGACAAAGATGAGACGGTAAGAGGAATAAATCGTGTAGAGTGGACAAAGTCAGGTGTCATGGTTGGACCTTACGATGATGCACGATCGCCTTACCATAGAGTCGAACATAGGGAGTATATGGACAAAGATCCAAATAAACTATGCTTTGTGTGTCATGCAAACGATAGATCGGCTTCAGGTTTTGTATTTACAAATATGCAAGATGAGTACAAAGAGGGAGGCAAACTCTGTGTGGATTGTCACATGGGAAGTAAAAAACAGGGTGTTGCCGCTACTTTGAGAGTAGATAACGGGAAAGCAAAACAAAGAGAGATTAGAGAGCATACATTTTTTGGCGCACATACTCAAAGCATGTGGAAAGATGCTCTTAGTTTAAGTTTAGAGCAGAAGAGAGATGAGACTATTATACACATCTCAAATCCAAATCCGCATAATATCCCGAGTGGATTTGGTTCAAGAGAAATAGTAGTAGAAGCTGTATTTAAAAACAGCAAAGAGGTAGTAGGTACTAAAACAATCTCTTTGACGACTTACTACAAGGATAAGAGAGGAAAAGAGACAATTCCTCATCTAGCTGTTAGCGCTTCAGAAGATTTGAGTATTGCGGCTAACTCAAAAAGAGTACTTAAAGTTTTAAACGAAAAAGATGCCGATAGAGTGGAAGTAACTCTCTATTACCGCTTGGTAAATGATGAAGTGCGCTCTATTTTAGAGTTAGAAGATCCTATCTTCTCGCAAAGAAGTTTTATAGCATCAAAGTTTACTTTTTTAACTAACTAATATCTTATTCCGGTAAGAGTTCTTATCTTCTCAATAGTAGGGAGTGCTACCTCTTTTGCCTTGGCAGCGCCAATGCTTAAGATCTCTCTTACTTCATCTTGATGCGCTTCATAATACTCACGTTTTTCTCTAAACTCTCTAAAGTATTCCCACATTATATCTGCGAGGTAGATTTTAAAGTGCCCGTGACCTTCTCCTCCTCTTTTGTATCTCTCTTGAAGTTCTATTAAACTATCGCCCTGTAAAAAAAGTTTTGCCATGTTGTAAACGTTGCAACTCTCATACTCTTTTGGCTCTTCTACGGCTACATTCTCGGTAACGATTTTTTTAATGGTCTTTAATTGACTCTTCTCATCACCGAATATATTTACAACATTTTTGTAGCTTTTAGACATTTTTTGTCCGTCAATTCCCGGAACTGTTTGAACCTCTTCTTGAACTCTAAACTCAGGTATGGTTAAAATATCTCCATATTGGTTATTGAACTTTATAGCAATATCTCTTGCTATTTCAACATGCTGAATCTGATCTTTGCCGACAGGAACTACATTTGAGTTAAAGATTAAAATATCTGCCGCCATCAAAACCGGGTAAGAGAACAGAGAGTGATTTGCTCCAATACCCTTAGCTGTTTTATCCTTGTAGCTGTGAGCACGCTCTAAAAGCCCCATTGGAGTAAATGATGATAGAACCCAGTAGAGCTCAAGCACCTCTTTGACATCAGATTGAACCCAAAAAACTGATTTCTTGGGGTCAATGCCTAGTGCTAAAAAGTCGGTCGCACACTGCATTGTTAATTTTGAGAGATCTTTACCGCCGCTTGTCATGGCGTGATAGTTTGCAATAAAAGCAAATGTTTCGCTTTTTTCCTGAGCCTCTACCATCTGCTTTATTGAACCAAAATAGTTTCCTATATGCAAATCCCCAGATGGCTGTATGCCCGTTAAAACTCTCATAATGTATACTCCAAAATCCATAAATTTTATTTGTGACATTATACATTTTTTAGCTTTATTTCGCTATTATTGAACTATAAATAGTACTTAAAACTATTAAAATAAAGGATAAAGAATGAATGTACAAATTCATGCAAAAGGTTTGAGTATACATGCGGATACAAGAGCACATATAGAAGCTGCTATTGAAGCATTTAAAAAGTACTCACTTGATATTACTTCGGTAAACGTGAATCTAAAAGCAGAAAAAAAGGGTGTTTGGGTAGAGTTTGATGTACGTATAGCACATGCACAACCGGTAGTAATTAGTCAGAGTGATGAAGATTTGGGTAGTGCGATTGATTTGGCGATTGAGAGAGCTACAAAAGCACTTCGCCGTCTTCACGATAAGGTAGTTTCGCATAAGGCGACTTCTATTAAAGAGATGGAAGTAGCAGAATAGTAGTGATGTATAGTTGGATAGTTTGGTTTCATATTCTCTCTTTTATCTCATGGTATGCCGTACTTTTTTATTTGCCACGCCTTTTTGTATATCATGCAGAAAATATTGATAATGAGGGTTTTGTAAAAGTAGTAAAAATCATGGAGATGAAAATCTACAAATATATCGGTGTCCCTGCAATGTGGGCTACAGTTTTAAGCGGTGCTTATCTTTCATACGAACTCGGCTTTAGCGGTAATGGCTGGCTACATGCTAAAATATTTTTTGTTCTTATCTTGATTGCCTATTTCTTTTCGCTTGGATTTTTCAGAGTTAAGTTCTTAAATGATGAGTGCACAAAAAGCGGTAAGTTCTTCAGAGCTTATAATGAAGTTCCAACAATTTTACTACTGATTATAGTA
>Ga0265293_10000709_pt1 | contig 77055 bp, 92 predicted proteins | sample Munlanlewell138R_FD_192505 | JGI IMG/M metagenome (GOLD analysis project Ga0265293, IMG submission 192505) | Leachate microbial communities from a municipal landfill in Southern Ontario, Canada - Leachate well 138R | ecosystem: Engineered > Solid waste > Landfill > Unclassified | place: Canada... | reverse complement strand
ATGGCCAAGGCAAAATTCGAACGTACGAAGCCGCACGTGAACGTGGGCACGATCGGTCACGTCGACCACGGCAAGACGACGCTGACGGCGGCGCTGACCAAGGTGGGCGCGGAGCGTTTCGGTGGCGAGTTCCACGCGTATGACGCGATCGACAAGGCACCGGAAGAGAAGGCACGCGGTATCACGATCTCGACCTCGCACGTCGAGTACGAGTCGCCGACGCGGCACTACGCGCACGTCGACTGCCCGGGTCACGCCGACTACGTGAAGAACATGATCACCGGCGCGGCGCAGATGGACGGCGCGATCCTGGTCTGCTCGGCCGCCGACGGCCCGATGCCGCAGACCCGCGAGCACATCCTGCTGGCGCGCCAAGTCGGCGTGCCGTACATCGTCGTGTTCCTGAACAAGGCCGACATGGTGGACGACGCCGAGCTGCTCGAACTGGTCGAGATGGAAGTGCGCGAGCTGCTGTCGAAGTACGACTTCCCCGGCGACGACACCCCGATCATCAAGGGCTCGGCGCTGAAGGCGCTGGAAGGCGACCAGTCGGAAATCGGCGTGCCGGCGATCATGGCCCTGGTGGACGCGCTGGACACCTGGATTCCGCAGCCCGAGCGCGACATCGACAAGCCGTTCCTGATGCCGGTGGAAGACGTGTTCTCCATTTCCGGTCGCGGCACCGTGGTGACCGGTCGCGTCGAGCGCGGCATCATCAAGGTGGGCGAGGAAATCGAAGTGGTGGGCATCCGCCCGACGATCAAGACCACGGTGACCGGCGTGGAAATGTTCCGCAAGCTGCTCGACCAGGGCCAGGCGGGCGACAACGTCGGCGTGCTGCTGCGCGGCACCAAGCGCGACGATGTCGAGCGCGGCCAAGTGCTGTGCAAGCCGGGTTCGATCAAGCCGCACACGGACTTCGAGGCCGAGGTGTACGTGCTGTCGAAGGAAGAGGGCGGCCGCCACACGCCGTTCTTCAAGGGCTACCGCCCGCAGTTCTACTTCCGCACGACGGACGTGACCGGTGCCTGCGAGTTGCCGGAAGGCGTCGAGATGGTGATGCCTGGCGACAACGTCAAGATGGTGGTGTCGCTGATCGCGCCGATCGCGATGGACGAAGGTCTGCGCTTCGCGATCCGCGAAGGCGGCCGCACCGTCGGTGCCGGTGTGGTGGCGAAGATCTTCAAGTAACAAGCCGGGGTTGGTGGTTGGGGATTCGTGATTGGGAAACGCGGCTACAGGGCGCTTCCACCCATCACGAATCACCCATGACAGATAGCCCCTGAAGGACTTACCGCGAAATGAGGCGCAGGATGCGCTTCGTGTTCGCCCGACCGGGATGGTCGCTCGAATATTTGTTGTCTGAGCAGTTGACGACAGCGTTTCGTGCGTATTATACTTCTCTGTCTGGCTGGCCGGGAAACCGGCCAGCATTCGTTATCGGGCTTCGTGACGCCGTCACCAGCCCGGCGCTCTTTACAAGATTCCAAGGACCCAGCCAATGGCGGACCAGAAGATTCGGATTCGGCTCAAGGCGTACGATCATCGCTTGATCGACCGCTCCGCGAGCGAGATCGTCGAAACGGCCAAGCGGACTGGCGCGCAGGTGCGCGGCCCCATTCCGTTGCCGACCAAGATCGAGCGTTACACCGTTCTGGTGTCGCCCCACGTGGACAAGGATGCGCGTGACCAGTACGAGACCCGTACCCACAAGCGCGTCCTCGACATCGTGGATCCCAACGACAAGACCGTCGACGCGCTGATGAAGCTCGAGCTTGCCGCGGGCGTGGACGTGCAGATCAAGCTGGGTTGATGTCATGACTATCGGAATCGTTGGCCGCAAGTGCGGCATGAGTCGAGTGTTCACGGAGTCCGGCGAGTCGGTGCCGGTCACCCTGATCGAGGCCTCCCCCAATCGCGTGGTGCAGCTGAAGACCGTCGAGAACGATGGCTACAGCGCCGTGCAGGTGACCACGGGCCGCAAGCGCGCGGCGCTGGTGAACAAGCCCGAAGCGGGCCATTTCGCCAAGGCTGGCGTCGGTGCCGGTCGCGGTCTGTGGGAGTTCCGTGTCTCTGCGCAGGAACTGGACAGCTACAGCGTGGGCGGCGAGATCGGCGCCGACATCTTCAGCGTCGGCCAGGTGGTCGATGTGTCCGGCGTCAGCAAGGGCAAGGGCTTCCAGGGCACCATCAAGCGCCATGGTTTCACCATGGGCGATGCCACCCACGGCAACTCGCTGTCGCATCGTTCGCCCGGCTCGCTGGGCCAGCGGCAGACGCCGGGTCGCGTGTTCCCGGGCAAGAAGATGGCCGGCCACATGGGCAGCGAACAGTGCACCTCGCAGAATCTCACCGTGGTCAAGGTGGATGTCGAGCGCGGCCTGATCGCGGTTCGCGGTGCCGTGCCGGGTGCGCCGGGCGGTGATGTCGTCGTCCGCCCTGCGGCCAAGGCTTGAGGAGAATAGACAATGGAACTCTCCGTAGCAGGTAGTGGCCAGTCGCTGTCGGTTTCCGACGCGATCTTCGGTCGCGAGTTCAGTGAAGATCTGGTGCACCAGGTCGTCGTTGCCTACCGCAACGCCGGCCGGGCCGGGACCAAGGCGCAGAAGACGCGCTCCGAGGTCAGCGGCACCACCAAGAAGTCGAAGAAGCAGAAGGGTGGCGGTGCGCGTCATGGTGCGCTGACGGCTCCGATCTTCGTCGGCGGTGGCGTTACCTTTGCCGCCCGCCCGCGCAGCTTCGCGCAGAAGGTCAATCGCAAGATGTATCGCGCGGCGATCGCGGCGATCCTGTCCGAGCTCAACCGTCACGGCCGCCTGAAGGTCGTCGATGAGTTGGACCTGGCGCAGCCGAAGACCCGCGAACTGGTCGCCAAGCTGAAGGCACTGGAAGTGACCCGTCCGCTGCTGGTCACTGAGAGCGGCAGCGAAGCGCTGTACCTGGCCGCCCGCAACATTCCGTACGTGCAGGTCCGCGACGTGCAGGGCATGGACCCGGTCGCGCTGGTCGGTGCCGATTACGTGGTGCTGACCGCCGATGCGGTCAAGAAGGTCGAGGAGTGGCTGGCATGAGCAGCGAGAAGATTCTGGATACCCTGCGCGCGCCGCACATTTCCGAGAAGACCGCGCGCCTGCAGGAAAGCGGCCAGTACGTGTTCGAAGTGGCGACCACGGCCAGCAAGGCCGACGTGAAGGCTGCCGTCGAGGAGCTGTTCAGCGTCAAGGTCGAGCGCGTCAACGTCGTCAACGTGAAGGGCAAGAGCAAGGCCTTTCGTTTCCGCAATGGTCGTCGCAACGACTGGCGCAAGGCATACGTCCAGCTGGCCGAAGGCCAGTCGATCGACCTCGCCGCCAAGGCCTGAGGGTAGGAATCCATGGCACTGATCAACTACAAGCCAACATCGGCCGGCCGCCGCGCCAAGGTGGGTGTGGTGCATGCCGACCTGCACAAGGGCGCGCCGCATGCCGCGCTGCTTGAGCCGAAGTCCAAGACCGGCGGTCGCAACAACCAGGGACGCATCACCACGCGTCACATTGGTGGCGGGCACAAGAAGCACTACCGCATCGTCGACTTCAAGCGCGACAAGGAAGGTATCCCGGCGCGCGTCGAGCGGATCGAGTACGATCCCAACCGCACCGCCCACATCGCCCTGCTGTGCTACGCCGATGGCGAGCGCCGCTACATCATCGCCCCCAAGGGCATCGCCATCGGCGACCAGGTGATGGCCGGCCGTGACGCACCGATCAAGATCGGCAATACCCTGCCGCTGCGCAACATCCCGATCGGCTCCATGGTGCATTGCATCGAGATGAAGCCGGGCAAGAAGGCACAGTTGGCGCGTTCCGCCGGTGCCGGTGCCCAGCTGGTGGCGCGCGAACAGGGTTACGCGACGCTGCGCCTGCGCTCCGGCGAGATGCGCAAGGTGGTGGCCGACTGTCGCGCCACCATCGGCGAAGTCGGCAACAGCGAGCACAGCCTGGAGAAGATCGGCAAGGCCGGCGCCAACCGCTGGAAGGGCATCCGCCCGACCGTCCGCGGCGTGGTGATGAACCCGGTCGACCATCCGCACGGCGGCGGCGAAGGCCGCACTTCCGGCGGTCGCCACCCGGTGTCGCCGTGGGGCGTGCCGACCAAGGGCTACAAGACCCGCAACAACAAGCGCACGGAGAAGTTCATCGTGCGCCGTCGCAAGTAAGGAACAGGTCCCATGGCACGTTCACTCAAGAAGGGCCCCTTCGTCGATCTCCACCTGCTCAAGAAGGTGGAAGGCGCGACGGGCAGCAAGAAGCCGATCAAGACCTGGTCGCGGCGTTCGATGGTGGTGCCGGACATGATCGGCTTCACCATCGCGGTCCACAACGGCAAGCAGCATGTCCCGGTGCTGGTCAACGAGAACATGGTCGGGCACAAGCTCGGCGAGTTCGCACTGACCCGCACCTTCAAGGGACACGGCGGCGACAAGAAGAGCAAGTAAGGAGCGACGACGATGGAAGCCAAAGCAATCCACCGCGGCGCCCGCATCTCCGCACAGAAGGCCCGCCTGGTCGCCGACCAGGTGCGCGGCCTGCCTGTCGGGCGCGCCAGCGACCTGCTGCAGTTCAGCGACAAGAAGGCCGCCGGCCTGATCCGCAAGGTGCTGCTGTCTGCGGTCAGCAATGCGGAAAACAACGATGGCGCGGATGTCGACGAGTTGAAGATCAGCCGGATCTTCGTCGATGAAGGTGCCACCATGAAGCGTTTCCACGCCCGTGCCAAAGGCCGTGGCGCACGCATCCTCAAGCGGACCAGCCACATCACCGTGGTGGTGGGTACCGGCAAGTAATCGGGCAGACGGGAATCCACGATGGGTCATAAAGTTCATCCAACCGGTATCCGCCTCGGCATCGCCAAGGACTGGAACTCCAAGTGGTACGCCAACAAGCGTGAATACGCCGGCTACCTGGCTGCGGATCTGAAGGTCCGCGAGATGCTGCGCAAGAAGCTGGCCCAGGCCGGCATCAGCCGCATCCTGATCGAGCGTCCGGCCAAGACCGCCCGCGTGACGATCCACACCGCCCGTCCGGGCGTGGTGATCGGCAAGAAGGGCGAGGACATCGAGAAGCTGCGCAAGGACGTGTCCGACATGATGGGCGTGCCCGCGCACATCAACGTCAGCGAAGTGCGCAAGCCGGAGCTGGACGCGCAGTTGGTGGCCGAGTCGATCGCCCAGCAGCTCGAGCGCCGCATCATGTTCCGCCGCGCGATGAAGCGCGCCGTCGGCAACGCGATGCGCCTGGGCGCGCTGGGCATCAAGGTCAATGTAGCCGGTCGCCTCAACGGTGCCGAGATCGCGCGTTCGGAGTGGTATCGCGAGGGTCGCGTGCCGCTGCACACGCTGCGCGCCGACATCGACTACGGCTTTGCCGAGGCCCGCACCACCTACGGCATCATCGGCATCAAGACCTGGATCTACAAGGGCGAGATCTTCGACCTGGCGGCCGTTGCCGAGGCGAAGGATGAACCGCGCGGTGGCGAAGGCCGTCGCGAGCGCGGCGCGAAGTAAGGAATCACAGCCATGCTGCAACCCAAGCGAACCAAGTACCGCAAGATGCACAAGGGCCGCAACGAGGGCCTGAGCTGGAGCGGTTCCGCCGTCAGTTTCGGCGAGTACGGACTGAAGGCGACCACCCGCGGCCAGTTGACCGCGCGCCAGATCGAGGCCGCGCGCCGCACGATCAGCCGCTCGGTCAAGCGCGGCGGCAAGATCTGGATCCGCGTGTTCCCGGACAAGCCCGTCACCAAGAAGCCCATCGAGGTACGCATGGGCAAGGGCAAGGGCAACGTCGAGTTCTGGGTCGCGCCGATCCAGCCCGGCCGCATGCTCTACGAAATGGAAGGCGTGACCGAAGAGGTCGCCCGCGAGGCGTTCCGTCTGGCGGCCGCCAAGCTTTCCGTCCAGACCACCTTTGTTATCCGTACGGTGCGCTGATGACCATCAAGGACCTGCGGGCGAAGACGCCCGACGAACTCAAGGCCCACCTGCTGGACCTGCGCCGCGAGCAGTTCAACCTGCGCATGCAGAAAGCCACCGCGCAGCTGACCCGTACCCACGAGGTCCGCCGCGTCCGCCGCGAGATCGCGCGGGTGAAGCTGCTGCTCGACTCGAATGCTTGAAAGGGCGCCGACAATGACTGATACCAACCACAAGCTGCACACGGTCGAAGGCCGCGTGATCAGCAACAAGATGCAGAAAACGGTGACCGTGCTGGTCGAACGCCAGGTCAAGCATGGCCTGTACGGCAAGTACATCAAGCGCTCCACCAAGCTGCACGCGCACGACGAGCAGGACTGTCAGGAAGGCGACGTCGTCCGCATCGCGGAATGCCGTCCGCTTTCCAAGACCAAGAACTGGCGCGTCGTCGAAGTGCTTTCGCGCAGCGCGGACTGACCAGGAGAAACGACCATGATCCAGATGCAGTCCACCCTCGACGTTGCCGACAACAGTGGCGCCAAGGAACTGATGTGCATCAAGGTGCTCGGCGGCTCCAAGCGCCGCTACGCGCACATTGGCGACATCATCAAGGTTAGCGTCAAGGAAGCCATTCCGCGCGGCAAGGTCAAGAAGGGCGAGGTCTATGACGCCGTGGTGGTGCGCACCCGCAAGGGCGTGCGTCGCGCCGACGGCTCGCTGATCCGCTTCGACGGCAATGCTGCCGTGCTGCTGAACAACAAGCAGGAGCCGATCGGGACCCGTATCTTCGGACCCGTCACCCGTGAACTGCGCGGCGAGAAGTTCATGAAGATCATCTCGCTGGCGCCGGAAGTGCTGTAAGGAAACCCCGACATGAACCGCATCCGCAAGGGCGACCAGGTAATCGTGATCGCCGGCAAGAACAAGGGGCAACGTGGCGAGATCATCCGCGTGGTCGGCGACAAGGTCGTCGTCACCAACGTCAATCTCGTCAAGCGCCACACCAAGCCGAATCCGCAGGCCGACCAGCCCGGCGGCATCATCGAGCGCGAGGCGCCCATCCATGTGTCCAACGTGATGGTTTTCAATCCCGCTGCCGGCAAGGGTGATCGGGTAGGTATCAAGGTGCTCGAGGATGGACGCAAACTGCGTGTGTTCCGCTCGAGTGGTGAGTCGATCGACGCTTGAAGGAACGCGCCATGACCCGGCTTGAAAAAATTTACAAGGAAGAAGTGGTGCCGGCGCTGATCAAGCGTTTCGGCTACACCAACCCGATGCAGGCACCCCGCCTGACCAAGATCACGCTGAACATGGGCGTGGGCGAAGCGGTGGGCAACAAGAAAGTGCTGGAAAGCGCCGTTGCCGACATGGCCAAGGTGTCGGGTCAGAAGCCCATCGTCACCCACGCCCGCGTCTCCGTCGCCTCGTTCAAGATCCGCGACGGCTGGCCGATCGGCTGCAAGGTCACCCTGCGCCGCGCCCGGATGTACGAGTTCCTGGATCGTCTGATCAATGTCTCTCTGCCCCGGGTGCGTGACTTCCGTGGCGTTTCCGGCCGTTCGTTCGACGGACGCGGAAACTACAACATGGGCGTCAAGGAGCAGATCATCTTCCCCGAGATCGACTTCGATCAGGTGGACGCGATCCGCGGCATGGACATCGCCATCGGCACCACGGCGAAGACCAACGAAGAAGCCAGGGCGCTGCTCGAAGCCTTCCGTTTCCCGTTCCGCAACTGAGGAGCCGTGATGGGTGACTCGTGATTCGCTGTTCGCAAGGGTTCGAGGCCCGCGTGCCGCTGCCCCGTCGAATCACCAATCGCCAATCACCTGTCACGATAAACAAGTCACGAGGATTTGCGACATGTCCAAAACCTGCATGGTCAACCGCGAGATCAAGCGCGCCAAGACCGTCAAGAAGTACGCCGCCAAGCGCGTCGAGCTGAAGAAAATCGTCAACAGCCCGCACTCCGGCTACGAAGAGAAGATGGCTGCGCAGGCTGCCCTGCAGAAGCTGCCGCGTGACGCCTCGCCGGTGCGCCAGCGCAACCGCTGCGAGCTGACCGGCCGCCCGCGCGGCGTCTACCGCAAGTTCGGCCTGGGCCGCAACAAGCTGCGCGAAGCCACCATGCGCGGCGACGTGCCTGGTCTGCGCAAGGCCTCTTGGTAAAACACGAGGCCGAGAATGGGGAATCGGGAATGGGGAATGGTTGAGACGTCGTTCCCGCACTTCCGATTCCCTATTCCCGATTCCCCATTCCCGTATCCACGGATATCGATGCAAGGTAAACAACAATGAGCATGACTGATCCCCTCGCCGACATGCTGGTCCGCATCAAGAATGCGGCGGCGGTTGGCAAGCCGACGGTGAGGATGCCGTCCTCCAAGCTGAAGGAAGCCGTTGCCGGCGTGCTGAAGAGCGAAGGCTACCTGAGCGACGTGCGCGTCAGCCCCAACGGCAACAAGTCCGAGCTCGAACTGGTGCTCAAGTACTTCCAGGGCAAGCCGGTGATCGAGCGTCTGGAGCGCGTGTCGCGTTCCAGCTTGCGCCAGTACCGTGGCAAGAACGCCCTGCCCAAGGTGCTCGGCGGCCTCGGCGTGGCGATCATTTCCACCTCGAAGGGCATCATGACCGACCACCAGGCTCGCGCGGCGGGCGTTGGCGGCGAAGTCCTGTGCCTTGTCGCCTGATCGGAGTCACAGCATGTCCCGCGTAGCCAACAAGCCGATCAACCTGCCCAAGGGCGTGGAGCTGGCCGTGTCCGGCGAGCAGATTTCCGTCAAGGGTCCGAAGGGCAACCTGTCGCTCGCCAAGCCGTCCGACATCGATGTCAACATCGATCAGGGCACGGTCGCCGTCGTCACCGAGGACGCCGGCCGCATCGCCATGGCCGGCACCCTGCGTTCCCTGCTGGCCAACATGGTCCAGGGCGTTTCCGATGGCTTCGAGCGCAAGCTCGAACTGGTCGGCGTGGGTTACCGCGCGTCGGTGGCCGGTCGGGATCTGAACCTGTCGCTGGGTTTCTCCCATCCGGTGGTGTTCACCGCCCCGGAGGGCATCACCATCGAGACGCCGACGCAGACCGAGATCCTGATCAAGGGCGCGGACAAGCAGCAGGTGGGCCAGGTCGCCGCCAAGGTGCGTGGTTTCCGTCCGCCGGAGCCCTACAAGGGCAAGGGCGTGCGCTACTCCGGCGAGAAGATCATCATGAAGGAAGCCAAGAAGGCCTGATGCGATTCCCCGCAAGGGTCCGCAGGCTCCGCCTTCGGCCCCGGGGACAGCTACCCCTTCAGCTTTTCGAGACGAGAATCGATATGGACAAGAAAATTGCTCGCCTGCGCCGCGCCAAGTCGACGCGCTCGCACATCCGCAACCTGGGCGTTCCGCGCCTGTCGGTGCTGCGCACCGGCCAGCATCTGTATGCCCAGGTCTTCAGCGCCGATGGTTCGCGCGTGCTGGCCAGCGCCTCCACCGTGCAGAAACCGGTGGCCGAGGGGCTGAAGAGCACCCGCAACATCGAGGCGGCGACCCGCGTCGGTCGCCTCATCGCCGAAGCCGCCAAGGCGGCCGGCATCGATGCGGTGGCCTTCGACCGTTCCGGTTACCGCTACCATGGTCGCGTCAAGGCGCTGGCCGACGCCGCCCGCGAGGGTGGATTGCAGTTCTAAGGGTGCCGGGATTTGTGATTCGCCGAGGTGACAAAGCGCTTCCGGCGTTTCCAATCACCAATCACGAATCACCAATCCCTGAAACAATACAACTACAAGCGGCCGTTGTGCCGTAATTATCGAGAGAGCAAGGCATGAGCACGAATGATCGTGACAACAGCGATGGCATGCTGGAAAAGCTGGTCGCCGTCAACCGCGTGTCGAAGACCGTCAAGGGCGGTCGCCAATTCACCTTCACCGCACTGACGGTGGTCGGTGACGGTGCCGGCAAGGTCGGGTTCGGCTATGGCAAGGCGCGCGAAGTGCCGGTGGCGATCCAGAAGTCGATGGAGCACGCCCGCCGGCAGATGATCAACGTCGAGCTGAACAACGGAACCCTGTGGTATCCGATCAAGGCCAACCACGGCGCGGCGCGCGTCTTCATGCAGCCGGCTTCCGAAGGTACCGGCGTGATCGCCGGCGGCGCGATGCGCGCCGTGCTGGAAGCGGTCGGCGTGAAGAACATCCTCGCCAAGGCGGTTGGTTCGCGCAATCCCATCAACCTGGTGCGGGCGACGCTGAAGGGCCTCAAGTCCATGTCCTCGCCGAGCGCCATCGCCGCCAAGCGCGGCAAGTCGCTGGAGGAAGTGAGCCATGGCTGATACCGATCGCAAGACCGTCAAGGTCCGTCTGGTCAAGGGCCTGCGTGGCACGCAGTCGCGCCATCGCCTGTCGGTGAAGGCGCTGGGACTGCGCAAGATCAACGACGTCCGCGAACTCGTGGACAGCCCCAGCGTGCGCGGCCTGATCAATCAGGTCAGCTACCTGGTCCGGGTCGAGCAGTAAGCCGAAGCAATTGGAGCGAACATCATGCGTCTGAATGAACTCAAGCCAGCCGAAGGTGCGCGCCGCGAGCGCGTCCGCGTCGGCCGTGGCATCGGATCGGGTCTGGGCAAGACCTGTGGCCGTGGCCACAAGGGCCAGTACGCGCGCAGCGGCAAGGGCAAGGTCAAGCCGGGCTTCGAAGGCGGCCAGATGCCGTTGCAGCGGCGTCTGCCCAAGGTCGGCTTCCGCTCCCGCACTGCCCGCGACAGCGCCGAGGTGCTGCTGTACAAGCTGGCGCTGATCGATGCCGACGTGATCGACTTTGCCGCCCTGCGCGAGGCCAAGCTGATTCCGCCGAGCGCCAAGTCGGTCAAGGTGGTGAAGAAGGGCGAGATCGAGCGCAAGCTGGTCCTGCGCGGCATTGCCGTCACCGCCGGGGCCAAGGCCGCCATCGAGGCGGCCGGCGGCAGCGTGGAGTAATCCGTGGCCCAGGCCTCGAAAACCGCATCCGCCCTGGGCGGTCTGGGCAAGCTCACCGAGCTGCGGCAGCGACTGCTGTTCGTGCTCGGTGCGCTCATCGTCTATCGTCTGGGTACCTACATCCCGGTGCCCGGCGTCGATCCGCAGGCGATGGTCCGCTTCATGGACACCCAGCAAGGGACCATCGTCGACCTGTTCAACATGTTCTCCGGTGGCGCACTGGAGCGCTTCAGCCTGTTCGCGCTGAACGTGATGCCCTACATTTCCTCGTCGATCATCATCCAGCTCTGCGCGCAGGTCTTCCCGTCGCTGCAGGCGCTGCGCAAGGAAGGCGAGTCCGGGCGGCGCAAGATCACCCAGTACACGCGTTACGGCGCAGTGTTGCTGGCCGCCTTCCAGGGGGCCGGCGTCGCCATCGCCCTGCAAAGTTCGGGTGCCGGCAGCGGCATCAACATCGTCTACAACCCCGGCCCCGGTTTCGTGATGACTGCCGTCATCTCGCTGACCGCCGGCACCATGTTCCTGATGTGGCTGGGCGAGCAGATCACCGAGCGCGGCATCGGCAACGGCATCTCCCTGATCATCTTCGCCGGTATCGTCGCCGGTCTGCCCAGCGCCGTGGTCGGCACCCTGGAACTGGCGCGCAACGGCGAGCTCAGCCCGCTGGCGGTGATCCTGGTGTTCGTGCTGGTGCTGCTGGTGACCGCCTTCGTGGTCTTCGTCGAGCGCGGCCAGCGCCGCATCACGGTCAACTACGCACGCCGTCAGGGCGGCCGCCAGGCCTACATGAACCAGTCCAGCTACCTGCCGCTGAAGATCAACATGTCGGGCGTGATCCCGCCGATCTTCGCCAGCAGCCTGATCATGTTCCCGGCCACCGCGTCGAGCTGGTTCAGCCAGGCTTCCGAGGCGCGCTGGTTGCAGAACCTGTCGGCCCTGCTGTCGCCCGGTGAGCCGCTGTACCTGCTGCTGTACGGTGGCATGATCCTGGGTTTCACGTTCTTCTATACCGCGCTGACCTTCAACGCGCAGGAAAATGCCGACAACCTGAAGAAATCCGGCGCGCTGATCCCCGGCATCCGTCCGGGCAAGGCAACCGCCGAGTACATCGACGGCGTGATGACCCGCCTGACCGGTGTCGGTGCGCTGTATCTGGTGGCGGTCTGCCTGCTGCCGGAGTTCCTGCGCATGGGCTGGGCGGTGCCGTTCTACTTCGGCGGCACCTCGCTGCTGATCGTCGTGGTGGTGGTGATGGACTTCACTGCGCAGATCCAGGCGCATCTGATGTCGCATCAGTACGAAAGCCTGATGAAGAAGGCGAATCTGAAGGGCGGAGGCTCCCGCGGCGGACTGCTGCGCGGCTGACCTTCGCATTGATGGGCGATCCGCGCGGCCGCTTCGCGCGCGGATAGTCCGGTGACACGGGCATGGCGTCAACGGGGTAACCGCTGGCGCAGGCCGGGCAAGCGAACTTTCCTTGCCGGCCCGCATGTCGTGGCGTCGGACAACGCCAGAGCACGGGCACCACACACCCGTGCCGGTTCCCGTTGGCGTATTCGTGCGCCGACGGGTTCCATATAAGACCGAAGCCATAGTACAATTGCTAGTTCACTGCGCAATTCATCGTTGGAGATCGCCTCATGGCGCGCATCGCGGGTGTCAATTTGCCTGTCCAGAAACACGTCTGGGTGGGCCTGCAAAGCATTTACGGGATCGGTCGTACCCGGTCCAGGAAGGTCTGTGATCTGGCCGGGGTGAACCCGTCCGTCAAGATCCGCGACCTGTCCGAGCCGGAAGTCGAGCGGCTGCGCGCCGAGATCGGCAAGTTCATCATCGAGGGCGACCTGCGTCGCGAGGTCGGCATCAACATCAAGCGTCTGATGGACCTCGGCTGCTATCGCGGCCTGCGCCATCGTCGCGGCCTGCCGGTGCGCGGCCAGCGTACCCGTACCAATGCACGCACCCGCAAGGGTCCGCGCAAGGCGATCAGGAAGTAAGGACAGCACATGAGCAAGGCATCCGCCGCCAAGGGCAAGAAGAAGATCAAGCGGGTCGTCACCGACGGCATCGCCCACGTCCACGCTTCCTTCAACAACACCATCATCACCATCACCGACCGTCAGGGCAACGCCCTGTCCTGGGCGACTTCCGGCGGTGCCGGCTTCCGCGGTTCGCGCAAGTCCACCCCGTTCGCTGCCCAGGTCGCCTCCGAGAAGGCCGGCAAGGTGGCGCTGGACTACGGCGTGAAGACGCTGGAAGTCCGCATCAAGGGTCCCGGTCCGGGCCGTGAGTCCGCTGTTCGCGCGCTCAACGCCGTCGGTTACAAAGTCACCAACATCATCGACGTCACGCCGATCCCGCACAACGGGTGCCGGCCGCCGAAGAAGCGTCGCGTCTGAGGAGCTGAACTGTCATGGCACGCTATATCGGTCCCACCTGCAAGCTGGCTCGTCGCGAAGGCGCCGACCTCAGCCTCAAGAGCCCCGCCCGCGCAATCGATTCCAAGTGCAAGCTGGAGCAAAAACCCGGCCAGCACGGCGCGATGCGCAAGGGCAAGATGTCGGATTACTCCGTCCAGTTGCGCGAGAAGCAGAAGGTCAAGCGCATCTACGGCCTGCTCGAGCGCCAGTTCCGCAACTACTACAAGAAGGCGACGACCAGGAAGGGCAATACCGGCGAGAACCTGTTGCAACTTCTCGAAACCCGTCTGGACAACGTCATCTACCGCATGGGCTTCGCCGTCACCCGCCCGCAGGCGCGCCAGATCGTCTCGCACTGCGGCGTGCTGGTGAACGAGAAGCCGGTCAACCTGCCGTCCTACCAGATCAAGGCCGGCGACGTTCTCAGCCTGACCGAGAAGGCGCAGCGCCAGTTGCGCGTGCAGGAAGCCCTCGCCCTGTCGGCACAGATGGATCTGACCCCCAACTGGCTGGAAGTCGACGCCAAGAAGTTCAGCGGCGTCTTCAAGTCCGTGCCCGAGCGCTCCGACCTGCCTTCGGACATCAACGAGGCGCTGATCGTCGAGCTGTACTCGAAGTAATCGCCGGGCTTCACCCGCATCTACGGAGAATCGCTGCATGTCAGTTTCCGCAACCCAGGTACTGCGTCCGCGCGGCCTTGGCGTCGAGCATCTCGGCGCCAATCGGGCCAAGGTCACCGTCGAGCCGCTCGAGCGCGGCTACGGCCACACCCTGGGCAACGCGCTGCGCCGCATCCTGCTGTCCTCGATCCCCGGTTTCGCCATCACCGAGGTCGAGATCGATGGCGTGCTGCATGAATACACCACCGTCGAGGGCCTGCAGGAGGACGTCATCGAAGTCCTGCTCAACCTCAAGGACGTGGCGATCCGCATGCACACCGTCGACCAGGCCACGCTGACCCTGGTCAAGCAGGGCCGCGGCACCGTGCTGGCCGGCGACATCAAGACCGACCACAACGTCGAGATCGTCAACCCCGACCACATGATCTGCACGCTGACCAAGGACACCTCACTCAACATGCGGATCAAGGTCGAGCGCGGCATGGGCTACCAGCCCGCCGCCGCGCGCCGCAATCCGGACGAGGAAAGCCGCGCCATCGGCCGGCTGATGCTGGACGCCTCGTTCTGCCCGGTGCGCCGGGTGGCCTACGAGGTGGAAAGCGCCCGCGTCGAACAGCGCACCGACCTCGACAAGCTGGTGCTGGACATCGAGACCAATGGTGCCATCGATGCCGAGGAAGCGATCCGCAAGGCGGCCAGCATCCTCACCGAGCAACTGTCGGTGTTCGGTGACTTCACCGGCGTCGGCGCGCCGGTGCAGCCGGTGCAGCATGCCGGCGTCGACCCGGGCCTGCTGCGTCCGATCGACGATCTGGAGCTGACCGTGCGTTCAGCCAACTGCCTGAAGGCCGAGAACATCTACTACATCGGCGACCTGATCCAGCGCACCGAAGTGGAACTGCTGAAGACGCCGAACCTCGGCAAGAAGTCGCTCACCGAGATCAAGGAAGTGCTCGCCCAGCGCGGCCTGTCGCTCGGCATGCGACTGGAGAACTGGCCGCCGGCCGGCCTCCAGCAGGGCATGCTGGGCTGATCCATCGAGGCCGGGGCCACGGCCCCGGCGCTCGCCCGGTCCCCGCCGCAAGGCAGTGCGACCCAGGGCTCGGACAGGACGTCCGGCCCGGCACAAGACCAATAATGTTGGCCACGGACGGCATCCAGCAAAGCCATAGATCGAAGGAATCTTCCTCATGCGTCACCAGAAATCCGGCCGCAAGTTCAACCGCACCAGCTCGCATCGCGAGGCGATGTTCCGCAACATGAGCGCCTCGCTGATCAAGCACGAGCTGATCAAGACCACTCTGCCCAAGGCCAAGGAATTGCGCCGCGTCGCCGAGCCGCTGATCACCCTGGCCAAGACCGATGGCGTCGCCAATCGCCGTCTGGCGTTTGCCCGCCTGCGCGACAAGGAAGCGGTCGGCAAGCTGTTCGTCGAACTGGGCCCGCGTTTCCGCGACCGTCCGGGCGGTTACCTGCGCATTCTCAAGTGCGGTTTCCGCGACGGCGACAACGCGCCGATGGCCTATGTCGAACTGATGGACCGTCCGGCCGCCGCGGTTGCTGCCGAAGACTGATCCGGCCCCCGCATGCGCAACATGGAAACCCCGGCTTGCCGGGGTTTCGCGTTCCTGCGCCGGCGGTTTTGCCCGGCGACGGGAAGGAACTCCCCGCCACGCCCCCGGTCGCAGGACCGATCCATTAGCCGGACAGGACGATGACACGCAACCCGCTGAACTGGTCTTTCCGCATCCATTGCCTGCTCGGCGCGCTGGCCTGCGGCGGCCTCCTGGCCTATGCGCTGTACGTAGAGCACGGCATGCTGATGCAGCCGTGCCCGCTGTGCATCCTGCAGCGGATCGCCTTCCTCGCGGTGGGCTTGGTCTGCCTGGTCGGCGCGATCCATGGTCCGCGCAGGGCCGGCGTCCGTGCCGTTTATGGCGTGCTGGCCGCGATCTCCGCCATCGTCGGTGCCGCCATCGCCGCCTGGCACGTGCGCATGCAACTGTTGCCGCCCGATGAAGTGCCGTCCTGCGGCGGCATGGAACTGGGCTACATGGTGAAGGCCTTCCCGCTGCGCACGGTGATCGACAAGGTGTTCACCGGCTCCGGCGACTGCGCCAAGATCGACTGGACCTTCCTCGGCGTGTCGATGCCGGGCTGGACCCTGCTCTGCTTCGTGTTGCTGGCGACGGCCGCACTGTACGCCGGCTTCCGCCGCCGCTGATCGGCCACGCACCGGGGCCGCCCGGCGGCTCCGCCAACGGGCGTTTGCGTCGGCGGCGCGCTGTGGCATCATGCGGTGATGCACCGCAGCAAAAAGAACGCCATGAACGCACTGGAAGCCGGCCCGCACCCCGTTGATCTGCCCGAAAACTGGAGCCCGGACTCCTGGCAGTCCCTGCCTGCGCTGCAGCAGCCCAGCTATCCCGACCGCGAGGCTTTGGCGCTTGCGCTGCACCAGTTGCAGCGGCTGCCGCCCCTGGTCACCTCGTGGGAAGTGATGTCGCTGAAGCGGCAACTGGCCGAGGCGCAGGAAGGCAAGCGCTTCCTGCTGCAGGGCGGCGATTGCGCGGAAAACTTCGATGACTGCGAGTCCGGGCTGATCTCCAACCGCCTCAAGGTGCTGTTGCAGATGAGCGTGGTCATGGTGCACGGCATGCGCCTGCCGGTGATCCGCGTCGGCCGCTTTGCCGGCCAGTACGCCAAGCCGCGCTCGGCCGACACGGAAACCCGCGACGGCGTCACCCTGCCGAGCTATCGCGGCGATTTGATCAACGCGCCGGCCTTCGAGGTCGCCGCGCGCACGCCCGATCCGCGCCGCATGATCGTCGGCCACGCCCGCTCGGCGATGACGATGAACTTCGTCCGCTCGCTGATCGACGGCGGCTTCGCCGACCTGCACCATCCGGAATACTGGGATCTGGGCTGGGTGCCGCACGCCGCGTTGGCGGCCGAGTACCAGCGCCGGGTCGACGCCATCGGCGACGCCGTGCGCTTCATGGAAACGATCACCGGTTCAGCGGTGCACAACCTCAACCGGGTCGAGTTCTTCACCTCGCACGAGGCACTGCTGCTGCACTACGAGGAGGCGCTGACGCGCCAGGTGCCGCGCCAGTGGGGCTGGTTCAACCTGTCCACGCACTACCCGTGGATCGGCATGCGCACCGCCGACCTCGACGGTGCCCACGTCGAATACATGCGCGGGCTGCGCAACCCGATCGCGGTCAAGGTCGGCCCGGGAGTGACGCCGGACGCGCTGATCCGCCTGATCGAACGCCTCAATCCCGCCGACGAGGCCGGCCGTCTGACCCTGATCCACCGCATGGGGCGGGCGAAGATCGACAGCGCCCTGCCGCCGCTGCTCGACGCGGTGCGTCGCGAGGGCCGCCGCGTTTTGTGGGTGGCCGATCCGATGCACGGCAACACCGAGAGCACCGGCAACGGCTACAAGACGCGGCGCTTCGAGAACATCCGTGGCGAACTCGACATGGCCTTCGACCTGCACGCTGCGGCCGGCACCCGCCTCGGCGGCGTGCATCTGGAACTGACCGGCGAGAACGTCACCGAATGCCTGGGCGGCGCGCGCGAACTGACCGAAACCGATCTCGGCCGCGACTACCGTTCCACCGTCGACCCGCGGCTCAACTACGAGCAGTCGATGGAACTGGCGATGCTGATCGTGCGCAAGCGCGGCAACGGCTGAACCGGCCCGCCACGCGCCCTCAGCGCGTGGTCTTCCAGGCCAGCACGAGGCCGGCGACGACCCACAGCGCGTCGAGCCAGTCGGCGTGGCCCTTGACGTACAGCCAGGCCAGGCCCGGTCGCATCAGCCAGACCGATTCCGAGGGCAGCATGCCCATCAGCATGCCGATGGCTGTCGTGGCGTACAGATAACCTGCCGCGAGCAGGGTCAGTGCGGTGATGGCGATGCCGAACGCGGCGCGCTCGCGGCCCGGCGGAAAGCCGGCCAGGCGCAGCAGCAGGGCGGCGTCCAGCGCCGTCACCAGGCTCATCCAGGCGCAGGGATCGCGCAGGAAGGCGGTCAGTCCGGCCCAGATCGCGGAGACGCCGGCGATGGCGGCAAGGCCGGCGATGATCGCCAACAGGCGCGTGAACGTGCCGGGCCGCCGGGCGGCCGGCGCAGGAGTCGGGTTCATGGGGTCGGGAAGGCGGACGGACGGGTGTAGAATAGCCGTCCCGCCGCGCCTTGGCGTCCACGTCCGTATTGCCGATGTCCTACAGCCGCAGCAGCGAGCCCGTGAAGTTCGAACGCGACTGCCCCGCCGTGATGGTGCCGCAGGGCGATCAGGTGACCCTGCCCGCCGGCAGCGTCGGCTACATCACCCAGGGCTTGGGCGGCAGCTACACGGTGTTCGTCGAAGGCAACCTGTTCCGCATTGCCGGCGAGGACGCCGACGCCATCGGCAAGGAGCCGGTGCCGCTGCCGGAACTGCCGGAAAGCGCCACCGACGATGATGTCGAACTGCTGGTGTGGAAGCAGATGCGGACCTGTTTCGACCCGGAAATCCCGGTCAACATCGTCGATCTGGGCCTGGTTTACGCCTGCACCGTGATCCCGCTCGACGACGGCCGACGCAAGGTCGAAGTGTCGATGACCCTGACCGCGCCCGGCTGCGGCATGGGCGAAGTGCTGGTCGACGACGTGCGCAGCAAGATCGAGCGCGTGCCGACGGTGGCGGAAGCGGATGTCGAACTGGTGTTCGACCCGCCCTGGAACCAGTCGATGATGACCGAGGCCGCGCGGTTGGAGACCGGTCTCCTGTGAGCGCCGTTCACCCGATGCGGAGGCAGCCGGCATGATCGGCCCGCGCGAGGCGCTGGTCCGGCTGCGCGACGGCAACCGTCGTTTCGTCGAGGATCTGCGCGGCAAGGCGTCGCCTTGCGACGAGGCGCGCCGGCGCGAACTGGCCGGCGGCCAGGAACCGTTCGCGATCATCCTCGGTTGTTCCGATTCGCGGGTGCCGGCGGAGATCGTGTTCGATCAAGGGTTGGGCGATCTGTTCGTCATCCGCATCGCCGGCAACATCGTCGCGCCCTCGCAGATCGGCAGCGTGGAGTTCGCCGCCGAGCGCTTCGGCACGCCCTTGGTGGTGGTGCTGGGCCATTCGCGCTGCGGTGCGATCCAGGCCACGCTGGAGGCGATGGCCGATCCGGGCTGCTCGCGCTCGCGCCACCTGCGCTCCATCGTCGAGCGCATCCAGCCGACGCTGGAGCCGTTGCTCGGCACCGAATTGCGCCACGACCACGCCGCGCTGACCGCCCACGCGGTGCGTGCCAACGTGCGCGTCTCGGCCAGCCGGCTGCGTTCCGGCTCGGAGTTGCTGGAAGAACTGATCGCCCGCGACGAGTTGCTGGTGGTCGGCGCGGAATACTCGCTGGAAACCGGTCAGGTCGACTTTTTCGACGGCGTCCCCGAGGACATGGCGGCCGGCTGAACGAGGTCGGGACGCAGTCGCAGCCGCTGCCCGGGGCGCAGGATGCTGGCGGCGTCGAGGCCGTTCCAGCGCAACAGATCGGACAGCGCGACGCGATGCCGGCGGGCGATCCGCCACAGGGTGTCGCCGGGAGCGACCACATGGGCGTCGTCGCCGGTCGCAGCGGGTTGCTCCGCTCGCAGCGCAAAGTCCGCCGCGCCGACCGATCCGCGCAGGCGCTCGGCGGCGCTGCGCGGCAGCAGCAGGGTGGTCGGTGCATCGTCGGCGATGTCGCCGTTGCGGAATCCGGCGTTGTAGGCCAGGAGGTCCTGCTGCTCGATGGCGGCGGCGCGGGCCAGTCGCACGGTGTTGTGGATGCCGGCCGGGCGCACCGCCAGGGCCAGCGGCTCGAAGCGATCGGCGGGCAGGGCGAGGTCGTGGCGGGCGGGATCGGCCAGCAGGCAGCCGAGGGCGACGATCTTGTGCAGGTAGGCGTAGGAATGCGGTGCCAGCGCGCAGTCGGCGCAGGCCATCTCCTCCACCGAGGCGGCGGCCAGCGGCGGCGGCGTGCGCAGGCCGCGCAGCACGCGGTATTCGCCGGCGTTGTAGGCGAGGATCACCAGCCGCCAGTCGATGAAACGTTGTTGCAGGGTGTGCAAATGGTCGAGCGCGGCGGCGGTTGATTGCAGCGCGGCGCGGCGGCCGTCGTAACGGCTGTCGATGCGCAGACCGTGGTGGCGGCCGGTGCCGGGGGTGAACTGCCACATGCCCTGGACCTGGCCGCGGTTGCCCGGATCGGCGCGGTAGCCGCTTTCCGCCCACGGGATCAGCGCGTACTGGCCGGGCAGATCCTGGCGCTCGATCTCGCCGAGCACGTAATCCAGCGCCGGGGCGACGCGGACCAGTTTGTCGACAAGCTGGCTCGGGCGACGCAGTTGCTGGGCCAGCGCGCGGCGGGTGGCGGGCGCGTCGCAATCGGCCGGGCGCAGGCGGGCGGCGAGGCGCGCGCGCAGGCGTTCGAGGTCCGGGGCGAGGAACTCCGGGCCGTCGGCGGGCAGGGTTTCGACCGGCGGCGCTGCGGTCGCCGTCTTGCGTGGCTTGCGTGCCTTGGCGGGCGCGGCGCGCGGCGCGCGGGCAACCGGCTGCACGATGTCCTCGCCGGGCGCGCTGGCCGGCTCCGGCGTCGGCGCGCGCGTTGGTGTCGGCGCGCAGGCACCCAGCGCGACGAGCAAGGGCAGCGCCAGAAGCGGCGCAAGGCGGCGCGGCATCGCGCTCATGCGGGTCGAAACCCGTCCTTCCAGGCGCGCAGGGTGGCGAAACGCGCGCTGCGCTCGGCGCTGTCCGCTCCGCGCCGGACCAGCGCCGCACGGATCGCGGCAGCGTCGACGCGCAGGAAGGGGTTGCAGGCACGCTCGTCGACGAGGCGACTGGGCAGGCTGGGCCGCCCGGCTTCGCGCAAGGCGGCGACTTCCCGTTGCCGCGCGCGCAGCGCCGCGTTGTCCGGGTCGACATGCAGGGCGAACTGCGCATTGGCGAGCGTGTATTCGTGGCCGCAGCAGACCTCGGTGTCGTCTGGCAGGGCGGCCAGCCGATCCAGCGAGGCCAGCATCTGTGCCGGACTGCCCTCGAACAGCCGGCCGCAGCCGAGGCTGAACAGGGTGTCGCCGCAGAACAGGCGCTGGCCGTCGTGATAGGCAACATGGCTGAGCGTATGGCCGGGCACGGCCATCACCGTCAGCCACAGGCCCAGCGCGGCGATCTCGATCTCCTCGCCATCGCCGACGCGACGATCGGCCAGGGCGATGCGCGGGTCCTCCGGGGCGATCACGGTGATGTCCGGCAGCGCCTCGCGCAGCGCCGCCACGCCGCCGATGTGGTCGTGGTGGTGATGGGTGAGGACGATGGCGAGTGGCGTCAGCCCCTGTCGCATCGCCGCCAGCACCGGCTCGGCCTCGCCCGGATCGACGATCAGCGCGCGGCCGCGCTCGTCGGCCAGCGCCCAGATGTAGTTGTCCTCGAAGGCGGGCAGGGCATGCAGGATGGGCATGGGTCGGCGGGCTGACGCGGGTCGTGGCGCTGCGGCACAATGTCCGCACCATGCCGGCCCTGCGCGCTTTCCGTCAACCCGAGGCCGACCCCGACTGGTTCGGTTCCTCGCTCGCCCTGCGCGTGATGCGCGCCGAACAGGCCGCCACGGCCGACCTGCTGGCGGCGCAGGCCGGCGTTCGCGGCGTTTTCCTGACCGCCGGCGCGCAGGTGCCGACGCCGGCGCGGGAAGGCCCGCTACGCGCGATGATCGCCCTGCATCGGGCCGGCGACGGCTACGATGGCGACCTGCGCTGCGCCGCCGCCTCGCTGCCCTTCGTGTCCGGTTCCCTCTGCCTGGTCCACCTGTTCCATGTGCTCGAACGCCAATCCAGCCCCGAAGCCTTTCTCGCCGAATGCGCCCGTACCCTGCGCGAGGGCGGCATGTTGATGGTCGTCGCGCTGGATCCGTACAGCCTGTGGCGACTGCACTGGCGGCGTGCCATGCCCGGCGTCTGCCCGGCCTGGCGACTGCGCCAGGCGCTGGAAGCCGCCGGGCTGGTGATCGAGCACGAGGAAGCGGTCGGCCCGCCGTGGCTGTGGCGCAACGAACGCGCGCGCGGACGCGGCGCGCTGCCGGCCGCGCTGCCGGCCGCGCTGCGTCCCTCGCGGGTCTGGCTGGCGCGGCGACGGGCGACGCCCGGCACGCCGCTGCCGCTGCGCTCGCGTCGATTGGCCCCGGGCGTGTCCCTGCATGTCCGTTGAGCCGATGTCCGACGTGGAAGCGCACACCGACGGTGCCTGCCTGGGCAATCCCGGCCCCGGCGGCTGGGCCGCCCTGCTGCGCGCCGCCGGCCACGAGCGCGAACTCAGCGGTGCGGACCCCGACACCACCAACAACCGGATGGAGCTGCTGGCGGCGATCAGCGCGCTGGAGGCGCTCAAGCGTCCCTGCCGGGTGCGCCTGCACACCGACTCGCGCTACGTGCAGCAGGGCGCGACAGAGTGGCTGCCGGGCTGGCAGCGGCGCGGCTGGAAGGCCGCCGGCGGCGGTGCGGTGAAGAATCAGGACCTGTGGCAGCGGCTGGACGAAGCCCGCCGGCGGCATCAGGTGGAATGGATCTGGGTACGCGGCCACGCCGGCCACGTCGACAACGAACGGGTGGACCAACTGGCCCGCGCCGCAGCGGAACGGTGCCGCGACGGCCTGCGCGCCGCCAAGGGAAATCGCTGATGAGACAAGTCGTTCTGGACACCGAAACCACCGGCCTCGACGTGCGCAGGGGCCATCGCGTGGTCGAGATCGGTTGCGTCGAAATGCTGGAGCGGCGCGTCACCGGCCGCCACTTCCAGGCCTACATCAATCCGCAGCGGCCGATGGAGGAAAGGGCCAGCGAAATCACCGGCCTGACCGACGACTTCCTGCGCGACCAGCCGCTGTTCGAGGACATCGCCGACGCCTTCCTCGCCTTCATCGACGGTGCCGAGCTGATCATCCACAACGCCGATTTCGATGTCGGTTTCCTCGACGCCGAGCTGGCCCGTGCCGGACACGGCGACCGGCCACTGCGCAGCCGCTGCAACGTGATCGACTCGCTGGCTCTGGCGCGCGAGCGCTTTCCCGGCCAGCGCATCAGCCTCGACGCCCTGTGCAAGCGCCTGCAGGTCGACAACAGCCATCGCACCGTGCACGGCGCGCGGCTCGACGCCGAACTGCTGGCCGAGGTCTACCTCAACCTGACCGCCGGCCAGGGCGATCTATCCTTCGACCTGCCGACCACGACAATGGCCAGTGCCGGCGATGTCACCCTGGCGACGGTCGCCTTCACCCTGCCGGTGCGCCGCGCCAGCGCCGAGGACCTCGCCGCCCACCAGGCTACGCTGGCGCGCATGGCGGCGCGCGGTGCCTGCCTGTGGCCGTTGCCCGGGCCGACGCCCGATCCGGAGCCGGCCTGAGTAAGGTATTCACGAAAACCACGCATCGCGGATTCGCGTGGGAGATTTTGCGTCTCGGCTGTTGTCAGCCTCCGGCAATGCAGACATCGCCGGACATGGGCGGCTCCACTGGCCGGACCATGCCTTGTGGTCTGGGTGTCGTCCGTCTTGGCGGCGGCCTCTCAGGCGGCAGGTGATCGCAGGATCTTTTCCATCGTCCTGCCCTTGGCCAGTTCGTCGATCAGTTTGTCCAGCAGACGGATTTTTCGCATCAGCGGGTCTTCCACATCTTCCACGCGAACCCCGCACACCACGCCCTTTATCAGCGCGCTGTTCGGGTTCATGGCCGGGGCCTGGGCGAAGAAGGTTTCCAGATCGACTTCCTGCTCGATCTGCCGTGTCAGCCCGGCCTGGTCGTAGCCGGTCAGCCAGCGGATGATCTGGTCCACTTCGGCCTGCGTGCGCTGTTTGCGCTCGGCCTTCTGCACGTACATCGGATACACCCTGGCGAACTTCATCGCGAAAACGCGCTGGTGCGACATGCTGTTTCTCCTCCGGCCGGGCCGTCCTTGGGGACTTGAGCTCAACCCTCTCCGGCCACGGTCATCGCGCCGATCAGGATCGAGCCGCAGCGGATGTGCGAGCGCGGGTCGATGTCGGTGCCGATGGTTTCGATGCCGAGCAGCATCTGGCGCAGGTTGCCGGCGATGGTGATCTCGTCCACCGGCCAGGCGATTTCCCCGTTTTCCACCCAGAAACCGGCCGCGCCGCGCGAATAGTCGCCGGTCAGCATGTTGAGGCCCTGGCCCATCATCTCGGTGACCAACAGGCCGCGCCCCATGCCGCGGATCAGCGCGGCGAGGTCGTCGCTGCCGGTGCTCACTTCCAGGTTGTAGATGCCGCCGGCGTTGGCGGTGCTGGCGAGGCCGAGCTTGCGCGCCGAGTAGCTGCCCAGCACGTAGCGTTGCAGCACGCCGTCGAGCGCCAACGGATTGTCGAAGGTGGCCACGCCTTCGCTGTCGAAGGCGGCCGAGCGATGGCCGCGACGGCGATGCGGGCGCTCGACCAGGTCGATGCCCGGCGGCAGCACGCGCTGGCCGATGGCGTCGAGCAGGAAGGAGGCGCGCCGATATTGGTTGCCGCCCGATACCGCGCCGATCAGCCCGCCGATCAGCGAGCGCGCCGTTTCGGCGGCGAACAGCACCGGGTATTGCCCGGTCTTCACGCCGCGCGGCTGCAACCGTGCCACGGCGCGCCGGGCGGCTTCGGCACCGATGGCTTCGGGGCGGGCGAGATCGGCGGCAGCGCAGGCGCTGTCGTACCAGTAATCGCGCTGCATCGCCGCGCCCTCGCCGGCAATCAGCGAGCAACTCAGCGAATGCGCGCTGCTGCGCTCGGCACCGACAAAGCCGTGGCTGTTGGCATACACCGACAGGCTGGTCCCGGTGCCCAGGTTGGCACCCTCGGAATTGCTGATGCGCGGATCGAGCTCGCGCCCGGCGGCTTCGCAGCGCAGCGCCAGTTCGACCGCCGCGTCGGCGTCGATGTCCCAGGGATGCCACAGATCGAGCTCGGGGAACTCGCTCGCCATGCGCTGGGCGTCGGCCAGCCCGGCGCAGTCGTCGCGCTCGGTGTGACGGGCGATGGCGCAGGCCTGCTCGATGGTGGCGGCAATGCCGTGCGGGTCGAAATCCGCCGTGCTGGCATTGCCCTTGCGCTGACCCATGTAGACGGTCAGCGACAGGCCGCGGTCATGGCGCTGCTGCAGCGTTTCGATTTCGCCCTGGCGCACGTCGACGTCGAGGCCGCGATCCTCGCTGAGGCCGACCTCGGCCTGGTCGACGCCAAGCCGCGCGCAGCGCGCCAGCACGTCGGCGGCCAGCTCGCGCAGGTGGTCCAGGCGGGCGAGGCTGTCGTCCCCGCGCGGCGCGATAGTCTTTGCGATCAGGGTGTCCATCCACGTATCCTTCGCCCGCCATGCGCGGACGTGATGAAGAAACCGGCGAATTTTTCGGCCCCAGCCGCAGCCAGCGGCGGCGCGAGGCCTTGGCCGTGTTCGATTTGGCGCAGGCGCTGGTCGAGCTGAGTCCGTCCCGGCTCGACCGCGTGCCGCTGGACGAGGCGCTGCGCGACCTGGTGGTCGACAGCCGCCGCATCACTGCGTACATCGCCCGCAAGCGGCAGTTGCAGTTCCTCGCCAAGCAGCTTCGCCAGGAAGACGACGAGACGCTGGACGCGATCCGCCGCGCGCTGGAGCCGGACCGCGCCGAAGCCCGCCGCGAAACCGCGCGCCTGCATCGGCTGGAAGACTGGCGCGAACGCCTGCTGGCCGACGAGGGCAGCGCGCTGGGCGAGCTGATCACCCTGCATCCGGAGGTCGACCGCCAACGCCTGCGCCAGTTGCTGCGCGCCGTGCACGAGGAGCGCCGGCGCGACAAGCCGCCGAAGGCGTATCGCGAACTGTTCCAACTGCTGCGCCAGACGTTCGCCGACGCCGATGCGTCCAGCGCCGCCGCCGATGCCGCCGCCGATCCCGACGCCGGCGACGACGAGCACGGCTGAGCGCCGACGCGCGGCGCGCCTCACGCCTGCGTGCCGCCCACGGTCATCGCATCGATCTTCAGCGTCGGCTGGCCAACGCCGACCGGCACGCTCTGTCCGTTCTTGCCGCAGATGCCGACTCCGGCGTCCAGTTCCAGATCGTTGCCGACCATGGAAATGCGCGTCATCGCTTCCGGCCCGTTGCCGATCAGGGTCGCGCCCTTCACCGGCGCAGTGATCCGCCCGTCCTCGATCAGATAGGCCTCGCTGGCCGAGAACACGAACTTGCCCGAGGTGATGTCGACCTGGCCGCCGCCGAAGTTGGGTGCGTACAGGCCGCGCTTGACGCTGCGGATGATGTCCGCCGGATCGCTGTCGCCGGCCAGCATGTAGGTGTTGGTCATGCGCGGCATCGGCAGGTGGGCGAAGCTCTCGCGGCGGCCGTTGCCGGTCGGCGCGACGCCCATCAGCCGCGCGTTCAGGCTGTCCTGCATGTAGCCGACCAGGCGGCCGTTTTCGATCAGCCTGGTGCAGGCGGTCGGATTGCCCTCGTCGTCCACGCTCAGCGAGCCGCGCCGGCCCGGCAGGGTGCCATCGTCGACGACGGTACACAGCTCGGAGGCGACCATCTCGCCCATGCGTCCGGCATAGATCGACGCGCCCTTGCGGTTGAAATCGCCTTCCAGGCCGTGACCGACGGCCTCGTGCAGCAGCACGCCGGGCCAGCCCGGGCCGAGCACCACCGGCATGCTGCCGGCTGGCGCGTCGATGGCATCCAGATTGACCCGCGCCTGGCGGATCGCCTCGTCGGCCAGCGCGTACAGACGGCGGCCGTCGATCAGTTCGGCGTAGCCGAAACGCCCGCCGCCGCCGGCATAGCCCTGCTCGCGGCGACCGTTGCGCTCCATGATGACCGTGACGTTGAAGCGCACCAGCGGGCGCACGTCGGCCGCCAGCCGGCCATCGCCGCGCACCACCAGTACGGTGTCCAGTGCCGCCGCCAGGCTCAGCATCACCTGACGGACCTGCGGATCCGCCGCGCGCGCGTAGGCGTCGACTTCGCGCAGCAGGCGCACCTTGGTTTCGCTGTCCAGCGTGTCGATGGGGTCGATGGGTGGATACAGCGCTCGCGCGTCGCGGCGCGACACCAGCGGCTGCGCGCCGTCGCCGCCGCTGCGGGCGATGGCCCGCGCCGCGCCGGCGGCATCGAGCAACGCCGGCAGACGGATCTCGTCGGAATAGGCGAAGCCGGTCTTGTCGCCGCTGATTGCCCGCGCGCCGACGCCCTGTTCGATGGCGTGCGAGCCGGACTTCACGATGCCGTCCTCCATCGACCAGCTTTCCGTGCGCGTGTGCTGAAAGTACAGATCGGCGTCATCGACGCCGGGTGCCAGCAGGCGGCCCAGCACGCCGGACAGCGCATCCAGGCCCAGATCGGCGGACGCCAGCAAACGGCGCTCGGCCACGGCGAGAGGGGAGTCGGTCACGGCAAGGCTCACGGCAAAGGGCGGCACCTTGACAGATGAGGGCATCCGCCGGCAAACCAAGCCGCGTATCCCCGTAAGGAGGTCAGCGCGGACGGTCGCGTTCTCGCGCCGATCAGCGGATGGCGGCATGCCGCGCCCGCAGCAGCGCAAACCCGGTCTCCCGCCAGAACGCGGGGCTGACCTGTCCCGACGACATGCCGCCATGCGCGTAGCGCTGCACATGAATGGACGGCGCCGACGAATCGAGCGGCGTGCCGACCAGTCGGGCAAAGGTCGCCTGCAACAGCGAATCGAGTTGCGCCGCATCGGGTGGAATGGCGCAACCCGCCAGCGTCGACGCCATTTCCGCCCACAGATGCGGATCGCCGCGCAAGCCCCAGCGGGCGGGTGGCGGCTGGAACAGGTCGGCCATGGATCGGCCTGCGCTCATGCCGATTGCAAAGCCGCGCCGCGAAGCGGCAACGGCGTCGATGAATCGCCCGCCGTCATCCCCACAGGCCGAACAGCAGGCCGAACAGCAGGAACTGCACCGCGTGATAGCCGCCGTCGATCAGCCACAACGTCCAGGAGCGTTGCGCAAACTGATAATTGATGCCGAAACTCGCCGCCACCAGGCCGATGCCCGCCAGCGCGCCCAGCCGCAGGCCCGCCTCCAGTCCCGGCGACGGCCCCACCAGCGCCCCGAAGCAGGCCGCCGCCAGCAGCGAAAACGCAAAGGCAACGCCGAAAATCCGCGCCGGATGCCCTTGCCCGGCCGGACTGCCGTTCTCCCTGTTCCAGACCTTGCCGAACAGCGCCGGCGAATACCACAACCCGCCGACGACGAAGCTGGACACCGCCGCCAGCAGGACGATCCACACGTTCATGCCTTCATCTCCTTGATTGCGATGGGAAATCCGCCGCGCCGCGAGACCGCGTCAAGCGCGCGAATGCTCATCCGGCGACCTGCCAGAACGCAATGTCGGGCGGACCGGCCAGGAAGGCGCCCGCCTGTTGGATGAACGCCTGGATATGCGGCTGCCGCATGTGCGGACCGAGAAAAACCTCCCGACCGGGCCAGCGCTCGATCAGGGTGAAACGCGCCGGATCATCCGCGCCCTGGAGCATGGTGATGCCGCCGCACTCCGGCTCCGCCGCCAGCACGGCCTCGACCAATGCGGCGATTTCCCTGCGGGCCGTCTCGGCCTGCCCCGGAAGTGCCGTGTAACCGATCAACACAACCGTCTCGCTCATCCCGTTCCCCCCATCCATGCGCCGCCGCGCCGCGTGCGGGCGGCGGCAGGATGAGACCGTAGACCGTCGCGGGCGTCCGCCGCAACCGGAATGATGGGGAAAACCGCGCAGAGCCGGCGGGCCGCCAGTTCCCGGCCAGCCGGCGGGCCGCCACGACGACGCTTTGCGCAGGCAGAAACGGCAGGCCGGTGGCGTTCGGGGGCGTTGTCCGGACGGTTGCAGAACGGCAGCGGAAACAAAAAAACCCGGTGCATGGCCGGGTTTGTCGAATCTCTGGTCTTGTTCGGCCTGTTTTGGTCGGGGAGACAGGATTTGAACCTGCGACTTCTACGTCCCGAACGTAGCGCTCTACCAGGCTGAGCTACACCCCGACGGCCGAGCCGCGCATTCTAAGCCGGTTGCCGGTCGGCGGCAAGCGTGGCGTCGCGATGGGGGTGGGCGCGGATACACTAGGCGTTCCGACCGTCGAGCCAGTGGATGGAGACCGCCTTGATCAAGCCGCGCACAGCGCCGGGGACGCTGGAACTTCTGCCCCGCGACCAGATTGCCTTCCAGGGCATGCTCGACCGCATCCGCGCGGTGTACGAGCGTTTCGGGTTCATCCCGGTGGAGACGCCGGTGATGGAGCTGTCCGAGGTGCTGTTGACCAAGAGCGGCGGCGAGACCGAGCGGCAGGTCTATTTCCTGCAATCGACCGGCGCTTTGCAGCAGGCATCCGACGAGACCGGGCTGCCGGAACTGGCGCTGCGCTTCGACCTCACCGTGCCGATGGCGCGCTACGTCGCCGAGCACGAGCACCAGCTCAGCTTTCCGTTCCGCCGCTACCAGATCCAGCGCGTCTATCGCGGCGAGCGCGCCCAGCGCGGGCGTTTTCGCGAGTTCTACCAGTGCGACATCGACGTGGTCGGCAAGGATGCCCTCAGCGTGCGCTACGACGCCGAGATGCCGGCGGTGATCGCGGCGGTGTTCGAGTCGCTGGACATCGGCGATTTCACCATCCATCTGAACAATCGCAAGCTGATGCGTGGCTTCCTGGAGGGCCTGGGCATCGACCAGGCGGAGCGCCAGGCGCTGGCGCTGCGCGAGGTGGACAAGCTGGACAAGCGCGGTGTCGACCATGTGCGCGAGGCGCTGTGCGGCGAGGGCGTCGGTCTGGACGCCGATCAGGCGGAAAAGCTGCTGGGCTTCGTGCAGATGCGCTCGACCTCCCATGCCGATGCGCTGGCGAAACTCGATGCACTGGGCAGCGGCAGCGACAGCTTCAACCAGGGTCTGGCCGAGCTGCGTGAGGTGCTGGAGCTGATCCGCGCCTTCGGCGTGTCGGAGTCGCGCTATGCGCTCAATCTGTCGATCGCCCGCGGACTGGATTACTACACCGGCACCGTTTACGAAACCACGCTCGACGCCTATCCGCAGATCGGCTCGATCTGTTCCGGCGGGCGCTACGAGAATCTCGCCAGCCACTACACCAGGTCGAAACTGCCCGGCGTGGGCATCTCCATCGGGGCCAGCAGGCTGTTCTGGCAGTTGCGCGAGGCCGGTCTGATCGCTGCCGCCGAGGCCAGCACGGTGCAGGCGATGGTGGCGCTGATGGACGAGGCGCGGCTGCCGCACATGCTGGAACTTGCTACAGCGCTGCGCCAGGGCGGCATCAATGCCGAGGTGCAGATGGAGCCGCGCAAGCTCGGCAAGCAGTTGCAGTATGCCGACCGCGCCGGCATCCGCTTTGTCGTCATGGAAGGCGAGGACGAGGCCGCGCGCGGTGTGGTGGCGGTGAAGGACATGCGCCGGCAGGAGCAGTTCGAAGTGCGCCGCGAGGATCTGCCGCAGACCTTGCGGGTGGAGATCGAACAGGCGCGTGCGATGGAGCAGGCGTCATGAGCGCGCAGATCGTGCTGAGCGGAACCGGGCTGGATCGCCGGCAACTGGTCGCCATCGCCCGCCAGGGACGCGCCGTGGCGCTGTGCCCGCAGGCGCTGGCGCGGGTGCGCCGGGCGGCGGATTTCCTCTCCGAACAGGTGCGCCGACAGGAGCCGATCTACGGCGTCAGCACCGGCTTCGGCAGCAATGCCGACCGCCTGCTTGGCGCGCGTCGCGCGCGCGAGGCGTCGGCCGATGCGGCGGTGCCGTCGATGGACTTGATGGAGGAACTGCAACACAACCTGATCGTCACCCATGCGGTCTGCGTCGGCGAGCCGTTTTCCGCCGAAGTGGTGCGGGCGATGCTGGCGATCCGCATCAACACGCTGTTGCGCGGCCATTCCGGGGTGCGTGTGCAGACGCTCGAAGCGCTGACCGCGCTGCTCAATCGCGGCGTCATTCCACTGGTGCCGCAGAAGGGTTCGGTCGGTGCCAGCGGCGATCTGGCACCGCTGTCGCATCTGGCCATCGTCCTGCTGGGTGGCGGCGAGGCGTGGTTCGAGGGCGAGCGACTGCCCGGTGCCGAGGCGCTGCAGCGCGCCGGCCTGGCACCGCTGCGGCTGTCCTACAAGGAAGGTTTAGCACTCAACAACGGCACCGCGCAGATGCTGGCCACCGGCGTTCTGGCGCTGGATCGGCTGGAAACCCTGCTGGAAACCGCCGACCTCGCCGCGGCGATGACGCTGGAAGCCTTCGCCGGGCGCGGCCGTGCCTTCGAGGAGAAGGTCCATGCGCTGCGTCCGCATCCCGGTCAGGTCGAATCGGCGGCGCGACTGCGCCGACTGACCGCCGGCTCCACCCTGATCGACATCGCCTATCACCTCGCGCCGCGGTTCCGCCCCTGGCAGGCCGACGCCTGGACGCAGGAAGAAGATCGCGCCCTGCATTTCGACATCTGCTGGGACTACGTGCCACCGGCCCAGCGCCATGGCCGCGAGCGCTTCTACCAGCGTTTCCTGCCCTTCAAGGGCGGCAAGAAGCACCAGCCGCAGGACAGCTACAGCCTGCGCTGCATCCCGCAGGTGCATGGCGCGGTGCGCGATGCGCTGGCGCAGGCGGCGCGCGTGCTCGACATCGAACTCAACGCCGTCACCGACAACCCGCTGCTGTTCCCCGATGTGGCCGATGCGCAGGTGATCGAGGACCAGGTGATCTCCGCCGGCCACTTCCACGGCATGCCGCTGGCGCTGGCGATGAGCTATGTCAAGGCGGCGATCCCGGTGCTGGCGTCGATTTCCGAGCGCCGCCTCAACAAACTGGTCGATCCGGCCACCAGCGACGGTCTGCCGGCCTTCCTGATCGGCAACGAGGACGCCACCGACTCCGGTTTCATGATCGTCCAGTACACCGCCGCCGCCCTGGTCAACGATCTTGCCAGCCGCGCCCATCCGGCGTCGGTGTATTCGATCCCGACTTCGGCCAACGCCGAGGACCACGTATCCATGGGGGCCAACGAGGCGCGCCATGTGCTCGACATGACCGAGGATCTCGGCCACGTCATCGCCCTGGAGCTGTACACCGCCGCGCAGGCACTGGACTGCCGGCGACAGATGATCGACGCCGCCCAGCGGCTGGCCCAGCGCGACGACCTGGACGCGCTGTGCGCCAAGGTGCAGGGCGCGCCGCTGCCGGGTTCCGAGGCCCATGCGCAGTTCCGCGAGGAATGCGCCGCGCTGCGCCGCGAACTGGCCCGGGCACCGGCATTTTCCCCGGCCGCCCCGGTCGCCGCTGCGCTGGCGCGGATCCGCCGCGACATCGACTTCATGCAGCGCGACCGGCCGATGGATGGTGAAGTGCGGCGCATCTGCGAACTGGTCGAATCCGCGGCGATCCTCGACGCCGCCCGGCAGGCGTAGACGTTCCGCCGACGGACTGAAGGTCTACACTGCGGCGGGGTGCGCCGTCATCAAGGCGATCAGGAGAGGGGGTTCCGTGCTGCCGTCACGCTATTTCGTCTGGTTGGGATGCTGTGTCCTGGCGCTGGCCGCCGGGCTTGCCGCGATCTGGATTTCCCTGCACTGGCTGTGGGCCGCTCTGCCGCTGGCGGCGCTGGCCGTGCTCGGCGTCTGGGACATCATCCAGCCGCGCAGTTCGGTGCGGCGCAACTACCCGGTGGCGGCCCACATGCGTTTCCTGCTGGAAGGCATCCGGCCGGAAATCCGCCAGTATTTCCTCGAATCCGACGACGACGAGACGCCGTTCTCGCGCGTGCAGCGCTCGATCATCTACCAGCGCGCCAAGGACGTGCTCGACAAACGCCCGTTCGGCACCCAACTGGACGTCTACGAGCCGCATTACGAATGGATCAACCATTCGATGCTGCCGGCCGACATTCCCTCGCACGACTTCCGCATCGACATCGGCACCGAGGCGTGCACGCAGCCGTATTCGTGCAGCGTGTTCAACATCTCGGCGATGAGTTTCGGCTCGCTGTCGGCCAATGCCATCCTGGCACTGAACGAGGGCGCGCGGCGCGGCGGCTTCTATCACGATACCGGCGAAGGCTCGATCTCGCGCTACCACCGCGAGCCCGGCGGCGACCTGGTCTGGGAGATCGGCTCGGGCTACTTCGGCTGCCGCGACGGCAAGGGTGGCTTCTCGCCCGAGCGCTTCGCCGAGAACGCTTCCGGCGAGCAGGTGAAGATGATCGAAATCAAGCTCTCGCAGGGCGCCAAGCCGGGCCATGGCGGTGTGCTGCCGGGGCCCAAGGTGTCGGCCGAGATCGCCCTGGCGCGCGGCATCCCGATCGGCGAGGACTGCATTTCGCCGGCTGCCCACTCGGCCTTTTCGACGCCGCGCGAGCTGCTGGAATTCGTCGTCCGCCTGCGCGAGCTGTCCGGCGGCAAGCCGGTCGGTTTCAAGCTCGCCATCGGCCATCCCTGGGAATGGTTCGCCATCGCCAAGGCGATGCGGGTCACCGGCATCCTGCCGGATTTCATCGTCGTTGATGGTGCCGAGGGCGGCACCGGAGCGGCACCGCTGGAGTTCAGCAACCACGTCGGCGCGCCGTTGCGCGAAGCCTTGTTGCTGGTCCACAACACCCTGGTCGGGCTCAACCTGCGCGGGCGCATCCGCATCGGCGCGGCCGGCAAGGTGGTGACTGCCTTCGACATCGCCCGCACCATCGCCCTGGGTGCCGACTGGTGCAACGCCGCGCGCGGTTTCATGATGGCGGTCGGCTGCATCCAGTCGCAGAGCTGCCACACCGGCAACTGCCCGACCGGCGTCGCCACCCAGGATCCGCGCCGCCAGCGCGCCCTGGTGGTCACCGACAAGGCCACCCGCGTGTTCAACTTCCAGCAGAACACGCTGAAGGCGCTGAAGGAACTGCTGTGCGCCGCCGGCCTCTCCCACCCGGATCAGCTCGGGCCGGAGCACGTCATCCGCCGCGTCTCCTCCACCGAAGTGCGCTCGCTGGCCTCGCTGCACCATTTCGTCGCCGCCGGCGAACTGCTCTCGGACATGCCCGAACACCCGGTATTCCGCATGTTCTGGCCGCTGGCCGACCCGGATACCTTCGCCGCCCCGCCGTCGCTCCTGAGCCTGCGCACCAGCAAACAGCGCTGAGGGTTTCTGTGCCCCCGGCCGTGCGACCGGGCCGACGGCCCCGGCGTGGTAGAATCGTCCGCTTGGCCTGACGCTTCCCAGCACGGACAACATGACGGAACACGCGAAGGAAATCATCCCGGTCAATCTCGAAGACGAGATGCGCAAGAGCTATCTCGATTACGCGATGAGCGTGATCGTCGGCCGCGCGCTGCCGGACATCCGCGACGGCCTGAAGCCGGTTCATCGCCGCGTGCTGTACGCCATGAACGAGCTGGGCGTGACCAGCAGCAAGAAGCACGTCAAGTCGGCGCAGATCGTCGGCGAGGTGATGGGCAAGTACCATCCGCACGGCGACAGCGCGATCTACGACACCCTGGTGCGCATGGCGCAGCCGTTCTCGCTGCGCTACCTGCTGGTCGACGGCCAGGGCAACTTCGGCTCGGTCGACGGCGACCCGCCGGCGGCGATGCGCTACACCGAGTCCCGGCTGTCGCCGATCAGCCAGGAGTTGCTGGCCGACATCGACAAGGAAACCGTCGATTTCCAGGCCAACTACGACGACTCCACCCGCGAGCCGGTGGTGCTGCCGACGCGCGTGCCCAACCTCTTGGTCAACGGTTCCACCGGCATCGCCGTGGGCATGGCGACCAACATCCCGCCGCACAACCTGCGCGAAGTGATCGACGCCACCATCGCCCTGATCGACGATCCGCAGATCGATGTCGACAGCCTGATGGAATACGTGCCCGGCCCGGACTTCCCGACCGCCGGCATCATCAACGGCGCGGCCGGCATCCACGCCGCCTACCGCACCGGCCGCGGCCGCGTGCTGATGCGCGCGCGCGCCGACATCGAGACCAACGAGGACAACGGCCGCGAGGCCATCGTCGTCAGCGAGCTGCCCTACCAGGTCAACAAGGCGCGGCTGATCGAGAAGATCGCCGACCTGGTCAAGGAGAAGAAGCTCGAAGGCATTTCCGAACTGCGCGACGAGTCCGACAAGGACGGCATGCGCATCTACATCGAGGTCAAGCGCGGCGAAGCCGCCGACGTGGTGCTGAACAACCTGTACCAGCAGACGCCGATGCAGAGCGTGTTCGGCATCAACATGGTGGCGCTGGTCGACGGTCGGCCGCAGACGCTGGGCCTGAAGCCGATGCTGGAGGCCTTCGTCCGCCATCGTCGCGAGGTGGTCACCCGGCGCACCATCTTCGAACTGCGCAAGGCGCGCGCCCGCGCCCACATCCTCGAAGGTCTGACCGTCGCGCTGGCAAACATCGACGAGATGATCGAGCTGATCAAGACCTCGGAGAACCCGCAGACCGCCCGCGAGCGCCTGCTGGGGCGGCGCTGGGACGCCGGGCTGGTGCGCGCGCTGCTGTCCGACGCCGGCGCGATGGCCTCGCGTCCGGAAGGCCTGCCGGCCAGCGTCGGCCTGCTCGACGACGGCTATCAGCTATCCGAGGCGCAGGCGCGGGAAATCCTCGAAATGCGCCTGAACCGCCTGACCGGGCTGGAGCAGGAAAGGCTCACCGACGAATACCGCCAGTTGCTGGAAACCATCCGCGACCTGATCGAGATCCTGGAGGTGCCCGAGCGCCTGCTGCAGGTGATCCGCGACGAGTTGCAGGTGATCCGCGACCAGTACGGCGACGACCGCCGCACCGAGATCCGCGCCAGCCAGGAGGACCTCGACATCCTCGACCTGATCGCGCCCGAGGACGTGGTGGTCACGCTGTCGCATGCCGGCTATGCCAAGCGCCAGCCGGTCAGCCTGTATCGCGCCCAGCATCGCGGCGGCAAGGGCCGCAGCGCGACGGCGATCAAGGAAGAGGATTTCGTCGAGCGGCTGTGGATCGCCAACACCCACGACACCCTGCTCAGCTTCACCGGCAACGGCAAGGTGTTCTGGCCCAAGGTCTACCAGTTGCCCGACGCCGGCCCCAACTCGCGCGGCCGGCCGATCGTCAACTTCGTCGCCCTGGAGGCGGACGAGAAGATCCAGGCCGTGCTGCCGGTGCGCGACTTCCCCGAGGACAGCTTCGTCTTCTTCGCCACCGCGCATGGCACGGTGAAGAAGACGCCGCTGAAGGAGTTCGAGTTCCAGCTCGCCCGCGGCAAGATCGCCATCAACCTCGACGAGGGCGATTCGCTGGTCGACGTGGCGATCACCGACGGCAGCCGCGACATCATGCTGTTTGCCTCCAACGGCAAGAGCGTGCGCTTCGACGAGGGCGCGGTGCGCCCAATGGGCCGCAGCGCCACCGGCGTGCGCGGCATGCGCCTGGCACCCGGCGAGCGTGTGGTGTCGATGATCGTGGTCGACGGCGAGGGCGACGTGCTGACCGCCAGCGCCAACGGCTTCGGCAAGCGCACCCCGCTGGCCGACTACCCGCGCAAGGGACGCGGCACCCAGGGCGTGATCGCCCTGCAGACCACCGATCGCAACGGTGCCCTGGTCGGCGCGGTGCAACTGGACGACAGCCATGAACTGATGCTGATCTCCAACCAGGGCACCCTGGTGCGCACCCGCGCGGCGGAAATCGCCCGCGTCGGTCGCAACACCCAGGGCGTCACCCTGATCCGCCTGCCGGCCGACGAGGATCTGATCGGCGTGGTGCGGGTCGAGGCGCTGGACGAGGACGAGGACGAGGCAGCAGGCGAGAACGGTGCCGCCGCCGAGGGCGCTGCCGATGCCGGGCCGGACGCGACGCCGCCGCCAGCGGACGCTGAATGACGCGCCGGCGGCGAGGTCTTGAAAGCCTCGCCGCCGCCGCCACATTGGTGCGCAAGGGCGTCATCGCCCACCCCGAATATGGAGGCAGCACCATGAGCATCATTTCCCGTCGCAATCCCTGGATCGCCGGCAACGGCCTGCAGGACGAACTCAAGCAGGTGTTCGAGAAGTTCTTCGGCGAGGTCGAGGGCGACCAGTCCAACGTCGTCACCAGCCAGTGGACGCCGCGCGTCGACATCCGCGAGGAGGCCGAGCGCTTTGTCATCCTGGCCGACATCCCCGGCGTCGATCCGCAGGACATCGAAATCCACATGGACAAGGGCATCCTCTCCCTGCGCGGCGAGCGCAAGGGCGAGTCGCGTGAAGAGACCGAGCGCTACACCCGCGTCGAGCGCGCCCATGGCGTGTTCTACCGTCGCTTCGCCCTGCCCGACAGCGCCAATGCCGACGGCATCAGCGCCACCGGCAACCATGGCGTGCTGGAGATCGTGATCCCGAAGAGGCCGGAAACCACGCCGCGCCGCATCGCGGTCAACGTCGCCTGATCGTCGCCATCCAAGGCCGCGCCCGTCATGGGCGCGGCTGACCCATCGCCCACCTTCCAGCGCCCATGCAGTTCAAGGACTATTACGACACGCTCGGCGTGAAGCCCGATGCCAGCGAGGCGGACATCAAGACCGCCTACCGCCGGCTGGCCCGCAAATACCATCCCGACGTCAGCAAGGAGGCCGGTGCCGAGGACCGTTTCAAGGGCATCAACGAGGCCTACGAGGCGCTGCGGGATCCGCAGCGTCGTGCCGCCTACGACCAGTTGCGCGCGCGCGGCTACCGGGCCGGACAGGAGTACCAGCCGCCGGGCGGCTTCCAGCATCCGGGCGGCTTCGAGTTCGATTTCGGCGAGGGCGGCGAGGGCGGCGGCTTCAGCGATTTCTTCGAGTCGCTGTTCGGTCGCGCCCGGGCGCGCGGTGCCGGCCCCGAGCGACGCCCGCCCGATGACGTCGCGCAGATCGAAATCGACCTGGAAACCGCCTATCACGGCGGTGCCCAGCGCGTGCGCATCGGCGAGCGCACGCTGGACGTGAAGATTCCCAAGGGCATCCAGCCGGGCCAGCAGATTCGCCTCGCCGGCCAGGGCCGGCAGGGTCGCGACCTGCGTCTGGAGATCGGCTATCGCGCCGATCCGCGCTTTCGCGTCGAAGGGCGCAACGTCATCCATGCGCTGGCGGTGACGCCGTGGGAAGCCGCGCTGGGCGCGGAAATCGCCGTGCCGACCCTGGCCGGCGAGGTCAACGTGCGGGTGCCGGCCGGTTCCGACGGCGGCAAGCGCCTGCGCCTGCGCGGGCGCGGCCTGCCGGGCGCTGCCGGGCAGGCCGATGGCGATCAGGTCGTCGAACTGGTGATCCGCGTGCCACCGGCGCAGACGCCGGCGCAGGAAAATCTTTATCGGCAAATGGCCGAGACGTTCCGCTTCGATCCGCGCCGTCCCTGAGGGCGCTGCGCCGTCATTCTTCCGGCGTCTCCTCGCCGTCCGGCTTGCTCAGCGCAACGTAGCCGTAGAAGTTCTTCAGCATGTCCTCGGCACCGCGATAATCGCTGGCGATGGCGGGGTCGAAGCGGACCACCGAAATCTCCGACAGCGCGGCGTAGGATTCCGGCGCTTCGTGCAGGCCGAGCAGGGCTTCGGTGACCGCCTTGCGGACTGCCTCGGGCACCGTCGGTGCCGCCGACACCGCCTTGCCGGGAAAAGCATTGGAGTGCGTCATCGCGATCAGGTTGGGGTAAAGCTGGGCGATGAAGTCGGGCACCATCGCCGCCTCGGCATCACCGCCGAACACCATCTGCACGCCGTCGTGCCAGGAGCGCGCGTCGGAGAGGAATTCCGGCTGCGAGATCGGATTGGCGTAGATCTCCACCAGCACGGCAAAGCCGAGGCTGGGTGCCGGCATGGAGACGATGCGCCGGCCGATCAGCGAGTTCTTGTCGCCGTCGGCAAACTCTTCCGAGGCCAGCAGGGTGTAGATGCTCGGATTGCCGGTCCGCACCAGCGGCTGGAAGCCGAAACGCTGGGCGCGATAGTCGACGAAGTGCGCTTCCTCGAAGACGAAGTCCACCTTGGCGTTCTGCCGCAGCTCGCGCCAGTGGAAGTGGTAGTTGCGCGCGATCTCCAGCGTGAACTCGTGGCCGGTCTGCTGTTGCAGGTAATCGAGCAGCGGCTTGTAGACCTCCTGCGCCTGCTCGGGCGGGAAGGACGGCTCCACGCCGAAGGTGTATTGCTCTGCGGCGACGGGAGCGGCGATGGCCAGGGCCGTCGTCAGGACGAACATGCTGCGTTGCAGCGCGGATGCCGGATGGTGCATGGATGGTCCCCCTCCTGGAACGGACTCCGGAATACCAGAAAACGCGGCTCGACGCCAATGCACGAAGACAGCGGACGGTGCGCGCGTTCAGTCGGCGGCTGCGTGCGATTGGACATCGACGGCGATGCCGTCCACGACCAGCCCGGCCGTCGCGGCGGCGTCCTCGGGCAGCACGGCCAGGGCGACGTGGCGTCCGGCCCAGGAAGCGGCGGCGACGACGCGACCCTGATCGCGACCATCGGCGTCCTGCACGGCGGCGTTCTCGTTGATCGGCTCCGACGCATGCAGGCGGAACAGCCGCCGCCGGGCACGGCCGAGGTAATGCGTGCGGGCGACGATTTCCTGGCCGGGATAGCAGCCCTTCCCGAGACTGAAGGCGGACAGTGCGTCGAGCGAGAGCATGTGCGGCGTCCAGGCGTCGCGCTGCGCCGGCGACAGGCGTGGCAGGCCGGCGCACAGATCCTCGTAGCGCCAGCGCGCCTGCGCCTCGGCGTCGAGGTCGACGGGCAGCGCGGACGGATCGGCGGCCAGCAGCAGCCGGCGGCTGCCCGACAGCGCCGGCAGCGGCAGTCGCGTCGTCGCGGCGTCGATCTGCGCTGTTGGCGTCGGCGTGTCCAGCGCGGCCTCCAGCCAGCATCCGGCGGGCGTGATCGCCGGCTCCGACAGGACCAGTTTGCTGCGGAACATCACGCCGCGCAGCAGCGTCGCCAAGTCGCTGGTGGGCGCGTCGGGACAGATCAGCCAGAAGGTCTCCTCGTCGCGGCGCAACACGGCGAACAGCGCCTGCACGCGGCCCTTGGCGTTGAGCAGGCCGCTCCATTGCCAGTCGCCCGGCGCGCGCAGCGCGGCGATGTCGTTCATCGTCTGCCGTTGCAGGAAATCCGCAGCGTCGCGGCCCTGTGCCTGCAACGTTTGCCAGCCGTCCAGGCGGGTCATCGCGGTGGCGGGGGAAGCTTCGGTCATCGTCAAGGCTGGCCTGTGGGGCGTGCTGCGGCGTATCATTGGGCGCACAGTGGGGACGGCGGCATGATAGGCCAAGAGCACTCTCAGCCAGAAACAGGCAAGGATTCGGGGAACGCGACGACGCCACCGCCGCCCGCACCCGCGCCCCAACGCGAAATCGGCGGCCGGGAAGGCCCGGAGCCGACTCGCTACGGGGACTGGGAAAAGAACGGCCGCTGCATCGACTTCTAGCGAGATGTCGCAGGAACCGCCCGACGATTCGTGGGCGAGTCCGGTGTCCGGCGCTGTGCCGGCCATCGTGGATGGACACCTGTCGGCCTGCCCGGCTGGCGTCGATCGGACTGAAACGTGACAGACGTTGCGGCGGCAGGATTGTCCGGCATCCCCCTGGATGCCTTCCGCCGAGGGCCTTTGCGTGTCCACCACCAAGCCGCAGCGACCGCTGTCCCCCTTCATGCTGGGGACGCACTACCGCTTCCAGCTCACCTCCGTCACCTCCTTCCTGCATCGCGTTACCGGCATCGTGCTGGGCCTTGGCGCGTTCGGCTTCGTCCTCTGGCTGCACGCGGTCGCGGGCGATGGTGTCCTCTACGGATACTTTCGCGATGCACTCGCCAGCACGCCCGGCTGCATCGCGCTTTACGCCTTCGCGGCGGCGCTGATCTACCACCTGCTCAACGGCATCCGCCACATGGTCTGGGACGCCGGCTGGTGGCTGGAGCTCAAGCCCGCCTATCGCAGCGGCTGGACGGTGCTGGTGCTGACCGTGATCCTGACCGCGCTGCTGGCCGTCGCCGGCCGGGGAGGTGTTGCATGAGCCTGAAGACGCCTTTGGCCCGCGTGCGCGGGCTGGGTTCGGCCAAGGACGGCACGCACCACTGGTGGGTGCAGCGGCTGACCGCCATCGCCCTGATCCCGCTGGCGCTGTATTTCGTCTGGCTGCTGCTCGGCCTGGCCGCTGCCGACCACGGCACGGTCCGCCTGACCCTCGGGCAGCCCTTCAACGCGGTCCTGATGGCGGCGTTCTCCATCGCGCTGTTTTGGCACGCGCAACTCGGACTCCAGGTCGTCATCGAGGACTACATCCACGCCCGCTGGCTCGAAGTCACGCTGCAGGTGCTGGTCCGCTTCGCCACCCTGCTGGCCATCCTGGTGGCGCTCGTCGCCATCGGCCGTCTCGCGTTCACGGGTTAATCGCATGTCCACCGCTTACAAGATCACCGAACACAAGTACGACATGATCGTCGTCGGCGCCGGCGGTGCCGGCCTGCGCGCCACCTTCGGCCTGGCCGAGAAAGGCTTCAAGACGGCATGCCTGTCCAAGGTATTCCCGACCCGTTCGCACACCGTCGCGGCGCAGGGCGGCATCTCCGCCGCGCTCGGCAACATGGGCGAGGACGACTGGCGCTTCCACTTCTACGACACCATCAAGGGCTCGGACTGGCTGGGCGACCAGGACGCCATCGAGTACATGTGCAAGGAAGCGCCGGCCGCAGTGATCGAACTCGAGCACTACGGCGTGCCGTTCTCGCGCACCGAGGAAGGCAAGATCTACCAGCGCCCGTTCGGCGGCATGACCACGCATTACGGCAAGGGCACCGCGCAGCGCACCTGCGCCGCCGCCGACCGCACCGGCCACGCCATGCTGCACACGCTGTACCAGCAGTCGCTGGCGCACCAGGCCGAGTTCTTCATCGAGTACTTCGCCCTTGATCTGATCATGGACGAGGAAGGCGTCTGCCGTGGCGTGCTGGCGCTGGACATGGCGAGCGGCGAGCTGCACCTGTTCCGCGCCCACGGCGTGGTGCTGGCCACCGGCGGCTACGGCCGCGCCTACTTCTCCTGCACCTCGGCGCACACCTGCACCGGCGACGGCGGCGGCATGGCGCTGCGCGCCGGCCTGCCGTTGCAGGACATGGAGTTCGTGCAGTTCCATCCCACCGGCATCTACGGTGCCGGCTGCCTGATCACCGAGGGCGTGCGCGGCGAAGGCGGCTACCTGACCAATTCCAAGGGCGAGCGCTTCATGGAGCGCTACGCGCCCAACGCCAAGGACCTGGCCTCGCGCGACGTGGTGTCGCGGTCGATGACCATCGAGATCAACGAAGGCCGTGGCGTCGGCGAGCACGCCGACCACATCCACCTGAACCTGATGCACCTCGGCCCGGAAGTCATCAACGAGAAACTGCCCGGCATCGCCGAGAGCGCCAAGATCTTCGCCGGCGTCGATGTCGCCAAGCAGCCGATCCCGGTGCTGCCGACCGTCCACTACAACATGGGCGGCCTGCAAACCAACTACCACGGCGAGGTGGTGACGCTGAAGGACGGCAACCCCGACCACGTCGTGCCCGGCCTGTACGCCATCGGCGAGGCAGCCTGCGTGTCGGTGCACGGTGCCAACCGGCTCGGCTCCAACTCGCTGCTCGACCTGGTCGTGTTCGGTCGCGCCGTGGCCAATCGTTGCGCGGCGACGATCAAGCCCGGCACGGCGCACAAGTCGCTGCCGGCCTCGGCCTGCGACGCCGCGCTGGCACGCCTCGACGCGCTGCGCTACGCCAAGGGCGAACTGCCCACCGCGCGCATCCGCGACCACATGCAGCGCACCATGCAGGCGCACGCTGCGGTGTTCCGCACCGGTGCCACGCTGGCCGCCGGCGTGGAGAAAATCCGCGAGGTGCACGCCTCCTTCGCCGATGTCGGCATCACCGACCGCTCGCTGATCTGGAACTCCGACCTGATCGAGACGCTGGAGCTGCAAAACCTGCTCGGCCAGGCCGTGGCGACCATGGTGTCGGCGGAAAACCGCAAGGAATCCCGTGGTGCCCACGCCCGCGAGGACTACGCCGAGCGCGATGACGAAAACTGGCACAAGCACACCCTGTGCTGGGTCGACCCGGACGGCTCCACCCGCCTGGATTACCGCCCGGTACACATGCACACCCTCACCAGCGACGTCGAAGTGGTACCGCCGAAGGCGCGGACGTATTGAGAGCCGGGAATCGGGAATGGGGAATCGGGAATCGTGAAGCGGCACCGCCGCCCGCCCGGACTCCACACCCGATTCCCCATTCTCCATTCCCCATTCCCGGATCAAAACAATGGCCGAACTCACTCTCCCCAAGCACTCGAAGATCCACAAGGGCAGGCATTTCCCGGTCAAGGATGCCAAGGGCAAGGTGCGCACCTTCAAGGTCTATCGCTGGAACCCGGACGATGGCGGCAATCCGCGCGTGGATACCTACGAAGTCGATCTGGGCAGTTGCGGGCCGATGGTTCTGGACGCGCTGATCAAGATCAAGAACGAGATCGACCCGACGCTGACCTTCCGTCGTTCCTGCCGCGAGGGCATCTGCGGTTCCTGCGCGATGAACATCGACGGCAGCAACACCCTGGCCTGCACCCGCGCCATCGAGGATTGCAAGAAGGACGAGGTGCCGGTCTATCCCTTGCCGCACATGGAGGTGGTCAAGGACCTGGTGCCGGACCTGACCCATTTCTACGCCCAGTACGCCTCGATCCGTCCCTGGCTGCGCACGCAGAGCGCGCCGCCGCCGGACCGCGAGCGTCTGCAATCGCCGGCCGAGCGCAAGAAGCTCGACGGCCTGTACGAGTGCATCCTCTGCGCCTGCTGCTCGACCGCCTGCCCGAGCTACTGGTGGAACGGCGAGCGCTACCTCGGCCCGGCGATTCTGCTGCAGGCCTACCGCTGGATCATCGACTCGCGCGACGAGGACACCGGCAGCCGGCTGGACGAACTGGAAGACCCGTTCCGCCTGTACCGCTGCCACACCATCATGAACTGCACCCGGACCTGCCCGAAGGGCCTCAACCCGGCCAAGGCGATCGCCGAGATCAAGAAGCTGATGATCCAGCGCCGTTCGGTCTGACGCCGCCGGCATGGACGAACTTGAAGCGGTCGAACTGCGTCGGCTGCGCTGGCGCTGCCGGCGTGGCATGCAGGAGCTCGACCTGCTGATGCTGCGCTATCTGGATCGCTGCTGGGCGACGGCCGACGCCGCCGAGCGCGCCGATTTCCAGCACCTGCTGGAAACCGAGGACGACCGCCTGTGGCGCTGGTGCATGGGCCGCGAGCCCTGCGCCGACGCCCGCCTCGACGCGCTGCTCAAACGCATCGTCTCGCTTGCGCCCTGATTTGCCGCTGCGCCTGGCACTGCGCCGCTCGCGCCTGCGCGGCCTGCTGTGCGGCCTGTTGCTGATCCTCGCCGCGCTCGCCGTCGTCCGCAGCGCCGCGCCCCTGCCGCTTGGCCTCGGGCTGTGTGCGCTGGCCGCGCTGTGGACCTGGCGGCAATTGCGTCGCCCGTTGCCGCTGCGTCTGCGTCATGGCACCCAGGGCTGGCATCTGGACTGGCCCGATGGCAGCGAGGAAGCCGTCGAACTGCTCGCCGGCCGGGCCAGCGGGCCGTGGACCGTGCTGCGTCTGCGCACGCCGGTGCGGCGGATCGAACTGCTGCTCTGGCCGGACATGCTCGACACGGCTGAACGCAAGGCACTGCGCCGCCGCCTGGCCGGCACCGCGCATCTCCATGCCAGCGTGTAAGCTCTGCGGCGGATAATCGGACCCAAGCATGTACCAACCGCTGCCGCTTGCCATCGGCCTGCGCTACACGCGCGCCAAACGCCGAACGCAATTCATCTCCTTCATCTCCGCCGTTTCCATGCTCGGCATCGCCCTCGGCGTGACCGCGCTGATCACCGTGATTTCGGTGATGAACGGCTTCGAGCAGGAATTGCGCGCGCGCATCCTCGGCATGGTTTCGCACGCCACCGTCAGCGGCGTCGATGGCCGGCTGGGGCAGTGGGCGCGGGCGGTGGACATGGCGCAGGCCGATCCGCGCGTGCTCGGTGCCGCGCCCTACGTCGAGCGCGAGGCGATGCTGCAGGCCGGGCAGACCCAGGGCGCGCTGCTGCGCGGCGTGTTGCCGCAGGCCGAGCCGCGGGTGTCGGAACTGGACGCCAAGATGGTCGAAGGCCGCCTGGACGACCTGCGCCCCGGCGAGTTCGGCATCGTGCTCGGCCGCGAGCTGTCGCTGATCCTCGGCGCGCGAGTCGGCGATGCGGTCACCGTGTTCGTCCCCGAGTTCCGCACCACGCCGGTCGGCGTGCTGCCGCAGATGCGCCGCTTCACCGTGGTCGGCGTGTTCGAGGCCGGCGCGCAGGAGTACGACGCCGGTCTGGCCGTGATCCACCTGAGCGATGCGCAGAAGCTGCTGCGCCTGGGTGACAGCGTGACCGGCGTGCGCCTGCAACTGGCGGACATGTTCCAGTCCTGGAACGTGGCACGCGACCTCGCCGACAACATGGGCGAAGCCTTCCGCGTGCGCGACTGGACCCGCGACCACGCCAACTTCTTCCGCGCCATCAAGACCGAGAAGACGGTGATGTTCATCATCCTCTCGCTGATCATCGCCGTGGCCGCCTTCAACCTGGTGTCCTCGCTGGTGATGCTGGTCACCGACAAGCAGGCCGACATCGCCATCCTGCGCACCCTGGGCATGACGCCGGGCGGGGTGATGGGCGTGTTTGTGGTGCAGGGCACACTGATCGGCATGATCGGCATCGCGCTCGGCGTGGCCGGCGGCATCGCGCTGACCCGCAACCTTTCGCATGTCGTCGCCGGCATCGAGAAACTGTTCGGTTTCGAACTGATGCCGGCCGACATCTACTACATTTCCGGCGTGCCGACCCTGCTGCAATACGGCGATGTCGGCCGCATCGCGCTGATCGCCTTCGTCATGTGCATGCTGGCGACCCTGTACCCGGCCTGGCGCGCCGCACGCACCGATCCGGCGGCGGCGTTGCGCTATGAATGATCGGGAGCCGGGAATGGGGAATGGGGAATCGGCACAGCAGGGCGTTGTGCTGCGCTGCGAGGGGCTGGCGAAAACCTACAGCGAGGGCGGTTTGACCACGCCGGTGTTCGATGGCCTGTCGCTGACCGTGCGGCGCGGCGAGACGGTTGCCATCGTCGGTGCCTCGGGGGCCGGCAAGAGCACCCTGCTGCACATCCTCGGCGGGCTGGATCAGGCCAGTTCGGGCGAGGTCGAAGTGGTCGGCGAGCGCATGTCGGCGCTCGGCGACGCCGCCCGCGGCCGGCTGCGCAACCGCGCACTGGGCTTCATCTACCAGTTCCACCACCTGCTGCCCGAGTTCACCGCACTGGAAAACGTGATGATGCCGCTGATGATCGCCGGCCACGGTGCCGCCCGTGCGCGCGAACCGGCGCTGGCCCTGCTGCAGCGCGTCGGCCTTGGCCAGCGGCTGGCGCACAAGCCGGGCGAATTGTCCGGCGGCGAGCGCCAGCGCTGCGCGGTCGCCCGCGCCCTGGTCACCCGGCCGGCCTGCGTCCTCGCCGACGAGCCGACCGGCAACCTCGACGAAAAGACCGCCGCCGGCGTGTATGCGCTGATGCTGGAACTGAACCGTGAGATCGGCACCAGCTTCGTCGTCGTCACCCACGACCGGCGGCTGGCGGCGCGGATGGATCGCATGCTGGAACTGATCGAGGGCGGGCTGCACGAGGTGCCGGCGGCGGCCTGATCGAACATCCGTGAAGGCCGCCGCGCCGATCCCGCGACGCGCGCCGATCCGGCGAAAACGAAAAACCCGCCGGACGGCGGGTTTTTCGGATGCAACATTCGGAAGACTTACTTGATCTTGCCTTCCTTGTACGGCACGTGCTTGCGCACCACCGGGTCGTACTTCTTGATTTCCATCTTGTTCGGCGTGTTCTTCTTGTTCTTGTCGGTCGTGTAGAAGTGACCGGTGCCGGCGGTGGAAATCAGGCGGATCTTGTCGCGCTTGGAAGCCATGGTTGCTTACTCCTCAGACTTTTTCGCCGCGGGCGCGCAACTCGGCCAGCACGGCGTCGATGCCGTTCTTGTCGATGGTGCGCAGGGCATGGGAGGACACGCGGAGCTTGACCCAGCGGTTCTCGCTCGCCACCCAGAAACGGCGCTCGTGGAGGTTCGGCAGCCAGCGGCGCCGCGTCTTGTTGTTGGCGTGGGAGACGTTGTTGCCCGTCCGCACACCCTTTCCGGTTACTTGACACACACGTGCCATGGCGCACCTCGTGAAGTCTGGTTGTGCCCGTCTTGGCCAGGCGGGCTTCGGCCCCGCAGCCGCCGGATGGCGACGCGCGCGATATGGAAAGAACGCCGCGGTCCGGGCATCGCGAAGCCCTTGCATGGACGCAACCCGGCAAAAATCGACGGGCGCAGCGAGCCGCGTATTATGGCAGCGGCGTGATGGCAGCGCAACGTCAATGGTGCGTTGCCGCTTTCGATTCCCACCCAAGGGTGGGGCGGACGTCAGCGCAGCCGTGCCAGGATGCCGTCCAGGGCGTCGAGGCTGTGATAGTCGATGACCAGCTTGCCGCGGCCGCTGCGGCCGTGCTGCACGGCGACGCGCGCGCCGAGTGATTCCGACAATTCGCGTTCCAGCGCGGCGAGGTCGGCGTCCTGGCGGCGGGCGGCGGGGGCTGCGACCGGCGTGGTGCCGCGCTGCGCGGCCTGCACGCGACGTTCGGTTTCGCGCACCGACCAGTTGCCGTCGGCGGCCTGGCGGGCCAGGGCTTCCGCCTGCTGGGCGGGCAGGGTGAGCAGGGCGCGGGCGTGGCCCATTTCGATGGCTTTGCACTCCACCAGCGCGCGCACGCCGGGTGGCAGTTCGAGCAGGCGCAGCAGATTGCTGACACTGGCGCGCGAGCGGCCGACGGCGTCGGCGGCCTGCTGGTGGGTCAGGTCGAATTCGTCGATCAGGCGCTTGAGCGAGTTGGCCTCCTCCAGCGGATTGAGGTCTTCGCGCTGGATGTTCTCGATCAGCGCCATCGCCAGTGCGGCGCGGTCGTCGATGTCGCGGACCACCACCGGCACTTCGCGCAGGCTGGCGAGCTGGGCGGCGCGCCAGCGACGCTCGCCGGCGACGATCTCGTAGCGCTCGCGGCCCAGCGGGCGGATCACGATGGGCTGGATCAGGCCCTGCGCCTTGATCGAATCGGCCAGTTCCTGCAGGCGGCCGGCGTCCATCTGCGTGCGCGGCTGGTATTTGCCCGGCTGCAGGCGCTCGATCGGCAGCGTGCGCAGGCTGGCGCTGCCGTCCTCGGTCTGGACCGGCTCGTCGTGGCCGCCGAGCAGCACGTCCAGACCGCGACCCAGGCCGCGTCGCTTGGCGCTCATGCGCGCGCCTCCGCGGCAGGCGTGCGCTGGCGGCGCAGCATCTCGCCGGCAAGGCCCAGATAGGCGATGCCGCCGCGCGAGGCGCGGTCGTACTGGACGATGCTCTGGCCGTGGCTGGGCGCTTCGGCGAGGCGGATGTTGCGCGGCACGATGGTGCGGAACAGCTTGTCGCCGAAATGCTTGCCGAGCTGGGCGGAAACTTCGTTGGAAAGATTGTTGCGGACGTCGTACATGGTGCGCAGGATGCCTTCGATTTCCAGCGAGGGATTGAGCCGCGCCTTCACCGCGCGGATGGTGTCGCTGAGCGCTGACAGGCCCTCCAGGGCGAAATATTCGCACTGCATCGGCACCACTACGCCCTGCGCGGCGGTCAGCGCGTTGATGGTCAGCAGGTGCAGCGAGGGCGGGCAGTCGATGAGGATGAACTGGTAGCGGTCGCGGACCGTCTCCAGCGCCTCGCGCAGGCGGTGCTCGCGGGCCAGGGCGTCCATCAGCTTGAGTTCGGCGGCGGTCAGGTCGCCGTTGCCGGGCAGCAGGTCGTAGCCGGCCTCGGTGGCGATGATGGCGTCGGCGGCGCTGGCTTCCTCCAGCAGCACCTCGCAGCCGGTCGGATGCGCCTGGCGCTTGTCGACGCCGGACGCCATCGTCGCGTTGCCCTGCGGGTCGAGGTCGACCAGCAGCACGCGCCGGCGCGCTTCGGCCAGTGCCGCGGCCAGGTTGACCGCCGTGGTGGTTTTGCCGACGCCACCCTTCTGGTTGGCGATGGCGATGATTCGCGCCATGGATGGATTGCCCGGGGTGGTCGGGTCGCGCGCAGACGGTGCGGCGGCGGCCCTGCGGTGGATCAGGACGCCTAGCTTAGCGCCTCGACGATGCACAGGCAGCGTTCGGCGTCCAGTTCGGGCACTTGCAGCGGGTGGGTGGCGAGGTGCCGCCAGCCCTCTGGCAGGTCGGCCAGTTCCTCCAGCGGCGGCTGTCCCTTCATCGCCAGCAGCCGGCCGCCGGGGTGCAGCAGGTGGCCGCCGAAGGCGATCAGTTGCCGCAATGTGCCCAGCGCGCGTGCGGTCAGGCCGTCGTGCAATCCGGCCTCGGGCACCTCCTCGGCACGCGCCGAGAGCACCCGCACGCGCTCGCCCAGACCCAGCGTGCGCACCGCCTCGCGCAGGAAACGCGCCTTCTTGCCGGCGGTCTCGACCAGGGTGTAGCGCAGATCGGGCCGCGCCAGCGCCAGCGGGATGGCCGGCAGGCCGGCACCGCTGCCGATGTCGATCAGCCGTTCGCCTTCGTGCAGATGGCGATGGATGGCCAGCGAGTCGAACAGGTGCTTGCCCAGCATCGCCTGCGGGTCGCGGATCGCGGTCAGGTTGTAGGCGCGGTTCCACTGCAACAGCAGGGCCAGATAGGCGAGCAGCGCGGCGTCGAGGCCGGTGTCCGCCAGCTCGAGCCGATCAAGGCCGGCACGCAGGCGCGGGGCGAGGGCTTGCACGACGTCGGGCAGGGCGCTGTCCACGGTGTGCGGGGGGGGGCGACGGCTTGCTGCGCGGTCAGGTGCCGAGCTGGCAGCGGGTGACGCGCAGGCCCAGTGATTCCAGCCGCGCGTTGAGGCCGTTCTTCAGGTTCGGGCAGAAGGCGTCGGGATCGTTGGCGGCAGCGAGCAGGGAGCTCAGTTGCGCCCGCGCCTCGCGCTCGACCACGGCGTCGATCTCGGCCAGCTTGTCGCCGGCGCGGGCAGGTTCGACGATCTGGTAGTACAGCGCGGCGCGCTGGCCGTCGTCGGCGTCGAGCGGCAACTGGATGCGGTGGTTGATCAGTTCCACCTGGGCGGCGACGCGCTCGATCAGCGGGATCATCAGCCGCAGGCCGGGCGACAGGGTGCGGGCATAGCGGCCGAAGCGGTGGATCGCGAAGGCGCTGCCCTCGGGCACGCGGCGAACGCTCATCAGGGCGAGGATGAAGAGCAGGGCGGGGACGCTGGCGATCACGATGTCGGGGCGCATGGTTTTATATTCTTTTCAAAACCTTGCCTGATGTTTTTGATCTGCACCGTTCAGTTGCGGCGCTATCTTTGGCATAGGTTAACGAAAATCTTACATGCGCGATAGGGAACATTTCGTGAACCTCCCGGCCGCGACGGTGCAGCCGGGATGGATCAGGCCGCCAGGCCGTAGCTCCTGAGCAACGGCTCGGCCTGCGGTTCGCGGCCGCGGAAGGCGATGAAACTCTCCAGCGCCGGGCGCGAGCCGCCGACGGCGAGGATTTCGCGCCGATAGCGTGCGCCGGTCGCCGGATCGAGCACGCCGGCCTCCTCGAAGGCGGCGAAGGCATCGGCGCTGAGCACTTCGGCCCACAGATAGCTGTAGTAACCGGCCGCGTAGCCGCCGGCGAAGACATGACCGAAGGTCATCGGCATGCGCTGCCAGGAGGGCGGACGGATCACCGCCACCTCGTCGCGCACCGCGTCCAGCAGTTCCAGCGCGCGGGCACCGTGCGCCGGGTCGTATTCCAGGTGCAGGCGGAGGTCGAACAGGGCGTATTCCAGTTGCCGGACCAGGAACAGCCCGGCGTGGAAATGCCGCGCCGCCAGCATCTTGTCGTACAGCGCCTGCGGCAGCGGCTCGCCGGTCTGCCAGTGGCGGGCGAACAGGTCCAGCGTCTCGCGCTGCCAGCAGAAGTTCTCCATGAACTGGCTGGGCAGTTCCACCGCGTCCCATTCCACGCCGGAGATGCCGCCGACGCCGGGCCAGTCGATTTCGGTCAGCAGGTGGTGCAGGCCGTGGCCGAACTCGTGGAACAGGGTGATGACCTCGTCATGGGTCAGCAGGGCCGGGCGGCCTTCGGCGGGCGGTGCGGCGTTGCAGGTCAAAAAGGCGACCGGGATGCGCAGCGCGCCGTCGCGGAAACGGTTGCGGCAGACATCCATCCAGGCACCGCCGCGCTTGCCGGTGCGGGCGTAATGGTCGAGATAGAAGCCGGCGCGGATGTCGCCGTCGAGGTCGAGCACGTCGTAATAGACCGCGTCCGGATGCCAGACGTCGACATCGCGGCGGGCGCGGAAGGCGACGCCGAACAACTGGCCGACGATGGCGAACAGGCCGTCGAGCACGGCCGGTAGCGGGAAGTACGGTTTGACTTCTTCCTCGCTGAAGTCGAAGCGCGCCTGGCGCAGTTTTTCCGCCGCGTAACCGATGTCCCAGGGTTGCAGGTCGGTGATGCCGAGGTGCTCGGCGGCGAAATCGGCCAGGTCGGCCAGTTCGCGCTGCGCCTGCGGCCGGGCGCGGGCGGCGAGATCGCGCAGGAAGGTCAGAGCCCGCTCCGGCGTGCCGGCCATCTTGTCGACCAGCGACAGGTGCGCGGCGCTGGCGAAGCCGAGCAGGCCGGCGGCCTCGTGGCGCAGCGCCATGATCCGCTCGATGCGCTCGCCGTTGTCGAAGCGGCCGGCATGCGGACCCTGGTCGGAGGCGCGGGTGTGATAGGCGGCATGGACGGTTTCGCGCAGGCTGCGGTCGTCGGCGTGGCTGAGGATGGCTTGCACCGACGGTCCCTTCAGCGTTGCCAGATGGCCGTCCAGGCCCTTCTCCCTGGCGGCAGCGGCGAGCAGCAGACGGGCCGATTCGGGTAGGCCGGCCAGTTCCGTTTCGGACAATGGCCGGATCCAGGCGTCGGTGGCGTCGAGCACGGCTTCTTCGAACGCGGTTTCCAGTTGCGCGAGTTCGTTCTGGATCGCCTTGAAGCGCTCCCGCTGCGCCGCCGGCAGGGCGACGCCGGCGCGCTCGAAGCCGCGCAGGCTGTCCTCGACCAGGGTCTGGCGGGTGCGGTCCAGATCGGCAAACTGCGGACTCTCGCGGATCGTCTTCACGGCCTCGTACAGGGCGCGGTTCTGGCCCAGTTCGGTGGCGTGGTCGGTGAGTTTTTCCTGCGCTGCGGCATAGGCTTCGCGCAGCGCCGGGGAGTCCTTGACGCCATGCAGGTGGCCGACCGGTGCCCAGGCGCGGCCGAGGCGGTCCTCCAGCCGTTCCAGCGCGGCCAGCACGGAGTCGAAGGTCGGCGGCGTCGCGCCGTCGGTCAGGGCCGGCACGGCGGCGCGGTATTCCGCCAGCAGGGCGTCGATGGCCGGTTCGACGTGTTCGGGCGCGATGGCGGAGAACGCCGGCAGCGGGCTGTCGGCGAGCAGGGGATTGAGCGCGGGATCGATGTTCATCCAAGCCATGTGGCGGGCGCGACGGCGGAATTCAAGCCGGCGCGGGAGGCACGTATGATGGCGCGATGCGCCCACGGGGACGGGAGGCCATGACGGCGAGCGCCGACAATCCACGCCATGGGCTGCTGGAAACGCTGGCCGGCTGGCCGCTGTTCGCCGGCATGCAAGGGCCGGCGCTGGCGGCGCTGGTCGAGTCGCTGGCGCTGCTGGTGGTGCATGGCGGTGAGATGCTGTTCGACCAGGACGAGGAGGCCGACGCCGTCTACTTGCTGCTGCACGGACGCATGGCGGCGTTGCGGCAGGACGCCGACGGCCGGCGGCGCTCGCTGGGAACGATGGCACCGGGCGAATGCGTGGGCGAGATCGGCCTGATCGCCGGGGAAATCCGTCCGACCCGCTTCGCCCGCGTGGTGGCCCTGCGCGATTGCGAACTGGCGCGACTGGGGCGGGCCGATTTCGAGCGCCTGATGGCGGCCTGGCCGCAGGCCATGCTGGGCATGGCACGGCTGGCGCTGCGCCGTTTCTACGGTACCCGCGGGCGACCGGAAGCCGTGCATTGCGTGGCCGTGCTGCCGGCCGCGCAGGGCGTCGACGCCGTCGGCTTCGCGCATCGGCTGAGCGCCACCCTGGCCGCCACCGCCAGCACCGAATTGCTCGACGCCGGACTCGCCGCCGGCCAGCCGACCAGTTGGTTCAGCGAGCGCGAGGCGGCCGTCGACCATCTGGTCTACGTCGGCAACGAGGATCGCGACTGGCGCACCCGCTGCATCCGCCAGTCCGACGTGGTGCTGTTGCTGGTCGATGGCGACCGCGCGCCGGAGGACGATCCGCCGCGCCCGCCGGAGCGGATCAGCGAGGAGATTCCGCACCATCTGGTGCTGGTCCGGGCACAGGCACCGCGAGCGGGCGTCTGCGCCGCCTGGCGGCGCGTCTATCCGCATGTCACCGCCCATCATCATGTTCGCCACGACGAGGATCTGTGCAGCCTGGTGCGCCGGCTGACCGGTCGCGCCCGCGGCCTGGTGCTGTCCGGCGGTGGCGCGCGCGGCTTTGCCCACCTGGGCGTGATCCGCGCCCTGCGCGAGGCCGGCATGGACATCGACCACGTCGGCGGCAACAGCATCGGTGCCATCGTCGGTGCCGGGCTGGCGGCGGACTGGTCGGACGCGCGGATGCTGGAGACCTACCGCGAGCATTTCGTGCTCAGCAATCCGCTCGGCGACTGGACCCTGCCGCTGGTCGCCCTGCGCTCCGGGCGGCGGGTCAGCCGCCGGTTGCGCGCCGCTTTCGGCGAACTCGACATCGACGACCTGCCGCGACCGTTCTTCTGTGTCTCCAGCGACCTGACCGCCGGCATGTTGCACGTCCACGAGGATGGCCCGCTGTGGCCGGCGCTGCGCGCTTCCAGCGCCATCCCCGGCGTGCTGCCGCCGGTGCTCAGCGGCGGCCGCGTGCTGGTCGATGGCGGCGTGATCGACAACCTGCCGGTGCAGGCGATGGGCGCGCGATTGTCCGGCGACATCGTCGCCGTCGATGTCGGCGGCAGCTATCGGCTCGACACCGACATCGAGGAAACCGAGTTGCCGCCGTGGTGGCGGCTGCTCGGCGAACTGTTCGCCACGCGCCGCCGGCCGGGGCTCAAGCAGATCCTGCTGCGCGCCGGCATGGTCAACTCCGAGGCCACCACGCAGCGCCGGCAGAAGCAGACCACACTGCTGATCAAGCCGGCGCTGGATGATGTGGAATTGCTCGACTGGCGTGCCTACGACCGGGTGATCGAACTCGGCTACGTCCACGCCTGTCGGGCGCTGGAGGCGGCCGCCGGCAAGTCGCCCTGAACCGGAGTCAGCGCCAGAAGGTGATCACTTCGTGGGTGACCCGATCCTCGTCGGCGTTGTCGTTGTCGTTGTCGGTGACGTTGCTGCGGTTGCTCCAGTGGCGCAGGCGCAGTTCGTGGCGGCCGGGCGCGAGGTCGCGGATGTCGATCATCGCCAGCGCACCGTCGAGATCGTGCGCCGGGTGCTGGAAGCGCAGGAACTCCAGTCGGGCCAGCGGCCGACCATCCAGGGTCGGCTCGAACAGGCGGCCGAAGCAGTCCATCCGCGCCTGCTCGGCGTTGCGCCGTGCCTGCCGGAGGGCTTGCACGTCGGCATCGGCATCGGCATCGGCATCGGTGCCCGCCGGGTCGGCGTCGACGGGGGCGGCCGGCGGGCAGTGCTCGGCCATCGCCCCGGCGTGTCGTGCGGCAACGTAGGGCAGCGTCAGCCGCAGATACGGGCCCTGCGCCACCTCGGCGTCGATGTGCGGCGAGGGATGGTTGACCAGCGGTCCCTGGCGCAGGCTGGCGTAGTGCGAGGCGGTCAGGCCGGCGTCGCGGCGCGGGGACGGCAGCGGATCGCCCATCCACTGCGCCAGATCACCCCGTCGATAAAGACTGTCGACCATCACCACGCCGAGCATCAGGTACAGCACCACGAACAGGATCCAGATGCCGCGCCGGCCGCCGTAGTTGGTGGTGATCAGCGACATCAGCGGTTGCGTGGCGCTGATCAGCGTGGCCGTGTTGGAGACCTGCATCAGACGCAGCGTGGCGCGCGACAGCCAGTTTTCCCCGGAGGTCCGCGGCACCACCCAGCGGTCGATCAGGTAGACGAGGATCAACGGCACGACCATCGCGACGGCAAAGATCCACAGCAGCGATTCGGACATGCCGAGCGCCTTGGCCAGCGCCATCAGGGCGACCACCGTTACCGACATCAGCAGCAGACTCAGGGCGAACTGGGCGGTCAGGATGCCGAAGGCAAACACCAGGCTGGCGCTGTTGTCGGCGCGCTCGATGGCGGCCGGGATGTCGTCGTACAGGCGCTCGGCAAGACGGCGCGCCAGCGGCCCGCCGCTGAGGTTTTCCCAACGCGGACCGTGCGGATAGATGGAGTGGACGCCGACCAGGGCGACCCAGCGGGCGCGCGCCGCCAGATGCAGGATGAAGGTCAGCGCCAGCGCGTACAGCGCCAGTTTGGCGTACAGGTAGCCGTAGAACAGCATCTGTCGCATCAGGTCACTGGCCAGCGGGAACCAGCGCGCGAAGGCGTCCTCCAGCGGCCCGCGCAGCGCCAGCAGGGAAAACACCAGGGCACCGGAAATCAGCAGTTCGACTTCCCAGGTCGGCGTGGTGCGGCTGGGGACGCGCAGCGCGGCGTCAGCGTCGACGGGCGGCTCGGGCGTGGCGTGCATGGCGCTGGATCGCAGGAGTCGGGGCGGCACAGGCTGGCCCAGCCGCCGGCCGGCTGCAAGTGCCGGTGGCCTGCTTCAGGCTGCCGGTCGCAGCGCCGCCGGGCTGCTTGGCGCAAGCTGCGCGCGACCGAGGATCAGATCCGCCGCGCGCTCGGCGATCATGATCGTCGGCGCATTGGTGTTTCCGCCGATCAGGTTGGGCATGACCGAGGCATCGACCACGCGCAGGCCCTCGACGCCGCGCACGCGCAGTTGCGGATCGACCACCGCCGCCACGTCGTCGCCCATGCGGCAGGTGCCGATCGGGTGGTAGATGGTTTCCGCCTTGGCGCGGCAGAACGCCTCGATCTCGGCGTCGCTGCGCGTCGCCGCGCCGGGGAACATCTCGCCGGCGCGGAACGGCGCGAAGGCCGGCTGGGCGAACAATTCGCGGCTGAGCTTGACGCATTCGATCATCATCCGCAGGTCGTAGCCGTCGGCGTCGCCGAGGTAGTTGGCGAAGATGCGCACCTTGTCCAGCGGGTCGGCGCTGGCCAGTTCCAGCCGGCCGCGACTGCGCGGACGCAGCGAGCAGGCGTGCAGGGTGTAGCCGTAGCCGGGCAGGCGGTTGCGGCCGTGGTCGTCGAGGATCGCCGGGACGAAATGGAACTGCACGTCCGGGCGCGCGTCCTCGGCCAGGCGCGAGCGCACGAAGCCGCCGCATTCGGCGATGTTGGAGGTGCCCGGCCCCTGCCGCGACAGGTAATAGCGCAGGCCGATGGCGAGGTCGTTGGTGCGGTCGTAGGTGATCGGCCGGGCGCAGTGGTCGATGGTGCAGATGTCCAGATGATCCTGCAGGTTGGCACCGACGCCGGGCAGATCGGCCTGCACGGCGATGCCGTGGCGGCGCAGCGCCAGCGCCGGGCCGACGCCGGACAGCATCAGGAGTTGCGGCGAGTTCAATGCGCCGCCGCTGAGCAGGATTTCGCCGCTGGCTTCGGCGCGTTCGAGGCGACGTCCGCGCCGATACTGCACGGCCACGGCGCGACCGTTGGCGATCTCCACCCGGGTCGCCTGGGCAGCGGTGATGATGCGCAGGTTGGCGCGGTCGCGGATCGGCCGCAGGTAGCCGGCCGCCGTCGAGCAGCGCGCGCCGTCGCGTTGGGTCACCTGGTAGAAGCCGATGCCTTCCTGGGTCGGCCCGTTGAAATCGGCGTTGAGCGGGTAGCCGGCCTGTTCGCCGGCGTCGAGAAAGGCCTGCGAGAGCGGATTGTGATGGCGCAGGTCGCCGACGCCGAGCGGACCCTGCGCACCATGCAGCGGATCGCTGCCGCGCGTGTTGCCTTCAGCGCGGCGGAAATAGGGCAGCACGTTGTCCCAGTCCCAGCCGCTGGCCCCGGCGCGCGCCCAGTCGTCGTAATCAGCGGGCAGGCCGCGGATGTAGCACATTGCATTGATCGAACTGGAGCCGCCCAGCACCCGGCCGCGCGGCCACCACAGGCGGCGCTGGCCGAGGTTGGGCTCCGGCTCGGTGTAGTAATCCCAGTTGATGCCCTTGCGGCCGACCAGCTTGGCGATGCCGGCCGGCATGTGGATGAAGGGATGCCAGTCGCGCGGGCCGGCTTCCAGCAGCAGCACGCGGACGGCGGGATCGGCGCTGAGCCGGTTGGCGAGGACGCAGCCGGCCGAGCCGGCACCGATGACGATGTAGTCGTACACGCTCAAGGCGACTTCCTGCGACGGCGCCCCCGAAGCGCCGGAATGATCGTGGGCGGGACGCGGGCGGGCGCGCCGGATGGGGTGCAAGTGTTCCACGGCCGCATCGCAAGGCGGGCGATGATCCGCTCCGAGCGCCGCAATGCCGCACCGGGGCCAGCCTACGCCGGCCGGGTTAGAGTAATTGCTCCAACGACGAGGCAGCGCGGATCGATGTCCTTGCGGTAGTCTTGGCCGCTGCGCCGTCCACTGTCCGCCATGCCACCGACCGTCGCTGCCTCGTCCAAGGATGCCGCCCTGGCTCCGGCCTCCGGCTGGAATCCGCTGACCGCCGTGCGGCCGGGCGAACACGCCACCCTGGCGCTGTCCTTCGCCTATTTCTTCTGCCTTCTGACCGGCTATTACGTGTTGCGCCCGGTGCGCGACGCGATGGGCGCGTCGGCCGACGTCTCCGCGCTGTTTCCGGCGCGCATGGTGGACTGGTTCGCCACCCGCGGCCTCGCCCTGGGTGACTACACCCTGCAAGTGCTGTTCACCGGCACCTTCATCGCCATGCTGCTGCTGCAGCCGGTGTACGGCGCAGTGGTGGCGCGCTTCCCGCGCCGGGTGTTCCTGCCGCTGGTCTACGCCGCCTTCATCGCCTGCCTGTTCGGCTTCTATCTCGCCTTCGGCAGCGACCTGCCCGGACGCGGCTCGCTGTTCTTCATCTGGGTGGCGGTGTTCAACCTGTTCGCGGTGTCGGTGTTCTGGAGCTACATGGCGGACATCTACGCCGATGCCGACGCCCGCCGCCTGTACGGCTTCATCGCCGCCGGCGGCACCTGCGGCGGCCTGCTCGGCCCGGAGATCACCGCGCGTCTGGTCGGTGCCCTGGGCGTGCCCAACATGCTGCTGATTTCGGCCGGGTTCCTGGTCGCCTGCCTGCTCTGCATCGTCGCCCTGGCCCCGGCGGCGCGGCGGCGCGAACAGGCGCACGGCCGCAGCGGCGAGGATCGCGCGATGGGCGGCAGCGCGCTGGCGGCGTTCCGGCTGATCTCCACCGACCCAGTGCTGCGCGCGATGGCGCTATTGATGTTCTTCGGCGTCGGCGTCGGCACCTTGCTGTACAACGAACAGGCCGCCATCGTCCGCGCCATGGCCGGTGCCGACGCCGAAATGGCGACCCGCTTCTACTCGCGCCTGGACCGCTACATCAACTGGCTGGTGCTGGCGATCCAGATCCTGCTGACGCGGCAACTGCTGACCCGCTTCGGCATCGCCCCGCTGCTGCTGATCCCGGCCGGCGCGATCCTGCTCGGCTATGCCCTGCTGGCGGCCGCGCCACTGCCGGTGCTGGTGGCGGTGGTGCAGGTGATGACGCGGGCCGGCGAGTTCTCCCTCGCCAAGCCGGCGCGCGAGACGATTTACACGCGGGTCGAGCGCGAGGGCCGCTACAAGGCCAAGGCAACCATCGACACCGCCGTCTATCGCGGCGGCGATTTGACCTTCGTCTGGCTGCACAAGCTGCTGGCGCTGTTCGGCAGCCGCGTGGTGTTCGGTGCCGGTATCGTCATCGCCGGCGGCATGGCGCTGAGCGCCTGGCGCTTGATCGTGGCGCAGCGCCGCCTGCCGGAGCGCTGAACATTCCGTGTCGCCGAAATGACGACGCCCGGGCTGGCCGGGCGTCGTTGTCGCAGGTGTTGCCGTCGCTACGGCTTACTTCACCAGCCGCAGCGTGAACGGATAGCGGTAGGTCTCGCCGTTGTTGGCCTTGATGCCACCGATGATGGTGAACACCAGCGCGGCGATGCCGACCAGCGGCAGCAGCAGGAAGCCGATCAGCACCACGCTGAGCACCAGGCAGGCGACCACGGCGATCAGCACGGTGATCTGGAAGTTGAGCGCCTCCTTGCCCTGGTCGTCGACGAAGGCCATCTCGTTCTTCTTGATCTGCCAGATGACCAGCGGCCCGAGCACGTTGCCGAACGGGATCAGGAAGCCGATCAGCGCGGACAGATGCGCGAACATCGCCCACTGGCGGGACTCTGCGCTGGGGCCGGACGGCAGCGGCGGGGGCGGCGCGAGGGTTTCGTCGTTGTTGCTCATGGCGTTGTCTCCTGGGCGGGTGTGGGGTCGCGCCACTGTCTGTTGCGAGGGTGGCGGTGTCAATGATGGCGCGGCGAGCCGCATGTGACAGTATGCCAGCAGGCCGGCGTCACATTGTGCAGGAATCGTCGCGATGCGCCGGCCGGCTCAGAAGATGGCGCGATACAGGCTGACCCCGCTGGTGCCGATGAGGATCGCGGCGACGGCGAACAGCAGCGCCCGCGCCGGCACCTTGCGCACCAGCAGCGCGCCGAGCGGGGCGGCGATCAGGCCGCCGATGATCAGCCCCACGGCGGCGATGGAGAACGCCGCCACGCCGATGGTGGCGATGAAGGTCAGCGAGACGGTGACGGTGAGCAGGAATTCGGCAGCGTTGACGGTGCCGATGGTGCGCCGCGGCTCGGTGCCCTGGGCGAGCAGGTTGGAGGTCACTACCGGCCCCCAGCCACCGCCGCCCACGGCATCCATGAAGCCGCCGACTAGGCCGAGCGGTGCCACGAAACGCGCGTTGCGATGCGCCTGCGCCCGCGCCATGCGGATCGCCCGCCACAGCAGGTAGAAGCCGATGGCGATCAGGTACGCCATGACGAACGGCCGGGCAACGCTGCCGTCGACATTGGACAGCAGATACGCACCGATCACGCCGCCGAGGATGCCGGGAATGGCCAGCCGGCGGAACAATCGCCAGTCGATGTTGCCGTGCAGCAGGTGGCTGATGCCGGACGCGGCGGTGGTGAAGGATTCGACCAGGTGCACGCTGGCCGAGGCGCGCGCCGGCGGCAGGCCGAGCACGCTGACCAGCAGGGTGTTGGTGATCACGCCGAAGGCCATGCCCAGTGCGCCATCCACCAACTGGGCGAAAAAACCGATGACGATGAATGGAACGATGGCCTGGAGCTGCTCCGGGCTGAGTTCCGGCAGGGGAAGCATGCGGCGGCTCCGGTCAGTGGGTTCAGGCGGTCGTGTCGGTCGGGCGGGTTCTGGCGCTCATCGTGGTCTTCCCGTGGGCGGCGAAATCCTCACACGCGGCGCGACGGGCGGCAAGACGGCAGTCCGGGCGCTCAGCGGTCCGGCGACCACAGCGCGGCATCCAGTGCGTCGGCATCGGAATGGACGGCGATCACCCGCGCGCCGACAAAGCGGTGTCCCTCGGCAATCAACCGGCGGCGTTGCTCGGCGAAGCCTGCCGAGCCCGGCGGAAAGGCGATGCGGGCACCGGCGCGCAGCACCCGATGCCAAGGCAGGTCGGGATCCTGGTTGCCGGCCAGTGCCCGGGCCACCCGTCGTGCGCCGCGCGGCAGGCCCAGTTGGCGCGCCAGCGATCCGTAGCTGCGCAGGCCGCCGAACGGGATCGCCCGCGTGGCGTCGAGGATCAGCCGATCGAGCTCGGCGGCAGACAGGGCCTTCATGGCCGCGTAGGATACGGCCTCCTTTCGTCAGGCCGAATGATCCATGCAGTCCTTCGAGCAGATCCGCGCGCATGTCGGCGCCGGCTACCGCGTCACCACCAGCGACCCCTACCTGATCGGCATCGAACTGCGACTGGATGACGGTCGCCGCCGGCAGGGCATCTTCCTGACCGAACTGGAAGGCGACGACGGCCGCAAGTACCTGCGCGTGAGCACTTCCATCGCGCCGATGACCGGGCTGGACGCGCGCCGTGCCCTGCAATTCAACTGGCAGCAGCGGATGGGCTATCTGGCGCAGTCCGAACTCGACGGTGTGCCGTACCTGCACCTGTGCGAGAACTGCCCCTACGACGTGCTCGATGCCGGCGAGATCGACCGTCTGGTGATCGAAATCGGCGGCCTCGGCGATACGCTGGAGCGTGCCTTCTCGGCCGGCGGCGACTTGTTCTGAGGCCTCAGGCCAGCAGCTTGCGCACCTTGCCGAGGGCCTCGACCAGGGCGTCGACTTCCTGCTCGGTGTTGTAGAAGGCCAGCGAGGCGCGGCAGGTGGCGGCGACGCCCAGCCATTGCATCAGCGGATGTGCGCAGTGGTGGCCGGAGCGCACCGCGATGCCTTCCAGGTCGAGCAGGGTGGCGAGGTCGTGGGCATGCGCGCCGTCGACCAGGAAGCTGATCACGGCGGCCTTGTCCGCCGCCTGGCCGAGGATGCGCAGGCCGGGGACGGCGGACAGTTGCGCCGTGGCGTAGTCCAGCAATTGGCGTTCGCGCGTCTCGATGGCGTCCATGCCGAGGCCGCTCAGATAATCCACCGCCGCGCCGAGGCCGACGAAACCGGCGATGTTGGGCGTGCCGGCCTCGAACCTGTGCGGCGGATCGTTGAACACCGTGCCCTCGAAGCGCACCTCGCGGATCATCTCGCCGCCGCCGAGGAATGGCGGCATCGCCTGCAGATGCTCGCGCCGCGCCCACAGCGCTCCGGTGCCGGTCGGGCCGCACATCTTGTGTCCGGTGAAGGCGTAGAAGTCGCAGTCCAGCGCGGCGATGTCGACGCGCCGGTGCGGCACCGCCTGCGAGCCATCGACCAGGGTGGCGATGCCGTGCCGGCGCGCCTCGCGGCAAATCTCCCGCACCGGGTTCACCGTGCCGAGCACGTTGGAGACGTGGGTCAGCGCCAGCAGCTTCACCTGCGGCGTCAGCAGCGCCTGCAAGCGCTCGCGGTCCAGTTCGCCGGTGGCGGTGAGTTCGACCACCTCGATGCGCGCGCCGCTGCGCTCGGCAACCAGTTGCCAAGGCACGATGTTGGCGTGGTGCTCCATGCGCGTGGTGACGATCACGTCGCCGGGCTTGAGTTGCGGCAGCAGCCAGGAATAGGCCACCAGGTTGATGGCGAAGGTGGTGCCGCTGCACAGCACCAGTTCGTCGGCCCGGACGTTGAGGAATTGCGCCAGCTTGCCGCGCGCGCCTTCGTAGGCTTCGGTGGCTTCCGCGCCCAGCGCGTGTACGGCGCGGCTGACGTTGGCGTTGTGCCGGCGGTAGAAGTCGTCGACTGCCTCGATCACCGGCAAGGGCTTCTGGCTGGTGTTGGCGGAATCGAGGTAGATCAGCGGCTTGCCGTGGACCTGACGGGTCAGCAGCGGGAAGTCCGCGCGCACCCGTGCCCAGTCTGCGGCGGCGCTCACAGCGCCCCCGAGGCGTGCAGGCGGCCGTCGAGCTGCGCCGCCAACAGGGCGGCCAGCGCCGAGTCGGCCACGGCGGACAAGGGTTCGCGGCAGAAGGCGACGGTCAGCAGGCGCTGTGCGTCGCGCAGCGGCAGGCCGCGCGTGCGCAGATAGAACAGCGCGCCCGGATCGAGCTGGCCGACGGTGGCACCATGCGCGGCCTTGACCTCGTCGGCGTGGATCACCAGCACCGGCTGGGTGTCGATCTCGGCCTCCTCGGACAGCAGCAGGTTCTTGTTGGACAGGTTGGCCTCGGTGCCGTCGGCACCCTCGCGGATCAGGATGCCGCCGTGGAAAGCGGCCCGCCCGCGCGCCGCGCCGAGGCCGCGCCAGAGCAGTTCGCAGGTGCTGTCGCGGGCGGCGTGATCGACGTTCAGCCGGGTGTCGAGGTGGCGCGTACCGTCGGCCAGCAGCACGCCGTTGGCGGTGGCCTTGGCCTGCGCGCCGCGCAGGGCGATGTTGAGCTCGTTGCGCGACAGGCTGGCACCCAGTTCGAGGTCGAGGCGCTGGTAACGTGCCTTCCCGGCCAGCGTCGCATCGCAGCGATTGAACACCGTCGCCGCCTGCGAATCGTCCTGCACGCGGACGTGGTGCAGCACCGCGCCCTCGGCGAGGCGAACCTGGGCGAACAGGTTGGCGAGGTGGGCATGCCGGCTGCAGGCGAGATGGTGTTCGACCACGCAGAGCTGGGCACCACGGCCGAGTTCGATCGACAGACGCAGGTGCCAGGCGAGGTCGGTGCCCTCGTCGGCGCTGTTGACGCCGACGTGGACCAGGTGGATCGGTGCCTGCGCCTGCACGCCGTCACGCGCACGCAGCACCGCGCCCTCCAGCGCCAGCGCGGCGTTGAGGCGGGCGAACGGCTCGTCGGCGGCGTCGATGCGCTGGGCGAGGAAGTCCAGCGCGCCGGCGTTGTCCTCGCGCAGCGCCTGCGACAGCGGACGCAGCGAGACGCCTTCGGACAGCGCCGCAGTCTGCGACAGCGCCGGGTCATAGCGACCGTTGACGAAGACCAGGCGCGGTGCAGGAATGGCCGCCAGCGCCGGATGGTCGCAGGTCGGGTTGGCGGCGCCGAGCGGGTCGGGCAGGGCGAAGCGGCGGCGCTCGAAAGCCTTCAGCGAGGTGTATTTCCAGCGCTCGCTGCGCGGCGGCGGCAGGCCATCGTGGAGCAGGCTGGCGAAGGCGCTGCGGCGCGCCGCGCCGAGTTGGCCGGCGTCGAGCAGGGCGGCGGGCAGGGCATCGAAACCCTGTCGCAGCGAGTCGAGGAATGGCGTCATGCCGCCTCCGGCGCGACCCGGTCGCGGATCCAGGCGTAGCCGTGTTCTTCCAGTTGCTGCGCCAGTTCCGGCCCGCCGCTTTCGACGATGCGGCCCTGTGCCAGGACGTGGACGTGGTCCGGGCGGATGTAGTCGAGCAGGCGCTGGTAATGGGTGATGACGATGAAGGCGCGGTCGGGGGAGCGCAGCGCGTTGACGCCGTCGGCGACCGCCTTCAGGGCGTCGATGTCGAGGCCGGAGTCGGTCTCGTCGAGGATGGCGAGCTTCGGTTCCAGCACGGCGAGCTGGAAGATCTCGTTGCGCTTCTTCTCGCCGCCGGAAAAGCCCTCGTTGACCGCGCGATGCAGCAGTTCGTCCTTCAGGTGCAGCACCGACAGCTTCTCGCGCACGCGCTTGAGGAACTGCATCGAGTCCAGTTCCGCCTCGCCGCGCGCCTTGCGCTGCGCGTTGTAGGCGGCACGCAGGAAATAGGTGTTGTTGACGCCGGGAATCTCCACCGGGTATTGGAAGGCGAGGAACAGGCCGGCGGCGGCGCGTTCCTCCGGGGCCATCGCCAGCAGGTCCTGGCCGTCGAAGCTGACCGAGCCGGCGCTGGCCTCGTAGCCGTCGCGCCCGGCGAGCGTATAGCCCAGCGTCGATTTGCCGGCACCGTTCGGCCCCATGATGGCGTGGACCTCGCCGGGCTTCACGTCCAGCGAAAAGCCCTTGAGGATGTCGCGTTCGCCGAGGCGGACGTGCAGGTTGTCGATCTTCAGCATGACTTTCCTTCCGTGATGCGGACGCCGACGCCGGTTCGGCGTCGACGCGATGTTCGTTCGACTCAGCCCGCCGTCGCGCGCCGTCGCGCCAGGCTGGCCAGTCCCCAGGCGGCGACTGCGGCCCAGACCGCGTTGAGCACGACGAAGGGCAGCAGGTCGGCCATCCAGGCGGCGATGGCGGCGGCGATGCCGCCGACCAGGTTCAGTGCCAGATAGAGCGGCGAGCGCTCACCGAGCAGGCCGCGCTGGTTCAGCGCGAAGGCCAGCAGCAGCAAGGCGACGCCGACGCTGGCGATGGCATCGGTGGCGCTCATCCGACCGCCCCTTCGAGGCTGACTTCGAGCAGTTTCTTGGCTTCCACGGCGAACTCCATCGGCAGCTCGCGGAATACCTGCTTGCAGAAGCCGTCGACGATCATCGACACCGCGTCCTCCTCGCCGATGCCGCGGGCACGGCAGTAGAACATCTGGTCGTCGGAAATCTTCGAGGTGGTGGCCTCGTGCTCGATGGTGGCGGTCGGATTCTTCACCTCGATGTAGGGAAAGGTGTGCGCGCCGCAGCGCTTGCCGATCAAAAGGCTGTCGCACTGCGTGTAGTTGCGCGCATTGCCGGCCGCGCGCTCGACCTTGACCAGGCCGCGATAGGTGTTCTGGCCGCGCCCGGCGCTGATGCCCTTGGAGATGATCTTGCTGCGCGTGTCCCGGCCGAGGTGGATCATCTTGGTGCCGGTGTCGGCCTGCTGGCGGTGGTGGGTGAGGGCGACCGAGTAGAACTCGCCGGTCGAGCCGTCGCCGCGCAGCACGCAGCTCGGGTACTTCCAGGTGATCGCCGAGCCGGTCTCCACCTGGGTCCAGCTGATCTTGGATTTCACGCCGCGACATTCGCCCCGCTTGGTGACGAAGTTGTAGATGCCGCCGACGCCGTTCTCGTCGCCCGGATACCAGTTCTGCACCGTCGAGTACTTGATTTCGGCGCGCTCCAGCGCGACCAGTTCCACCACCGCGGCGTGCAACTGGTTCTCGTCGCGCATCGGCGCGGTGCAGCCCTCCAGATAGGAGACGTAGCTGTCGTCCTCGGCGATGATCAGGGTGCGCTCGAACTGGCCGGTTTCCGCCGCGTTGATGCGGAAATAGGTGGACAGTTCCATCGGGCAGCGCACGCCCTTGGGGATGAACACGAAGCTGCCGTCGGAGAACACCGCCGAGTTCAGCGCGGCGAAGTAGTTGTCGCCCGGCGGCACCACGCTGCCGAGATAACGGCGGACCAGGTCGGGGTGCTCCTTCACTGCTTCTGAGAAGGAGCAGAAGATCACCCCGGCCTCGGCCAGTTCCTTCTTGAAGGTGGTGCCGACGGAAACCGAGTCGAATACCGCGTCCACCGCCACGCCGGCCAGCTTGGCGCGCTCGTGCAGCGGCACGCCGAGGCGGTCGTAGGTTTCCAGCAGTTTGGGGTCGACCTCGTCGAGCGAGGCGTACTTCTGCTTGGGCGCGGCAAAGTAGCTGATCGCCTGATAGTCGATCGGCGCGATCTCCAGCTTGGCCCAGTCCGGCGGCGTCATCGTCAGCCAGCGGCGATAGGCGGCCAGGCGCCATTCGGTGAGCCATTCCGGCTCTTCCTTGCGCCGCGAGATCCAGCGCACCACGTCCTCGTCGAGGCCGGGCGGCAGGTAGTCGGATTCGATGTCGGTGACGAAGCCGGCGCTGTAGCGGCGGGTCAGGACTTCCTGGAGTTCGATGCTTTCGGCAACCATGTCGGGGCTCGTTTCAGTCCGCCGTCACCACGGACAGCGGGATGGAGGCGGGGGTGCAGGCGGGGCGTTCGCGGCGCATGTCGGCCAGGCTGACTTCGCGCAGGGCCTTCTCGATGGCGGCATTGATGCGCTGCCAGTTGCCGCGCACGCCGCAGTGGGTTTCGTGGTCGCAACTGCCGCCGGCGGCGCACTCGGTCATGCCGATCGGGCCTTCCATCGCGGCGACGATGTCGGCCACGCTGATGCGCTGTGGCGCGCGGCTCAGCCGGTAGCCGCCGTGGGCACCACGGGTGGAGGCGACGAGGCCGGCCTGGGCCAGCGTCTTCAGCAGCTTGGCGACGGTCGGCAGCTCCAGCCGGGCGCGGGCGGCGAGTTCGGCCGCGCTGAGCACGGAACGCGGCTCCTCGGCCAACAGTGCCATGACCGCGGTGGCGTAATCGGTGAGCTTTCCAACCCTCAGCATGGATGCGAGCGATTCTTAAATGGGACCGATATTGTACTGATTGCGTCGCGGCGGGAAAACCCCGCATCGATGCAGGCAGTCATGTCCGGTCGGAAAGTCCCGGAACCGGGTCGCCGGCGCGCCTTCCCCATGCACGGATTGCCGTTGCGCAGGCTTTGCGGCAGGCTTGCCGGCTTGTGCGCGCCGCCGGCGCCGCCCTGGGAACCCGATGAGTCGCGCAATCCGTTCCGCCCGTTCCGCTTCGATGGCTGGCCTGGCCGCGCTGCTGCTGGCGTCGATGGCTGCCGCCGAGCCGTTGCCGGCGCAGTCCGACGCCTGGGCGCTGTGTCGTGGCGGGCCGCTGTTCGACTGGCTCGACCCGGCAGCGCAGGCTGCGCGGCCGCGCGCCGCCGCGCCGACCGACCTGGAAGCCGATCATTTCGATGTCAGCGGCGAGGATGTGTACCGGCTGTCCGGCGATGTCCACCTGCGCCGCGCCGACCAGCACCTGCGCGCCGACCGTCTCGACTACACCCACTCCGCCGCCACCTACCGTGCCGAAGGCGACGTGCGCTACCAGGACCGATCGGTCGCCGTATCCGCCGCCAGCATCGCCGGCGATCTTGCCGCCGACCGCAGTCGCATGGAGTCGCTGCGCTACCAGTTGATCGCCCTGCGCGGCAACGGCGAGGCCGACAGCGCCGAGTTCGTCGGGCCGCGTGGCGATCTGCAGGCGGTGGATTACAGCACCTGCGATCCCGGCCGGCGCAGTTGGTCGCTGCGCGCGCAGACCATGCACCTGGACCGCGAGTCGGGCATGGGCAGCATGCGCAACGCCACCCTGCGGCTGGGCAGGGTGCCGGTGCTGTGGCTGCCCTACGCCAGCTTCCCCATCGACGAGCGCCGTCGCAGCGGCTTCCTGTATCCCAGCCTCGGCTACGACGACAAGAGCGGCATTGACCTGCGCGTGCCGTATTACCTCAACCTCGCGCCGCACTACGATGCCACCCTCAACGCCCGCGTGCTGAGCCGTCGCGGCGTGATGCTGGGCGCGGAGTTCCGCTACCTGGGCGAAAGCCATCGCGGCCAGTTCGAAGGCGACTGGCTGCCCGACGACGATCTCGCCGACCGCGACCGCGGCTACTTCCGCTGGCGTCACCAGGGCGTGCTCGGCCCGGACTGGCGGCTGCTGGCCGACATCCAGAACGTCTCCGACGACCGTTATTTCGAGGATTTCGGCGACTCCCTGCTCAGCGCCAGCACCAGCCTGGTCGAAAGCCGCATCGGCCTGCGCGGCCGTGGCGACTACTGGACCGCCAGCGTCTTCGCGCACGACTGGGACATCACCGACCCGGCCATCGCCGACAGCGCCGCGCCGTTCCGCCGCCTGCCGCGCGCGGTGTTCCGCTACGACCGCCCGCTGGCCGACTGGCTGCGCATCGGCCTTGCCTCCGAGGCGGTGCTGTTCGACCACGACGACCGCCCGGCCGGCAGCCGCTACGATCTGACGCCCTGGCTGGCGCTGCCTCTGGAGCGCGCCTGGGGCTACCTGCGCCCGCAACTGGCCTGGCGGCAGACCGGCTATTCGCTGGAACGCGGCTTCATCGAACGTGGTTTCTCCGACCGCAGCCCCGAGCGCGGCACGCCGATCGCCAGCCTCGACGCTGGCCTGATCTTCGAGCGCGCCACCCGGCTGTTCGGCCGGTCGATGCTGCAAACCCTGGAGCCGCGCCTGTACTACCTGCGCGTGCCCTATCGAAACCAGGACGACCTGCCGCTGTTCGACACCCAGGAGTTCACCTTCAGCTTCGGCCAGTTGTTCCGCAGCAACCGCTTCACCGGCGCCGACCGGCAGATGGACGCCAACCAGGCCACCCTGGCGATCACCACGCGGCTGTTCGAAAGCGACAGCGGCCGCGAGCGGCTGTCGGCCAGTCTCGGCCAGATCCGCTATTTCGACGACCAGCGCGTGCAACTGCCCGGTCGTGCGCCCGGCGAGCGCAGCGGATCGGCCTATGTCGGCGAGCTGGAACTGGCGCTGTCCGAGCGCTTCGGCGTCGGCCTCACCCAGCAGTGGGATCCGCAGATCGACGCCACCACGGTGACCGGCGTGCGTGCCTACTGGCAGGGCACGGCCGGTGCCCTGGTCAACCTCGGTTATCGTTATCGGCGCGGCGCGCTGGAACAGACCGACGCCTCCTTCATCGTGCCGTTCAACCCGGCCTGGCGGCTGGTCGGTCGCTGGAACTATTCGCTGTACGACGCCAGCACGCTGGAAGGCATGCTCGGCGTGGAATGGGAAGGCTGCTGCATCGCCGTGCGCACGCTCGGCCGCCACTACGTGCGCAACCGCGAGGGCGAGAAGAACAATGCGCTCTATGTCGAACTGGAATTGAAGGGCCTGGGCAGCTTCGGCCGCGATACCGGCGAACTGCTGCAACGCGCCATCGTCGGCTACGCGCGGGACTGATCCGTCCCGCGAATGGCGTACGCCGTCAGCCCGGCGAGAACTTCTCGCCGGCCATGCGGATGCCCCAGATCAGTTCCACCAGGGCGCGGTTGTTGAGCAGCGGCTCGCCGCCGAGGATCAGCCAGTAGCCGACGCCATCGACCCAGAACAGGGTGAAGGTGGTGGAAGGCATCAGCAGATCGATGCTTTCGTGGAAGGACACCGCGCGGCCGGTGCCCTTGAAGCCGCGCTGCTTTTGCCGGGCGACGAAGTCGAAGAAATCGGCAGCGGCGGCGCACAGCGTGTCGGCCTCGTCCTGCGCATAGCCGACGCGGGCCAGGCAGAAGCCTTCGTCGGAGGCCAGTGCCGCCATCCGCGAGCCGGACAGCCCGGCGATGGCGTGCGGCAGATAGTTGTCCAGCGCCACGTTGGGGGCCTGGATCTCGCGGCCGATTTCGTGCAGCCAGGCGCGTCGCAGGCCCTCTTCGAGCACGATTTTGCGTCCGCTGCCGTCCGCCAGCCAGGCGCTGCGCCGCCAGGCCGCGCCGCGTGGGGCCAGGGTTTGCAGCTCGGCGGCGACGGCGTCAGGCGTGCGCTCGGCGAAGGCCAGCAGCGCGCCGGCCGGCGTCAGCATCAGGTAGGGATCGGCGGGCGGGGTCGACATGCGTTCAGTCACTTCAGCCGGATGGCGCATCCTGGAAGGGGTCGATGCCGTGGATCAGTGCCTTCACCAGCATCGCCATGTGGGCGCGGTTGCGCGAATCGGCGTCCATCACGTAGGGCGGCAGGCCGAGGCTGCTCAGTTCGCGCGCCACTTCCTGGCGGATCCAGCCGGAGGCCTCGGAATGGGTGACGCCGACCACCAGGCCGGTCTGGTTGATGAACTCGCGGAACTCGCCGACATAGGTGCGCAGGTCGGCCAGCGGATCGGCGGCGTCGGCCTTCAGCAGCAGCACCAGGCCGAGCGCGTTCTCGGCGACGATCTCCCACATGAAGTCGAAACGCTTCTGCCCCGGCGTGCCGTACAGGTGCACCTGGTCGCCGTTGTCCAGCTTCATCACGCCGTAGTCCAGAGCCACCGTGGTGGTGCGTTTCAGGCGGCGGGTTTCGTCGGAGGCCACGCTTTCGGTGCTGACCACTTCGATGTCGGACAGCGCCTGCACCGCCGTGGTCTTGCCGGCGCCGACCGGGCCGGCGAAAACGAGTTTGTAGACTGCCATGGAGTGCGATGATCCTCAGAAAAGCCGGTCGAGCAGGGATTTGAAGAAGCCGCGTCGGCGCGCATCCGCCGCTGCCGCCGGCAGGGCGGTGGAACCGGTCTCGGGCATCACTTCGGCGACGCCGGACAGCAGCGACAACACGGCAAAGCGGTATACCTCCTGCTCGCGGCCGGGGAAGCGCCGGGTCAGTTCGGCCAGCGACTGCGGTATCCGCGCGGCCAGCGCCGCCAGTTGCAGGTCCAGCGGGCCGACCGCGCCCAACCGGGTGAAGTTGGGCAGGCGTTTCAGCCGCAGCCGCAGCGGGCCCTGCGGACGCAGCGTCAGGCCGTTCAGGCGGGCGGCGGCGAAGTCCCAGCACAGGGTGTCCAGCGGATGGCGCATCCGGTGTTGCAGATGGCCGAAGCGCTCGCCCACCACTACTTCCGCCTCGGCCGCGGTCAGCGGCTGGATGCTGACCAGGTCGAGGCGCGGCCAGTCGTTGAGCATGCGCAGCAGCATCGGAATGCGGATCCCCGAGGCCAGCCAGCCACAGCGCACGCAGGCGACGAAGGCAACGTCCTTGTTGAACTGCAACAGCACCGCCTCGCCGCCGGCCAGGATGCGTTCGCCGAACTGGATCATCGGCTGTGCGCGCAGTTCCGGAAACACCTTCAGCAGCGCCGGCAGGGCACCCTGGCGCAGACCGATGCCGCGCGCCGACGGCCGTGTGCGCGACGTCGGCACGCGCGCCGTTGCCGGCTGTCCGGCACCATTGGCGGCCACCGGCGGCGTCGCGCCGCCGCCGTTGGCCAGCGGCTGGTTGAGGCGTTCGGCCAGTTCCAGCGCGCGCCGCCAGGCCGGGACCGGGCCGGCATCGCCGTTGGCCGCTGCGGCAGGGCGAACGGCGCTGGCCGGCGCGGTGGCGGCCGGCGGCTGCATCGACGCCAGTATCTGCGCCATGCTGGCCAGCAACTGGGTGCTGCCGTAGGGCGTTTTCAGGACGATGATCGGCTGTCCTTCGGCGGCGGCCAGCGGGTGGTCCAGCCAACTGCCTTCCAGTTCGCGCGACAGGATGATCGCCGGCCGGCCGTCGAGAAAGGCCAGCAGCCGGGATTCGGCGTCGGCGCTTCGCTGGCGCAGGCCGACGCTGGCGAGGTCGATCATGCAGGCATCGCAGCGCCGCGCTTCGGCGCTTTGTTCGGGCAGGGCCAACTGCGGCCCGCGCGGGATGCGCAGCGCGCCCGCGCCGGGCCAGCGTCGGCCGAGCAGGATTTCCACCGCGCCGGCTTCCGGATCGGAGAGGCCGACCAGCAACAGGCCGCTCATGCGCCGGCACCTTGTTGCAGCGCGTCGGACACCGTGCGCCAGCGCGGCGAGAGTTCGCGCCGCGCCTTGATCAGCGCGCTGCGCGCCAGCATGAAGGCGAGCGTGTCGAGCGCGCCCTCGCAATGGTCGAGAAAGGCCGCCTCGGCGGCGGCGTCGCCGGCCAGCAGGGCGGGAATGGCGGCCGTGGCGGCGCGGCGGGAGTCGTCCACGCCGCAGCGGATGGCGCGGGTCGGCACGTCCAGCGAGGGCATGGCGAGGATGCTGTAACGCGTGGCGAGGCGACTCACCCGTGGCAATGGCAGACCCATCCGCACTTCTTCCTCGAACGCTTCGATGATGCCCGCCGACAGCCGGGCACCGACCTCGGGCCGCTGCAGCAGGGAGGAAAACCGGCGCTCGTCGGGAGCGCCGGCATGGGCCATGTCGGCCAAGGCACCCTGGACCGGCTCCGCGCCGTCCAGTTCGCAGGCGATTAGCACGCGCGCTTCATGCGCATCCAGATCGCCGTGGTTGCGCAGAACCCGGCGACCGGCTTGTCGAAACCGCGTTCTGCGCGCCACGTCTTCCATCGGCCATCATTCCAGCAGGGTGTCCATCAGATCGATCATGAATTCGGCGTCCTCGACCGCCATCGCCTCGAAGCCCTGATGGATGCCAAGTTCGTCGAGTACCGGCTGTCCGTCCGCCGATCCGGCCAGGCCGACCAGGGAGTCGCGCAGCTTGGCGGCTTCGCCTTCGATGCGCGGATGCACCAGTATCACATGGCTGATGTCGGCCAGTTTGCTCTCGATCAAGGGCTTGAGCTGGGCCTTGGTCAGCCGCGACAGCGAGTTGAACGCCTCGGCCAGCATGAAGCAGGCGTCGACCTCGCCCTTGATCGCCAGCCGCGCGGCGGCCTGGTAGGACTCCACCACCTGCCAATCGATGTCGGCCTCGGTCAGGTCGGCCGGCTCCAGCAGACGCAGGCCGATCAGCTTCACGTCCTTGTTGTCGGTCAGCGCCACCTTGATGCCCGGTTTGAGGTCGCGGAAGCTGTCGACCGGCGACTCGGCGCGGGTGGCGATGACCATCTCGTTGGCCTTGTCGATCGGTCGTGCCAGCGCCACGTAACCGGCATCGCGGATCATCGAGGCAGCGTCGAAGGGGTTGGCGTAGATGATGTCGGCCTTGTCCTCGGCGATCAGTTGCGCCTGTTCGCTGGCCGAGGCCGGCGTCAGCAGGCGCAGCGACAAACCGGTCTTGCGCTGCATCAGGGTGTTCAGCATGTGCCAGCCGGCGAAGTGCTCGGGGGCGAAGTCCGGCGCGATCAATACGTTGAGATTCATTGCGAGCCCTCCTCGGCGGCCAGCATGTCCTTGTAGCGGGCCTCGGCCTCGGCAATCTTCTTGCGCGAGGGCTCGCGCCGCACCGAGGAATAGCCGACCACCTGGCCGCCGCGACGGTTGGGCACCGCAGTGGCGAAGACCCAGTAGTGCGAGCCGTCCTTGCACAGATTCTTGACGTAGCCGTGCCACTTATTGCCGGCCTGCAGGGTGCCCCAGAGGTCCTCGTAGACGGCGCGCGGGATGTCCGGATGGCGCAGCACGCAGTGCGGCTGGCCGATCAGCTCCTCGCGGGTGTAGCCGGAAATCTCCACGAAGGCTTCGTTGCAATGGGTGATGGTGCCGTTGAGGTCGGTGCGTGAGACGATCAGCCGGCCCTCCGGATAGGGCCGCTCGCGCTGGCTGATCTTCAGCGTGCTGGTACGGCCGTCGTGGTAACGATGCGGGCGCTCCTGAGTGGCGTCAGGAGCGGGCGACAGCGGGGGAAAGCTCATTGCGCATCTCCCCTCAGACCAGTTTGGACAGCGCTTCGGCGGCGCGCTTGATGTCGAGGAACAGAAGGCCGAGCTTGGCATTGCTCTTGGCCAGCACGGTCAGCACCGCTTCGCTGCCCGAGGAACTCATGATCACGTAGCCGTGCTGGCCCTGCAGCAGCACGCGCTCCAGCGAGCCGCGCACCAGTTCGCGCGCGGCGCGGTCGCCGAGCGAGAGCAGGGCGGCCGACATCGCGCCGACGCGGTCCTCGTCCATCCCCTGCGGCAGCGCCGAGGCGATCATCAGGCCGTCGGTGGAGATCAGCGCCGAGGCCTCGACATCGGCCGAGGAGCTTTTCAACTCTTCCAGCACCTGCTGGAACATGTCCTTACGCATAGCGGTAACTCCTTGTTTTTGTTCGGAAATTACAATCGACTTGCGGAACGGTCACGGCCCAGGCGGGGGAGGCGTCATGGCAAACGACTTCCGCGCCAACGTGCGCGGATGGACAGCGCCCCCTGCGCTGTCCACACGTTTCGGGTAGTGAGAGGCGGGGATGCATTGCGTTTCGCATCATCCTGCCTCGGTGCCTGTGTAGCCTTTCCCCGTCGCCTCGTCAATCCGACCAACGGGGGACTGTGAGGACGGTCAATCCAGTTCGCGGTGGAAGCTCACCACTTGCGCGCGGCCGGCGTTGCGCAGGTGCTCGGCGAGTTTCTCGGTCAGGTAGACCGAGCGATGCCGGCCGCCGGTGCAGCCGAAGGCGATGGTCATGTAGCTGCGGCTGTCGTTCTCGAAACGCGGCAGCCAGACATCCATGAAACGGGCGATGTCGGCGAAGTAGTCGCGCACGGTGTCTTCTGCGTCGAGGTATTCGCGCACCGCTGCGTCGCGGCCGGACAGCGGGCGCAGGCTGGGGTTCCAGTGCGGGTTGGGCAGGCAGCGGGCGTCGAAGACGAAGTCGGCATCGGCCGGCACGCCGCGCCGGTAGGCGAAGGATTCCAGCAGGATCGACAGCCCCGGCGAGTCGTCGGTGGCCAGTTCGGCGACGATCAGCCGGCGCAACTGGTGGACGTTGAGGTCGCTGGTGTCGAGCACGCGGTCGGCCAGCATGACCAGCGGCTTGAGCAGGCGGCGCTCCTCGGCGATGGCGTCGGCCAGCGGCAGGCCCTGGCGGCTCAGCGGATGGCGTCGGCGGGTGTCGGCGTAGCGCTTGAGCAGGGAGTCGTCGCGGGTGTCGAGGAACACCAGTTGGTGGTCGATGCCCATGGTGCCGACGTCGGCCAGCGCCTGCGGCAGGTGGCCGAGATCCTCGCGCCGGTTGCGCACGTCGATGCCGACGGCGAGGCGCTGCGGCGGGTCCGGGCCGTCCAGCACGCTGCGCACGAAGTCCGGCAGCAGGTCGGAGGGCAGGTTGTCGACGCAGTAGCAGCCGAGGTCTTCCAGCGTCCGCAGCGCCACGCTCTTGCCGGAGCCGGACAGGCCGGAGACCACGGTCAGACGGGGAAGGCGGTTGTTCATGGCGGTCTACCAGGGGGACTGATGGCGCATCTGGTGCGCCTGACGGTCGATGAAGGTCTGCGCGGCGTCCAGTCCCTTGGATTTGAGCACGTGCGAGCGTACCGCAGCCTCCACCAGCACGGCGAGGTTGCGCCCCGGTGCCACCGGCAGGATGATCTGTGGCACGTCGATGTCGAGGATGCGGCGGTGGCCGCTGTCGCCATGCAGGCGGTCGACCGGCTTCGGCTCGACCTGCGGGTCCTGGCGCTCCAGATGGACGATCAGGCGGATGTACTTGTTCCGCTTCACCGCCGTGTCGCCGAACATCTCGCGCACGTTGAGCACGCCCAGGCCGCGCACTTCGAGCAGATCCTGCAGCAGGTCGGGGCAGGTGCCGTCGAGGATGTCCGGCGCGATGTTGGTGAACTCCGGCGCGTCGTCGGCCACCAGACGATGGCCGCGGGTGATCAGTTCCAGCGCCAGTTCGCTCTTGCCGGAGCCGGATTCGCCGGTGATCAGCACGCCGATGGAATACACCTCCATGAACACGCCGTGCAGGGTGATCCGTCGTGCCAGCGCGCGGGCCAGGTGGTATTGCAGGTAGGTCAGCAGCTCGTGGCCGCGTCTTGGCGACACCCACAGCGCGGTGTCCGACTCGTTGGCGATGTCGCGCAGGTCGGAGGGGCAGGTCTGGTCCTTGGTCAGCAGCAGCGCCAGCGGGTTGGCGTTGGCGATCTTGGCCAGGGTTTCCCAGCGCCCGCGCGCATCGAGGCCGTCCAGGTAGGCGATCTCGTCGGTGCCGATGATCTGCACGCGGTTGGCGTAGATGGTGTTGAGGTAGCCGACCAGGGACGGCCGGCGGTGCAGGTGCTCGCCGGATTCGAGCATCCGTGTCTCGCCGCGCTGGCCGGCGACCCAGCGCAGGCCGAGGCGTTCCTTGAGTTGGTCGAACAGTTCGCGGGCGGAAATCCGGGCCTGCATGGCGGCGCGGTCAGGCCGCCGCGGCAGTGGCGTGCCAGTCCGACAGCAGGCGGTGCAGGGCGATGGTGTCCGGCGCGGCGCGCAGGCGGCTGGTGAACTCCGGGTGGCTGAACATCTCGGCCAGTTGCGAGAGCAGCAGCAGGTGCTGGTTGGTGAAGTGCTCGGGCACGCCGAGCGCGAACAGCAGGTCGACCGGCTGGCCGTCCGGGGCACCGAAGTCGATCGGCGTGGCCAGGCGGACGAAGCAGGCGCAGGCACCGGCCAGCGACTGGCTGCGCCCGTGGGGAATGGCGATGCCATGCCCCAGGGCGGTCGAGCCGAGCTTTTCGCGCGCACACAGGCTGTCGAAGATGTTGCGTTCCACCTGGTCGCCCTGGCCATCGGCGAGCAATTGGGCGAGGCGTTCGAGCAGGCGTTTCTTGCTGGTGATGCCGGCGTCGATGACGACGCGACCGGGTGCCAGCAGGTCGATCGGGTGCATGGCGGGTTCTTCGCGCTCTAGCCGAGACTTCCGGTACGAATGGACTGGCCGCCCTGATGGTTGGTGAGCTTTTCCTTCACCTTCAGGACTTGCCGGTCCAGCTTGTCGGCCAGGAGGTCGATGGCGGCGTACATGTCCTGCGCCGTGGAATTGGCGTGCAGGCTGCGGCCGGAGAGGTTCACGGTGGCTTCCGCCTTCTGTTCGAGCTTGTCGACGCTGAGGATCACGTGGGCATCCAGTACATGATCGAAGTGGCGGGTCAGGCGCTCCAGTTTGCTGTTGACATACTCGCGCAGGGCCGGGGTGACGTCGATCTGGTGCCCGGTGATGTCGATACGCATGCTGAACTCCTTGAGGACCAATGCCGCGGGAACGCGCGCCAGGATGTCGTCCGCTGCGGCGGGCGGCGACACGGTTCGGCGGGCGGGTCGCTGCGCG
>Ga0265293_10000708_pt1 | contig 77112 bp, 62 predicted proteins | sample Munlanlewell138R_FD_192505 | JGI IMG/M metagenome (GOLD analysis project Ga0265293, IMG submission 192505) | Leachate microbial communities from a municipal landfill in Southern Ontario, Canada - Leachate well 138R | ecosystem: Engineered > Solid waste > Landfill > Unclassified | place: Canada... | reverse complement strand
GCCTTCCACGGTGGTGATGCTGTGACCATCCAATTGCGCGGCGTACATGATGCACGAGCGCGCGGGCGCTCCGTCGAGCAGGATGGTGCAGGCGCCGCAAACGCCGTGCTCGCATCCCAGATGCGTTCCGGTGAGCCCGATTTCGTGCCTGAGAAAATCCGCGACGCTCATTCGGGCTTCCACCGTGCGCTCATGGGCCACGCCGTTTACGTTCACGTTGACGTGCGCAATGCGTCGATCTGGTTCGTTGGGGTTCATTTGAATGGCCTTGTTGACTCAATGATTCACGACGGGATGCGGGTTGCACGCGCTGCCGCATCGGCCAGCGCACGGTAGGCCAGCGTCCGGGTCAGGCTGCGCCTGTAGTCGGCCGAGGCATGGATGTCGTGCATGGGCGTCACGTTGTCCGCCGCCCGCCTGGCTGCTTCCTGCAGCGCCGCATCGTCAACGCGCTGCGAGCGGAGAAACTGCTCTGCCGCCCCGGCGCGGATGGGGGTGTCTTCAACGCCTATGAGCGCGATGGCCACGCCGCGGCATCCGCCATCGGCTGCAAGGTCCAGGCGGACCATGGCGCCGGCCAGCGCAAAGTCGCCGTGCCTTCGGTTGAATTCATGGAAACCCCAGCCCGACGTGTTGCGCCACGGCGGAATCCGGATTTCGGTCAGCATTTCTTCGGGCTCGATCACCGTGGCCAGGGCACCCTCGAAAAAGTCCAGCGCCGCAATCGTCCGCGAGGCGCCGCCGTGGCGCTGCAGCACCAGCTCGGCATCGAGTGCAACCGCCAGGCCCGGCCATTCAGCGGCTGGATCGGCATGCGCCAGGCTGCCACCGACCGTACCGCGATTGCGGATGGCCCGGTGTGCCACTTCCGGTTCTGCTGCCGCAATGAGCGGTTGCCGCTGCGGCATCTGCGCATCGTCCTCAAGCGTGCTCTGCCGCGTCAAGGCGCCCAATGTCAGGCCGCCGTCGTCCTCGTGTCGCTGGTAATCAAGCGCCTTGACGCGATTGATATCAATCAGCACCTCGGGCGCGGCCATGCGCATGTTCAGGAGCGGGCCCAGCGTCTGGCCGCCAGCAAGGATCTTGGCATCAAAGCCGTGCTGGTCAAGCAGCTCCAGCACCTCATCGACGGTCTCGGGTGCGTGGTATTCAAACGGTGCTGGTTTCATTTCATGTCCTCGGCGGTGGCACCCTGCGATTGCTTCTGAGCGGATCGCGTCGCTTGGTGCTGATCAATCGCGGTTTGCCTGCCATCCATTCCCGAGTGATGGTCCAGTCCCGCCCACGCCCAGACCCGCTGCGGCGTCATGGGCAACTGGTTGACCTGGTCGCCCCAGGTCTTGCCCAGCGCGTCGGCAACGGCGTTGGCCAGCGCCGCACCGGTCCCGGCCACGCCAGCTTCACCGGCGCCCTTGACGCCCAGCGGGTTCAACGGCGAGGGAGAAAGCTGCAGGTCACGATGCTGCATGGAGGGAACCACGTCGGCGGTGGGCAGCAGGAAGTCCATGAAAGAACCCGTGAGCAGTTGCCCATCTTCGTCATAGATGAACTCCTCGAAGAACGCGCCGCCCACCGCCTGCGCCGCGCCGCCTTCCACCTGCGCGGCAACGATATCCGGATTGATCACGGTGCCCACGTCGTAGACAACCCACAGGCGCAGCGGCGTGACCTTGCCAAGCAGCCGGTCCAGCTCCACTTCCGCCACCACCGCACCGTGCGAATACGCCATGTGATCGGACCTGAAATATCGCGTGACATCCAGCGTGCCCTGCGGATCACCCGAATGCGCGGGGCCGGAGCGGCTGGCGATTTCACGCAGGGTCATGCTGCGCGCGCCGGGTCCGCGCGCAACGCCGTTCTCGAAATGAACGGCGTCCACCGGTACGCTCCAGGCCCGGGCCACGACGTCCAGCGCGCGATCCCGGATCGCCGTTGCGGCCTGGTGCGCGGCGTTTCCGGCCATGACGGTGGCGCGGCTTGCAAAGCTGCCGACGCCAAACGGAATCAGGTCGGTATCCCCGTGCCGCACCTCGATGATGCGCGGATCAACGGTCAGCACGTCGGCGACGATCTGCGCCAGGCTGGTCTTCAGGCCCTGGCCCAGGCTGGACGCGCCGGTGCGCACCTCCACGCCGCCGGTGGCATCAACGAGCACGCGCGCACCGCCAAAGGGTCCCTTGCCGGTTTTCTCGGTGAAGCAGCCCACGCCAACGCCCCGGATCTTGCGGTCGTCCTGCGGCGCAGCGGCTGCACGGAGCGCTTCGTAACCGGAGAGGCGGAGCACCTCCTCCAGCGCCGCAGGGTAGTCGCCGCTGTCGTAGACCACGTCCTCGCCCAGCGCCCGCGTTCCCACGGTATACGGCATGAGCTCGGCCGGGATGAGGTTCTTGCGGCGCAGCGCAACGGGGTCCATGCCCAGGCGGTTTGCCGCCACGTCCAGGATGCGCTCGCGCGCGCTGTTGCATTCAAAGCGCCCCGGGCAGCGGTACGTGCCGGTGGGCGTCTTGTTGGTCATGACGGCGCGGGCGTTGCACTGGTACGCCTGCCACCGGTAGGGCCCCGGGAAAAAGCCGGCCGACATTTCCGGGACAATGATTCCGTGCGTGCGCAGGTAGCCTCCCATGTCGTTGGTCAGGTCCACCCGGATTCCCAGCAGCGTGCCGTCGCGGGCAACGCCCAGCTTCATCCGGTACGTTTGCTGCCGCGAGTGGTTGATCGCAAGCAGGTGCTCCATGCGATCCTCTATCCACTTGACGGGGCGACGCAGGGACAGCGCGGCAAAGGGGATGAGAAAGTCTTCGGGATAAAACTCGCCGCGCGCGCCAAAGCCGCCGCCCACGTCCGGCTCGATGAGATGAATCCGGTGCTCGGGCATGTCGAGCATGGACGCAAGCACGCTGCGGTTGAAGTGCACGACCTTGGAAGCACCCCAGACCGCCAGCCGCTCGCTGCTCTCGTCGTAATGCGCGAGCAGGCCGCGCGTTTCCAGGGGAACCGCGCTGTCGCGGCCGGTGCGGAAATCAAAGTCTATGATCTCGTCCGCTTCGGCCAGCGCCGCGTCTATGTCGCCAAAGCCCGCAGTCATCCGGCTCGCCACATTGTCCTGAGCCGCGTCAAAGAGCGGGCATTCCACGGCCTCGCTCTCAGCGTCGACCATGACCGGCAGCGGGTCAAATTCCACCTCGACCAGGTCTCGCGCATCTTCGGCCAGGTATGGCGTGGTCGCGATGATGAGCGCCACGGGCTCGCCCACGTAGCGGACCCGGTCCGTTGCCAGTGGATGCTGCAGGTACGGATCCAGCGTGTTGTAGGGGTTGAGCCGCACCGGAATCGGGCGCAGGTGGTGGCCGATATCGCTGGCGGTGATGACGGCGGCGACGCCGTGCGCCTGCCTTGCCTGCGATGCATCGATGCCCACGATGCGCGCGTGCGCATGCGGGCTGCGCAGTACCACCGCGTGCAGCATGTGCGGCAGCGCCATGTCGTCCACGTAGCGGCCCTGTCCCTTGATGAAGCGCAGCAGCTCGGGACGCCTGGCGATGCTGCGGCCTATGTACGGCCCCCTGGCAAATGACGCGCTCATGATGCAGCCCTTGAAAGAATCAGGTTCCTGATGCGCTCCGGTGTCAGCGGCAACTCCAGGTGATCGGGATGGAAGTCGATTGCGTCGAGCACCGCGCCATAAACTGCTGGCGGCGCGCCAATCACGCCACTCTCGCCCACGCCCTTCAGCCCGTTTTCCGTATACGGCGACGGTGTTTCCATGTGGACGATGTCGATGTTGGGCACGTCGCAGCTGCCGGGTATGAGGTAGTCCGCAAGCGTTGCGGTCAGCAATTGCCCGTCGGAGTCGTAGCGAAGCTCTTCCAGCAGCGCCGAACCAATCCCCTGCGCCACGCCGCCCCGCACCTGCCCCTCGACCGCCTGCGGGTTGACCATGGGGCCGCAGTCTTCACCCACGACGTACTTGCGTATGGCGACGTGGCCGGTTTCGCCGTCGACCTCGACCAGCGCGACGTGCACGCCTGATGCGATGGTCGTCACCGGCGGATCGTAGAATGCGTGAATCTCAAGCCCCGGCCCCAGGTCATCGTCCAGGCGCTGCAGCGGCGAATGCGCGATGGCCGCCAATTGCTGGAAGTCCAGCCGCACGCCATCGCTGGCGCGTACAACGCCGCCGTTCTGGTAGTGCACCTGGCTGGCGTCCACGCCCCAGCTCTGGGCGGCCAGCCGGCACATCCTCTCCTTCAGCTTGCGCGCCGCCTTCAGCAGCGCGCCGCCACCGGAGACCATGCCGCGGCTGGCAAACGTGCCGCAACCATAGGGCGTGCGCGCCGTATCGCCCAGCGTGATGTGGATGGTCTCTTCCGACACCCCCAGTGACTCCACCAGCAGCGTTGTAAACGCGGTGGCCTGTGTCTGGCCCTGCGATGGAATGCTGATGGCCGCTTCGATGCGACCGGCCGGGTCGACGCGAAGGATGGCGCCGTCAAAACCGGGCACCTGGATCATGCCGCGCGTCCGGTACGTGTTGCGATTCATTCCGGTCGGCTCGATGAAGCAGGAGACGCCGATGCCAAGCAGCTTGCCGTTGGCCCGCTGCTGCTGCTGCATGCGTCGCAATCCTGCGTAATCGGCCCGATCGAGCGCAAGCTGCAGCAAGCCCGCGTAGTCCCCACTGTCAAAGATCGCACCCGAGATGCTTTCATACGGAAACTCGTCGGCCTTGACCAAGTTGATCCTGCGCACGTCAACCGGATCCTTGCCCAGCTTGTACGCCAATTTGTTGAGCAGCCCCTCGGTCACGATCGGTCCCACCGGAACGCCAACGCCCCTGTACGCGCCCTCCGGTGCCTTGTTGGTTGCCACCGCAGTGCCCTCATACGAGAAAAGCGGCACCCGATACGGGCCGGGCAGCGCGGGCGCTGCGGTTGCGGGTTCCAGCGCACAGGTCAGTGGAAACGTGGAATAGGCGCCCACGTCAAAGAGGCCGCGGGCGCGTATCCAGGCGATGCGTCCATCGGGGTGGGCCGCCAGCTCCGCATCGACCAGCGCGTCGCGCGCATGGCAGCTCGCCTGCAGGTTCTCCAGCCGGTCCTCAATCCACTTGACCGGGCGCTTCAGCACATACGCGAGGAAGGCCGCGGCCAGCTCTTCCGGGAACGCCTGCATCTTGGTTCCAAATGCGCCGCCGACGTCGGGTGCGATGACGCGCAGGTTGGAAGCGGGCAGGCCCAGGCTCTCGCTCAGGGCATCGCGCAGCAGGTGCGGAATCTGCGTCGAGCTCCAGACAACGAGCTCGCCGGAACTCTCGCGATACTCGGCAAGGACGCCACGCGCTTCCAGGGACAGTCCCGTGACGCGGGGGTGGCGAAACCGTCCCCGGACGCGCACCAGCCCCGGCGCGTTGAATTCGGCGGCGTCAGCAGGCGTGCCCGAGTGCTGGCGGTACAGCACGTTGTCCGGCAGGTGCGCGTGCACCCTGGGCGCCGTCTCTGACAAGGCGGCTTCGACGTCTGACACCGCCGGCTGCGGCTCGTAGTCCACGTCAACCAGCGCCGCCGCATCCTCGGCCACGTAGCGATTCTCGGCAACGACTATGGCCACGGCCTCACCCACGTAGCGGACCTCGTCGGTTGCCAGCGCGGGCCAGTCGGCCTCGCGATAGACGTAGTCATCGCGCGCTTGCAGCCGTGCGCTGATCGGACGCACGGCATGCGCCAGGTCGGCCCCGGTGACCACCCTGACGACGCCAGCGACGTTGCGCGCGGATTCGACATCAAGCGACAGCACCTTGGCGCGCGCATGGGGGCTGCGAACAAACGCCAGGTGCAGCGTGCCCCTGGGCGTCTGCACGTCGTCCAGGTAGCAGCCACGGCCGTGCAGCAACCGCAACAGCTCGGCCGCGCCGCCCGCAGGCCGCCGCTCGCGCTCTTGCATCTCATCCTGCCGCTTCACTTGCACATTCCTGGTTCCAGCCACTGCAAAGAACGTCGCCCCAAGCCGCGGGCGCCGTGCATCACTGCGCCTCGGCCGCGCCCTTGTCGCCCTTGTCCTTCTTCATGAATCCAAACATGCCCTTCTTCTTTTTGGCGGGCTCTGTTGCTGTTGCGTCGGACGGTTTCTCCTCCGATTCGCCGCCAAGATGCTGCGTGAGGTTGGAGAAAAATTCGCCGGCAAGCTTGTTGGCGGCGCTGTCGATCAGGCGCGAGCCCACCTGCGCCAGCTTGCCGCCTATCTTGGCATTGGCCGTGTAGCAGATGAGCGTGCCCGCGCCCGCCTCCGACGGCACCAGGCGCACCTCGGATTCACCCTGGGCAAAGCCGGTGGCTCCTTCGCCCTTGAACGCGAGCTTGTACGATTCCGGCGCCACGATGTCCGACAGGTCGACGCGGCCCTTGAGCCGAGCACGAACCGGCCCGACCGCAGCGCGCACCACGGCCTTGAAGCCGCCGCCCTCCTGGTCAAGCTCCAGTGATTCGCAGCCGGGAATGCATGCCTTCAGGACCTCGGGATCATTCAATGCGTCCCAGGCGGCCTGCTGTGAAACGGGGACTTCCCGTTGTCCGGTCATTTCCATGTCTTGTCTCCCTGTCGTTACCTGCCCATAAAGACGGGCTGGCGCCGCTCGCGGAACGCAAGCTGCCCCTCCCGGTAGTCGGCGCTGTGAAAGCACGCCAGAAACGCGTGGTTCACCACGTCCGGGTCCGGCGCGTCGGCCGCGCCCGTCATTCGGCGCAACGCCAGCTTGAACGCGCGCAGCGTCAGCGGCGCCATGCGCGATACCGCCGCCACGCGTGCCTGGCTGCACGCATCAAAATCCTCGACCGAGAAGCATTCCTGCACGTAACCCATGCGCTCGGCCTCGCGCCCAAAGAAGGTCCGGGCGGTATAGAAAAGATCAGCCGCTCGCGCCGCACCCACCACCGAGACCAGATGCCGGATGTCCTCGGGCTCATACCCGATTCCCATCTGGCCCGCCGGCATCCGAAAGCGTGCGTCTTCGGCACAGTAACGTACATCGCAGGCCTGCGCGACCGACATGCCGCCGCCCATGCAGATGCCCCGGATGAGCGCGATGGTCGGGTGCCTGCACGCCGCCAGCGCGCGGGTAGCGGCATGCACGGCGTGATTGAAGCGCTCGATCAGGCTGGGGTCCGAGCTGAACTGGTCAAATTCGGAAATATCCGCGCCCGAGGCAAACGCACGTTTTCCCTCTCCCGTCAACACAACGACCCGAACCGCATCGTCTTGATCGGCTTGCTCCAGCACCCGGGCAAGCTGCTCCCACATGCGCATGGAGATTGCGTTGTAGCGCGCCGGATTGGAAATTCTCACTTCCCATATCCCGGCACGGAATTCCGCGCTGATTTGGCCCGATGCTTGTGTCATGTGTCCATCCAGATTCAAGACGCGGCTCAGATCACGCGTTCCGACTTGAACTCCGCGATCTCGGCTTCGCCATAGCCAAGCGCCTGCAATATCTCCACGGAGTGCTCGCCCAGCCCGGGCGCGGCGCTGTCGACACGGGCCGGCGTGCGCTCCAGGACCACGGGTTGCGTCACGAAGTGCCGCTCAACCCGGCCAAAGGCCGTGGCTGCGGCGTGCACCCTGGCATGGACGACCTGCTCATCGCCCAGCATCTGTTCGACGTTGTACACAGGCCCGGCAGGAACCCCTGCGTCGTTCAGCTCCTGGACCCAGTGCGCCACCGGCTGCGTTGCCAGAAGGTCCTGCACCATCTGGTTCAGTTCGTGGCGATTGCGGCTGCGCAGCTCTGCGGTCCTGAACCTCGGATCATGCTGCCACTCGGGTCGCTTCAATGCGGTACAAAAGCCGCTCCACATCCCCTCCCCGGCAACGCCCAGGTTGAACAGGCCATCTGCGGCGGCAAAAAGACCCATGGGACAGGTCGTGGGGTGGTTGTTGCCCTCCTGGACCGGCAGCTCGCCGTCGTTGAGGTAGCGTGCAACCTGGAAGTCCATCATGGCGATCATGGTGTGCAGCAGCGATGCATGCACCCACTGCCCACGGCCGGAGCGCTGGCGCTCGTGCAGCGCAAGCAGGATGCCGATGGCCGCGTACAGGCCCGAGCTGGAATCGGAAACGGCAATGCCCGCGCGCATCGGCCCGTGTTCGGGCAGCCCGGTCACCGACATCAACCCGCCCATGCCCTGGATGATCTGGTCAAAGGCCGGCCGTGAAGCATACGGCCCGTTCTGCCCGTAGCCGGAGATGCTTGCCAGGATGATGCGCGGATTGATGCCCGAGAGCGTCTCGTAGTCAAGCCCCAGCTTGTCCTTGACCGCCGGACGCCAGTTCTCGACCACGACATCGGCGTCCCGCACGAGGCGCGCAACGATCTCGCGCGCCTGCGGCTGCTTGAGGTTGAGCGCAAGCGAGCGCTTGTTGCGGTTGAGGTTCTGGAAGTCTCCGCCCAGCCTGTCGTCGGCAAACATGGCGGCGTTTGGATCGGCATCGGCCGGCGGCTCGATGCGAATCACGTCGGCACCGAAGTCAGCCAGCATGCGCACGCAGGTGGGGCCTGCACGAACCCTGGAAAAATCCAGGACCCGCAAATCCGCAAGCGCGCCGCCTTGTGCGGCCCCGGTGCGCCGTTCCGTGGCAGCGCGGTTGTCTCTCGTTGCTGTCATAGGTCCAAACCAGCCCCTTTTCTTGATGTCAATTTCATTCTATAGACCGATTTCCAGGCTGACCAATAGCAAATTGCGCTACCGGAATCAGTTTTGCTTATGTTGAGTTCGCCGGATGACGAGAGTTGAGCGCCCATGACGGATGATCTCGCCGCTGTGCAGCGGCAATGACTGCGGCTGCGCCGCCATGACGGGGAGGTTGAGCGTTGAGCGTGGCGCGTGGCGCATGATGGATGATCGCGCCGCTGCGCGGCTGCAATGACTGCAGCTGCGCCGCCATGATCTGGGGAGGTTGAGCGTTGAGCGTTGGACGTTGAGCGTGGTGGGTTCACGCTGAACGCTGAACGCTTGACGCAAAACGTTCATCAGCCGCCGCAGGCGGCTTTCATACAAGGCCCGCAAGGGCCAAGATCATCGTTCATCAGCGGGGAGGCCAGCCCTCTGGCTGATAGGGTGGTTGGACATTGGGCGAACGTCAAACGCTGGACGCACTTCGCTCAACCTGTTCATTCAAGCGCCCCGCGCAGCTGCTCAATACGCCAGTTTGGACTGCGAGAGCTCGGCCATCGTGCAGTAGCGCCAGACACCTGTGGAAATCAGCTCGCGAACCAGCGACTGGATGAGCTCGCCAACCGCCGCGGCTGCCGGACGCTGCGGCTTGGACCGGCTCGTGCACAGGCTGATCCCGCGCCACAGCGGGGGCGCGAGGTGGTGGTGCCTGACGGTTCCTGCCTCGATTTCTGCAGCAGCCGCAGAGTACGGGAGGATGGTGGCGCCCAGCCCTTCGCGAACCGCAGGCAGCGTGATCGCTGACGTGCTCACTTCGGCAAGCAGCTTGTATTGAAGCTGCGCGTTCATGAAAGCGTATTCAACGCGCATGCGCAACTTGTTGGGCGGCCGCGAAAGGATCAGCGGGACACCGGCAAGATCGGTGATCGTCAGCTTGTCTTGCGCAAGCACCAGCGAAGGGTGCGTCAAAACCAGCAGCTCCTCGACGACCAGCGGGACCGCCAGCAGGTCCGCCACGTTTTCCTGGTCCGGGGAAAGGGTCATGTCCACCCGCCCCTGCTGCACCAGCACCGTCAGGTCAGCGCTGGAGACATCGACAATTTCCAGGTCGACCGTCGGGTACCGCCCGGACACGGCGCGGATGAGCGGGAGCGCGAGCATGCGCGCCGCGCTCGATGGCATGCCGACAGAAACCGTGCCGGCTATGGGCGCCGTCTCGCGGTGAAGCATTCCTGCGATGGCGTCCACTTCGCGCAGGACGGTCTGCGCCTGCCGGTACAGGATCTGACCTTTTGCCGTCGGCTCAACGCCCCTGGGGTGGCGCACGAGGAGCTGGGCGCCCACCTCCTCTTCCAGGCGCGAGATCTGCTGGCTCAGCGCCGGCTGCGCCACGTAAAGACTTTCGGCCGCACGCGTCATGTTCCGGAGTTCCACCGTACGGACAAAGTAGGAAAGCTGTCGCAAATTCAGCCCGGACCGCTGCCGATGCCGGTTCATGTGTCGTCTCCCCAACCATGAGCTTGAGACGCCCGCGTGATCAGGATCCTTGCCCTTGGGCAAACGCGCGGGCCGAGCGTGGGGTCGCGGGGGCATTTTGCCTCAACCCGCGCCGCGTGCCCTGTGGCCGCGCGCAGGCGCGGCCAGCCGATCAGCGGCTCGCGCCTGTCGGGGTTGCGGCATCGGGCGTGAAACCCAGCTTGGCGTCGCGGCCGACACGGGCGCGGCGGCCGCGCAGTGGCTCCAGTGCCTGCGCATTCAGCCTTTTTTCACGGAACTTGCCGCGGCTGCTGCGGCCGCTGACCGTGATTCCCGCATCGGCGGGAACGGCGCCCACGAGGCGGTCGTCATCGGCCAGGCGCATGAGCATGAGTCCGCGCCCGCCGTGGTCCATCTGCCGGATCTCGGCCAGGTCAAAGACCAGGATGCGCCCGCTGCGCGCGACGCAGGCCACGCTGCCGGGGTTGCTGGGCGCCGCATCCGGGGCCGCAGACGCGGCAGCAATCGCCGTGAGCGGCAGCAGCTGCTCACCGGCTTCCAGCCGCACAAAGGCCTTGCCGGCGCGCTGGCGCGACGCCATCGCGGCTGCTGTGGCAAGGAAGCCGTAGCCACCGGAGCCGGCCAGGAGCAGCTGCATGGTCGGTGCGCCGGCAAAGTAGTGCACCGGCTGCGTTCCGGCCTCCAGGTCAATGAGCGCCGTGACCGGCTGGCCGTCGCCGCGCGCCCCGGGAAGCTGGGCCACGGATACGCTGTACGCACGGCCGTTGTTGCCCAGGACCAGCAGCGAATCGACGGTCCGGCATTCAAAGGTTGCGTACAGGCTGTCGCCGGTCTTGAATTCAAAGCTGGCCGGGTCGTGGCCATGTCCCTGGCGGGCCCGCACCCAGCCGCGGCGGCTGACGACGACGGTGACCGCTTCGTCAAGCACCTGGATTTCTGCCGTTGCCTTGTCTTCATGCTCGATGAGCGTGCGGCGGGAATCGGCAAACGTGGCGGCGTCGGCCTTGATTTCACGCACCATCAGCCGCCGCAGCGCGGCGGGACTGTCAAGCACCTTTTCCAGCTCCGCCTGCTCGCCGCGCAGCTCCGACAGCTCCTGCTCGATGCGGATGGCCTCCAGCCGCGCCAGCTGGCGGAGCCGGATGTCCAGGATGTCCTCGGCCTGCCGCTCGCTGAGCGCAAAGCGGGCGATCAGCGCCGCCTTGGGCTCGTCGCTGCCGCGAATGATGGCAATGACCTCGTCGATGTTGAGCAGCACCAGCTGCCGGCCTTCCAGGATATGGATGCGGTCGAGCACCTTCTGCAGCCGATGCCGGCTGCGCCGGCTGATCGTCTCGCTCCTGTACGCGATCCACTCCTCGAGTATCTGGCGCAGGCTTTTCTGCACGGGCCGGCCATCCAGCCCGATGCCGGTGAGGTTGATCGGCGCCGTGGTCTCCAGGTACGTGTGCGCAAGCAGGGTGTTGATAAAGGCATCCCGGTCCACCGTGCGGCTCTTGGGCTCGAGCACGATGCGCACCGGCGCGTCCTTGCCGGATTCGTCCCGCACCTCGCTCAGCACGGCAAGCAGCGCGCTCTTGAGCTGCAGCTGCTCCTGCGATGGCGTCTTCTTTCCGTTGCGGACTTTGGGGTTGGTCAGCTGCTCGATCTGCTCGAGTACCCTTTGCGTCGACGCGCCGGGCGGCAGCTCGTCGACCACCACCTGCCACTGGCCGCGTGCCAGGTTTTCCACCCGCCAGCGGGCGCGCACGCGCAGGCTGCCGCGGCCGCTGAGGTACGCGGCGCGGATGTCGCTGCGCGGGCTGATGATTTGCCCGCCGCCCGGATAGTCCGGGCCGGGCAGCAGGTCAAACAGCGCGTCGTCGCCCAGCTGCGGCTCCTGGATGAGCGCGATACAGGCATCGGCCACCTCGCGCAGGTTGTGGCTGGGGATCTCGGTGGCCATGCCGACCGCAATGCCGCTGGCGCCATTGAGCAGCGCAAACGGCAGGCGAGCGGGCAGCTGGACCGGCTCTTCGGTGCTGCCGTCGTAGTTGGCCACGAAGTCAACCGTGCCCTGGTCTATCTCGGACAGCAGCAGGCGCGTGATCCGGGCCAGCCGGGCCTCGGTGTAGCGCATGGCGGCAGCCCCGTCGCCATCGCGGCTGCCAAAGTTGCCGTGCCCGTCTATGAGCGGGTAACGCTGGCTGAAATCCTGCGCCATGCGGACCAGCGCGTCGTACGCGGCCTGGTCGCCATGCGGGTGGAAGCGCCCCAGCACATCACCCACCACGCGCGCGCTCTTGACCGGGCGCGCCGGCGTGTTGCCGGCGGCGCCGCCATAGCCCAGCCCCATGCGCTGCATGGCGTACAGGATGCGGCGCTGCACCGGCTTTTGCCCGTCGGCCACGTCCGGCAGCGCGCGACCCTTGACCACCGACAGCGCGTACTCCAGGTACGCACGCTGCGCGTACTCGGCCAGCGCCAGGGATTCTTCCGGTTCCGAGCCGTTCCCGTTCAAGCCAAGACTGATCTGCTCGTTCATGAGTACTTTTTTTGTTGTAATTCCACAAGATACATTGAATTATTCACGTTCATTATCAAAATCTGGATGCATCACGCAAGTTACACTTCCCCGCGAAGCAAAGGGAAGAGACTATGTTCTAAAGTATATGGTTAGCGCTTATAGTTCATGTTTAATCTAGTCTTTCGGTCAACAAATCTGGCCGGGCGTGCCGCCTCCTCTGGCTGGGCTCTTGGCCGCCACGAAGCGGCGGCGCCCGCACGGCTGATTCACTCATGGGCGACCGAACAACCCGCTTTCTTCCGCGCCGCCGGCCAACGTAACGAGCAGATCGCGAGCCTGCCAGGCTGCGGATGTCCGTTCGCGACGCGGCCGCCGTCGTCGGCCGAGGTGAGCTGCTGCATATGCGCGTCCGGGTATCGACTCAGCCACTTCAGCCCACCAGCGCAAGCAAGACCAGCTGGCAAAACGCACCAAGCCTCCGCCTGGCCGTCATCTCCGCTCTCGGCGCGCTCATTTGTCGGTCAACCGCGCAGCTTTTCCTGCAGCCAAATCTTGATGAGAGATTGATATGGCACATCGCGCGCGTTGGCTGCGACCTTGATCGAATCCAGCATGTGCTGCGGCAGGCGCAGCGATATGGTTCTTGTCGTGGGCTTGAGGTTGGGCAATACGGCACGCTGGGCGGTCGACCAGTCCACGTAGTCCGTGGAGTCGTGCGCCTCCCAGAACGCGCGCTCCTGCGCTTCGCTATGGAATGCGGGAATTTTCTTTTTTCTTGGCTTGTTCATACGCCAGTCGCTCCTTGCGATGCATGTCCCGGGCTGAAATGACGCGTATCCGGGTACTCTCCCCGCGCAGCGTGAAGGTGATGTGCAGCAGGCGCGCGGCATGGGTCTGGCCCAGCGCATGATGGCGTGCCTCATCCTGACTGTGCTTCACATCATCAAGCAGCAGCAACGGAATATTGAAAAACACCTGCTCGGCCTCCGCCATGGAGACACCATGCTTGTCGTTCTTGCGCGCGTTGCCGGCATCCCAGTCAAAGCCGGAAATCAACTCCAAGTCAAGCATGGCTGTATACGATGATCATATACTTTTTGTGCTGCATCTGCTGCTGAATCCGGCGGCGCTGCTTGGTGCGGCCCCATCGTCCTCGACAAGCCTTGAACGAAGAGAACAGGTCAAATATCCAGCGCCACCGCATCGCCACGCAGCTCCATGAGCTCGCGCCGCGCCGCTGCCTCACCCTTGCCCATGAGCCGGGTCAGCTCCTGCGCCGTCTGCGCAAAACCCGTGGCACCCAGGCGAATGGGCAGCAGGCGCCGCGTGTCCGGGTTGAGCGTGGTTTCCCACAGCTGCTCGGCGTTCATCTCGCCCAGCCCCTTGAAGCGGCTGATGTTCCACTTGCCCTCGGCCACGCCATCCTTGCGCAGCTTGGCCAGGATGGCGCCCAGTTCGCGCTCGTCCAGCGCATAGAGCTTGGTGGCCGGCTTCTTGCCGCGCGCCGGCGCGTCGACACGGAACAGCGGCGGCTGCGCCACGTAGATGTGGCCAGCTTCGACCAGGCGCGGGAAGTGGCGGAAGAACAGCGTCAGCAGCAGCACCTGGATGTGCGCGCCGTCCACGTCGGCATCGCTCAGGATGCAGATCTTGCCATAGCGCAGCCCGTCCAGGTCCACCGCGTCGGCCGGGCCATGCGGATCCACGCCTATCGCCACCGAAATATCATGGATCTCGGCGTTGGCAAACAGCCGGTCGCGCTCTACCTCCCATGTATTGAGCACCTTGCCGCGCAGCGGCAGGATGGCCTGGGTTTCCTTGTCGCGTCCCATCTTGGCGCTGCCGCCGGCGGAGTCGCCTTCAACCAGGAACAGTTCGTTGACGCGGGTGTCGTGGCTCTGGCAATCGGTGAGCTTGCCCGGCAGCACCGCCACGTTCGAGCTCTTGCGCTTCTTGATCTTGCGCCGCGCCCGCTGGCGGCTTTGCGCGGCGTTGATCGCCAGCTCGGCCAGCTTCCTGCCTTCCTCCACGTGCGTGCCCAGCCACAGCTCCAGCGCCGGCTGCACGAAGCTGGACACCAGCCGCACGGCGCTGCGCGAGTTCAGCCGCTCCTTGATCTGGCCCTGGAACTGCGGGTCCAGCACGCGGGCCGACAGCACGTAGCTGGCGTGCGCCAACACGTCTTCGGACATGAGCTTGACGCCCTTGGGCAGCAGCGCGTGCATGTCGATGAAATTCTTCAGCGCCTGGAACAGGCCGTCCCGCAAGCCGCTGTCGTGCGTGCCGCCGGCCGTGGTCGGAATGAGGTTGACAAAGCTCTCGCGCACCGGCGCGCCCTCTTCGGTGAACGCCAGCGCCCACTCGGCACCCTCGCCTTCGGCAAACTGCTCGTCTCCGGATTCGGCCCAGGCCTGTCCCGTCAGGACGGGAAACAGCGGATCCGCGGGCAGGCTCTGCTCCAGGTAGCCGGACAGGCCGGCGTCATACTGCCAGCTTTGCTCCTCGTTCTTTTTCTCGTTGACCAGCTCCATGCACAGGCCGGGCAGCAAGACCGCCTTGCTGCGCAGCAGGTGCATGAACTCGGCCATGGGCAGCCGCATGCTGTCAAAGTAACTGGCATCGGGCCAAAGGCGGACCGTGGTGCCCTGCTTGCGCTCACCTGCCGTGCGCTGGCGCAGTTGCAACGGCTCGGCCACGTAGCCGCCTTCAAAGGCAATGAAGCCCACTTTGCCATCGCGATGGCTGGTCACCTCAAGGCGCTGGCTGAGCGCGTTGGTCACGGCCACGCCCACCCCGTGCAGGCCGCCGGAAAAATTGTAGGCAGCGTCCTTGCCCTTGGCAAACTTGCCGCCTGCATGCAGCCGCGTGAACACCAGCTCCAGCACGGGGGCCTGCTCCTGCGGGTGCAGGCCGCAGGGAATGCCGCGGCCGTCGTCTTCCACGCTGATGGCGCCGTCGGCGTGCAGCGTCACGACAATCTTCTTGCAAAAACCGGCCAGCGCCTCGTCTGCGGCGTTGTCCAGGACCTCCTGCACGATATGCAGCGGGCTGTCGGTGCGCGTGTACATGCCAGGGCGCTGGCGCACCGGCTCCAGGCCCTTGAGGATGTGTATGGACGCTTCCGAATAGGCCGAGGCGTCATGAGACAAGCGGGTTACCATGGCCGCAGATTCTAGTGATAGCCCGGGGTTGTGCAGGAGCAGCCACGGCAATGCCCCTTGCGCCTGGCCCGGCCATCGATCGCATGAACCTGCAAGACCTGCCCGCACCTTCTGACTGGATACGGCGCTGGAGCCATCTGGTCGCGCCCGGCGCGACCGTACTGGACGTGGCCTGCGGCCGGGGCCGGCACCTGCACTGGTTTGCGCGGCGCGGCCACCCGGTGGCCGGCGTTGATCGCGACGCGCAGGCGCTGGCCGCCCTGGCGGGTTTGGGCGAACTGGTGCACGCCGACATCGAGCAGGGACCCTGGCCATTTGCAGGGCGCCAGTTTGGCGCGGTCGTGGTGACCCATTACCTGTGGCGTCCGCTGCTGCCCACGCTCCTGGACAGCGTGGCGGCGGGCGGCGTCCTGCTGTACGAAACGTTTGCCGTCGGCAACGCCAGCGTGGGCCGCCCGGCCAACCCGGACTTTCTCCTGCAAAACGGCGAGCTCCTGCGCCACTGCCGCAACGCGAGCTGGCACGTGGCCGGCTATGAAGACGGGTTTCTTGAGCGGCCCGCGCGCTTCATGCAGCGCATTGCCGCCGTGCGCCGGGGCGCTCCGGCGCAAGGCAGCGCCCCGCCACGCTACCGGCTGCCGGAATCTGGATCGCTGCAGTAGCGCAGCGCTGCGTCTTCCCGCAGCGCTGCACCCAAGCCATGAAATGCAGCGTACTACACTAGAATCACGCCAAAGAGAACCACTTTGCATTTCCACCGAATCCCCATGACGCCAATTGTTGGTAGTACCGTTGCGCTGGTCACGCCCATGCAAGAGGATGGCCGCGTTGACTACGATGCGCTGCGCAAGCTGATCGACTGGCATGTGCAGGAAGGCACGGCCTGCATCAGCGTGGTTGGCACCACCGGCGAATCACCCACGCTGAGCCACGAAGAAAACCACGAGGTCATCCGCGTTGCCGTCGAGCAGGTGCGGACGCACACCGAGCGGCACGTGCCCATCCTGGCCGGCTGCGGCGCCAACTCCACCCGCGAGGCCATCTCGCTGGCGCGCTACGCGCAAAAAGTGGGGGCAGACTTCCAGCTCCAGGTCGTGCCCTATTACAACAAGCCGACGCAGGAAGGCCAGTACCAGCATTTCAAGGCGGTGGCAGAAGCGGTGGGCGACCTGCCCATGGTGCTGTACAACGTGCCGGGCCGCACCGTGGCAGACATGCAGGCCGATACGGTGCTGCGTTGTGCCGAGGTTCCGGGCATCGTCGGCATCAAGGAAGCCACAGGCAACCTCGTCCGCGCGCAGCAGATCATCAGCCGCGCGCCCAAGGGCTTTGCCGTCTACTCGGGCGATGACCTGACCGCAGTGGCGCTGATGCTGTGCGGCGGCCACGGCAACGTCAGCGTCACGGCCAACGTGGCGCCGCGCCTGATGCACGCGCTGTGCACCGCAGCCGTTGCCGGCGAGCGGGACGAGGCGATGCGGCTGCAGTATGGGCTGATGGCCGTGCACCAGGCATTGTTTGTAGAATCCAACCCCATCCCGGTGAAGTGGGCGCTGGGCCGCATGGGCCGCTGCCAGCCGCACCTGCGGCTGCCGCTGACCCCGCTTGCGGACGCGCATCACGCGACGGTTGAGCGGGCACTGCAAGGCGCCGGCCTGCTCTCGTGACCTCCGTGGCAGCAGCGGCCCGGCTCCGGACGCTGGCATGAGCAGCGTTCGCAGCCAACCCACCTCCCCCTCAAAGGAAAGCCGAACGTGACGTTTCTTGCAAGATATCAACGCATCTTCCTGTGCGCAGCGCTGCTCGTGCTGGCCGGAGGCTGCTCGATCCTGGAATCCGACACGATCGACTACAAGAGCGCCGGGCGCGGCACCTCGCTGGAAGTGCCGCCGGACCTGACGCAGTTGCAGACCAGCTCGCGCTACACGATTCCGGGAGACACCGTGACCGCCAGCGGTTACCAGGCCGGGCAGGACGTGGCCAACCGCAGCGGCGTGCGCACGGCGCCCGACACCATTGCCGACGTGCACTACATGCGCGACGGCGCCACGCGCTGGCTGCGGGTGGACCGCCCGGCGGACAAGATCTGGAAGGAGCTGCGCAACTTCTGGCTGGACAACGGATTCCTGCTCACGGTCGACCAGCCCAACACCGGCATCATGGAAACCGACTGGGCCGAAAACCGTGCCAAGATCCCGCAGGACGTGATCCGGCGCACGCTGGGCAAGGTATTTGACTCGCTTTACTCCACCGGCGAGCGTGACCGCTTCCGCACGCGCGTCGAGCGCAACGACTCGGGCGGCACCGACATCTTCATCACCCACGACGGCATGGAAGAGGTCTACACGTCCAGCCAGCGCGACAGCACCGTGTGGCAGGCCCGTCCGCGTGATCGGGACCTGGAGGCCGAGTTCCTGCGTCGCCTGATGGTCACGCTGGGCGTCTCCGAAGAGAAATCCAAGGCCATGGTCGCGCAGGCGGCAGCCGGCGAGGCCAGTACCGAGGCGCGCGCCCAGGTGGTGCAGGTCAGCGGCGCTGCGGCGGTGCAGATGCCCGAGGATTTTGACAGCGCGTGGCGCCGCGTGGGCCTGGCGCTGGACCGCACCGGATTCACCGTCGAAGACCGCGACCGCAGCCGGGGCCTGTACTACGTGCGCTACGTCGACCCCGAGCTGGAAAGCAAGAAGCCGGGCTTCTTTGGCAAGCTCTTTGGCCGCGGCTCCAAGCAGTTGCCCACCGAGCGCTACCAGATCCAGGTCGAGTCGGGCCAGACCGGCAGCGTGGTGACGGTGCATGACAAGGACGGCGGCGCGATCCCGGCCCAGGACAATGCAAGCATCGTGCAGATTCTTGCAGACGAGCTGAAATAAGGCGCCAGCAGTCCCCGTGTTGCGCTTTTGCAGCCTGGCCAGCGGCAGCGCGGGCAACGCAACGCTGGTCGAGGCCAGTGATGGCCACCAGCGCACGCGGCTGCTCATCGACTGCGGGCTGGGCTGGCGTCAGCTGCACCAGCGGCTGGCCCGCATCGACCTGGCGCCGGAGCAGCTGGACGGCGTCTTCATCACGCACGAGCACGGCGACCATGTCGGCTGCGTGGTGCAGCTGTCGCTGCGCTACCGCGTTCCGGTCTGGACCAGCACAGGAACCCTGCAGGCGCTGGGAAAGGCGCAGGCGCTGCCACTGGCCCGCCAGGCGTCTGACGGCGTGGCAATTGCGGTGGGCGGCATGGAGCTCACGCCTTTCACCGTACCGCACGATGCACGCGAGCCGCTGCAGCTCACCTGTACCGACGGCAACCGCAAGCTCGGCATCGCCACCGACCTGGGGCACGCCACGCCCCACGTGCTTGACCGGCTGGCTGCCTGCAACGCGCTCGTGCTGGAAAGCAACCACGACCCCGACCTGCTGGCCCGCTCGCGCTACCCCGACTTCCTCAAGCAGCGCATCAGCGGCGTGCTGGGGCACCTGAGCAACGCGCAGGCGCTGCAGGTCCTGCGCAGCATTGACCACCGCCGGCTGGACATCGTGGTCGCGGCACACCTGAGTGAGCGCAACAACGACCCGGAACGGGTGCAGCGGGAGTTTGCCACGGCGCTGGGCCGCAGCGCGGGCGACGTCTTCGTCGCAAGCCGCAACGGACTGGACTGGTTGCCCGCCTGATCAGTCGGGCTGCCCGGCGCTTGCCGGGTCCGGCTCGCCGGTGCTTTTGGTCTCGCCCGACCTGATGGGCGCATCGATGCGCGCCTCGCCACTGACTTCAACACCAGCGCTACTCACCGCGTCGCTGGCCCGGCTGGCCGTGTCGGCAACGGATTCGCGCGCCTCGCTGTGCGACGCCTTCAGCGCCGCGCGGGCCCGCTCGGCGGCTGCAGCCACCTCGTCAGCCGCCTGATCCGAGACCTCATCGGCTGCGCTGCTGGCGCGGTCCGCGGCAAGGCCCGCCTTCTGCACCGCCTCAGCAGCCGCGGCGGTTGCTGCCTGGGCGGCGTCAGCCGCCGTGTCTGAAACCGGCCGGTCGTCGTTTTTCAGGCTGCCCTGCATGGCGGCTTCAACGTTGTCGTCCTGCTCTGCTGTGTGAGCGTCGCGCTGGGCAGCCTCGCCGGCATCGTTCACGGCCGGCTCATCCATGTCATCCGGCGCGGCAGCCGCCGGCTGCGGGGCGCCGCCGGAATCAGACGCTGGTGTCTCGGGCAGCGGCAGCGGGGTTTCAGGGTCCGGCTTGCAGCCGACCAGCACAACCAGCATGGCGGCCAGGACGGCAGGAATGAACAACTTGCGAGACAGCATCGTGACGTGAACAGGAGTGATGTTTTGAAAACCCACTGGCAAATCGCGCGGCGTGACGGGAGGGAAGCAGGATGCGCTTAGGCGCGCTCCTGACATGGCGGACCGCGGCACGCTGGCTCGGCCAGACCTTTGTATTTTAAGCGGCTGGGACAACCCCACCGTCCCGTGCGCTGCCGCGCATGGGGTAGCATGCGGGGCATGGATGGCTCAAACCCTGTCGTCTCGGAGCTGGCCCGGCAGCTTGCGGCTGCGCAGCGCGTGGTGGCGTTCACCGGTGCCGGCATGTCGACCGAATCCGGGATCCCTGATTTTCGCAGTCCCGGCGGCATCTGGTCGCGCATGCAGCCCATCCAGTTTCAAGACTTCGTGCGGTCTGCCGAAGCACAGCGCGAATCGTGGCGCCGCGTCTTCGATGGTGAACGCGACCTCTCGGGCAAGCAGCCCAACATCGGGCACGAGGTGCTGGCGCGCTGGGTGAAGGCCGGGCGCATCTCGCACATCATCACGCAAAACGTCGACAACCTGCACCAGGCTTCCGGCGTTGCGGACGAACACATCATCGAGCTGCACGGCAACGCCGGCTACGTCAGCTGCCTGGAGTGCCACCAGCGCTACGAGATCGAGGATCTGCGCCCCGAATACGAGCTGACCGGCGAGGTGCGCGACTGCGATTCCTGCGGCGGCCTGCTCAAGGTGGCCACCGTGTCGTTTGGCCAGCCCATGCCGGATGCCGAGATGGCCCGCGCAGAGCGCGCTGCACAGGACTGCGATCTGTTCCTCTCCATGGGTTCGTCGCTTCAAGTCTACCCCGCCGCGGGACTGCCGCAGGCAGCGCGGGCCGGTGGCGCAAGACTGGTCATCATCAACCGCGAAGCCACGCCGCTGGACTCCCTGGCGGACCTGGTCATCCACGCTGAAATCGGCGCCACGCTGGCTGCTGCGCAGCAGCTGCTTGACGCCTGAAGCCAGCGGTGCGGAGCCCGCGACAAGCGCGCTCAGTTGTATCGCTGCGGTTCGGGCTTGATCATGCCGGCTCCGGCCGGCGCGTCTTCCTGCAGCGACATGAGCGAGGCGTTGCCGCCGGCGGCCGTCGTATTGATGCTGAGCGCGCGCTCGGTGGCAAAGCGGTGCAGGTAATGCGGTCCGCCGGCCTTGGGGCCGGTCCCTGACAGGCCTTCACCGCCAAAGGGGTGCACCCCCACGACGGCACCGATCATGTTGCGGTTGACGTAGGCGTTGCCGGCATGGATGCGGCGCGTCACCCGTTCCACCGTCGTGTCGATGCGGCTGTGGATGCCGAAAGTGAGGCCGAAGCCCATGCGGTTGATGGCGTCGACCACGGCATCCAGCTCATGGCTCCTGAAGCGCAGCACGTGCAGGATGGGGCCAAACTGCTCGTCGCCGAGTTGCTCGATGCTGTCCAGCTCGAACGCCTGCGGCGCCACGAAGGTACCGGCCTTGGCCGCTTCGGTCAGGTCGCAGCGCTGGATGAGGCGGAACCGGCGCTCGGCGTCGCGTGCATAGTCGCCGAGCCTGGTGCAGGCCTCGCTGTCTATGACCGGCGTGACATCGGTGGCCAGCGACCACGGGTCGCCTATGGACAGCTCGGTCATGGCACCCTTGAGCATGTCAAGCAGGGCATCGGCGATGTCCGCCTGCACAAACAGCACACGCAGCGCCGAGCAACGCTGGCCGGCGCTCTGGAAGCTGGACTTGACGACATCGGTCACCACTTGCTCCAGCAGCGCCGAGGAGTCCACGATCATGGCGTTTTGGCCGCCGGTTTCCGCAATCAGCGGGATGATGGGGCCCTCGCGCGCTGCCAGTTGCCGGTTGATGCTCTTCGCGGTGGCCAGCGATCCGGTGAACGCCACACCGGCGACCCGGGTATCGGCCACCAGCGCTGCCCCCACCGTGGGTCCATCGCCGGGCAGGAACTGCAGCACGTCCCCGGGGATGCCAGCCTCGTGCATGAGCGTGACCGCATGGTGGCCGATGAGACTGGTCTGCTCGGCCGGCTTGGCAATGACGGCATTGCCCGCGCCCAGCGCGGCGGCCACCTGGCCCGTGAAGATGGCCAGCGGAAAATTCCAGGGGCTGATGCAGACAAAAACGCCGCGTCCGTGCAGGCTCAGCGTGTTGCGCTCTCCGGTGGGCCCCGGCAGCCGCATCGGGAGCGCAAACTCGCGCTCGACCTGCAGCGCGTAGTAGCGGCAAAAGTCGACCGCTTCGCGCACTTCGGCCACGCCGTCTGGAATATGCTTGCCTGCTTCGCGCGCACACAATGCCACCAGGGCCGGCGTGTGCTGCTCCAGCAGCGCCGCATAGCGACGCAGGCAGGCGGCGCGTTCCGCGGCCGGCGTGGCGTCCCAGCGGCTGGCCGCCGCTTTTGCAGCGGCCAGTGCCACATCCATGTCTTCGGCCGTGGCCCAGGCCACCCGCCCTACCCTGCGGCGGCGGTCGGCCGGTGAGTACACGGGGTGGAACTCGCGCTCCGCTTCATGCCCGCTGATGAGCGGTGCTGCATGCCAGTCCTGTTTGTCGGCGGCTTCCATGCCGCTTGCCAACGCATCAAGCTCGAGCACGTCGCTGAGGTCTGTGCCGCGCGAGTTGAGGCGCTCGGCGCCATACAGCTGCGCCGGCAGGACGATGCGCGGGTGCCAGATGGGCTCGTTGGCCTCGGCTGCGGCCGCCGGGTCGGCCACCAGGTGCGCTACCGGCTCTTGCCGGTCGACAATGCGGTTCACAAACGAGCTGTTGGCGCCGTTCTCCAGCAGGCGTCGCACCAGGTAGGCGAGCAGGTCTTCGTAGGCGCCCACCGGCGCATAGATGCGGCAACCCGGCGCCATGGCCTCTTCGCCTTCCATGACCTGAGCGTACAGCACCTCGCCCATTCCGTGCAGGCGCTGGAATTCAAAGTCGTCGTGCCCGGCGACCTCGCGCACGTACGCCAGCGTGTGCGCGTTGTGCGTGGCCATTTGCGCGTAGAAGTGCTTGCGGTCGGCCAGCAGCTTGCGCGCACAGGCCATGTACGACACGTCGGTGTTGACCTTGCGCGTGAACACCGGGTAGCCATCCAGCCCCTGTTCCTGCGCCAGCTTGATCTCGGTGTCCCAGTAGGCGCCCTTGACCAGCCGCGTCATGATGCGCCGGCCATCGCGCTCGGCCACGACGGCGAGCCAGTCTATGACGTCAAACGCCCGCTTTTGATAGGCCTGCACGGCCAGACCCAGACCCTGCCATTGCGCGAGTCGGGTGTCGGCCGACAGGCGGTCAAATATCTCCAGCGACAGGTCCAGCCGCGCCGCTTCCTCGGCATCCATGGTCAGGTTGATGTCGTAGCCCGCCGCCATGTGCGCCAGCTCGCGCATGCGTGGCAGCAGCTCCGCCAGCACGCGTTGGCGCTGCGCCAGCTCGTAGCGCGCATGCAGCGCCGACAGTTTCACCGATACGCCGGGTGACGCAATGGGCCCACGGCTGGCACTGGCCTTGCCGCAGGTTTCTATGGCGTGTTGATAGGCTGCAAAGTAGCGCTGTGCGTCGGCGTCGGTGCGCGCGGCTTCGCCCAGCATGTCGTAGGAGTGGGTATAGCCGCGCTTTTCCAGCGCCCGGGCGTTGCGCGTGGCCTCGGCCATGGTGCGACCCAGTACGAACTGCCGGCCCATGATGCGCATGGCCTGGCGCAGCGCCTGGCGGATCATGGGCTCGCCGCCGCGCCGCAGCAGGCCCTGCATGACGTCGCGGAAATTGCGCTGCGGCTGGTCTTCATGGCGCAAGATGCGGCCGGTCAGCATGAGTGCCCAGGTCGACGCGTTGACAAAGGTCGACGCGCTCGCGCCCAGATGACTCTCCCAGTCCGAGCCGCCGATCTTGTCCTCGATCAGTCGGTCCACCGTTGCACTGTCCGGGATGCGCAGCAGCGCCTCGGCCAGGCACATGAGCACCACGCCCTCCTGGCTCGAGAGGTCGTACTGCTGCATGAACGCATCGATGCCGCTGCCGTGCACCTGCTGCGCGCGGACGCCCTGCACCAGCCGCGCCGCCCGCGCAACCACCCGCTCCGTTGCCTCGGGTGGCAAGCGGGCTGCCTTGAGCAGGCGGTGAACCTGCACGGTTTCATCGCAGCGGTAGTGTTCCAGCACGGCCCTGTAGGCCGGATCACGCGTTTGCGCTGGAGCTTCATGGATCATGGCGGCCATGCTCGGGTCAGAACCAATCGGGCCAGCATAGCGTCTTGCCTCGCGCTTGTCGAGACTGACTGACTGCGCGGCACGTTTGTGCCGGCCCCGGGCGGCGCGCCCGTGTCTTTTCAGTCGTGACCCCTGGCCACGCAAACCGAGGGCGAGTGGCGTTCGCTGGACCATGCAGCCTGACGCCGGGAGCGGCGCACAGGTCCGTTGCGTAGGCGGCAGCGTAACGTCAGAGCCAGCGCCGCACGTGCTGCCTGTATGTTTGGTATGTAGAGCCAAACGCGGCCTGCAGTGCGCGCTCTTCTGGCAGGATCTGCAAGCGCGTGATGCCCGTGCAGAACAGCGTCACCGTCACCAGCCCCCAGGCCGTCGCCCACCAGCAGGCAAGCGCTGCCAGCACCAGCGCCAGTCCCAGGTACATGGGGTTGCGCGTGTGGCGGTAGATGCCGTGGCTGACCACCGTGCGCGCCCGCTCGGGCCGATGTGGGTCCGCCGTGGTTTGCGCCTGCCGGAATGCAATCACGCCGGCCAGCCCGCAGGCCGCGCCGGCAGCGGCCAACACCAGCGCCAGCAGGCGGTGCCCGGCAAAGGGGAAATTGCACTGCGGCAGCGCCCAGGCTGCCAGCCACGTCAAAAGGGCAAAGAACAGCCATTGCACGGGCGGTGGAATCTTCAGTTCAAGGGTGCGCACGGCTGACCATTCCACGACCGATTACGGCAAGACGTCAAGTGCCCGGGCAGTTCCTGGCTGGAACCGGGTCTCGGCGCGCACCACCAGCGCCAGGCCAGCCAGCAGGATGACAAAGCCGGCGTATGCAGCCAGCAGCGGCCGCTCGCCCACGACGACCAGCGCCAGCACGAAAGCGGTGGCCGACTCCATCAGCGCCAGCGACACGGCGCTGGCCGCACTGACAAAACGCAGCCCGTCGCTGTAGAGCAGATAGGCCACCCCGGTTGCGACCACGCCCAGGAACAAGACAACGCCCCAGCCCCGGCCCGACAAGCGCAGCGGCCCCACCAGCAGCCAGGCTGCAGGAACGGCGATGAGCGAAGCGACAAGGAAGACGTAGAAGGTCACGGTTGCCGGATGCCAGCGTACCACCAGTTGCTTGTTCAACACGGTATACGCGGCATAGGAAAAACCGGCTCCCAGGCAAAAGGCGATACCCAGCGCGTCGGCATGCAGCGGACCGCCGCGCCCCAGCACCAGCAGGATGCCGCCCATGATCGCGATGCCCGTGCCCAGCCACCACTGGCGCTGAGGCCACACCCCCACCAGCGCCTGCAGCAGGCCCGCCCACAGCGGACTGCTGCCCAGGACCAGCGCCGTGCCGACCGCGACGCCCACCGTCTTGACGCCGGCAAAAAAGAACAGGTTGTAGCCAGCCATAGCGATGCCCGCGGGCACCGCAACGCGCGCGTCCATCGCCAGCAGGTCGGCGCCGGCCTGCGACCAGCCCGTTGTGAAGGCCACGTAGATCGCAAAGAACAGCGTGGCAATGGCCACGCGCAGCGTGCCCACCCAGAACGGCGACAGGCTCGCGGCGACGAACGTCTGCGCGGTCCCCGTGGTTCCCCACAGCATGGCACCGGCAAGCACCAGGGCAACGCCGCGGAGCGCGGGGCTCAGTCCGGGCCGCGCAGCCATGACGGGGTCCCGGCTTCCCGGCGGCGCGGGCAATCTGGCGCTGGATCATTCATGCAGGAACCACGCCCCAGGCAAACGGATCGTCCGCGTCAAAGAGCAGCGTTGCTTCGGCACTGATGTGCGCGCGGCCCCGTATGCTGGGCACGATATGCCCCGGCGGCAGGCCGGCATGCGTTTCATAGCTGCCCTCGAAGACGCTGCCGACGATGCCCTCTTGGCGCCAGGCCTGTCCCGGCGCCAGCCGCCCCTCGGCAGCCAGGCAGGCCAGCTTGGCGCTGGTCCCCGTGCCGCAGGGCGAACGGTCGTACGCCCGTCCCGGGCAGAGCACGAAGTTGCGGCTGTCCGCCGCAGCGCCCGGCGGCAGGTCCGCAAACAGCTCGACGTGATCGACCTCGGCGCCGCCTGCGCCAGTCACTCCGGCCTCGGCCAACGCCTGGCGGACCTGCCAGGCAAACTGCGCCAGCGCTTCAGCGCGTTCAAACTCAAGCCGCTGGCCGTGATCGGAAACCAGGAAAAACCAGTTCCCGCCCCAGGCCACGTCGCCCGTCACCGCCCCGTGCCCCGGCACGTTGACGCTGACGGCCTGCCGGTAGCGGTACGCCGGCACGTTGCGCACCGTCACGCTGCCATCGGCATGCAGGCAAGCCCTGACCACGCCCACCGGCGTCTCGATGCCATGCCAGCCGGGGCGGATGCGCCCCATGTGCGCCAGCGACACCATGAGCCCAATCGTGCCGTGCCCGCACATGCCCAGGTAGCCCGCATTGTTGAAGAAGATGACCCCGGCGCTGCAACGGGCGTCGGTCGGCTCGCAAAGCAGTGCGCCCACCAGCACGTCCGAGCCGCGCGGCTCGCAAACGATGCCGGTGCGCAAGTAATCGTACCGCGCGCCAAACAGCCGGCGCCGCTCCGCCAGCGGCGCGCTGCCCAGGTCGGGTCCGCCGGCAACGACCAGCCGCGTCGGCTCGCCGCCGGTATGGGAATCTATGACGCGCAGCGATTTCATCAGGACGGTTGCGGGGTTGCACAGCGACAACGGCGACAACAATCACATCATCGTATCGCATCTGCACCCTGCGGTTGACAGGCTCGCTGCGACGGTCGGGAGGCACGCATGCCGACGGCGCGCCGCGCTTGCGCGTCGGTCAGCGGAGGCACGCTGGCAGTGCGTCCATATCGAGATCGAAGTCGCGGCCGCCATCCCGGACTGACCGGGCACGACATCAGAAACAGCAGCCCGCGAAAGCATGGCAACGTTGGCCTGCGCCATGCCAGCTCTGGCATCATCGCCCGCAAATCGAGCGCGCGGGCCCTGTTCTCGGTCCGTGATGACCTTGTGGTCCCGGCTGTTCATGCTCCACATCCCGGCCGTTTGCAACGGAGCCATGCGCTGCCTTTGCCCCGCTGCGGCTGATCGTGGTTCAATCCCGTGTTGCCAGCAGCTGGTCCCGGGACAGCCCATCGCCGCAACCGCCACGTATGGGCGGGACCGGTGCTCCGGGATAATGACCCGTTTGCCATGAACCCGCTGCAACGGAAAAACAGGCTTGCCAGTCCCTGCATCCATTTCTCACACACCAAGGAAACTCCAGATGAAATTCAAGAACATGCGCTTTGTTGCGGCCGCTGCAGCCTTGGCCTGCGCGGCCACCACCACGCTGGCTGCCGATCAATTGAAGATTGGCATGCTGACCACATTGTCCGGCCCCGGCGCGGCGCTGGGCATCGACATCCGCGACGGGTTTGAACTGGCGGTCAAGCACCTGGACGGCAAGCTCGGCGACGTCGATGCCAAAGTAATCGTCGTCGACGACCAGCTGAACCCGGACGCAGCCAAGCAGGCTGCCGACCGCATGCTCAAGCGCGACAAGGTCGATTTCATGACCGGCATCGTGTTCTCCAACATCATGCTCGCCGTGGGCCAGCCGGTTTTCAACTCCGAGACGTTTTACATCAGCGCGAACTCGGGCCCCTCGCAGTACGCCGGCGAGCAGTGCAATCCGTATTTCTTCAGCGCGTCCTACCAGAATGACCAGCTGGATGAAGCGGCAGGCCAGCTGGTCACGGACCAGGGTTACAAGAAGCTGGCCCTGGTCGCCCCCAACTATCCCGCTGGCCGCGACCACCTGAACGGTTTCAAGCGCTTCTACAAGGGCGACATCGTGATGGAGGAATACACCCAGCTCAAGCAGCTGGACTATGGCGCCGAGCTGTCCAAGCTGCGCGCATCCGGCGCCGACGCGGTGTACATCTTCCTGCCCGGCGGCCTGGGCGTCAATTTCATCAAGCAGTTTTCCGGCGCGGGCCTGGGTGACGACATGAAGCTGTTCGCGCCCGGCTTCTCCGCCGACGAAGACGTGATTGCCGCGGTGGGCGAGTCCATGGTGGGCATCCAGAACACGTCCCAGTGGGCCCATGACATGGACAGCGATCTGAACAGGCGCTTCGTTGCCGACTTCGAGAAGGAATACGGCCGGTTGCCCACCATGTACGCGTCCCAGGGCTACGACGCCGCGCTGCTCATAGACGGCGCCGTGCGCAAGGTGGGTGGTGACCTGGCCGACAAGGACGCGGTGCGTACGGCACTGGAATCAGCGCCGTTTGAAGCCCTGCAGGGGAACTTCAAGTTCGATGTCAACCACTATCCCATCCAGGACTTCCACGTCCGCGAGGTGATCAAGGACGACCAGGGCCGCGTCACCAACCGGCTGGTTGGCAAGGTGTTTGAAAACCACCGCGACGCCTACGTCGAGCAGTGCAAGATGCCTTCCTGAAGCGCCGCTGCCGACACCGCGTGCCGCCATGGATGCTGTCCTGCTTCTTGAGCAGCTCCTCAACAGCCTGCAATTCGGGTTGATGCTGTTCCTGCTGGCTGCCGGCCTGACGCTGGTGTTCGGCATCATGAACCTCATCAACCTGGCGCACGGCTCGCTTTACATGGTGGGCGCCTACCTGGTCGCCACGCTGGCCAATGCCAGCGGCTCGTTCTGGCTGGGCCTGGCCGGCGGCATTGCCGCCACCATCGTCGTCGGCATCGTGCTCGAGATGACGCTCATCCGGCGCCTCTACCAGCGCGATCACCTGACGCAGGTGCTTGCCACTTTTGCGCTGCTGCTCATGGCCAACGACGGCGTGCGCATGATCTGGGGCTCGCAGCCCATCAACACGCCCGCGCCGGGTGGCCTGGCGGGTCCCGTCGAGTTGCTGCCCGGGCTTTCCTACCCGGCCTACCGCCTGTTCATCATTGCCGCCGGGCTGCTTGTGGCCGTGATGCTGTACCTGCTCATCACGCGCACGCGCATTGGCATGCAGGTGCGCGCCGGCGCTTCCAACCGCGAAATGGCGCGCGCCATGGGCGCCAACGTGCGCTGGCTGTTCACCGGGCTGTTTGCCTTTGGCGCCGCGCTGTGCGCGCTGGCCGGCGGCCTGCTGGGTCCACTGCTGGCCGTGCAGGTGGGCATGGGCGAGAGCATCCTCATCCTGGCCTTTGTCGTCATCGTCATCGGCGGCATAGGATCGGTCCGCGGCGCGCTGGTTGGCGCGCTGCTGGTGGGGCTGGTGGATACCGGCGGGCGCACCGTGGTGCCCTGGCTCTTTGGCGCGCTCATGGGCCCGGCAGCCGCATCCACCGTGGGCCCGTCGGTCGCGTCCATCCTCATTTACGTGCTCATGGCCGCGGTGCTCTTCTTCAAGCCCCAGGGGCTGTTCCCCGCCCATGGCTGAAACCGGAAACGCCCAGCCCGCGTACCGGCACCCACGCAGCCTGCTGGAACATTCGCTGCAGCCTTTCGTGGCACTGCCGCTGCTGGCGCTGCTCGTTACCCTGCCGTGGATCACCCACGCGCTGGACGCCGATTTCTACACCAGCGTCGCCAGCCGCATGCTGATCCTGGCGCTGGCCGCGACCAGCCTCAACTTCATCCTGGGCTTTGGCGGCATGGTCAGCTTCGGACATGCCGCATTTGTCGGCGTGGGCGGCTACACAGTGGGCATCCTGATGATGAACGGCCTGGTTTCCGGCTGGATCGCCTGGCCGGCGGCGTTTGTGGTGGCGGGCCTGTTTGCGCTCATGATCGGACTGGTCAGCCTGCGCACGCGTGGCGTCTACTTCATCATGATCACGCTGGCGTTTGCGCAAATGCTGTTCTACCTCATGGTGTCGCTGCAACAGTACGGCGGCGAGGACGGGCTGCCGCTGGCGTCGCGCTCGCGCCTCGGGCTGGGGCTGGACCTGGCCCGCGACACCCAGTTTTATTACGTGGTGCTTGTCATCTGCACGCTGCTGTTCATCGCGTTCACCCGCGTGCTCAACTCCCGCTTCGGACACGTCCTGCAAGCCATCCGTGAAAACGAAACACGGATGATGGCCCTGGGGTTTCGCGTCTACCACTACAAGCTGCTCGCGTTCACGCTGGCCGGCGCCGTCGCCGGACTCGCTGGTGCCCTGCTCGCCAACCAAAGCAGCTTCGTCAGTCCCGCCCTGCTCAACTGGACCGAATCGGGCGTCATGCTGGTCATGGTCATCCTGGGCGGCGTCGGCCATGTGTACGGTGGGTTCGCGGGTGCGGTAGCGTACCTGCTGATCGAAGAAATTTCATCCGGCCGGACCATGTACTGGCATTTCTGGCTTGGCGCCATCCTGCTGGCAGTCGTGCTCCTGGCTCCAAACGGCTTGCTCAGCCTGCTGCGCAGGAAGGAGCGACCGTGAGCGGCGACAGACCGCTGCTGGAAACCGTGGACCTGGTCAAGCGTTTTGGTGGCCTGCGGGCCCTCGATGGCGCCAGCCTGTCGGTGCAGCAGGGCGAAATCCACGCATTGATCGGCCCCAACGGCGCCGGCAAGACCACGCTCGTGCACCAGCTCTCCGGCGCGCTGCCACCCACCTCGGGCAGCGTCCGCCTTGCCGGGCAGGACATCACCGGCCTGTCCATGCACGGCCGCGTCCGTCTCGGGCTGGTGCGCTCCTACCAGATCACCAGCATCTTCAGCCGCCTGAGCGTGCTGGAAAACCTGGCGCTGGCCATCCAGTCGCGCAACGGCAGCAACCTGCGTTTCTGGCGCCCTGCGCGGCACGACCGCGCGCGCTACGACGCCGCCGCTCGCGTGGCCGCACGGATTGGCCTGGCCGACCGCGTTGACCGCCTGGCCGGCACGCTCTCGCACGGTGAGAAACGCCAGCTCGAGGTTGGCCTGGCGCTGGCGCTGCAGCCCCGCCTGCTGCTGCTTGACGAGCCCATGGCCGGCACCGGCCGGGAAGAGTCCGAGCGCTTGCTCGCCCTGCTGCAAAGCCTGCGCGGCAAGGTCACCATGCTGCTGGTGGAGCATGACATGGACGCCGTCTTCCGCCTGGCCGACCGGATCACCGTATTGGTATATGGCCGCGTCATCGCCACCGGTGCGCCCGAGCAGATCCACGCCAACCCGGAAGTACGCCGCGCCTACCTGGGCGATGAATTGGAAAGCCCGGCATGAGCGCCCTGCTGGAAATTCGCGGACTGGAAGCGGCTTACGGCAGCAGCCAGGTCCTGTTTGGCATCGGCATGGACATCAAGGCGGGCGACGTGGCCACCCTGCTCGGGCGCAACGGCATGGGCAAGACCACCACCGTGCGCGCCATCCTGGGTCTGACGCCGGCGCGCGCCGGCACCATCCACTTTCGCGGCCAAGAAATCCAGAAACAGGCGCCAGACGTGATCGCACGCATGGGCATCGCGCTGGTGCCGGAGGGCCGGCAGATCTTTCCCAACCTGTCGGTGCGCGAGAACCTGGTCGCGTTTGCCTCCAACCGCAACGCCAGCAACGCGCCGTGGACGCTGGAGCGCGTGTACGCACTGTTTCCACGACTGGCCGAGCGCGCCACCAACATGGGCAACCAGCTCTCCGGCGGCGAGCAGCAGATGCTGGCCATTGGCCGCGCGCTCATGACCAACCCGCACCTGCTCATCCTGGACGAAGCCACCGAGGGGCTGGCGCCGCTGATCCGCAAGGAGATCTGGCGCTGCCTCGCCGGACTTCGCGCACAGGGGCAAACCATCCTGGTCATAGACAAATACGTGCAGCGCCTGGTGCAGCTGGCCGACCACCACACGCTCATTGAGCGCGGCCAGGTCGTGTGGCAAGGCAGCTCAAGCCAGCTCGCGGAGAACCCCGCGCTGTGGGAGCGCTACGTCGGCGTCTGATGCAGGAATTTCAAGCAAGGCAAAAACAGGCATCATGCAAACTGCAGCATTTGAGCGCGTCGTCAACATCCGCTTCTCGCCCTGCGACCCATCCGGGACCATATTCTTCCCGCAGTATCGGGTCTTGTTCAACGACCTGGTTGAAACCTGGTTCAACCTGGATTCGGTAGTTGGATGCGTTCGAGCGTGCTGCGATGGGCGTGCCAGGCAAGACGCGACAACGCGGCAGACTACTGTCTGCAAGGCGGAGCAACGCAGCATGGCGCGTCCAGCGCTGTGCGATCGAGTGCATAGCGTGCTCACCAAAATGGTATGCTCCTGCAAGCTTGGCTTTCCCTTTGATCACAACAAGATATGCACACCAAGCAGCGTTCAACTGCTGAATTTAGGTTCAAGTAGACTGGATCAAATCACCCCACCCTGAACGATGGAGACATGCCAATGGACAAGGAAACAATCCGCCAACTGTTGAGCGGACGCGGCGTACAAGTATCCGACGAGCATCTGGCCATGCTCGAGGCGCAGGCGGCCGCGATCGAAGCCATGCGCGCTGCGCTGGACGGCGCACCCGCTCCGGACAGCGACATTGGCCTGATCCACGTGCTGAAGGAGCAGGGCCATGACTGACCTGGCAGGCAAGACCATGGCCGAGCTCGGCCCGCTGCTGCGCGAGCGCAAGATTTCTCCTGTGGAAATCGTCGACGCGGTGATTGCGCGCACCGATGCGAACGACGGCAAGCTCAACGCCTACATCAGCCGCCGCGACGACAAGGCGCGCGCCGCCGCGCGCACGGCCGAGCGCGAGATCATGCGCGGCCTGTACCGCGGCCCGCTGCACGGCATACCGCTGGCGCTCAAGGACAACATCTGCATGCGCGGCGAGACCACCACCATGGGCTCCAAAATCCACAAGGATCACGTGCCCACGCGCAGCGCCACCGTCGTCGACAGATTGACGCACGCCGGCGCCATCATCACCGGCAAGCTCAACCTGCATGAGTACGCCTGGGGCGCCACCACCAACAACCCGCACTTTGGCGCCTGCCACAACCCCTGGGACCTTGCCAAAATCCCCGGCGGCTCCAGCGGCGGCTCCGGTGCAGCGGTAGCGACGGACATGACCATCGGATCGCTGGGCACCGACACCGGCGGCTCCATCCGCATCCCGGCGTCTTTCTGCGGCACCGTCGGGCTCAAGCCCACGCACGGCCTGGTGAGCAAGGCAGGTGTCTTTCCCCTGGGCTGGTCGCTCGATCACGTTGGCCCCATCGTCAAGAGCGTGCACGATGCCGCGCTCATGCTGAACTGCATTGCCGGTTTCGACGCCAGTGACCCAACGTCTGCCCGCGCAGCGACCAGGGACTACACGGCGCTGCTGTCGTCGCAGCTTCAGGGGGTCCGGATCGGCATCAACGAGCGCTACTTCTTCAACAACGTGGATGGACCGGTTGAGCAAGCAGTGCGCGCGGCCGTGCAGCAGCTCGAAGACCTGGGTGCCTCGGTGCATGAGGTCGAAATCCCGGCGCTGCAATATTCCGAATACGCCGAGCTCGTCACCATCGTGGCCGAGGCCAATGCCGTGCACCGCGACAACCTGGTCAAGCGGCCGCAGGACTTTGGTGACGACGTGCGCTTCCTGGTGGAACTGGGCGAGTTGCTCACTTCCGGCGACTACCTCAGGGCGCAGCAGATCCGGCACCGGCTGGATGCGGATTTTGCCGCTGCCTTCCGCGACGTCGACGTGCTTGCCACGCCCACCATCCCGTTCCTGCCGCCTCCCATCGGCGCCGGCACCGTCAGCATCAATGGCGGCGAGGCGCCCTTCCTGGACCACGTGATCCGCTTCACCGGCCCCGGCAACCTCACCGGCCTGCCGTCGCTCAGCATGCCGTGCGGACTGGCCAGCGGCCTGCCCGTGGGGCTGCAGATCATGGGGCCTGCCTTTGGCGAAGACAAGGTCTTGAACGTGGCCTACGCGCTTGAGCAGACCGACCTCATGCAAGGGCAAAAACCCCGGCTCTGAAGAACGACGGACTTGCAAGAACAGCGTCAAAAGGTCCGTGAAATCGGGGCAAATCCAGTCTCTCGCCTGTCTGCTACTGCGATAATCCTAGATTCAGTAGTTGGATGCGTTCGAGCGTGCCGCGATGGGCGTGTCAGGCAAGGCGCGACAACGCCGCAGACTACTGTCTGCAAGGCGGAGCAACGCAGCATGGCGCGTCCAGCGCTGTGCGATCGAGCGCATAGCGTGGTCACCAAAATGGTGTGCTCGTGCAAGCTTGGCTTTTCCTTTGATCACAACAAGATATGTCCACCAAGCAGCGTTCGACTGCTGAATCTAGGATGATGGTTGTTGGGTGAATATTGCAGCGCCACCTATTTACCACGCCGACCGCTGGACGCCGGGGCCTGCGTTTGCGCCGATGCTGCCAGCAGCCTTTGGGCTATCAGATAGCCTTCTTTTCTATGGCGATTGATTGCCGGTATAGAGAAGTCATAGTGCGCTGCCAGAGGCTCCCTGGCCGAGCCATCGCGAACAATGTGGGTAATCGAAGTCGTCGCGCCCCGACCCATCAAGTGCACATAGCGGGGCCTTTGTTGCAGACGGGCGGCAACGTCAGGATCGACCGCGGTCATGATTTCGTCAACAAGGGCCCTGAACTCATGGACCAGCTCGCGAACATGTCCATCATTGCGGATACGCTCGCCATAATTGATTTCATCGCGTCGGGAGAACACCTCCGCGAGATTGATCGGCAACGGCCGCTCGCCTGGAAACAGATTGACGATGAAGACATGTTTATTATCGGCCCCGCACGTGTTGAGAACATGCTCAAGGGGCGAATTGCTGATGATGCCGCCATCCCAGTAGTGGCGTCCGTCAATGGTCGTCCACGGAAACATGGGCGGAAGACTGCAACTGGCCAGGATGTGATCCGGTGTCAGTTCGTCGATGTGGCTGTCAAAGAACACGAGTTCGCCACTATCTACGTCGACAGCGGAAACGATGAGTCTCACCGGGCTTTGGGAGAGCTTGGAGAAATCTATGTATTTGCGCAGCAAATCCCCGAGGGGATTGATGTCATAGATACTCGTCCATTGAGCCGGCCACCATTCGCCATGCACGCCGGGTGCAAGCCAGCGCGGTCTGAAAAATTCCGGGATGCCCCACAACATTGTGGCTCCGACGGCAAGCGTACTGCTGACCGGACCTGGCGCGAACCGGGGCACATGGACGCCAATTTCATTCCAGAACGATTCGACTGCGGAGGCAGCACTGCCCGGGTTGCCAGCGATGATGGCACCGTTGATGGCGCCAATGGAGACTCCGCCCACAATATCGGGCGCAATTCCGGCTTCATCCATCGCCCGAACGACACCGCACTCGAAAGCTCCCAGGGCCCCGCCGCCTTGCAGGATCAGGATGTTCTCTCGTGCCAGATCCTGTATGTCGGCCGCAGGGTCGGCAAGCTGCTTGCCTGCCGTGCGAATGTTGGTGCGGTCGCGAATCAGTGTTTTGATGACGCGGGTTTCCTCGGGCGGCCGGCCCGTGGAAAAGAGACCGATGATTTCGTTTGCCCGGATATAGAATTCTGCAAAGGACTTGTCCTGCAGGCTTCCTCTCTGGATCCGCCTGTCGGCCTGGTCGCTGGTCCCGAGAAACGTAAAGCTGAAGTCCAGGAAATCGCAGTAGTAATGCAGCACGCTGTTGTAAGGAATCTGATGCCCGAGCATGTTTTTTGCTGCAATCTGCCCCTGTTTGCGTGCGTTCTCCCAATGCCTGGCCCGTTGGCGTTCACCACGATCATCCAGATAACTCGCGACATCACCCGATGCAAAAATATCCGGGACGTTCGCCTGCAGGAATTCATCGACAAAAACACCATCCTCAATGAGCAGCCCCGCTTGTTCAAGAAAATCGGTCTGCGCGATGGTCCCGATGGCCATGACTACGGTGTCGCAAGCCATGCGCTTGCCCGATGCAGTCTCCAGGCCGGTGACTTTGCGGGTGCCATGAATCTTGCGAACGGACTGTTCAAGGAAGACGTCGATGCCATGACTTTGGCAACGATCGAGAAAATAACTGGAGAGCGTCCGGGAATGGATGCGGGGAAAGACCGCATCCGCCCTATCGATCAGGGTGACCTTGAACCCCATCTGGGTAAAGGACGTGGCGAGTTCCATTGCAATGAAGCTTGTGCCGATGATCGCTATCGGACCCCGGTTTCTTGAGGTCCAGCTGCGCAGCGCCGTGGCATCGACAAGCGAGCGAAACGAGAAGACTCCATCCAGATCAACGCCAGGCACCGCCAGTCGGCGCGGACGCGCGCCTGTTGCAATTAACAGTTTTTCATAATGATAGGTTCGCCCTGCCTGGTCGACCACGAAATGCTTGGCGGGTTCGACTGAGTGCGCGCTGCACCCCAAGCGAATATCGATATTGTCTTCCTGATAGCGTTCGGGGTCGACAAGCAGGAACTGCTTTGGTGAAATATCGCCGGTCATGAACCCCTTGGTCAGGGGCGGCCGCTCGTAAGGATATACGGTTTCGGCGCTCAGCATGACGATCGATCCCTGTGCCCCCTCGTCGCGCAGGGTTTGAGCGGCGGTAACGGATGAAATGCCACCGCCAAGGAGAAGAAAATCGACCTGCTCGGCCTGCGATGGCTTGATGGTCGAGTGCTCATTTTTCAAGATTGATTCTCTCTGATTTCAATATGTTGACCCAAATTGACGCCTTGGGCGACGGTGCGGCCTGTTTCGGCTTGTTTGGGACGCACAAGTGAGTAAATGAGTATAAGGACATTGACGTCTTGAAGCGCAACAGGCTCGGACCTGCAGGGCAGCCGTTTCTTCACCCGGGGAGGCCATGGCGGCTCGGTACGAGAGGCCGCGGCCATGCAAGCCGGCCGCTACCCTGGAGATTCGAACCTGCGCGGCCGGGCCCGGCCGTTTCGCATGACCCGCTCGGGCGCCCTGCGGCACTGGCAGGCGGTGGATGCGCTGCGCTTATCCACCCTACGAAAATTGGATCAGCGAGGTCCGCGTAGGCCGGATAAGCGCAGCGCATCCGGCATCGCTGAAAACCGCAATGCACCGCAACTACGCCGTGGTCGGTCTGCTCGCATCTACTTTTCAAGCCCCCCGCCCCGTCCAACCCTGCAAACGGCCAGCCGGCGCACGCATACGGGGTCACGGTCTTCAAAAATAGCCGGTGTTGGCCCGATCAATTCATGGGGCGTGCCGTCGTACACTCACGCATTTCATCGCACACCAGAGTCGCACCATGTCCAGACAGCTCATCCACACCGACGCCGCCCCTGCCGCCATTGGCCCGTACTCGCAAGCAGTCAAGATGGGCAACGCGGTCTACCTCTCCGGTCAAACCCCGCTCGACCCGGCCACCATGAAGCTCGTCGGCGGCGGCATCACAGCACAGGCTCGGCAAGCATTCAAAAACCTCAGGGCCGTGTGCGAAGCTGCCGGCGGCAGCTTCGCCAAAGTCGTACGCGTTGGCATTTACATGACTGACTTGTCCGATTTTGCCCACGTCAACGCCGTCATGGCCAACCATTTCACCAAGCCCTACCCGGCCCGTACCACCATCGAAGTGGCTGCCTTGCCGCTCGGTGCCCAAGTGGAGATTGACATGATCATGGCGCTGGACTGAACTGGCCGGCGCTTGCCCCGGGGTACGAGCTGGGAGCCTGTCGGGCTTTGGCGATCGTAGCGTTCTCGAAGAGCGGCGAAGCCAACCGAGTGGGAAAGCGAGGACAGTTTTGTTTGATTTTGAGGCGCATAGCCCAGCTATGCAACGAAAAAGCGGGCAAAAATGGACCGCTTGTCCCACCGGCGCAGTAGATTGGACCAAAGTCCGACAGGCTCCTGAGGACGCCGGGGTAGAAAAAGGTCGCCTTTACCATGTGGATGGTCTGCCCCGTGGGGCCAAATTCGCGCGCCAGCCGGGCAATCTGCCGGGGAAATCTATTCATGCGGGCAGGCGGTGGATGCGCTGCGCTTATCCACCCTACGAGAATTGGATCGGCGGGGGTCCGCGTAGGCTGGATAAGCGCAGCGCATCCGGCATCGTTGAAAACCGCAATGCACCGCAACTACGCCGCAGTCCGTTTGCTCGCATCTGCTTTTCAAGCCGCCCCGTCCAACTCCCGAAAACACTGCCCGCACGCCAAAGACCGAGCTATGCTACGCGCCAGTCTTGGCCGGCAGGTGCTGGTCACTCCCACTCTATGGTCGCCGGCGGCTTGCTGCTGATGTCATAGGTGACACGGTTGATGCCGGACACCTCGTTGATGATGCGCGTGCTGACCCTGCGCAGCAGGTCGGGGGGCAGGTCCGCCCACTCTGCCGTCATGAAGTCACCGGTCTGTACCGCGCGCAGCGCAACGGCGTATTCATAGGTGCGGGTGCTGCCTGTGGTGCCCACGCTGCGCACCGGCAGGAAGACGGCAAAGGCTTGCGCCACGGCTTCGTACCAGCTCTGGCCGCTCTGGCCGACGCTGGCGTTGCGCAGTTCCTCGATGAAGATGGCGTCCGCCGCGCGCAGCATGTCGGCGTACTCGGGCCTGACTTCACCCAGGATGCGAACGCCCAGCCCCGGGCCTGGGAACGGGTGGCGGTACACCATGCTGCGCGGCAGCCCCAGCGCCAGGCCCAGCTGGCGCACTTCGTCCTTGAACAGGTCGCGCAGCGGCTCGAGCAGTTCCAGCCCCAGCTCTTCGGGCAGGCCGCCCACGTTGTGGTGGCTCTTGACAGCCACCTTCTTCTTGCTGCCGGACTCGATGACATCCGGATAGATGGTCCCCTGCGCAAGGAAGCGGATTCGGTTGTCCGCGCCGCTGGCCTGCATCAGCCTGGCGGCCTGGGCCTTGAAGACATCGATGAACTCCCGGCCGATGATCTTGCGCTTTTGCTCGGGGTCGCTGACGCCTGCCAGCTTGCCCAGGAACTGGGCGCTGGCGTCCACGTGAATGATGCGCACGCGCAGCTTGTCGGCAACGATGGCCATGACCTTTTCCGCTTCGTTCAGGCGCAGCAGGCCGTGATCGACGAATACGCAGGTCAGCTGCTCGCCGATGGCGCGGTGGATGAGCGCGGCCGTGACGCTGGAATCAACGCCGCCGGAGAGACCGAGCAGGACCTGCTGGTCACCCACGCGCTCGCGTATGGCCCGCACGGCCTCTTCAACATGATCGCCAATGACCCAGTCCGGACTGGCGTCGCAGATGTCCAGGACAAAGCGCGTCAGGATGGGCATGCCCTGCCGGGTTGCCGACACTTCCGGGTGAAATTGCAGACCGTACAGGTGCCGTGCCTCATCGGCCATGCCCGCAATGGCGCAGCCGGCGCTGCTGGCAATGCGGCTGAAGCCGGGGGGCAGGACGCTGACCTGGCTGCCTTCGTGCATCCAGGCATGAAGCATGCCATGGCCCCGGTCCGACTGGAAATCTTCTATGCCAAGCAGCAGGCGCTTGTGGCCGTGCGCGCGCACCTCCAAAGAGTCCAGCGCAGTGGCTGGCGCCTTCTGCACGGCGCCGCCCAGCTGCGTCGCCATGAGGCGCATGCCCGCGTCTATCCCCAGCACGGGAATGCCGAGGTCGAACACCGCCGGAGCCAGTGTTCCGGCTGCCGCGCCGTCGTCTCCTGCATCGCCTGCTATGACGATGCCCTTCAGACGTCCTGCGGCGTCTTCGGCGTATTGCCGCAGCCACGCGTCGCTGACATCCGCCGGATGCACCTCGCAATAGACATAGACGGCCCGGATGCGGTGCGCAAGCAGGCGCGTGAGGCTGGAATCCAGGTCAAGTATGAGGATTTTGTCGTAGGGCATGGCAGTGAATATTCAGGGTCAGACAGGCACTTGGGCACGTGCGCCAGCCGTCCGGTCCGGCGCAACATGGAGAGAGGGGGCGATGAAGCTGCCGCCACCGCTGCTATTGCATGCGATAGTTGGGCGCTTCCTTGATCATGTGCACGTCGTGGACGTGCGACTCATGGAATCCGGCACCGGTCATCTGCACGAGCTGCGCCTTGGTGCGCAGCTCGGCAATGCTGGCGCAACCACAGTAGCCCATGGCCGCCCGCAGCCCGCCGGCCTGCTGGTAAATGATCGACACGACGCTGCCCTTGTACGGAACGCGCCCTTCTATGCCTTCTGGCACCAGCTTGTCGGCGTTGGGGTTGCCGCTGCTGCTTTCCTGGAAGTAGCGGTCGGCGCTGCCCTGCTTCATCGCGCCTATGGAGCCCATGCCGCGGTAGCTCTTGTAGCTGCGTCCCTGGTACAGCACGATGTCCCCCGGCGCTTCCTCGGTACCGGCAAACATGCTGCCCATCATCACGCTGTGCGCGCCGGCGGCGATCGCCTTGGCGATGTCGCCGGAAAAACGGATCCCGCCATCGGCAATCACGGGCACGCCGCTTCCCTCAAGGGCCGTCGCCACGTTGTCGATGGCGGTGATCTGCGGCACGCCCACGCCGGCCACCATGCGCGTGGTGCAGATGCTGCCCGGGCCTATGCCCACCTTGACGCCATCGGCGCCTGCATCCACCAGCGCGCGCGCCGCTTCGGCCGTGGCGATGTTGCCAGCCACGACCTGCACGTCCGGGTGCTCCTGCTTGATCCAGCGGACCCGCTGGATGACGCCGCGGCTGTGTCCATGCGCCGTGTCCACGACGATCACGTCGACGCCGACCTGCACCAGCGCGGCCACGCGCTCTTCGGTGCCGGCGCCCACGCCCACTGCAGCAGCCACCTGCAGCCGGCCGTGTCCGTCACGCGCCGCGTTGGGAAAGGTGGTCTGCTTGGTGATGTCCTTGACCGTGATGAGGCCCTTGAGGCGGTCCTGTGCATCGACCACGAGCAGGCGCTCGAGCCGGTGCTTGTTCAGCAGCGCCTTGGCTTCCTGCAGCGACGTCCCCTCGGGCACCGTCACCAGCTTGCTGCGCGGCGTCATGATGTCGCGCACCGGCAATTCGTAGCGGTGCTCGAAGCGCAAGTCCCGGTTCGTCACGATGCCCACGACGCGGCCCTGCTCCAGCACCGGAAACCCGCTGACGCCGCGCGCCTCGGCCAGTTGCAGGACCTGGAAGACAGTGTGCTCGGGCGTGATGACCAGCGGGTCGCGCACGACCCCGCTCTCGTAGCGCTTGACCTGGCGCACCTGCGCCGCCTGCTCCTCGGCGGTCATGTTCTTGTGGACGACGCCTATGCCGCCTTCCTGCGCCATGACGATGGCCAACCGCGCCTCGGTCACCGTGTCCATGGCGGCCGAGGCCAGCGGCAGGTTCAGGCGGATGCCGCGCGTGAAATGCGTGGCCAGCGATGCATCTTTGGGAAGGATTTCAGAGTAGGCCGGGACCAGCAGCACATCGTCAAAAGTCAGTGCGGGGCCGAGAAGACGCATGTTTTCCTCCAAAATGCCGATTGTAGCGGCGTTTTTTTGTGTGCTGTTTCAGACACCGCGCGTTACACAATGGCAAAACACCGCTAAACTAGCCCCCCATGAAACGTGCCCTTCTTCTTGCCCTGACTGCCGTTGCCGCCCTGTGCACGAGCCAGGTTGCCGTGGCCCAGTTTGAATGGCTGGATCACAACGGCCGCCATGTCTTCAGCGACCAGATGCCGCCTGCGGACATCCCGGAACAAAACATACTCAAGCAGCCTCATGTGACGGCGCCAGCAGCCGCTGCGCGCGCGGCGCCTGCCGCCAGCGGACCGCAAGAACGGGTGGATGCTGCGCAGGAGCCGACAGGCAACGGGGCCGATACCGAGCTGGAGCAAAAGCGGCAGGCGGCAGAAGCAGCCGAGCAGGCACGCCTTGAGGCGCAGGAACGCCAGCAGCAGGCGGCACGTGCTGAAAACTGCGAGCGAGCGCAGCAAAGCAAGCGGACGCTGGAGTCAGGCATGCGCATGGCGCGCGTCAATGATGCCGGGGAGCGCATTGTCCTTGACGATGCACAACGCGCGGCCGAACTCGAGCGCGCCAACGAGATCATTGCGTCAGATTGCTGACGCCCGGCGGCCCATCGTGCGTTGTCGGCTTCTTCAATAGCCGGGCTTGGCGCCGGGCCGGCGCCTGGCAAACAGGCCTGCCGTCCTTGCCCCCTGCCGTGCAAATCGCCGGCGCCGCGCCAGCTTGGGGTCCACCTGCAGCGAACGGCAAAGCTCGATGCGGTCGCCGTCCTGCAGGACGTGGTCGCGCCTGACCTTGTGGCTCCAGATGCTGACCGCATGCAGGTCTTGCGCCGCTTGGCCGGCAGCAGCCAGCGCCTGCTGCACCGTAGTGCCCGCCGGCAGCTCCAGCGCCATGGCCTCCGTCTTGCGCGGACCGGGCGACCAGGTTATGGAAACCCGGATGGGCGCGGAATATGCGGGTCCGGGAGCAGTCACGCGGTGGCTCCATAGACTTGTTCGGCGCGCGCAACAAACGCGTCGACCATGGAGTTGGCGATGCGGTTGAACAGCGGACCGACAACCGCAGCCATGGGCGCCTTGAACGCATACGTCAGCGTCAGCTCGACCCGGCAGGCCTGGTCGCTTGCCACGCCCACCGGCGTGAAGGTCCAGCGGCCCTGCAGGCTTGAAAACGGGCCCTTGACCAGATGCAGCCGCACCTCGCGCCCCGGGACATGCTCGTTGCGCGTCACGAAACTCTTGCGCAATGCCTTGTACGCCATGCCGATTTCCGCGGTCATGCCCCCTTCATCCTCTGCAATCACTCGCGTATGATCGCACCAGGGAAGAAATTCCGGATAGCGGGGCACGTCGGTCACCAGGTCGTACATCTGGCGGGCGCTGTACCACAAGAGCGCTGATTTTCGTACAGTTTTCATAGTATGCTTGTTCAGGCCACCCAGCCGCATCGCCGGCGTGTGCGCATGGTTGTGGAGACCCGGGTGCCGAGTCAATCGTGCGCTTCATGCGCGCGCCGCAACCTGCGGTATTGTCTGGCGCAGCCGGCACATGCCGGGCTTTCGCGCTTCAAACGCCTCCACCAACGTCCGATTTTAGGCAAGAGTCTTACGCCACGGCGCCAAACATGACAAAGAAGAAACCCAAGCCACCCAGCTCGATCATTGCGAGCAACAAGAAGGCCTTTTTCAATTACACGATAGAAGAGCGGTTCGAGGCCGGGCTGGTGCTGCAGGGCTGGGAAGTCAAGGCGCTGCGCGCAGGCAAGGTGCACCTGACCGAAGGCTACGTCGTCATCCGCGATGGCGAGCTGTTCCTGATCGGCTGCCAGATCACGCCGCTGGGGACGGCCAGCAGCCATGTCCAGGCCGATCCGCTGCGCACGCGCAAGCTGCTCATGCATGACAGCGAGATCGAGCGCCTGATCGGCAAGGTCGAGCAACGAGGCGCCACGCTGGTGCCGCTCAACCTGCACTGGAGCAAGGGCCGCGTCAAGTGCGAGGTCGCGCTGGCCAGGGGCAAGGCAACCTGGGACAAGCGGCAGACCATCCGCGAGCGCGACGCCAGGCGCGAGATGCAGCGTGCACTGAAGTCGCAGCAGACGTGACTCCGGGCGCCCGGCTCGGACCGCCTTGCCCTGCTTGGTGCGCGGCTGTTGGCTGGCGCGCAGGGAACGCGTGCCCAGTTCCCGTTTGAAGATGCCGCCGGCACGCGCGCCATCCTGTACCCGGGCGCGCTGGCCCGGCCGCGCCGCAGCAGCGCCGGTCAGTTCCCCTGGCGGCCTGCCCGCTTGCGCTCGTGCGGGTCCAGGTGCTTCTTGCGCAGCCGGATGTGGTGCGGCGTGATCTCGGCCAGTTCGTCGTCTTCAATGAACTCGACGGCGTACTCCAGCGACAGCGTGATGGGCGGCGTGATCTTGGCCACGTCTTCCTTGCCGGTGGCGCGAAAGTTGGTCAGGTGCTTGGCACGCGTTGCGTTGACGACGATGTCGTTGTCGTGATTGTGCACGCCCACGATCTGGCCCTGGTACACCGTGTCGCCCGGCTGTACGAACATGCGGCCGCGGTCGTCCAGCTTGCCCAGCGCGTAGGCAAAGACCTCGCCGTCGTCCATGGAGATGAGCACGCCGCTCTGGCGCGCGGCGACCTCGCCCTTGTAGGGCTCGTAGCCGTCAAAGACGTTGCTCATGAGGCCGGTGCCGCGCGTCATGCCCAGGAATTCGGTGGAAAAGCCGACCAGCCCGCGCGCCGGGATGCGGTACTCCAGCCGCACGCGGCCCCGCCCGTCCGGCTCCATGCCAACCAGCTCGCCCTTGCGCTCGCCCAGGGCCTGCATGACCGCGCCCTGGTGTCCTTCTTCCAGGTCCACGGTCAGGAGTTCCATGGGCTCGCAGCGCTCGCCGTCCACCTCCCTGAAGATGACCCGCGGCCTGGATACCGCCAGCTCGTAGCCTTCGCGCCGCATCTCCTCGATGAGGATGGTCAGGTGCAGCTCGCCCCGTCCGGCGACCTCGAAGACGCCGTCCTCGCCGGTCTCGCGCACGCGCAGCGCCACGTTGGAATGCAACTCGCGCTGCAGCCGGTCCCAGATCTGGCGGCTGGTCACGTACTTGCCGTCGCGCCCGGCCAGGGGCGAGGTGTTGACGCTGAAGTTCATCATCAGCGTGGGCTCGTCTATCTCGAGCATGGGCAGCGGCTGCGGATCCTGCGGGTCGGTCACGGTCTCGCCTATGCCCAGGTCGGCGATGCCGTTGATGAGCACGATATCGCCCGGGCCGGCCTGCGCGACCTTGACCCGGTCCAGTCCCGCAAAGGTCAGGACTTCGGCCACGCGGGCGCGCTGGCGCCGCCCGTCGGGGCCGGCCATGACCAGCACGTCCTGCCCCGGGCGCAGCGTGCCTGCGTTGATGCGTCCGACGCCGATGCGGCCGACAAAGGTGGAGAAATCCAGCGCCGAGACCTGCATCTGCAGCGGATCGTCCGCGCTGCCCTGGTGCGGCGGCACGTGCGCAAGGATGAGCTCGAACAGCGGGGTGAGGTCCGGGCTCCAGGGCTGCCCGGGCTCGCCCTCTTCCAGCGCGGCCCAGCCGTTCAGCCCCGACGCGTACGCCACCGGGAAATCCATCTGCTCATCCGAAGCCCCCAGCTTGTCAAACAGGTCAAACGTGGCGTTGATGACCTTGTCCGGGTCGGCGCCGGCCTTGTCCACCTTGTTGACGACCACGATGGGGCGCAGCCCCAGTTGCAGCGCCTTGCGCGTCACGAAGCGGGTCTGCGGCATGGGCCCTTCCTGCGCGTCTATGAGCAGGACCACGCCGTCGACCATCGACAGCGCCCGCTCGACCTCGCCGCCAAAGTCCGCGTGCCCGGGCGTATCGACGATGTTGATGTGCGTGCCCTGCCAGCTGACGGCGCAGTTCTTGGCCAGGATGGTGATCCCGCGCTCGCGTTCTATGTCGCGGTTGTCCATGACCGTATCGATCACTTTCTCATGTGCCTCGAACGTTCCGGACTGGCGCAGCAGCTGGTCGACCAGCGTGGTCTTGCCGTGGTCAACGTGCGCGATGATGGCGATGTTTCGGATGGGCTGGATCGTGGTCATGGTGAAAAAAGATTGGGATCGATCAGGGGGCTTCTTCAAGGCTCTGCCGGATTTCCAGTGGCGAGAGCAGCCGCACCGGGATGAGCTCGCCGCCGCGCGTGCGGGCCACGCCCAGCAGCGCGCGGGGGCTGTCGCCCCAGACGGCAACGCGGTCCTGGTCCGGCCAGCTGCCGCGGCGGCGCAGGCCGGTGAGGAAACGGCCGGCTTCGGCGTTGTCCAGGACCACGGTCTCGTAGCCTGCCAGCAGCGTGTGTACCGGGCGCACGTGCTGCAGGCGCGCCGCCTCGGCCATGGCTTCCAGCGCGTCCAGCGGAACGCTGTCCGAGACATGGAGCGATCCGCTGGCGATGCGCCGCAAGCTCGCCAGGTGGCCACAGGTCCCCAGCGCGGCGGCCAGGTCCTCGCCCAGCGTGCGAATGTACGTGCCCTTGCTGCAGGTCACGGCGACGCGGATGGCATCCGGATCGCTGTCCACGCGCTCCAGCTGCAGGTCCACGATGCGGATGGCGCGCGGTTCACGGGTCACGTGGATGCCGGCGCGAGCGTATTCGTACAGTGGCCTGCCGTCCTTCTTCAGCGCGCTGTGCATGGGCGGCGTCTGCAACAAATCGCCCAGGAACTGCTCGCGCAGCGATGCCAGCAGCGGCGCGGTCAGCTCGGGCACGGGCAGGCGCTGGATGGGCTCGCCCTCGGCATCGCCGCTGCTGGTGCGCACGCCCAGCGCCAGCACGGCCTCGTAGCGCTTGTCCGCGTCCAGGTGCAGCTGGCTGAACTTGGTGGCAGCGCCCAGGCAAATGGGCAGCACGCCGGTTGCCAGGGGGTCCAGCGTGCCGGTGTGGCCGGCCTTTTCAGCGCGCAGCAGCCACCGGACCTTCTGCAGCGCCTGGTTGCTGGACAGCCCCGCTGGCTTGTCCAGCAGCAACACCCCGTGCACGGGCCGGCGCTTGCGCGCTGGTTGGGAGCGGGCCATGACGCTCAGCGTTCCGGATCATCGGGCGCGCGCTGCGAGACCGCTTGGGCAATCAGCGCGTCCATTTTGGCCGCGCGCTCGGTGGTCTCGTCAAAAATGAATCGCAGCGTCGGAACCGTGTGGATGCGCAGCCGCTTGAACAGGCCGTTGCGCAGGTGCCCGGCCGCATGGTTCAGGGCCTCCTCGGTTTCCAGCGGATCGCCGGCCAAAACGGTGAAGTACACCTTGGCGTGGGCGTAGTCGGGTGACACATCGACCGCGCTGAGCGTGATCATGCCCACGCGCGGATCCTTGAGGTCGCGCTTGATCAGCTCCGAGAGGTCGCGCTGGATCTGGTCGGCAACACGATACCCCCGGTTGGGAATGGAGTGCTTTTTACGCATGCTGTCATCGTTGCGGCAACAAAATCGCAGCCTGGCGCCGTGCCTGGCGGAACGGCCACCGTTGTGGCTGCGGCGGCTTGCCGTCAGAGCGTCCGCGCCACTTCCTTCACCGTGAAGAACTCAAGCTGGTCACCTTCCTTGACGTCGGTGTAGTTCCTCAGCTTGATGCCGCATTCAAAGCCTTCCTTGACCTCGGCCACATCGTCCTTGATGCGCCTGAGCGATTCGACCTGGCCCGTGTAGATCACGACATTGTCGCGCAGCAGGCGGAAGTGCGAATCACGGCGCACCATGCCTTCGGTGACCATGGAGCCGGCAATCGTGCCGATGCGCGAGGCAACAAAGACGTTGCGCACCTCCGCCATGCCGATGATCTCTTCCTTCTTCTCCGGTGCAAGCATGCCGGACATGGCTGCCTTCAGGTCCTCCACGGCGTCGTAGATGACGTCGTAGTAGTGGATCTCGACGTCGTTGTTCTCGGCCAGCTTGCGCGCGCCCGCGTCGGCCCGCGTGTTGAAGCCAATGACCACCGCGTTGGACGCAATGGCCAGGTTGATGTCGCTCTCGCTGATGCCGCCCACGCCGCTGTACACCATCTGCACCTGCACCTCGTCGGTGGACAGCTTGAGCAGCGTTTGCGCCAGTGCTTCCTGCGAGCCCTGCACGTCGGCCTTGAGCACGATGGGCAGCGTCTGGACCTCGCCGGCCTCCATGTCGGAGAACATGTTCTGCAACTTGGCAGCCTGCTGCCTGGCCAGCTTGGTGTGGCGGAACTTGCCCGCGCGGTACGTGGCAATCTCGCGCGCACGGCGCTCGTCAAGCAGCACCAGGAAGTCGTCGCCGGCCTGCGGCACGCCGTCCAGGCCCTGTATTTCCACCGGGATGGACGGTCCGGCCGACTCGACGGACTCGCTGTTCTCGTCCAGCATGGCACGGACGCGGCCCCAGGTCTGGCCCACCAGCACGGTGTCCGACACGTTGAGCGTGCCCGACTGCACCAGCACCGTGGCCACCGGGCCGCGGCCGCGGTCCAGGCGCGCCTCGATCACAATCCCCTTGGCCGCTGCATCGACCGGCGCCTTCAGCTCCAGCACCTCGGCCTGCAGCAGCACCTGCTCGAGCAGTTCGTCCATGCCCTGCCCGGTCTTGGCCGACACCGGCACGAACGGGGAATCACCGCCAAAGTCTTCGGGCACCACCTCTTCGGCTGCCAGCTCGCCCTTGATGCGGTCCAGGTTGGCCTCGGGCTTGTCCATCTTGTTGACGGCAACCACAATGGGAACACCGGCCGCCTTGGCGTGCTTGACCGCCTCGCGTGTCTGCGGCATGACGCCGTCGTCCGCTGCCACCACCAGGATGACGATGTCGGTGGCCTGCGCACCGCGTGCGCGCATGGCCGTGAATGCCTCGTGCCCGGGCGTGTCCAGGAACGAGATGATGCCGCCCTTGGTCTGCACGTGGTACGCGCCAATGTGCTGCGTGATGCCACCGGCCTCGCCACCGGCAACCTTGCTGCGCCGGATGTAGTCCAGCAGCGAGGTCTTGCCGTGGTCCACGTGGCCCATGACGGTCACCACCGGCGGCCGGGGCAGCGCGTCCCCGGTCTGCGCCTGCACATCTTCCTCGGTGAACGCCTCCGGATCATCCAGCTCGGCCTCTATGGCCACGTTGCCGAATTCCTCGACCACGATCATGGCCGTATCCTGGTCCAGCGGCTGGTTGATCGTGACCATCTGCCCCAGCCCCATCAGCCTCTTGATCACTTCAGAGGCCTTGACCGCCATCTTGTGCGCCAGCTCGGCCACCGTGATCGTCTCGGGCACATGCACTTCGATGGCGCGGTGCGCCACCGGTGCCGCATGGCGTTCTTCGCCGCGGTCGCGATCGCTGTGGCGCTTGCGGCGGCGGCTGCGCCAGCCATCGCGCCCTCCGGCGCTGTCGCCGCGGGTGGGAATGCGCTTCTTGCGCGACTCCGGCGCCCAGCTGGACGAGAGGTTGGCGGACTTGATTTCCTTTTGCGCGTCCTTGCGGGAGGTCTTGGCGGCGCGCGGCTTTTCTTCCTCCTCGCTCTTCTTGGCCACCAGCGTCTTGCGTGGCGTGCGCATCATCTCGCGGATGGCCTCGGCTTCCGCAATCGCCTCGCGGCGGTTCTTCTCCGCTTCGGCGTCTTGCTCGTCGGTCTTTCGGTCCGCACGGGCCGGCCTGGCACGCTGCGTCTTGGCCGATACGTCTTTTGGCTGCTCTTGCACCGGCTCGCCCGCCGCTGCCGCAGTGGCGTCGGCTTGCAGTGCCGGCGCATCCGCAGCGGCCTGCTCGGCAGCCGGCTGTGCCGTTGCCAAAGGCTGCTGCCCCGACTCGGCAGCGGGCGCGCTGGCTGCTGCCGCGTCCGCATCATCAGCCTGCGTGTGGCTGGCTTCGCGCTCGCCGGCACGTGCGGCCTTGGCCTCGGCCTGCAAGCGCATGAGCTCGGCCTGGCGCCGCGCCCCCTCGTCGCGCCTGGCCTGCTCTTCGGCGCTGATCAGCGGCTGCGCTGCCGGAGCAGCCGCCGGCGTCGGCGCCGCCGGGCCTGCCGTCTTGCGCGTCTTCTTGACGCTGACCTTGACGTCCTGCGGCGCGTCGCTCTCGCGGCGCACAAAGGTGCGCTTCTTGCGCACGTGCACGTCGATGGTGCGCGCCTTGCCGGTGGCGTCCGACTGCCGGATCTGGCTCGTCGAGCGCTTGGTCAGCGTGATCTTCTTGCGTGCCGCGCCCGTGCCATGGCTGGTCTGCAGGTGGGTCAGCAGCTTTTGCTTGTCCTCGTCGGTCAGCTCATCGGATACCTTGCTGATCGCCACACCGGCGGCCTGGAGCTGCTCCAGCACCGAGCGCGCCGGCCGGTGAAGTTCGTTTGCAAAGTCTGCAACAGTCATTTTCGACATATCTTGTACGGACCTCCATGATCCTTACTCGTGGTCCACGAACCAGTGCTCGCGCGCTTTCAGGATCAGAGCGCGGGCGTCCTCATCGGACATCCCGGTAATTTCCATCAGTTCATCGGCGGCCAGGTCCGCCAGCTCATCACGGGACGTGACGCTGGCACGGGCCAGCTTGGCCAGTTGTTCGCGGGTCAGGCCCTCGAGCTGGAGCAGGTCGTCCTTGACGGCCTTCAGGCTCTCCTCGCGCGCCAGCTCTATCCTGAGCAGCGCCTCCTTGGCGCGCGCGCGCAGTTCTTCCACCGTTTCCTCGTCAAAGCTCTCGATGTCAAGCATCTCCTGGATGGGCACGTATGCCACTTCCTCCAGGTTGGTGAAGCCTTCGTTGATGAGGACGGTCGCGATCTCCTCGTCCACGTCCAGCTTTTCCATGAAGAGCTCCTGCAGCTCCTGCATTTCTTCGGCCTGCTTCTCTTTGGACTCCTCAGCATCAAGGATGTTGATCTTCCAGCCGGTCAGGTCCGACGCCAGGCGCACGTTCTGGCCGCCACGGCCTATGGCAATGGCCAGGTTCTCCTCGTCGACCACCACGTCCATGGTCTGGTTTTCCTCGTCGACGATGAGCGAGGAGACGTTGGCCGGCGCCAGCGCGCCAATGACGAACTGCGCGGGGTCCTCGCTCCAGAGCACGATGTCCACGCGCTCGCCGGCCAGCTCGTTGCTGACCGCGTTGACGCGCGAGCCGCGCACGCCCACGCAGGTGCCTATGGGATCGACCCGCGCATCGTAGCTGACCACGGCGATCTTCGCACGGCTGCCCGGATCGCGCGCGCAGCTCTTGATCTCAAGCAAGCCCTGTTCGATCTCGGGCACCTCGTTGCGAAACAGCTCGATCATGAACTCCGGCGCCGTGCGCGAGAGCACGATCTGCGCTCCGCGCAGCGTCGGGTCGACTTCCATGATCATGGCGCGCACGCGATCGCCGCGGCGCAGGTTTTCCTTGGGGATCTGGTCGCCGTAGCGCAGCCGGCCCTCGACCCGGCCCGACTCCAGGATCCAGTCGCCCTTGTCCTTGCGCTTGACGACGCCGGCAAAGATGGGATCGCCGCGGCTGAGAAAGTCGTTCAGCAGGATTTCCCGCTCGGCGTCGCGGATGCGCTGCAGGATGACCTGCTTGGCGGCCATGGCGCCGATGCGGCCAATGGAGACCGACTCCACCGGCTCCTCGATGTAGTCATCCACTTCCAGCTCGGGGTCCTGCTCCCTGGCTTCAAAAAGCAGGATTTCCTGGTCGGGCAACTGCAGCCCGGCTTCGTCAGGCACGACGTGCCAGCGGCGAAACGTCTCGTACTCGCCGGTCTCGCGGTCGATTTCCACGCGCAGGTCGACGTCGCCCTCAAAGCGCTTTTTCCCGGCCTGCGCCAGCGCCGCCTCGACGGCGCTGAACACGTCGTCACGCTCAACGCTCTTCTCGCGCGAAATGGCGTCGACCAGCATCAACAGTTCGCGATTCATGATTCCATTTGCTCCATGCCCTGTCGGTTCGCAAGCCTCAAGCCCGCTTCCGGCGACCCTTGCCCTTCTTGCTGCGCTTGAAATCCAGCTCCGGCTGTAGCCGGGCCGACTGCAGCTCATCCAGACCAAACGCCAGTACCTGTTGTTGACCCGCCTTTTGCCGCCCGGGTTGACCCCGCGGCTTGCGGCTTTCGCGCCGCGGCGCTTCGTGCCAGAGCAGTAACCAATCATCTGACGGCGCATCGGCCTTTTGCAAGCGCCCGGTGAAGCGCTTGCGCCCCACCTGCGCCGCAGCTGGCGAACCGTCGTCGTCGGCAATCGGCTCCTTCAGCACGATCGCCACCTGCTCGCCCTCGAAACGCTCAAAGTCAGCGCGCGTGCGCAGCGGCCGGTCCGTGCCCGGCGAGGACACCTCCAGGCGCTGGTAATCCACGTCGTCCACTTCCAGCGCGTACTGCAGCTGGCGCGACACCGACTCGCAGTCGTCAACGCCAATGGCGCGCGGCGCGGCCCCGGCGTCGCCAGACCAGGGAAAGTCAATCGTGACACGCAGCAATCCGCCAGCTGAGCGTTCCAGCTCAACCAATTCAAAACCCAGGCTGCCCACAGCCTGTTCAACCATTGTCTGCAGCGTCACTTTCCGTGTCAAAAACCCGTTGCCGTTTTGCGGTCCAGCCAAAAAAAAAGGGCGGTCACGCCCGCCCATATCGTTGCGAATGCGCAAGATTTTAGCATGAAGCCACTGGATATGTAAACCGCTGCGGGCGTGAGAATTGCCTGCTGCAGGCTCAGAAATCAGCGCCGGCGGCGTCCAGCAACGTGCGCGTGTACGCGTGCCGCGGATGATGCAGGACGGCAGTGGCCGAACCGGATTCAACGATGTCGCCGTCCTTGAGCACGATCACGTCGTGCGCCATGGCCCACACCACCTCGACGTCGTGCGTGATCAGCAGGTAGCTCAGGCCATGCTCCTGCTGCAGGCGCTGCAGCAGCGCCAGGATCTGCTGCTGTATGGTCACGTCCAGCGCGCTGGTGGGTTCGTCCAGCACCAGCACCTCGGGGTTGACCACCAGCGCGCGCGCCAGCGCAATGCGCTGGCGCTGGCCGCCGGAAAACTCATGCGGGTACCGCGCCAGCAGGTGCGCAAACTGCTGCCCGGTCAGCCCCACGTCGGCAAGCCCATTGATGACGCGCTGCTCGCGCTGCTGCGCCGACAGCTCCGGAAAGTGGATTTTCAGGCCTTCGCCCACGATGTCACCCACGGTCTGGCGCGGCGACAGCGATGAAAACGGATCCTGGAAAACCACCTGGATGCGGCGCCGCAGCGGCCGGTCGACACGGCTCCGGAACTGCCACTCGCGGCCGGCCACGCGGATGTCCCCGCTCACCTGGCGGGACGGCAACAAGGCCAGCACGGCCTGCGCCAGCGTGGACTTGCCCGACCCGGATTCGCCAATGACGCCCAGCGTGCGGCCGGGCTGGACGGCCAGCGACGCGTCGCGCAGCGCAACGAAGCGGCCTTTCCGGAACCAGCCGGCCAGGCCTGGCAGCGCTGCCGGATACGCCGCTTGCAGCCGCTGCACCTGGAGCACCGGCGGCCCGGACGCAGCTGCTGCGTCATCGAGCCGGCGCCGGGGCTTGCTGGCCAAGAGCCGCTGCGTGTACGGGTCGCGCGGCGAGGCAAAGATGCCCTCGACCGCGCCCTGCTCGACCAGCCGTCCCTTCTGCATGACGGCAACGCGGTCGGCAAACCGCCGCACCAGGTTGAGGTCGTGCGTGATCATCAGGATGGCCATGCCGGTTTCCTGCTGCAGGCGTTGCAGCAGGTCCAGGATCTGCATGCGCAGGCTGGCGTCCAGCGCCGTCGTGGGCTCGTCTGCCAGCAGCAGCTTCGGGTTGCACGCCAGCGCCATGGCAATCATGGCGCGCTGCCGCTGGCCGCCGGACAGCTGGTGCGGATAGACGGCAGCGCGTGCGGCCGGACGGTCCAGCCCGGTGCGCGCCAGCAGCTCGACGGCGCCCTCTGCCGCGGCCTTGCGCGTGGCCGCCCGCTTGAGCTGCAGGACCTCGGCGATCTGCGCGCCAACCGGCATGAGCGGGTTGAGCGCGGTCATGGGCTCCTGGAAGATCAGCGCGATCTCGTCGCCGCGCACGGCGCGCAGCTGGCGCTCGCCCAGCGCCAGCAGGTCGCGCCGCTCGGCGCCCTCGCCAAACCAGGCATGCCCCTGCACCTGCGCGCCGTGGAACAGGCGCAGCAGCGAGAGCGCGGTCACGGTCTTGCCCGATCCCGACTCGCCCACCAGCGCCACCTTTTCGCCCGCAGCCACGGCAAAGGATATGTCGCGGATGATCGCCTGGCCCGACAGCGTCACCTGCAGGCGCTCGACCTCCAGCAGCGGCGCCGTCACGGCTTGCTCCTGCAGCGTGCGGCGGCGCTCATGGATCCACCCGCCGCGGGTCCAGCGCGTCGCGCAGCGCATCGCCCATGAAGGTCAGCAGCAACAGCGTGAGCACCAATACGCCAAAGGTTGACAGCGAGATCCACCACGCATCGACGTTGTTCTTGCCCTGGCTCAGCAGCTCGCCCAGGCTGGGCGTACCGGGCGGCACGCCCAGCCCCAGGAAGTCCAGCGAGGTCAGCGCCAGGATCGCCCCGCTCATGCGAAACGGCAGGAACGTCACCACCGGCACCATGGAGTTGGGCAGGATGTGGCGCCAGATGATCTGCCGGTTGGGTACGCCCATGGCGCGCGCGGACTTGACGTAGTCCAGCTTGCGGTTGCGCAGGAACTCGGCGCGCACGTAGTCCGACAGGCCCATCCAGCCAAACAGGCTCAGCAGCGCCAGCAGCAGGCCGAGGCTGGGCGAGAGGATGGCACTGAAGATGATCAGCAGGTACAGCTCGGGCATGGCGCTCCAGACCTCGATGAAGCGCTGGAACGCCAGGTCCGTCTTGCCGCCAAAAAAGCCCTGGATGGCGCCGGTGACGATGCCCAGCAGCACGCCCACGGTCGTCAGCGCCAGCGCGAACAGGATGCTGATGCGAAAGCCGTAAATCAGCTGCGCCAGCAGGTCGCGCCCGCGGTCGTCGGTGCCCAGCAGGTTCTCGCGTCCCGGCGCGCTGGGGTTGGGCTCGCTGGCAAAGTAGTTGATCGTCTGGCTTCCGTAGGGATTGGGCGGGTAGATCGCCCAGTTGCCGTCCATTGAGAACTGGTGCCGGATGTAGGGGTCCAGGTAGTCGGTCTCGGTCTCGAAGTCGCCGCCAAACACGGTTTCCGGGTAGGTCTTGAGCAGCGGGAAGTACGTCTGCCCGTTGTAGTGGACAACCAGCGGCCGGTCGTTGGACAGCACCTCGGCGCCCAGGCTGAGCACGAACAGCACGACGAAGACGATCAGGCTCCAGTAACCCAGGCGGCTGCGCCGGAACTGCTGCCAGGCGCGGCGCCACGGGTTGGCCGGCCGGCCGCGGGCGGGCGGCGCGACCTGCGCGTCTGCGACTGGCGAAACGGGAGCCGTGGCTGCCATCAGTCAAACTTCACGCGCGGATCGACCCAGACGTAGCTCAGGTCGTTGATCAGCTTGGTGACGAGGCCGATCAGGGTGAACAGGTACAGCGTCCCGAGCACGACGGGATAGTCGCGCCGGATCACGCTCTCGTAGCTGAGCAGGCCCAGCCCGTCCAGGGAAAACAGCGTCTCTATGAGCAACGCCCCGGTGAAGAACGCGCCGATGAACGCCGCCGGGAACCCGGTGATGATGGGGATCAGCGCGTTGCGGAACACGTGCTTCCACAGCACCTGGCGCTCGCTCAGGCCCTTGGCGCGCGCGGTCAGAACATACTGCTTGCGGATTTCCTCCAGCACCGAGTTCTTGGTCAGCATGGCGGTCACGGCAAAGCTGCCGGCCACCATGGACGTCACCGGCAGCGTGATGTGCCACAGGTAGTCGACCACCTTGCCCAGCAGGCTCAGCTCGCTGAAATTGGGCGACGTCAGTCCGCGCAGCGGGAACCACTGCAGCTGGCCGCCAAAGATGACCAGCAGCGCCACGCCCAGCACGAACCCGGGAATGGCGTAGCCCACGAGCACGATCAGCGTCGTCACCAGGTCAAAGCGCGATCCCGCGCGCATGGCCTTGGCCACGCCCAGCGGCACGCTGATCAGGTAGCTCAGGACAAAGGTCCACAGGCCCAGGCTGATCGACACCGGCAGCTTCTCCTGGATCAGCTGCCAGACATCCTTGTTGTGAAAGAAGCTGCGCCCCAGGTCAAAGCGCGCAAACTGGCCGATCATCTGCACGAAGCGCTGCGGCGCCGACTTGTCAAAGCCGTAGAGTGCCTTGATCTGCTCCAGCCGCGCCGGATCCACGCCGCGCGCGCCGCGGTACGTGAGGCCGCCGCTGTCGCTGCTGACGCCGCCCACCGCACCCCGGCCGCCCGCGGCACCCACGCCGGCCTTGGCTTCGGCCAGGTACTGCTCCACGGGTCCGCCCGGCACGAACTGGATGACGGCAAAGGTCAGCAACAGCACGCCGAACAGCGTGGGCACCATCAGCAGGATCCGTTTCAGCGCGTAGGCAAGCATGGGTTGGGCGATTTTGGGGTGTTACGGCTGCGCAGGCCGCTCCAGCAGCAGCGCGTGACCGACGCCGCCTGGGCGCCACCGGCGACCCCGGAGGCAGCAACGCCGCATCATCGCACAGAGCGGACGCCGGCCTGTCGTGTACCGGGGCGGTGACCCGAGCCACGCGGCGGCCCCATGCGTACGGGCCAATCCCGTCGCGGCGACGAGACAGGGCTTGCGTGCAAAACACCGCAAATCAGGCACCGCCGGCGCCAGCGCGCACGGGCACGCTGCCGAGAATGGCGCCACATGCGGAAGGCGGCTGCAGCTGACGGACAGGCGCAGCCATCCGCCACGGGCCAGCATGGGCGGCAAAGATTCAGGCGCTGGCCTGCGGCGTGGCCGGCCGCGCGCCAGGCGCTGGGGCCGCGGCCTCGCGCACGACGCGCGCAGGTATGGCCAGCGGCACCTGCAATTCTTCAAGCAGCGCCATGATTCCCAGGTTGATGTCCTGCTGCGTGTCCCGGTACACCGCAAAGCCCGGGTCCAGCATGTAATAGACAAACTCGAAGTCCAGCGACCATTCGCCAAAGCCGGTCATGTGGCCGCGGTCCAGCCGCACGCGCGCATCGTTGCTCAGCAGCTCGCGTACGCCGGAAACGATGCGCTCCACCTTGTCCCGGGGCGTATCGGTCGCGACGCGAAAGCCAAAGGCAATGCGCCGCTCGCGCATGCGCGCGTAGTTGTGGATGCGCTGGCCGAGCAGCTGCGTGTTGGATACGGCGATCTCCTCGCCGGACAGCGCGGCAATGCGCGTGCTCTTGATGCCCACGCGCTGCACCGTGCCGCTGTTGCCATCAAAGGCAATGTAGTCGCCGACCACGAACGGCTTGTCCAGGCCTATGCTGACCGATGCAAACAAATCGCCCAGCACGTTCTGGGCCGCGAGGGCCACCGCGATACCACCCACGCCGAGGCTGGCGACAAACGTGTTGACGTTGACGCCGGCGTTGCTGAGGATGGCCAGCAACAACACCACCCAGACCACCAGCTGCCCCATCCAGCTCAGCAATCCGAAAATCACCGCATTGTGCGCGCGTGCGCCCGCGCCCGGTTGCGCCACCGGGTCGAGCGCGGCGGAGACCAGCCGCGACAGCCAGAACGCCACCTGCAAGCCCACCAGCAGCGCAATCAGCCTGGGCAGCAGCGCGTCGACGCGGGCCGGCAGTTGCAGGAAGCTGGCAGCGACGGCCAGCGCCAGCAACAGCAGCAGGCCGTGGCGCGTGGCCTGCACCACGGCCGCGGCAACCGCGGTGTAGCGGCCCGGCCGGTGCTCGGCAATCGCCAGCAACCGCGTCGCGGCCAGTTGCACGAGCAGCCGGATCAGGCCGTAGGCAACGGCCACGCCGACCGCGGCAGCGAGCCAGGCAGCCAGCGAATTGCCCAGCCATTGGGTCTGCCAGATCGCGTCACGCATGAACCACTCACCTCCGTCAAAGATCAAAACGCCACATCATGCAGCAGCATCGCCCGGCTCGGCAATGGTCTGGAACACGCGCTGCATGACGTATTCGGACGACACATCCTCGCCGCACAGGAGCATGGCCGCCAGCTCGCCCCCGAGAATCTGCGGTGCAATGATCACGTCCGGCTGCACCAGCTTGATGCGGCCCAGGTGCTGCGAATCATTGACCGCGGCAACCGTGCGCGCACCGCCGCCCAGCTCGCGCGCGGCCAGGATGGCAAAGGCATTTTCCGAGTCGTCGTCCAGCATGGCAAGCACCGCGATGGCCTTGTCGGCGCCGGCCTGGCGCAGCACGTCGACATTGCCCGGGTCGCCGGCAACGGCATCAAAACGCGGTTCCGCGCTGTCCTCGGGCAACTGCCTCAGCACGCGCGTCACCGGCTGGCCGCGCCGTGCCAGCTCGCGGCAGGTGTTGACCGCCAGCGGCGAGTTGCCGATGACGACAAAGTGATTTTCACGTTTCATGCGCTTTCCCTCGCGGCTGACGATGCGTTGCAGGCTGTGGCTGACCATGGGCGCAATCACGGCGGTCAGCGCCGTGGCAAACACGGCCACGCCCAGGATGATGACCGAGACGGTGAACAGCCGGGATTCGGCCGTGACGGGCGAGATGTCGCCATAGCCGACCGTTGTCATGGTGACGATCGCAAGATAGAAGGCAGTGACCAGGTCGGCCACGGGCGGGGTGAATTCCGGCCCGAGGTAGTAGATGCCAAACGTTGCGTACAGCAGCAGCATGACGACCGAGGTCAGCGCAAACAGCGTGCTGGCGGCAATGGAGGCGTGGTCGAACTGCCGCCACGCCATGAGCAGCAGCACCAGCATGAGCACGAAATAAACCAGCAGCGCATGACCGCTGCGGTGCGTCCCGAACAGCATGCTGACTGCCGCCGTGGCAGCGAGCAGCAAGGCCATGACCCAGGCCAGTCGCGAGCGGAACAGCAGGCCCAGCGCCATGACCACGGTGGCCAGCCCGATCAGCAGCGGCGGAAGCAGCGCCGGATCCAGGTCGGCGTGACCGCTGAGCAGGCTGCGCAGCAACGGCTGCCAGGTGCTGCCCAGCTCGGCGTGCAGCAATCCCACGCCGCCCGCGCCAAGCAGCAGCGCCAGCGGCACGTGCGGAAACCACAGGCGCCCATGCACGGCGTGGTGCAGGCGCTGGAGCTGGATCCTGAGAAACTGGAATGCCGGCGGTTTTTTCATGGTGGCAGGGCCGCGCCGCCGGATGGGCGCCATGCTGGCTGGCATCCAGGTTCCCAGCTGCGCCTTCACGCCCTTGGCATCAGGAGGATTGATCGTACCACCCCGATGGCCGGCTCTCGGGGCAACAGGATGGGCCGCGTCTGGCGTCCGTCGCGCGCGCATCCGCAGTCCGGGCTTGACGTGTTGTGGCACTTGCGGGACCGCCCTGCCGCGCGACTCAGCGCTGGCTGGCGCTGGCCCACCAGGTTTCCATGGCCCAGCTCTCGCCCTGGAAATAAGGCGGCACCGTCTGCGGCTTGCGCAGCCGCCACGCGTTGTACGCCAGCCGGTGCACCGGGTTGTACCACTGCGGCAACATGTAGTAGCCCCAGGCAATGACGCGCTCCAGCGCACGGCAGGCCGCGCGGTACTCGGGCTCGGTCTTGGCGCTGACCATGTCGGCAATCAGCGTGTCGACTGCCGGGTTCTTGACGCCAGCCAGGTTGCTTGAATCGTCGGTGTCCGCGGCCTCGCTGCCAAACAGGTCCGCGTACTCCTGCCCGGGGTTGGGCGTGCCCGGGAAGGCAATGGTCGTCACGTCAAAGTCAAACGTTTGCAGGCGCTGCTGGTACAGCGCAAAGTCAACGGCGTGGTATCTGAGCGTGATGCCAAGCTTGTCCAGGTTGCGCATCCAGGCGCTGACCACGCGCACGCCGCCCTCGCTGCTGTCCAGGTACTCGAGCACCAGCGGCTGCCCGGCGGCGTTCTTCAGCGCGCCGTCCCGCACCGTCCAGCCGGCTTCCTCCAGCAGGTCACGCGCCTTGCGTAGGTTCTCGCGCAGGCCGCCCACGGCCGGATCGGCCGGCCGGTCCGTGCGGGGCGGCTCAAACGCAGGACCAAACGCCTCCGGCGGGATCCACTGGCGCAGCGGCTCCATCAGCGCCAGCTCGCGCGGGCCGGGACGGCCGTGGGACTCGCAGGGCGTGTTGCCAAAGATGCCGCGCACGCGCCGGTACGCGTTGTAGAACATCTGCCGGTTCATCCACTGGAAATCGATGGCCAGCCCCAGTGCTTCGCGCACGCGCCGGTCCTGCAGGAAGGGCCGCCGCGTATTGAGCACGTAGCTCTGGAATCCGGTGGGCAGCTTGTGCGGGAACTCACCCTTGACCAGCTCGCCGGTGCGGAACTTGCGGCCGTCGACGCGCCGCGCCCAGTCGCCGGCCGAATAAAACGCCATGAGGTCAAACTCGCCGGCCTTGAGCGCCTCCAGCCGCGCCGTATTGTCCCGGTAGATCTTGATCTGGACGCGGTCAAAGTTGTTGACCCCGCGCTTGACGTTGAGGTCGCGCGCCCAGTAGTCGGGATCGCGCACAAAGGTGATGTCCTTGCCAAACTTGACCGTGTCGATCCGGTACGGGCCCGAACCGATGGGCACGTCGGTGACCACCTCGTCAAAGGGCTTGCCCTCGCCCCACTTGTGGCTGAAGATGGGCAGGCCGCCCACCACCAGCGGAAGCTCGCGGTTGGGTTGCACGAAGCGGAACCGCACGCTGCGCTCGGCCAGCACGTCAACGCCTTCCACGTCGATGAGGATGGTCCGGTAGCCGGGAATGACGTACGGGCCCACCAGCGTGTCAAACGTGTACTTGACGTCTTCCGCGCGCACCGGGTCGCCATTGTGGAACCGCGCTTGCGGGCGGATCGTGAACGTGGCCGAGAGGCCGTCGGCAGCCACCTGCACGTCTTCGGCCAGCAACCCGTAGCCGCTGCCCAGCTCGTCCAGCGAGCCGGTCAGCAGCGTGTCAAACATCAGGTCCGTCAGGTACGTGGGTGCGCTGCCCTTCATGGTGAACGGATTGAACTTGTCAAATGCAGACGCCCGCGAGTTGCCAACCAGCCGGATCTCCCCGCCCTTGGGCGCATCGGCGTTGACGTAGTCAAAGTGCTCGAATCCGGCCGGGTACTTGAGCTCGCCCCACAGCACGTAGCCGTGCGCCGCCCAGGCCGCCGGCGTCGCCAGCGCCAGAAGCGCCGCCATGAGCAGCCAAATGCACGTGCGACAATGCCTCGCGAAGGATCCACCGGGAGAAAAATGCATGACAGACAAAACTGGATTTCTGGCAGGCAAGAAGCTGCTCATCAGCGGCGTCCTGTCCAATCGCTCAATCGCCTATGGTATTGCCCGGGCCTGCCATGCGCAGGGTGCCGAGCTTGCGTTCAGCTACGTGGGCGAGCGCTTCCGGGACCGCATCGCCGGCCTGGCTGCGGATTTTGACTCGGACCTGCTCTTTGACTGCGACGTGGGCAGCGACGAGCAGATAGACGCCATGTTCCGCGACCTGGCCCAGGCCTGGCCGCAGTTTGACGGATTCGTGCACGCCATCGGCTTTGCGCCGCGCGAAGCCATCGCCGGCAATTTCCTTGACGGCCTGAGCCGGGAAAATTATCGCATTGCGCACGACATCAGCGCGTACAGCTTTGCCGCCATGGCCAAGGCGGCGCTGCCCCACCTCAGCGACCGCGCGGCGCTGCTGACCATGACCTACCTGGGCGCGCTGCGCAGCATCCCCAACTACAACACCATGGGACTGGCCAAGGCGTCGCTGGAAGCCAGCGTGCGCTACCTGGCCGAGGCGCTGGGCAGCCGCGGCATCCGCGTCAACGCCATCAGCGCCGGCCCCATCCGGACGCTGGCCGCCAGCGGCATCAGGGACTTTGGCAAGTTGCTGGGCTACGTGGCGCAGGCGGCGCCGCTGCGGCGCAACGTGACCATAGACGACGTGGGCAACGTGGCCGCGTTCCTGCTCTCCGATCTTGCTGCCGGCGTGACGGCCGAGATCACTTACGTGGATGCCGGTTTCAGCCAGACTGCCGGGCTGTCTGCCGATATGGTCGACTGAATACCGCCCCGCGCCTGCAGGCGTCGGCAGACGCATCCAGCCCCACAAGGAACAGGCTTGCTGCCGGGGCAGCCGCGCCGGCCGCTGGTCCGGCGTGGGGCATGAGGTCAAGGCAGTTCAGGCGTTGGCCAGCTCGCGCAGCAGCGCGTACAACTCGTCCTTGACGCGCAGCTTCTCCTTTTTCAGCGCGCCGATCTCCGCATGCGAAATGCTGGCGTTGCGCCCTTCCATGCCGGCGATTTGCTGGTCCAGCTCCTCGTGCCGGGCGATCAGGTGCAAGGCGCGGTGGTGCGTGCCCTCGACCTTCAGTCGGGCGATGAGGTCGCTGTATTCAGAAAACATGAACTCTCCTTTTGTCTCTTCCTGGATTCAACAGGCGGCTCCTCGTCAGGAAAGGGCTTGCTCGGCCACGCAGTCGGCAAAATACCGCTTTTGCCCATCGTCGTCCTCCCACTCTACCAAGCCGTGGATGTCGGTTTCAAAGCCGGGGCAGACGCTTGAGAACTCGCGTGCAAACTTGAGGTAATCCACGATCTTCCGGTTGAATGCCTCGCCGGGGATCAGCAGCGGAATGCCGGGCGGGTATGGCGTGATGAGGCTGGTCGCCACGCGCCCCTCCAGTTCGTCAACCGGCACGCGCTCCACCTGCTTGCGGGCAATGCAGGCATACGCATCGGCAGGCACCATGCGCGGCTTGAGCTCGGACAGGTACATGTCGGTGGTCAGGCGCGCAATGTCATAGCGCGCGTACAGCTCGTGCACCTGCTGGCACAGGTCGCGCAGCCCCATGCCCTCGTAGCGCCGGTTCCCGGCGCAGAACTCGGGCATGACGCGCCACAACGGCTGGTTTCGGTCATAGTCGTCCTTGAACTGTTGCAGGTCGGCCACCAGGGTGTTCCATCGCCCCTTGGTAATGCCGATGGTAAACATGATGAAGATGCTGTACAAGCCTGTTTTCTCGACCACCACCCCGTGCTCGGCCAGATACTTGCTGACGATGCTGGCCGGGATGCCGGTCTTGTCGAACTTGCCGTCCAGGTTGAGCCCCGGCGTGACAATCGTCGCCTTGATGGGGTCCAGCATGTTGAACCCGGCCGCCACCTTGCCAAAGCCGTGCCAGGTCTTGGCCTGCGCCCGGCTCGCCTGGATGACCCAGTCGGCCGCCTCGCCTATGTCCTCCTCAACCAGGGCGTCGGGGCCCCAGACCTTGAACCACCAGCTGTCGGCGCCATAGTCCTGCTCCACCTTGCGCATGGCGCGCCGGAAGTCCATGGACTCAAGCAGGCTCTCGGCCACCATGGTGCTGCCGCCGGGCGGCTCCATCATGGCCGCGGCCACGTCGCAGCTGGCGATGATGCTGTACTGCGGGCTGGTCGAGGCGTGCATCAGGTACGCCTCGTTGAACAGGTAGCGGTCCAGCTTGACGTGCTGCGAGTCCTGTACCAGCACCTGGCTCGCCTGGCTGATGCCGGCCAGCAGCTTGTGGATGGACTGGGTGGCGTAAACCACGGCTTCCTTGGGGCGCACGCGATTCTTGCCCATGGCGTGGTAGCTGCCATAAAACGGATGGCAGGCCGCGTGCGGGATCCACGCCTCGTCAAAGTGCAGCGACCCGACGTAGCCGTCAAGCTGCTTCTTGATCGTCTCCGTGTTGTATATGACGCCGTCGTACGTGGACTGCGTCAGCGACAGGATGCGCGGCTGCACCTGGTCCGCGTCCAGGTGCCGCAGCAGCGGGTTGGCGCGGATCTTGGCGCGGATGGCCGCGCGCGTGAACTGGCTCTTGGGAATGGGCCCGATGATGCCAAAGTGATTGCGCGTGGGGCGCAGGAACACCGGGATGGCGCCGGTCATGATGATGGCGTGCAGGATGCTCTTGTGGCAGTTGCGGTCGACCACCACCACGTCGCCCGGCGCTACCACGTGGTGCCAGACCATCTTGTTGGACGTGCTGGTGCCGTTGGTCACGAAGAAACAGTGATCGGCATTGAAGATGCGCGCCGCATTGCGCTCGCTCTGCCCCACCGCGCCGTCGTGGTCCAGCAGCTGGCCCAGCTCCTCCACCGAGTTGCAGACGTCGGCGCGCAGCATGTTCTCGCCGTAGAACTGGTGGTACATCTGCCCGATCGGCGACTTCAGGAACGCGACGCCGCCAGAGTGGCCCGGGCAGTGCCAGGAATACGAGCCGTCGGCGGCGTAGTCCAGCAGCGCCTTGAAAAAGGGCGGCTTTATGCCCTCCAGATAGTTCTTGGCCTCGCGAATGATGTGCCGCGCCACGAAGTCCGGCGTGTCCTCGAACATGTGGATGAACCCGTGCAGCTCGCGCAGCACGTCGTTGGGCAGGTGCCGGCTGGTCTTGGTTTCGCCGTACAGGTAGATCGGCACCTCTTCGTTCTTGCTGCGCACCTTCTGGATGAAGTCGCGCAGCTCGGCCACGGCCGGCCCGGGATCCGGCTCATCGCCGATTTCCTCGTCGTCTATGGACAGGATGAACGCGCTGGCCCGGCTTTGCTGCTGCGCAAACTGCGCCAGGTCGCCATAGCTGGTCGTCCCTATGATTTCAAACCCCTCTTCTTCTATGGCCCGTGCCAGCGCGCGTATGCCGAGACCCGAGCTGTTGTCAGCCTGGTAGTCCTCGTCGATGATGACTATGGGAAAGCGGAATTTCATGGCCATGGAGCTCAAACCTGAACAAGGGACGCGACGCAGCGCGGGACCTGCAACATGCAGGCGGCCGGCACCAAGTCAAGCCGGTGGTACCGACGGGAAGCAAAATTCTATGGTGCCCACGGACCAGCCGGCGCCGGCCGCGCAGCTGCACGCCGTCGGCACGGGACGGGGAAGGCAAAGGTATAGTTGCGCCCATGCGCAAGGAGCAGGCACTTTTGCTGTCGCTGCAGGGTCCCTGGCGACGTATCATCTTTGTGGGAGTCTACGAGATCCTGGCCATCCTCATCGTCATGCTGGCGTTCATCGCAGCCGACCGCGGCGCCGGAACGGCAAGCGCCGTGGCCATAGGCAGCTCGACCATTGCCGTGACCTGGAATTACATTTTCAACGCGCTGTTCGAGCGCTGGGAAGCCCGGCAGCCGGTGCGCGGGCGCAGCGGGGCGCGGCGCGTGGCTCACGCGCTGGGTTTCGAAGGCGGGCTTGCCTTCCTGCTGGTGCCGTTCATGGCCTGGATGCTGGGCGTCAGCCTGTGGCAGGCGTTGCTGCTGGACCTGGGCCTGCTCCTGTTCTTTCTCATGTACACCTTTGTATTCACCTGGGCGTTTGACCAGCTGTTTGGCCTGCCGTCCGCCGCGGCCTGAAGCAGGAGCTGGCGGGTTCCGGCGCCCTTCCTCCGTTGCCCAAGCCCCCGCATGACATGCTAGAACTTTCCGACATCCACGCCGCCGCCGAGCGCCTGCGCGGCCAGATCGTGCCCACCCCCTGCGTCGAGTCGCGCACGCTGTCGCAGCTGGCCGGGGCGCGTATCTTCCTGAAGTTCGAGAACCTGCAGTTCACCGCCACGTTCAAGGAACGCGGCGCCTACAACAAGCTGGCGCAGCTCAGCGACGCCGAGCGCAGGCGCGGCGTGGTGGCCATGAGCGCGGGCAACCATTCGCAGGGCGTGGCCTACCATGCGCAGCGGCTGGGCATTCCGACCACCATCGTCATGCCCACGTTCACGCCGGGGGTGAAGGTTGCCAGCACGCGCAATTTCGGCGCCCGCGTCATCCTGCACGGCGACACGCTGGAAGCCGCGCACGCGCATGCGCAGGAACTGGCCACCCGGCACGACCTGGTCTTTGTCCATCCCTACGATGACCTGGCCATCATGGCCGGCCAGGGCACCATAGGCCTGGAGATGCTGCAGGCCGTGCCGGACCTGGACGTGCTGGTGGTGCCAGTGGGTGGCGGCGGACTCATGGCCGGCATCGCCACAGCTGCCAAGGCGATGCGGCCGGACATCAGGATGGTGGGCGTGCAGACGCGCCGCTTTCCGGCCATGGTCAACCTCATGACCGGGACCCACTTGCAGCAGGGCGTGAGCAGCATTGCCGAGGGCATTGCCGTCGGCGCGCCGGGCAAGCTGTGCGCCGAAGTCGTGCGCAAGCGCGTCGATGACTGGCTGCTGGTCGACGAGGGCGACGTCGAGCAGGCCATCGTTCTGTTCCTGGAGATCGAGAAGACCCTGGTCGAAGGCGCCGGCGCGGCCGCGCTGGCCGCGGTGCTGACGCGCAAGGAACTTTTTGCCGGCAAGAAGGTCGGCATGGTGCTGTCCGGCGGCAACATCGACCCCATGCTGCTGGCGTCCATCATCGAACGCGGCATGGCGCGCTCGGGCCGGCTCACGCGCATCCTCGTGAAAACGCGCGACGTCCCCGGCTCATTGGCGCGGATCACGGCGCTGGTCGCCGAATGCGGCGCCAACGTCGACAGCGTGCATCACCAGCGGGCATTTACCCTGCTGGCGGCCCGAAACGTGGAGATAGAGATGACCCTGCAGACCCGTGGCCACGACCACGTCAGCGAGCTGCTTGCGCGCCTGCGCAGCGAGGGGCTGGACGTGGACGTGGTAAGGTAGAGACGAGCGGCCCTGCCCCTGCAGCGCGGGACGCAGATCCAGGCATGGCGTGCTCACGCATCGCGCGCCCGCCTCCCCAGGGGTGGCGGGCGCCGCGCAAGGCGCGCGCGGCAAGGCCGCCCGTTCAGCTCCCTTACCTCGTCCCGCAGCACCCTGCCCCGCCTCGTCCGGGAGTCGGCTCCGGACTCCAATCACCCGGATGCCCAGCAGGAGTCGCCCGCCGATTGGGCCAATTTGCGGAAACAGTCCCGGCCAAAGGAACTTTTGGCTTGGCACTCCATCCAACAGGGTGCTAAAATCCATACCATGAAAAGAGGATCCAACACAATGGCTTCAACGGAAAAAAACAGCTCGACAACTGCGGTGGCCCTGGCCAACCCGTGGGCTGTTGTTCCACCGATGGGCAACCTGGATGCCTACATTACCGCGGTCAACCAGCTGCCCATGCTGACTCTGGAAGAAGAGCAGCGGTACGCGCGCGAGCTGCGTGACGACGACAACCTCGATTCCGCCGGCCGCCTGGTGCTGTCGCACCTGCGCCTGGTGGTCGCCATCTCGCGCCAGTACCTGGGCTACGGCCTGCCGCACGGCGACCTGATCCAGGAAGGCAACATCGGCCTCATGAAGGCCGTCAAGCGTTTTGACCCGGACAGGGGCGTGCGCCTGGTCAGCTATGCCATGCACTGGATCAAGGCCGAAATCCACGAATACATCCTGCGCAACTGGCGCCTGGTCAAGGTTGCCACCACCAAGGCGCAGCGCAAGCTGTTCTTCAACCTGCGCTCCATGAAGCAGGACCTGCGTGCTGAAGACGCCGAAAGCGGTGAAGCCGTATCGCAGACGCTGACCGCCGAGCAGGTCGAGTCGGTCGCAGAGCAGCTCAGCGTCAAGCCCGCTGAAGTGCGCGAGATGGAAAAGCGTCTCTCGGGCGGCGACATCCTGCTCGACCCCACGCCCGTGGCAGGAGACGACGACCACACCTTTGGCCCCATCTCCTGGCTGTCCAGGGACAGCGACGAGCCCACGGCCATGATCGAGTCCGCACAGCGCAACATGCTGGCCACCGAAGGCGTCGCCAATGCGCTGGAGACGCTGGACGAGCGCAGCCGCCGCATCGTCACCGAACGCTGGCTCAACGTCCGCGACGACGGCTCCGGCGGCATGACGCTGCACGAACTGGGAGGTGAATACGGCGTCAGCGCCGAGCGCATCCGCCAGATCGAGGCGGCGGCCATGAAGAAGATGCGCCGGGCGCTGGCCGAATACGCGTGATCGCCGCGCCCGGTCGCCTCATCCAGTAGACGTGGCTTGCCGCGATGCGCCGAGCCACAAAAAGCCGGGGACTGCCCGGCTTTTTTGTGGCCCGGCGACGCAGCCCTGCCAGTGATTGCCGGGTCGCCAGCAGGGCAACGGCGTTGAATGCATAATAAAAATGACGTGCCGGGTGACTACAGACCGGCAGGCCCGTACGCGGAGCACGAGGAGTCTAGTCATGTCTTTGCAAGCACCCAGCCTGGGAACCACTACCCTGCCGGCCGCGCCGGAGCGGCCCCGCCACGCCGGCGACCCGCCGGCAAGCGCGCAGGACGTGGACGATGTCGAACTGATCCGCCGCACCACCCGGGGCGACGGCCAGGCATTCGAGGTGCTCATGCGCCGGCACAACCAGAAGCTGTACCGCGCGGCGCGCAGCATCCTGCTGAACGACGCAGACGCCGAAGAGGCCGTGCAGGAAGCCTGGTGGAAAGCCTACCGTCACTTCGAGAATTTCCGTGGCGACGCCAAGCCCGCCACCTGGCTGACCCGGATCGCCATCAATGAAGCGCTGATGCAGCGGCGCCGTAACAAAACCCGCGCTGCCGTCATCGAATCGACTGACCACACGCTACCAGACGACGACATGCCAGCCATCCCGCCCAGCGCACCGCAGACCCTGCAGCCCGATTCCCAGCTCCAGGTCAGCGAACTGCGTGGCGCGCTGGAGGCACAGATAGACGCACTGCCAGAAATCTACCGCACTGCGTTCATGCTGTGCGGCGTGGACCAGATGTCCGCCAGGGACGCGGCCAAGGCGCTGGGAATCACGGCGGTGACCGTCCGCGTGCGCTACATGCGGGCCCGCCGCATGCTCCGCACCGCGCTGGCGCGGCAACTGGATATCAGCCACGCCGATGCGTTCTCGTTTGCCGGTGAGCGTTGCGACCGCATCGTGGCCCGCGTGCAGCAGCGGCTGCGCGACAGCCTGCCGCAATAAAGCGGGGCGGCTGACCCCCCGGAACCACCGCTCGTCGCGCGCGGCGGCCAGGCATTCTGGCCAAGCCAGCGCGGCACGCAGGAATGGCCTCTCCAGGCGGCCTGCGTCATGGTGCCAACCGCACGCATCACGTCGGGGATGTCTGCGCGCATCTTGGCCGTATCGGCGTTGATACCGGCAACGAGTTAGTTGTGCGTAGTCGCCGACCATTTTCACGCTCCTTGTTCCTGGTGGCGCCGCCCGGCGGGTGGTTTGCATCACAACGCCGGATCACCCCATACGCAGCCCGTGGGATCGCGCATGCGGCGTGCGCGGATGTGTGCGGCAGCGAGCGCCGGCCATCCCGCGGCAAGAAGCGAAAATTTGCTTAACGTTGTGTTTGTTGTACAGTGTGTCCAGTCCAATCAAGGAGGTCCAAGATGCAACGACGCCTTTTCGTCACCCTGGCCGCCGTGGCGGCGCTGGTTTCCACGCCGGCGCTGGCCGCAGACCAGATCAAGATCGCGCACATCCACAGCAAGAGCGGTCCGCTCGAGGCCTACGCCAAGCAAACGCAGACGGGACTCATGATGGGTCTGAACTACGCCACCGATGGCAGCATGGAGGTGGCTGGCAAGAAGATCGTCGTCATCGAGAAGGACGACCAGGGCAAGCCCGACCTGGGCCGCAGCCTGCTGGCGTCGGCGTACGCCGACGACAAGGTCGACCTGGCCATCGGTCCCACCTCGTCGGGCGTGGCGCTGGCCATGCTGCCGGTGGCCGAAGAGTACAAGAAGATCCTGCTGGTGGAGCCGGCCGTGGCCGATTCCATCACGGGCGACAAGTGGAACCGGTACATCTTCCGCACCGGCCGCAACTCCAGCCAGGATGCGATCAGCAACGCCGTGGCGCTGGATGGCGACAACACGTCCATCGCCACGCTGGCGCAGGACTATGCCTTTGGCCGCGACGGCGTCTCCGCATTCAAGAGCGCCATCAAGAAAGCCAAGGTGGTACACGAGGAATACCTGCCTGCGGACACCACGGACTTCACGGCCGGCGCGCAGCGGCTGATCGACGCGCTCAAGGACGAGCCGGGTCGCAAGGTCATCTTCATCATCTGGGCTGGCGCCGGCAACCCGTTCAAGATTGCCGACCTGGGACTGGACCGCTACAACATAGAGATTGCCACCGGCGGCAACATCCTGCCGGCCATGGCTGCTTACAAGAACTTCCCGGGCATGGAAGGGGCGACGTACTATTACTACGAAATTCCCAAGAACCCCATGAACGACTACATGGTCGAGCAGCACCAGAAGGAATATGGCACGCCACCGGACTTTTTCACCGCAGGCGGCTTTGCCGCAGCCAGCGCCATCGTCACCGCGCTCAAGAAGACCGAAGGTGACACCGACACGCGCAAGCTCATCAAGACCATGGAAGGCATGAGCTTTGACACGCCCAAGGGCAAGATGACGTTCCGCGAGCAGGACCACCAGGCCATGCAGAGCATGTACCACTTCAAGATCAAGGTGGACCCGGACGTTGCCTGGGGCATCCCCGAGCTGGTGCACGAGATCACGCCCGACGAGATGGACATCCCCATCCAGAACGGACGCTGAACACATCCTGCCCGACCGGCCGCGGCCAGCGGCCGGGCTGCTGAGCAGCGCATGATCACTGCGCAGCGGCCCGTTCATTGCCCACCTGCCGACAGGAATGCTCGAAACACGGGAACTGACCATACGCTTTGGCGGCCATGTTGCCGTCAACGCGGTGAGCTGCCGCTTTGAACCCGGCACGCTGACCGCCATCGTCGGGCCCAACGGCGCGGGCAAGACCACGTACTTCAACCTCATTTCCGGCCAGCTCAGGCCGTCGGCCGGTTCGGTGCACCTGGACGGCCGCGAGCTGACGCGGCTGCCGGCTTCGACCCGTGCGCGCATCGGCCTGGGCCGCGCCTTCCAGCTCACCAACCTGTTCCCCAACCTGTCGGTGCTGGAAAACGTGCGCCTGGCGGTGCAGGCACGCGAAAGCAGCGCCCGCGGGCTCAGGCTGTGGAGCGTGTGGAGCGACCACAAGGACTGGATCAGCGAGGCCGAAGACCTGTTGCGCGACGTCGCGCTGCTGGCGCAGGCCGACGTCGTGGTGGCCACCCTGCCGCACGGTGACCAGCGCAAGCTGGAAGTGGCGCTGCTGATGGCGCTCAAGCCCAGCATCTACATGTTTGACGAACCCACTGCGGGGATGAGCCGCGACGAGACGCCCGTCATCCTCGATCTCATCCGCCGCCTCAAGCAGGACAAGACCAAGACCATCCTGCTGGTCGAACACAAGATGGACGTGGTGGGCGAGCTGGCCGACCGCATCATCGTGCTGACCGATGGCAGGCTGGTTGCGGATGGCGACCCCGACGAGGTGATCGCCTCGCCCGTGGTGCAGCAGGCTTACCTCGGGCTGACGCCCGAGGAAGCCTGCGGCAGCAATAACGGGCCCCCCTCCCCAACCCTCCCCCCGCGGGGGGAGGGAGCAGGGGCTGCTTCCAGCGGCCGCGGGGACGTGCAATGAGCGACGCGCTGCTCACGCTGGAAGGGGTCCACACGCACATCGGCGCCTACCACATCCTGCACGGCGTGGGCCTTCAGGTGCCGCGGGGCGAGCTGACGCTGCTGCTGGGGCGCAACGGCGCCGGCAAGACGACGACGCTGCGCACCATCATGGGGCTGTGGCAGGCCAGCGCCGGGACCATACGGCTGGGCGGGCGCGACATCACCGGCCTGAGCACGCCGGACATTGCTGCAAGCGGAATCGCGTACGTGCCGGAAAACATGGGCGTCTTCTCCGACCTGACGGTGGCGGAAAACATGCTGCTGGCCGCACGTGGCGCGCGCACGCAGGCGCAGATGGACCCGCAGCGGCTGCACTGGATTTTCGAACTTTTCCCGGCGATCGAGAAATTCTGGAACCACCCCGCGGGCAAGCTCTCGGGCGGTCAAAAGCAGATGCTGGCGGTCAGCCGCGCCATCGTCGAGCCGCGCGAGCTGCTCATTGTCGACGAGCCATCCAAGGGCCTGGCGCCGGCCATCATCAACAACATGATCGCCGCGTTTGAGCAGCTCAAGCACAGCGGCGTCACCATCCTGCTGGTCGAGCAAAACGTTGCGTTTGCGCAGCGGCTGGGCCGCAACGTGGCCGTCATGGACCAGGGCCAGATCGTCTACGCCGGAACCATGGACGAGCTCGCCGCCGACCCGGACCGGCAGCAGGCCCTGCTCGGGCTGGCGCTGTGAGGGCTGCCCCGGCAACGCATACCCCATGAACCAAGACCTCGACTACGCACCCCTGCTTCTGGTTCCCGTGCTGGCGCTGCTGGCGCTGCCGCTGGTGGGCACGGGCTCGACCTGGCTCACGCTGACGGCGGCCGGGCTGGCCATGGGCATGATCATCTTCATCATCGCCTCGGGGCTGACGCTGGTGTTCGGCCTCATGGACGTGCTCAATTTTGGCCACGGCGTCTTCATTGCGCTGGGCGCCTTTGTCGCCACCAGCGTGCTCGGGGCCATGGGTGACTACACCGCGTCCAGCAGCCTGTGGCGCAACATGCTGGCCGTCCTGCCCGCCATGCTCGCGGCCATGGCTGCAGCGGCTGCGGCGGGCATCGTGTTCGAACGTCTCATCGTGCGTCCGGTCTACGGCCAGCACCTCAAGCAGATCCTCACGACCATGGGCGGCATGATCATCGGTGAAGAGCTGATCAAGGTCATCTGGGGACCCCAGCAGATCCCGCTGCCGCTGCCCGCTGGCATGCGCGGCGCCTGGTTCATCGGCGACGCGGTCATCACGCGCTACCGCGTCGTGGCCATGGTGGTGGGCCTGGTCGTCTTCCTGGCGCTGGCCTGGGTGCTGTCGCGCACCAAGATCGGCCTGCTCATCCGCGCCGGGGTGCAAAACCGCGAGATGGTCGAGTCGCTGGGCTACCGCATCCGCCGTCTCTTTGTCGGCGTCTTCGTGGCCGGCTGCGCGCTGGCCGGGCTCGGCGGCGTCATGTGGGGCCTGTACGAGCAGAACGTGATTCCGCAAATGGGCGGCGAAGTGCTCATTCTCATCTTCATCGTCATCATCATTGGCGGCCTGGGCAGCACCACCGGTGCACTCATAGGCGCCCTGCTCGTGGGGCTGGTGGCCAACTACGTGGGCTATCTGGCGCCCAAGGCCGCGCTGTTTTCAAACATTGCGCTCATGGCAATCGTCCTGCTCTGGCGCCCCTGGGGCCTGTACCGGATCACGAACCGATGAGGCCGAACGCCCTGCTGACCACCATGGCGACCCGCCACGTCCAGCGCCTGGCCGCACCCGCCAAGCCTGATGCATGCCGCGCATCGACCCCGAAGTAGACCACACGCCCATGCTTGCCCGCACGCTTTCCTACGACCTGCCGCGCAGCCGCATCCTTGCCGTGTTGCTGGCCGCCATTGTCGTGGCGCTGGTGCTGGCGCCCTGGCTGTTCCCCAGCGTGCGCGCGCTGGACGTGGCGGCCAAGATCATCATCTTCACGGTACTGGTTGCCTCGTTTGACCTGCTGCTCGGCTACACCGGCATCGTCAGCTTTGCGCACACCATGTTCTTTGGCATAGGCGCCTACGGCATTGCCATAGCGTCGGTGCACCTGGGTGCGGGCTGGACCGCGCTGCTGGTGGGCACGCTGGCCGCACTGGCGCTGGCGCTGGTGCTGTCGCTGCTGATCGGCCTGTTCTCGCTGCGCGTGCAGGCCATCTTCTTTGCCATGATCACGCTGGCCGTGGCCGCGGCGTTCCAGACGCTGGCCTCGCAGCTCTCGGCGATCACGGGCGGCGAGGACGGGCTCACGTTCCGGCTGCCCGCGCTGCTCTCGCCCAGCTTCGAGCCCTTTGACCGGGACATCCTGGGCGTCTTCATAGACGGCAAGATCATCACGTATTACCTGCTGCTTGCCCTGGGCATTGCCCTGGTGCTGCTCCTGCTGCGCATGGTCAACTCGCCGTTTGGCCGCGTCCTGCAGGCCATCCGCGAAAACGCGTTCCGGGCGGAGGCCATGGGCTACAAGGTCACGGCGTACCGCATCTGGTCCAACGTGCTGTCGGCGCTGGTTGCCACGCTGGCCGGTTGCTTGCTCGCGGTCTGGGTGCGATACAACGGGCCGGATACGTCGCTCAGCTTTGAAATCATGATCGACGTGCTGCTCATCGTCGTCATCGGTGGCATGGGAACCATCTATGGCGCCCTGATCGGCGCCGTGCTGCTGCTGGTGGCGCAAAGCTACCTGCAGGACCTGCTGCGGCTGGCCGGCGACGCCACGGCTGCACTGCCGCTGCTGCCGGCGCTGTTCTCGCCGGACCGCTGGCTGCTGTGGCTGGGGCTGCTCTTCGTGCTGTCGGTGTACTACTTTCCGGATGGCGTCGTCGGGCGGTTGCGGCGCCGTTGAGCGGGCGCGCGGCGCGTCACGTGGTCACGACGATGCGACCGCGGACGGAACCGCTGGCCATGGCTTGCTGTGCCCTGGCCGCGTCCGCCAGCGCGTAGGTTGCGCCTATGCGCGCCCGCAGCCGGCCGCTGGCGAGCAGGCGGTTGATGGCCTGCGCGGCGCGGGCCAGGTCCGCCACGCTGGCGTTGCTGATGGCAAAGCCGTGCAGCGTGACGTCGCGCGTGTACAGCGCGCCCACCGGCAGCACGGGCGCCGAGCCCTGCAGGCCGGACATGACCAGCACGCGCGCGCCCAGGTTCAGCAGGCCCTTTTCAAGGTTGTTGTGCCCGCTGGTGTCCCACCAGACATCGACGCCCTGCGGCACATGGTGCGCACCAGCCCCACGATCTGCCGGCAACATTCTGCCGCGCATGGCGCTCCTGTTCTTTCCATGGTCGGACTCCCTTGTCCGCAAGGTGAAATCGCCCGCGAAATCAGGGCCATTCCATTGCGTGACCAGCCATCAACGACAGCCTGCTGCGGCATGGCTCACTCCCACTCTATGGTTGCCGGCGGCTTGGACGAGACGTCGTAGGTGACGCGGTTGATGCCGCGCACTTCGTTGATGATTCGCGTGCTGACCCTGCGCAGCAGTGCGTACGGCAATTCGGCCCAGTCGGCGGTCATGAAGTCGGTGGTTTGCACGGCGCGCAACGCAACGACGTACTCCCAGGTGCGACCGTCGCCCATGACGCCGACGCTCTTCACGGGCTGGAAGACGACGAAGGCCTGGCTGGTGAGGTCGTACCAGCTCTTGCCCGAGGCGGGGTCGCGGGCCGTGCGCAACTCCTCGATGAAGATCGCGTCGGCCTGGCGCAGCATGTCGGCGTATTCCTTCCTCACTTCGCCGAGGATGCGCACGCCCAGGCCGGGGCCGGGGAACGGGTGGCGGTGGACCATGTCCGGCGGCAGACCCAGCACCATGCCCAGCGCGCGCACTTCGTCCTTGAACAGGTTGCGCAGCGGCTCCAGCAGCTCGAGGCCGAGCTGCGCGGGCAAGCCGCCGACATTGTGGTGGCTCTTGATGGTGGCGGCCTTCCCGCCGGCGGCGCCGGACTCGATGACGTCGGGGTAGATGGTCCCCTGCGCCAGGAAGCGAACGCCGGGCCGGCCGCCGCCGGGCTCGATGAGCCTGGCCGCTTCGGCCTTGAAGACGGCGACGAATTCGCGGCCGATGATCTTGCGCTTTTGCTCCGGGTCGGACACGCCCTCGAGCCGGGCGAGGAACTGCGCGCTGGCGTCGACGCGGACGACGTTGACCTGCAACCGGTCGGCGATCATTTCCATGACCTCACGCGCCTCGTTGCGGCGCAGCAGGCCATGGTCGACCAGCACGCAGGTGAGCCGGTCGCCGATGGCGCGGTGAATGAGCGCCGCTGCAACACTGGAATCAACGCCGCCGGAGAGCCCCAGCAGCACGCGCTCGCTGCCGACGCGCTGGCGAATGGCCCGCACGGCGTCGGCGACATGCTGCGCCATCGTCCAGTCGGCGCGCGCGCCGCAGATGCCGAGCACGAAGCGCTCCAGGATGGCGCGGCCCTGCCGCGTGTGCGTGACTTCCGGGTGGAACTGCAGGCCGTAGAAGCGACGCGCCTCGTCGGCCATGCCGGCAATGGCGCAGCTGGGCGTCGAGGCCATGACGCCAAACCCCGGCGGCAGCTCGGTCACGCGGTCGCCGTGGCTCATCCAGACCTGCAGCAGGTCGGGTTCCGACGTCGGGCCGGATTCCCGGATTCCGGCAAGCAGCGCCGTGTCCCCGTGAACATGCACCTCGGCAGGGCCGAACTCGCGCCCCGGGTCGGCCTGGACCCGGCCGCCGAGCTGGCGCGCCATGGTCTGCATGCCGTAGCAGATGCCCAGCACCGGAACGCCCAGTTCAAACACCGCTGGCGGCGCCGGCCGGGTTTGCGCGCTGGTGGCGCTGGCGTGGCTGCCCGACAGGATCACGCCCCTGAGCCGACCGCCCGCGGCATGCTGGCGCAGCCACGCATCGTCGACGTCGCCGGGCTGCACCTCGCTGTACACGTGGGCTTCGCGCACGCGCCGGGCAATGAGCTGCGTCAGCTGCGAGCCGAAGTCGAGGATGAGGATGCTGTCGTGTGGCGGGCTGGCGCCGTTCCCGCCGCCCGCCGCGGATGCCGGCGTCGGACCTTGACTGCTCACGGCGCCCCCTGCATGAGCACGGCATGCACCGCCGCCTTGACGCGGGCCGCCACGTGGCTGCCTGGCATGGGCTTGACGTGCCCGCCAGGTTGCTCGCGGTGGCGGGGGCAGTTGCGGTGTCTGTGATTCATGGTGTCGCGCAGGCGCCTGTCCGGCTCGCCGTGCGTCCAGTCCGGGCCGGGCGCAGGCCGTACAGCCGCGGGACGACGCCCATGCACTCGGCACTGGGAAAAAAGTATAAGGCCAGCAGCGCCGCCGTGCATTTTCCCGACACGGGACTCGCGCGGGCTCCGCAGCGAGGCGCTGACCGCAGGGCATGCCGGACGCGCCCATGGCGTGGCCGGGCGATGCGTGCCGGGTTTCACCTGCGGACGGGGATGCCGCGGGCGGCCAGGTGGTCCTTGGCCTGCTCGATGGAGAACCTGCCGTAGTGGGAAATGCTGGCTGCAAGCACCGCGTCTGCGCCGCCTTGTAGCAGGCCTTCGGCCAGGTGCAGCAGGGTGCCCGCGCCACCGGAGGCGATCACGGGCACGGGCACGGCGTCGCCCACCGCGCGCGTCAGCGCCAGGTCGTAGCCCGCGCCGGTGCCGTCGCGGTCCATGCTGGTGAGCAGGATCTCGCCGGCGCCGGCCGCAACCATTTCCCGCGCCCACCCTATGGCGTCGCGCCCGGTATCGCGGCGGCCGCCGTGGCTGTACACGTCCCAGCCCGGGCCGTGCCTGGCCAGCGCCGCGCCGCTGCGGCGGCGCGCGTCGATGGCGACGACGATGCACTGGGCGCCGTAGCGGCCCGCGGCTTCGGCGATCAGCTGCGGCCGCGCCAGCGCGGCCGAGTTGAAGCTGACCTTGTCGGCGCCGGCGTTGAGCAGCCTGCGCACGTCGGCCACCGTACGCACGCCGCCGCCCACGGTGAGCGGGATGAACACGCGCGCGGCCACCGCTTCTATGGCCGGCAGCAGCAGGTCGCGGTCGTCGCTGGTTGCCGTGATGTCCAGGAACGCCAGCTCGTCGGCGCCCTGCGCATCGTAGCGCGCCG
>Ga0265293_10000707_pt1 | contig 77319 bp, 78 predicted proteins | sample Munlanlewell138R_FD_192505 | JGI IMG/M metagenome (GOLD analysis project Ga0265293, IMG submission 192505) | Leachate microbial communities from a municipal landfill in Southern Ontario, Canada - Leachate well 138R | ecosystem: Engineered > Solid waste > Landfill > Unclassified | place: Canada... | reverse complement strand
ACCTTTCAGGAAATAGCCGACTTTTTGGGAGAATCAATAAATACCGTTAAAAGCCGTTACAGGAGGGCGATTATTAATATCAAAAAGATTATCGGATCAAATTAAAAATCAACGCACCCAAAAACGGCCTTTCTTCGTATAATAAATAAAACCATATGACTAAAAACCGCATAGAAAAACCCATAAGCGCTTCTCCAGAGCCTCCGGAATATTTGTTTGGCAGAATAATGAGCCGTATTCATAAAGAAAGGGAAGAGGAAATAATCAAAAGAAGGATTATCCTGCTCTCTTTTGTTTCCGCAGCATCTTTTGTTTCCGTTTTTCCGGCTTTTCAAATACTGAAAGCGGATTTGGCGGCTTCGGGATTTTTCGCGTTTTTCTCTCTTTTGTTTTCTGATTTCGCAATTGTCGCGGCTTATTGGCAGAATTTTGTCTTTTCTTTGCTTGAATCTCTGCCGATTACAGGGCTTGCCGCAATTTCAATTTCTTCTTTGGCTTTTTTATGGTCAATAAAATTGCTAACCAAAGGCATTGGAGAAATCTCTAAAATTAATTTAACAGTAAATCAAAAATATGCAGGAAATAACTAAATTTTTTCAATCAAAATTATTCCAGGGGATATTGATAGGCATTGGCATTTTCTTGATTTTTCTCTTTGTTTTTAAAGTGGGAATGGTAGTCGGAGCAAAAAAAGCCGAATTTTCGGGAGATTGGAGCGACAATTATCATAGAAACTTTGCCGGGCCCAAGGGAGGATTTTTAAATAATTTCCAAGACAGGGACTTTATGGAAGCGAACGGGGTCTTTGGACAAATTATCAATATAGAAGATGCGAATATAATCGTAAAAGGAAAGAATAATATTGAAAAGGTTGTTTTATTTGAAGAAGGAACCACCACGATAAAAAAATTCCAAAAAGATTTAAGTCTTGCAGACTTAAATACAAATGATTCTGTAGTGATTATCGGCGAACCGAACAGCGAAGGGCAGATACAAGCCAGATTGATCAGGGTGATGCCTCCGATTCCGCAAAACCAGCATCCGCAGAAAAATCCCATACTTGCGCCGCCGTTAAAATAAAATTCGTCAAAACCAATTCTTAAAAAATTTTAAGCTGGCTTAATTTTGGCCAAAATTTATGAAAATCCTAGAAATGATAAAAAATATTGCGGGAAAAATTATCAGGCACAAAATCGTTTCATTCATAATAGCGGCTATCGCTATTGCCGGAGGAACCTTTGCTTTTAACGCTTTAGGGGGAGCATCCCAAATAAGATATGTTTTGGCCGCGGCTGAAAAAGGGAACATTATTACAACTGTATCCGGCAGCGGGCAGGTTTCCGCATCCAAGCAGGTAGATATAAAAGCCACTGTTTCGGGAGATGTAATTTCGGTAAACGCGAAAGTCGGAGACGAAGTAATAAAAGGACAGATTATTGCCCGGCTTGACTCAACTTCCGCCCAAAAGTCAGTAAGAGACGCCGAAACCAATTTGGAATCAGCCCAATTGGCTTTGGAAAAAATTTTGAAGCCTGCTGAAGATTTGGATATTCTAAAAGCGGAAAACAGCCTTGAACAGGCAAAACAAGCCGAAATTCAGGCCGAAGAAAATCTTGAAAAATCATACCAAGACAGTGTTGCCGCGCTGGAAACGATTTTTATCGGCCTTCCCAATATTATGGTTCGGCTTCATGACTTAATCATAGGAACAAGCATTTTTACGGATAACATCAATTATTACGTAAATGCCGCAAAAAAATACGATTCCGCCATTAGCCAATATGGAAGCCGCGTTTCTTCTTCTTATGAAAATTCCTCCGAAGAATATCAGGAAATATTTAATAAATATTTGAAAATCAGCCGATCATCGGACAGGCAAGACATTGAGAATCTAGTGGAAGAAGCCGTTGTCGCCGCTAGAGACATTTCCGAAACAACAAAAAATGCCGCTGATTTGATTTCGCACAGCTATAATGTAATTCCCGCGACGCAAGGAAAAACTGTCAGTGATTCCAATTTGGCTTCTCTTAATTCCGACGCAGCAACGATTAAAACCTATTTGACCAGCATTACTTCCGCAAAAAATTCCATTCAAAGCTGCAAGCAAGCTTTGATTAATGCCGAACTTTCAATAGCGGAAAAAGAAAAAACTCTTGAGGATTTAAAAGCGGGGCCTGATGAGCTTGAATTGAGATCTCAACAAATTTCCATCAGCCAAAAAGAAGAGGCCCTTGCCGAAGCCAAAGATAAATTAAACGATTACACCATAATAGCGCCGTTTGACGGAGTTATCGCGGCTATGGAAGTCAGCCAAGGAGATTCTATCGCCTCCATCTCTTCATACGGAACGATAGCAACGATTATTACAAAAAGCCGAGTGGCCGAAATATCCCTTAACGAAGTTGACGCTTCCAAGGTGGAAGTCGGACAAAAAGCCAGCCTTGTTTTTGACGCGATAGACGACCTGGCCATTGTCGGCGAAGTTTCGGAAGTGGACACAATTGGAACTGTTTCCCAAGGAGTCGTTTCTTATAATGTAAAAATACTTTTTGACGCCGAAGAAAACAGGGTTAAGCCGGGGATGAGCGTTTCCGCTTCCATCATAACCGAAGCCGATCAAAATCTTTTATTGGTGCCAAGTTCGGCCATCCAAGGAACGGAGGGATATTATTATGTTGAAACATTAAGCGCGGAAAACATTTTATCCGGCCAAAACGCAACCGGAAGCGAAGGAGTCTTCTCCTTATCTGATCCAATCCAAAAATCAGTTGAAGTGGGCCTGTCCGACGACACGATGGTTGAAATAATAAGAGGCATTGAAGAAAAAGAGCTTGTCGTCGTAAAAACAATTATTCAAACTGTTCAGAGCGGCTCTTCCTCGCAGGGACAAGGGCTTTTCTCTTTTCCGGGAAGCAGAAACTCTTCCAAAAGCTCCAACGGAAACTCCGGCGCTAAAGGCAATTCTTCTTCGGGCGGATCTATCCCAAGCGGAGGAAATTTCCCGGCAGGAGGAATGGGACCGGGAATGTAATTTATATCCGTTGCCATTATGATTGAATGTAGAAACATCAAAAAAATATATAAAAACGGCGGTAGCGAAAGCTTGGTGCTCAAGGGATTATCTTTTAACATCAACCCCGGAGAGTTCGTGGCGATTATCGGGCCTTCAGGATCGGGAAAATCAACCATGATGCATATTCTTGGAGCTTTGGATAAAGCCACCAGCGGAGAGTATTTGCTGGACGGAAAAAATGTATCCGTTCTCTCCGAAGACAAGCTGGCCGAAATCAGAAAGAAAAAAATAGGATTTGTTTTTCAATCTTTTAATTTGTTGCCTAGAGCGACCGCTTTAAGAAATGTGATCCTTCCTCTTGTTTATGCGGAGATGCCCAAGGAAGAAAGGGATAAAAAAGCCAAGGAAGCTTTAAAAAATGCCGGGTTGGACGAGAAATATTACGATTATAAATCAAACCAGCTTTCAGGAGGACAAATGCAGAGAGTGGCCATTGCCCGCGCTTTGGTGAATGACCCTTCCATTATTCTTGCCGACGAGCCTACTGGAAATTTGGACACAAAAACCGGAGAAATCGTTTTGGCAACTTTTCAGGAACTTAACAAAAAAAAGGACCATACTATTGTTTTGATCACCCATGAAAGCAATGTTGCGGAACACGCCGACCGTATAATTTTTATTCGCGACGGAGAAATAGTGGAAGACAAAAAAAATCCGCGGAAAGTGCTGGCTGGCCGCATCAATTACATTGATTAATTTGCCGGTAAATTATGAAAATATCAGACTTAATAGAAGAAACATATCTAGCCTTGATCTCCAACAAGGCTAGATCAGGCTTGACAATACTTGGCATCGTCATCGGCATCGGATCGGTAATTGCTATGATTGCCATTGGGCAGGGGACGCAGGCGTCCATTAAATCAAGCATTGAATCTTTGGGATCCAATTTGATTATGATCAGGCCGGGAGTTCAAAGAACGGCCGGATCTGCGGTTAGCGCCGGCAGGGGATCGGCTCAAACTTTAACCGTTGAAGACAGCGAGGCCATAAGAGACGAAATAGAACTGGCTAAAGCAGTGGCTCCGGCTGTGTCAGGACGATATCAGATAACCGCTAAAGGATCCAATACCAATACTCAAGTGATCGGAACTAACGCCGACTATACGAAAGTCAAAAATATTTCTGTTGATGATGGAGTCTTTTTTACGGAACAGCAGTCTAGAAGCGGAGCAAAAGTGGCTGTGCTCGGACCCACTGCGGCTGAAGATTTATTCGGAACAAGCACTTCTCCCATAGGTCAAAAAATAAAAATAAAAGGAATTGAGTTCAAGGTGATAGGCACAACCATAACAAAAGGAAGTTCCGGTATGGACGACCAAGACGACGTGGTTTATATTCCATTAGCCGCGGCTCAAAGATATTTTACCGGAAACGAATATGTAAGCACTATCAACGTCCAGGCCGCCAGCGAAGAATCAATGGAAGCTCTGCAAAATCAAATAACGGATTTGCTGCTGGAAAGGCATAACATAGCCGATTCCGCTTCAGCTGATTTCTCGGTAATGAACCAAGCAGATATTGTTGCCAGCGCGTCTTCAATCGCCGGCACTTTAACTTTATTGCTGGGAGCCATTGCCGGAATATCTTTGGTCGTCGGAGGCATCGGCATTATGAATATGATGCTTACGAATGTGACAGAACGCACCCGCGAGATAGGATTGCGCAAGGCTATTGGAGCGAAAAAGAGAGAGATCTCTTTGCAATTCCTGGCGGAATCGGTAATGCTCACTTTTTTGGGAGGGTTGATAGGAACTGCGGCCGGATGGATTGTGGCTTTGGGAGTCCAGCACTTCGGAAATATAGCCATTGAGGTTTCTATGGCTTCTGTTGCAATGGCTTTCGGAGTTTCGGCAGCAATTGGCATAATTTTCGGATATTATCCGGCCAAAAGAGCCGCATCTCTAAGCCCGATTGAAGCCTTAAGATACGAATAATAATTAATTTAAAAAATCCAAATTTTGAAACCCTAATCATCAGCCAGCCGGTTTTAAAAATTAAAAAATTATAATTTATTCAAATAGTTTTAAGTCATGAACAAAAAAATAATTGCTATATTTTTAGTAACTATCTTAATCGTCGGAGGAGGATCTTTTTACGGAGGGATTAAATACAGCGAAGGCCAAACGTCCGCTAAATTCGCCGCCAGGGGAGCCGGTAATTTTCAACCGCAGGAAATGAACGGCTCAACCGGCTCAAGAACAGGCTTTCGCACAAATGGAAACGGGAATATGATATCCGGAGAGATCATCGCCAAAGACGAACAAAGTATTATTGTAAAATCGCGGGATAACAGCTCTAAAATTATTTTTATCTCCGAGTCTACTGAAACATTAAAACAAGCCTCCGGATCTATTGACGATCTAACCGTAGGCGAACAGGTCGCTGTTACCGGAATAGCGGACGCCAGCGGAAACATCACCGCAAAATCAATACAAATATTGCCAGCCACCCCCACCAGCTCTACAGAGGCCCGGCCTCTGTAAAGTTTTCCACAGGTTGGTGGCACCAATCGGATTGGTGTAGGTTCGGTACAAACTTTTTGTCGCTTGACAGTATTAATAAGGCTTGGTATTTTTATATCAATGAACAAACAAATTAACCTAATTTCATCTTGTTGCTGTCCTTGTTGTTCTTCTTGCAAGAAAGAGGTTAATTTTTTTGGGCCAAGCGTTTAGATCCAAGCCACAGACAGCCTAAACGTTTAAACAAAATCAAACAAAAAAAACCTCTTTCCCAATCCAAAAGAGGTTTTTTATTTGAAATAATAATTAAAAGCTTTACAGAGGCCCGGCCTCTGTAAAGTTTTCCACAGGGGTTATTAATATAATTATAAATTTATGAAAAAGATAAACGATATTTCAGGAGTTGTAGGCAATACTCCGTTAATAAAGATAGAAAATATTTACGCCAAATTGGAAACAACCAACCCGACCGGCAGCATTAAAGACAGAATGGTTTGGCATATGATCGGAAAAGCGGAAAGAAAAGGGGATCTCAAAAAGGGAAGCACTATCATAGAAGTTACTTCCGGCAATACGGGCATTTCTTTTGCCATGGCTGCGGCTGTGAAAGGATATCGTTTTATTGCCGTAATGCCCGAGTCTATGAGTATTGAACGCAGAAAAATGATCAAGGCTTTTGGAGGCGAAATAGTTTTAACTCCGGCAAAAGAAGATATGGACGGCGCGGTTAAAAAATATGAAGAGCTTGTTAAGAAAAATAAAAATGCATGGCTTCCAAAACAATTTGAGAACCAAGACAACGCCGATTCCCATCGTTTTGGTACGGCAAAAGAAATAATAGAACAAACAGGCGGCAGAATAGACGCATTTGTAGCGGGCACGGGCACCGGAGGAACATTAATCGGAATAGGCAAGGCTTTAAAAGCCAAATATCCCAAAGTAAAGATTTTTGGCATTGAACCGGCCGAATCTCCGATTATTTCCAAAGGAAAATCCGGTATTCATAAGATACAAGGAATCGGAGAAGGTTTTGTTCCCGCTCTCATAGAAAAAAACAGCCATTTGATTGACGGCTTTCTGCTCGTCAAAAGCCAAGAGGCTCTTAATATGAAAGAAAAACTGGCTAAAAAATACGGAGTTTTTACAGGCATAAGCTCCGGAGCCAATGTTTTTGCCGCGCTGAAACTGGCCAAAAAATACAAAACAGTAGTAACTGTTTTGCCCGACAGGGGAGAAAGATATCTAAGCGAAGACTGTTCAAACATTGAATGCCAAACTTCGTGTAAAAAAAGACAGTAAGCCCGCAACGGCTCCGGCTAAAAATCTGCGCCGATCGGATTGGCGCAGACTTGTAAGGTTTGATTTTTACTGCGGGTTTGATTTTTGGTAGAATAAATTGTTTATGAATTTGGCCATTGTTAAAATCGGGGGATCGGTAATAACCGACAAAAAAAGCCTAACTCCGAAGATAAATTCCAAAAATTTAAAAATAATCGCCGGGCAGCTTAAAAATTTTAAGCTGCCTTATATTTTAATCCATGGAGCCGGATCTTTCGGACACCCTATTGTTAAAAAAAGCGGGATAGACAAGGGGATAAAAAATAAAAGCCATCTGATTGCTTTTGCAGAGACCCAAAGATTGCAAAACCGGCTTAATTGTCTGGTTTGCGATTTTTTAATAAAACAAGAGATCCCGGCTGTTCCCTGCCAAGCTTCCAGCCACGCGATAATGAAGAAGGGAAGGCTTGTTAAAATGGAATTCAAAGCCATAGAAAATATGGTCAAATTAAAAATGGTCCCTGTTCTTTACGGCGTTCCGGCTTATGATGAAGCACAAGGATGTTCAATTTTGTCCGGCGATCAAATTGCCCCTTATCTAGCCTTGAAGCTTAAAGCCGATAAAATTATTGAAGCCGGAGACGTGGAAGGAGTTTGCACCTGCGATCCTAAAAAAAACAAAGAAGCGAAATTGATTGAAAAAATCAATAAAAAAAATTTTAACGAAATTATTAGATATCTCTCCGGCAGCCAAACGATTGATGTTACCGGCGGAATGAAGCAAAAATACCTGGAATTGGCCGACACAGCCAAAAAAGGGATAGTTACTCAAATCGTCCACTTTAAACGCTTAGAAGCCGCATTAGACGGCCAGGAAGCAGGCACAACAATCAACTTTAAAGAGTAAAAGCTTTTAGGCTCCCGCTTTAGCGGACGAAGCCGGGCTTCTGTAAAGTCTGCGAAGATTGGTTTACATGCGGGGCTTTTAACGGTATATATTATTTGTTACATATAATTATTTATTATGGCTCTTTCCATAGTCATTGTCGGACTGCCCAATGTAGGCAAGTCAACATTGTTTGAAACTATCACCAAAAAACAAGTAGACAGGCAAAATTATCCTTTCTGCACCATTGACCCGAATGTCGGGGTCGTTGCCGTGCCCGATGAACGAGTTGAAAAGCTGGCCGAAATGACTAAATCAGCCAAAAAAGTTTATACCACCATTGAATTTTTTGACATTGCCGGATTGGTCGCGGGCGCCAGCCAAGGAGAAGGGCTGGGAAACAAATTTTTAACAAACATCCGCGAAACGGATGCAGTTCTTTATGTTTTGCGCGTTTTTTTAAACGATAAAGTTATCAACACTCAAAACAGCGTTGATCCGATCCGCGACAAAGATATTCTTGATACGGAATTAATTTTAAAAGATTTGGAAACAGTCTCAAAAAGGATTAAAAGCATGGAAGGAGATATTAAAGCCGGAAAAAAAGAAGCGATTAAAGAATTTGAAGCTTTAAGCAAAGCAAAAAAATTTCTAGAAGAAGGAAAAATATTGGTTGAACAGGAATTTACCCTTGAAGAATTGAAAGAAATGAAAAGCTACCAGCTTTTAACTTTAAAGCCCAGGCTGTATTTATTAAACGGCAAAGACGAAGAAGCGCCCGAAAGCATTATTGAAGAATTCAAGTCCCATAATTGGCCTTTTTTAATAGTGGATATGGCCACTGAATTTGAAGCAGCGGGATTTTCTTTGGAAGAAAGAAAAGAGCTCGGCCTGCCGCTGGAAACCGAACTGGATATACTTATTAAAAAATGCTACGAAACTTTAGGCTTGATAACTTTTCTAACTACCGGACCGGACGAAACAAGAGCATGGACCATAAAAAAAGGATCAAAAGCGCCTCAAGCCGGAGGAGCCATTCATAGCGACTTTGAAAAATCATTTATCAGGGCCGATGTTATAAACTGGAAAGATCTGCTGGAAACGAACGGCTTTGGCAAGGCTAGAGAAAAAGGATTGATCCGAACCGAAGGAAAGGAGTATGTTGTTAAAGACGGAGATGTGATTGAAATAAAACACGGAGCATAAAAATCCCGCTAAAACGGGATTTTTATTAAAAAGCCGAAAAAAAGGTAAACATTTTGGAAATAATTTGTTAAAATATAAAAGGAATTTAAAATTTAAAAAATTAATACAAATATCATATGGTTTGGCTCTCCGCCTTAAACGGCTATACCGCCTTAGTTAGCGGAATATTTATGCTTTGTATGGGCTTTTTCGTATTTTTTAAAAGCCCTACAAAAAAACTTAATATAGTCTATCTGCTCTTCACCGCTTCAATGGCCAACTGGCTTATTGTCAGTTAATTCCAAAAGCGAAGCAGAGGCTATTTTTTGGGACAGAATCGTGTACTTGGGAGTGGCCTTTATTCCTTCTTCTCTTTTTCATTTAGGCTTGATTTTTACGGACAAGGAGAAAACAAATAAAAAATGGATTAGTTTGGGATATTTTTTTTCTTTCGTTTTTGTTTTCTTGAGTCAAACTCCATATTTTATAGACGGAATTTATGAATACAGCTGGGGAGTCCACTCTCAAGCAAGAATATTTCATCATCTATTTCTGCTCTTCTTTTTCTCTTATTCCTCTCTTTTCGTTTGGAACACATATAAATATTTAAAGGGAGCCTCAAAGGAAAACTTTGTCCAAGTTCAACAAATCAAATACTTCCTAGTTTCTTTTATTATTTTACTTTCAGGCTCTTACGCTTTTTTGGCCGCTTACAATATTAATTTCAACCCATTGGGAGCTTATCTTTTGGAGCTGCTTTCCGTTTCAATTTTATCTTTTGCCATCACAAAATACCGCCTCTTTGAAACCAAGGCTCTTTTGACTGAACTATTGGTAATCAGCATGGCTATCGTGCTTTTTGTTTTGCCTTTTTTTATGCCGACCGCAACTTTAAAAATCGCCGCGATCATTATCTTTTCCTTATATTCAATCGTTGGCTATCTCCTCATAAAATCCACCAAAAAAGAAGTTAAAGCCAAAGAAGGCTTGGAATGCGTCGTCAAAGAAAGGACCAAAGAGCTGGCAGACCGCAACGAGGAGCTGGAGAAGTGGTACAAGCTTACCATCGGCAGGGAAGTGCGTATGGCGGAGCTGAAGGAGAAAATTAAGGAGATGGAGGGGAAAAATTAATGCAGTTATAATAAAACAGTCCCTAAATCAATCTAGGGACTGTTTTTTTGTTTCTATCAATTCTTTCTTGCTTGATGTCGGCCGCAGGGTTGAAATCTTTTTTTAATAGCTCGTATTTGATTTCAAAATTATTCTCCGAAAAAAAATCTGTTTTTTTAACCTTGGTAAAAATCCACTTGGTTTCGCCCGGATTCAAAGAAAAGCAAACAATCCCATTTTCTGAATCCGTTCCCGAAACGCCGGTTTCGCTTGAAGCGTCCGCCCAAAGAAGGGAAGATTCGGATTCTTTTCCTTCGGGAATTACAATTTTGTAACATTGAACGGTTATTGCCGGCTGGCCGGTAAAATACGAGTTATTGGTAAACGATTGTATTCTTCCAAAAAATTCTTGTTTTGAAAAATAACTTTCAACCAAATTTTTACCCATAAAGAGAAAACAGCAAGCCAATAAAGCAAACATTATTACTTTTACTTTCATTATTGTGTCCCTTCTTTAATTAATAAAACCATTAATAAAAAAATTAATGGCTGATAAAAACTTCGGAAGCAGGACTATTTAAAATAGCAACAGACTTCTATTTTTATCATCCTTCTTCTCTTTTGGCAATTGGCATTTATCCACAATTTTGATAGGATTAAAATCATAAAGCAAATATGAATTTTGAAAAAATTGATGAATTATTGGTGGGGGAGCCTCTTTACCGCATAAAGCAAATTAAAAAAGCTCTCTACAAAGACCTTGTTGACGATTGGTCGCAAGCAACAACATTGCCATTGGGTTTGCGCGAAAAACTGAACAAAGAATCCCCTTTGGAAATCAACGCCGAGCTTTTTGAGTCCAAAGACAAAAAAACAATAAAAGCATTGATAACTCTTAAAGACGGGATAAAAATAGAGGCTGTTTTAATGAAACATAAAGATGAAAGAAACACTGTTTGCGTTTCTTCGCAAGCCGGATGCGCCTTGGGCTGCGCTTTTTGCGCCACAGGAAAGATGGGATTCAAACGCAATCTTTCCGCTTTTGAAATAGCCCAGCAGGTTTTGCTTTTCGGAAGGCTTTTGAAAAAAAACAAAGAGAAGGTGGCGAATGTGGTCTTTATGGGAATGGGAGAGCCTTTTCTTAACTATGACAATGTTTTAAGCGCGATTAATTTTCTCAACGATCCGGACGGCTTTGGTCTTGGAGCTAGAAATTTTTCCATATCAACCGCCGGCATCATTGAAGGAATAAGGAAGCTTTCAAACGAAAAGATGGAGATAAACCTTGCCGTTTCTCTCCATGCCCCAAACCAAAAATTAAGATCCGAATTGATGCCCATTAACAAAAAATATCCCATCGGCAAAGTGTTTGAGGCTGTTGAAAAATACGTAAAAGCGAGAAAAAGGAAAGTAATGTTTGAGTATATAATGATAAAAGACGTAAACGACTCTGCCCAAGACGCCAAAGAATTGGCCAAGCTGATGAAAAATCCTTTATATTTTGTTAATCTCATCCCTCTTAATCCCGTTCCCGGATTTGAACCGTCTCCTTTGGAAAAAATTAAAAAATTTAAAAAAATTCTTCTCGGCTGCGGCGTTCAAGCAACCCAAAGATACCGATTCGGACAAGATATCAGCGCGGCTTGCGGACAGCTGGCCGGAAAAAATAATTTAAAATAATAAATTATGGACTACCAAGCTTCTTATCTGCTCGGATCGCTAATTGCGGTAATGTTTTTCAGCACAATATATTATTCCATCAAAATAATCATCGCCAGGAAAAAAGCGAGAGAAGAAACCAAAGAAGCCGCCTTGGTTCTTGCGGAAAGATTTAAAAAGCTCCGCCAAGAGATAAGAGAGCAAACCCAAAAACTTAAGAAGAAAAAGGTTCTGTCCCTTGAAGAAAATATCAATTACAAAAAAATGAAAGAAGCGCTTAACTCTTCGGAAAAATACATAAACAAAGAGATCAAAGACATTCTTAAGGCTCTTAAATAATTCAATTAAAAAAACGCGCCCGGATTTTGCGGCGCGTTTTTTAATTGATAAAGAATTACGAATTAAACCCTCTTTGAATATTCTCCGGTTGAAGTATTCACTTCAACAATGTCTCCGGCTTCAACGAAAAGAGGAACATTAATTTGAGTTCCTGTTTCCAATACCGCTATTTTGGTTCCCCCTTGGGCGCGGTCTCCCTTGACTCCGGGAGCGGCTTCGGCAACTTTTAACTGGACTTTAATGGGCAAGGAAATATTAATAATCTTTCCTTCAAATCTCAATCCTTCAATAATTTGGTCCGATTTAACAAATTTGACGCTGTCTCCCAGCAAGTCTTCCGGCAATTCAAAGCGATTTTTAGGGTCATCGGCTCCGCAGAAAACATATTTTCCGCGATTGGCGTAAATGAATTTTACTTCTACTTTTTCCAGCTCCGCTTCTTCAAAACGATCCGACTGGTGGAAGGATTTATCCGTAATTTTTCCGGTTATTAAATTTTTAATTTTCGCTTTAATGACGAAAACGTCCTGCGCCTTGCCGGCTGGCTGGGATTCAACAATCTCATAAGGCACTCCGTCCATAATAAATTGAACTCCTTTCTTCAACGCAAAATAATTAATCATAATTTCTTGAAGTTAAAATGTAAAAATCAAAAATCAAAATTAAGGCATCCCTCCTCCTCCAGCTGGCGGAGGAAGGATTGTATATATCGCGAAGCGATACATTAATTTTACATTTTGATATTTACATTTTTCATTTTATTGATTATTCACTTAAAATGTAAATATTTTTTATAGACCTATTTAAGGCAATGTTATTTCTCCAGCCTCCATTCTATCTCGTTTTCTTTGCCGGCAAATTCCAGCCATTCTCCGCCGTCGCCGATTACATACCACCTGTTTTTTGTTTGAGACCAAATCATAGGCCTGTTTTGAAAAAATGGCTTTTTTACTATCTCTTTCGGTTTCAAGCGATCCAGCTCCAGCCATTTTTTAAAAACCGTTTCAATGGCGTAATCCAAATTCCTGGACTTCGCCCATCCTGCGACCTTATCAATCGCTTCTTGCGCTTTGGAGACAGAGCCTGAAAGCTCTAAAAGCTGCTTGGCGGGCTTGGTAAAGCGGGAATAGACTATCTCCCTTTTCTTGGCGCTTTCTTTCAACTGCTTCAGATTCAAACCTTTTGTTTCAAAATAATGGGTAACTATTTGGCGAATTGAAGTTTCTTCCTCAAGATCTTTCAAAAATTTTATTTTGCCCTTTTTTAAATATTCTTCAACTTTTTCCGCTATGCTTTTGCCTATGCCGGATATCTTTTCCAGTCCCTTTTTCCCTTCGTCTTTATATATCTCTTTAACATCTTTATCAAGCCTTTCCAAAGATCGCGCCGCCCCGCGGTAAGCGTTAATCTTGAAAGAATTTCCTCCTTTCAGATCAAGCAAATAAGCTATTCTGTCCAGCGTTTTAGCTATTTCTCGGTTAACCATTATTCTTGCCCGATTCAATTTTGCTTAAAATTTCTTGATAAAAATCTTTGGCCCTTTGCAGCTCTTTTTTCCCTTTATCGGTTATTTTGTAAATTCTGCGCCTTTGGCCCGACTTGCTTTCTACAAAGCCGTCCGATTCAAGGCGGTAAAGCACGCGGTAAGGAGTAATCTTTCCCGGCTTAAAACCGTATCTTTCTTCAACCATCGCGGGCAATTCCCAGCCATAAGTCTCTTTTTCGCACAGCAATGACAAAATATAAATCCAAAGATTGTCTTTTGTGTTTGTTTTTTGCAAATGGTCAAAGGGAAGCATCTTGACATGTTATTTTACCGCGGTAAAATAACTTTATAATAATTAATAAAGATAATTTCTAATAACAGGATAAAAGAAACCCGTTAATATGTCAAAACAAAAAGAAAAAACAAAAAATCAATTCTCGGCTGCCGAAAAAAAAGATAAGAACATAAAAGTTGCCGTTGCCGGAGTAGGGAATTGCTTCTCAAGCCTCTTGCAGGGAATATATTATTACGAAAAAGTTAAAAACGACGACGAGCTCGTTCCCGGGCTGATGCACAACGTCGTAGGGGACTACAAAATTTCGGATATAAAAATTGTCGCCGCTTTTGACGTTGATAAAAGAAAAGTCGGCAAAGATCTATCTCAAGCTATTTTTGAAGAGCCTAACTGCACGAAAACTTTTTTTCGCAATCTGCCCAAGACAGGAGTTAAAGTAAAAATGGGAAATGTATTGGACGGAATTGCCAGCCATATGAAAGAATATCCCGAAGATAAAACCTTTTCCGTTTCTTCCGAAAAATCTGCCAATATTGTTGAAGAGCTTAAAAAATCCAAAGCTGAAATTTTAATCAGCTATATGCCGGTGGGATCCCAAAAAGCCACCGAGTTCTACGCTAACGCCGCTTTGCAAGCCGGATGTGCGTTCATCAACTGTATACCGGTCTTTATCGTTTCCAACAAGGAATGGGCTGAAAAATTCAAAGAAAGGGGATTGCCATGCATAGGCGACGACATCAAATCGCAGATAGGAGCGACCATCGTTCACCGCACTTTAAGCCACCTTTTCAGCCAAAGAGGAGTTACCATTGACCGTTCCTATCAGCTTAATTTTGGAGGAAATACGGATTTCTTGAATATGCTTTCCCGCGAAAGACTGAAATCAAAAAAAATATCCAAAACGGAAAGCGTGGAGTCCCAATTAAACAAAAGGTTGAGCTATGATAATCTCCATATCGGACCAAGCGACTGGATACCGTTTTTGAAAGATAACAAAATCTGCTTTATAAGGATGGAAGGAAGAAAATTCGGCAATGTGCCGGTTGAACTGGAATTAAGACTGTCGGTGGAAGACTCTCCCAACTCCGCCGGATGCGTCATAGACGCTATCAGAATGGCCAAACTTGCTTTGGATCGCAAAATAGGAGGCGCTTTGCTTTCTCCGTCTTCTTATTTTATGAAGCATCCGCCCCAGCAGTTTACCGATGAAAAGTCGCGCGAAATGGTAGAGGAATTTATACTTGGGAAAAGGGAAATCTAAAAAATATTATTTAAATATATTGAGATATAAATATTTAAATTTATTGCTCAAAATAAAAAATCAAAATGACAATGTAAAAATTAAAAATTTTATAATTTTACATTGTTATTTTACATTTTAAATTTCCCCTTGATATAATTTCCGCTATAATAATATCTCAACTATTATTATTAAGTCTTAAATAATGTAATATATTATTATGAAATTAATTTATAGAGCTCCCATAGAGAGGTTTAAAAAAAGCCTGACAGAGGACAATCTTTGGCTTTATATTCTGTCGCTGGCGTTAAAAGAAGAAATCTGCGAGCAAGACGTTCCTCGCCTTATTTTTGAGAAATTCGGCTTTCTGCCGGGGAAATTCACAACCGGCCGAGTAATTGGAATCTTAAAGGAAAAGGGATATGCCAAGGCCGACAAGAGACAGGGGAAAAAATCTTATATTACTCTTGAAAAAGGCAAAGAGGAACTGCAAAAAATGAGAAATCTTATCAAAGAAACAACCGAAGCTTTGGAAAAAATTTAATATGCTTGATCTCCACCGCAACTCCTTTAAATGGCTTGAAAAAGCCGCGGCCGATTGCTTTTCTCCCTTGCCGATTACTCCCAATCAATACAGTTTTGCTTCCATAGTTTTAGCTTTGGCCTGTTTTTATTTCTTGGCAAAGCAAAGCCTTTTTTTCGCTCTCTGTTTTTTTATTTTGGCCGTTTTTTTGGATTTAATAGACGGAGCCGTGGCCCGGCGTAAAAATTTAGCGACAAAAAAAGGAGCTTATTTGGATACAATTTTTGACCGCTATGTGGAAGCGATTATTCTTTTTGGATTTTTGTTCTTGCCTCTGCCTGAAATATTTTTTCCGAGTTATATTTGGATATTCTTAATCCTTTTCGGCTCAATGATGACAACATATTCAAAATCAGCGGCAAAAGAAAAAGAACTGGTTAAAAAAGAACTGAAAGGCGGACTTATGTCCAGAGCGGAAAGAAATATTTTTTATTTTTTCGCAATAGGCTTCGGACTGTTCTGTTTTGAAGCAACGGCTTGGATATTGGCCGCTGCGGCAATCCTTACAAACTTTACCGCCGTCCAAAGAATTCGCTCCGCCGCAAAATAGCCCCTAAGAGCCTGTCCAAAAAGGCAAAAAGGGCAGGAAAGAATGGAAAGGGTCAGACCCTTTCTAGGGATTTTTTCTTTTATCGGCAAAAAGCCGCCTTAAGGTTTTAGCCGCAACCGGAGCTATAAGATAAAAAATGGAAGATTTCTTGCCGGTTGCGCGCGTTTTCTTTTCTATAATGGCTCTTTTAAACTCTTCCAAAGTTTTGGCATCGGCTTCGGTATAGGCATTTCCGGACATTTGCATCAAATGGGCGTCGCTGCCTCCAAAAAAAGCAAGATTATTTTCTTCCGCAACTTTGCGGGCTTTTTTATCGGCCAAAACATTGGGCAAACGGCCGTTAAAAACTTCTATTCCGTCAAAAATCTCGGCATATTTTTTCAAATCGCCGCGAAATTGTTCCGGAAAATGAAACGGATGAGCCGCAACAGCAATGCCCCCTTGGCCTTTTATCTCTTTAGCCGCTTCCAAAAGATTTCGGCTTTTAACCTCTTTTGACAGAAATAGTCCCAAGACATCTCCTTTATCCGTTTTTATCTCCTGTCCCAAAATAAGCAAGGCGTTATGCTTTTTGGCCGCTTCAATCGCTTCAGGCCATCCTTTGGCCGTATCGTGATCGGTTAAAGCAATACCGTCCATACCTTTTTTTAAAGCTGAAACTATGAGCTGCTCGGGAGAATGCAAGCCGTCATAGGACCAATAGCTGTGATTATGGCAGTCTATTTTCATTGATATTTTTCAACTGTAAATTTATATAATTCTATCTTTTCTCGGGCTAAATCTATTTCCGCTTTATCCGCGGCTATGGCTATCTGCGATTCAATCGTCTCAACCCCCTCTAAATCAGGAAGCAAAAGCCCGCTTTTTTCTCCTTTAAAGCTTTTGACAATGACTCCGTATTTTTTCGGATTAAGCTCTTCAATAAAACGAACTGGCTCCGGCTTGTTTAAAACATAAACCGTAAAATCCAAATCAGAAAGCTCTTCCTTCTTAACGGGCCCGAAACGAAAATCTTTGGACGCCGCGGCAACGGCATTGTAAATCGTTTCTTCGGCAATATTATCATAACAGGGAAGATAGGTGCCGATACAAGCCCGTAATCGGCCTTTTTTTTCAATGGTAACAAAAACGCCGGCTTTTTTGTTGGTAAATTCTTTTCCAATATTAAGAGGCGCGGCAATCTCCGCACCGCTAATTACATAATTTTCAACAGCCGATTTGGCTATTTCAACCAGCGGGTGCATTCTTGAATTTTCTCATTTTTAAATACCATAGTAAAGCATAAATTCGGCGGAACTGGGACAAGTGCGGACAAAATCATATTCAGCCGTTCTCTTATAGTCAATCCAAGAAGCGATCAGCTCTTCGGAAAAAACTCCGTCTTTAGTCAAAAAATCTTTATCTTTCTTTAGGGCAAGGAGGCTTTTATCAAGAGAGTCGGGAACTTGCGGCATAGTGTTGGAACAAGCCTCTTTATAAATGTTCCCGCTAGCCGGATCTCCCGGATTAATTTTATTCGCAATACCGTCTATCCCGGCCAATAGCATAGCGGCAAAAGCCAAATAAGGATTAGCCGAAGGATCAGGCGGACGAAATTCTATTCTTTTTTGAGCAGGGCTTTTTGAATAATCCGGTATCCTAATGGCGGCTGAACGATTGCGGTTTGAATAAACCAAATTAACGGGAGCCTCAAATCCGGGAACAAGCCTTTTATAAGAATTGACCGTCGGCGCGGCAAAAGCCAAGACCGCAGGAGCGTGCTTCAACAATCCTCCGATAAAATGCAGAGCCGCCTCGCTTAAATTGGCATAGCCGGAATCGCTGTAAAAAATAGGGGAATTTTCTTTCCATAGAGAAATATGCACATGCATACCGGATCCGTTATCTCCAAAAATCGGCTTGGGCATAAAAGTCGCGGTTTTTCCGTTGCGGAAAGCCGTATTTTTTACCGCGTATTTAAAAGCCATCAGATTATCAGCCGTATTTTTCAATGTTCCGTATTTAATATCAATTTCCGCCTGTCCGCCGGCAGAAACTTCATGGTGCTCTTTTTCTGTTTCAATGCCCATTTTCTCCATTTCAATCATCATTTCGCGCCTAAGATCTGCCAATTGATCCGCCGGAGGAACAGGGAAGTATCCTTCCTTATTTTTTATCTTATACCCGTGTCCATTGCCCGGAGCGTTTTTGTCTTCTTTTGAATCCCAATTGGCTTCGGCTGATTTTATCTCGTGAAAAGAAAAGTTTTGGCCGATTCCAAAATTGGCTTTATCAAAAATAAAAAATTCCGCTTCGGGGCCGAAATAAGCTTTATCGGCAATTCCGGTTCTTGCTAAAAAATATTCCGCTTTTTTCGCTACAAAACGAGGATCTTTTTCAAACGGCTGTCCGGATGGTTCGTAAATGCCGCAGACAAAGCTTGCTAAGGGAAATTTTGAAAAGGGATCTTTTGTAAAAGTTTTTCCATCCGGAATCAAAATCATATCGCTGTCTTGTATTTCTTTAAATCCGCGGATGCTTGAACCGTCAAAGCCGATGCCTTCGGTAAAAATTTCCTTGTTGAATTTTTTCAAGGGAACCGTAAAATGCTGCCAAGAGCCGGGCAAATCACAGAACTTCAAGTCAATAAAATTAATTCCGCTTTTTTCGCATTCTTCCATCATTTCTTCGTAAGACATAAAAAATAAATAAAATTAAATTGGTTATAAAAACAAAAAACTCCTAAGCCATACGGCTAGGAGACATCATTGTCCGATTGCGGCGCATCGTTGAGCCGCATTAATGTTTTTATTATAAAGGTTTGATTTTTTTTGGTCAAGACAGGAAAAAGTTTAAAAATTTCTGTCTGTCGGCAGGCAATTATTAAAAAATTATTTGAAAACTGGAAAAGGAAACTATCTTTTCGCTTTAATATCGCTGGAAATAATTATGGCGTTCGCCACCTCCTTTAGCGACAGTCTTTTATCCATGCTTTTTTTATGCAAAAGCCTGTAGGCTTCTTCTTCGGAGATGTTGAGATCTTTCATCAAAATGCCCTTGGCTCTTTCAATAAGCTTTCTTATCTCCAGGGCCTCTTTCAAAGCTTCTTTTTCCGAAAAAAGAAGGGCATTATCAATGGCGCCGCCCGTAGCTTTGGCAACCAGCTCAAAAAGGACAATTTCCGTTTTTGAATATTTTTTAGGCTTGGAGTGCTGGACGTTTATCACTCCCAAAATTTTATCGCGGTAAATAATCGGGACCGAAAGAATCGCTTCAAATTTGTCTTCGGGCAGGCTGTTAAAAAATTTAAACCGCTTGTCTTTGTAAGCTTCTTTGGCAACGGCAATAGTCTTTTGCTTTTGGGCCGCCCATCCCGCAATGCCTTCTCCTATCTTCATTTTGATATTTCCTATTTCCAAAGGCTTGGGATTTAAAGAAGCCCGCAAAACCAAATTTCCGCCGTCAATCAAGTATAAAAAACATGAGTCGGCCTTGGTTACGGAGCTGACAATTTGGACAATGCGGCTTAGGACCTCCTTAAGGTCAAGATTATAGCTGACAGTCTGTATGATTTCGTATAAAAGCTTAAGCTCTTTTTTTTCCGATTTTGCTTTTTCCATTTTTTTTATTATTTTCAAAATTAAAATTTGCCGTTAAATATCCCACCCCGAAAGGACCTTCGTAAGACAAGATTTCCGGCCGGTAATCTATTTTGGCGGCGTCCAATATTCCCAGCAAAAAAGCGAAAGACCGCAAGCCGCATTCTCCGGCGTTCGGATAAACTTCATCCAGCATCAATATTTTTTCCGTTTCTTTCTTTACTAGAAAATCTTGGAAATCTTTATCAAAATTGGGGCCTTCGGGATTAAATCCGTAAGGGCCGTCTTCTTTTAAGCAATGAGACATATCCCCGGAAGCGATTAAAGCCGCTTTCTTGAATTCCGATCCCAGCTGGGCTTCGGCAAAAATACGCCTGCCTTCTTCAAAATAAAACTTTGGGCTCTCCAATCCGGTAAGATAAGTTTTTATGTTTCCTTGAAAATTTTTAGCCAAAAAATGAAGGGGGACATTGAAGCCCCAATCGGCGTGAGGAGAAGAAATGATAATAAAATCAGGATTAACGCTTTCAAGCTTTGAGCCGAGAATCTCCAAAGAATTAACCGTGCTTTCCAGCATTGCGCGATCCTCTTCGGATCCGACCGAAGGCAGTAAAATTGGAGGATGCGGTGATATGCAGGCAAAACTTATCATAAATTAATAATAATTGAAAAGCCAAACAAAGACAATAAAAGCAGCTTTTCTTAAAAAATTCTTTTTCTCTTGACTTTTTAATGCAATTTATATAGAACAAAAAAACAAATTATGTTTATAAATAATATCCAAAATCCATTCATCCTTATGTTCGGATGGGCCGTAATAAAACCGACGGCTGGATTTGGATTAAGCTAAAACATAATTTAAGCGAAAAATAATTCCAAATCCGGCAAAAAAGCCGGATTTTTGCAAAAATAAAACGCGGAGAATTGTTTTCCATAAAAACCAACTTTCCGCGCTTTATAATCGCGGATGCTCTTTTTAGATAAAAAAGGAGGCGGTCTATGTTTGTGAAAAAATTGAAACGCAGGACAAAATATTTTGACCTGCCGATCAAGAGATCCAAGTGGACAAAGCTGGATTTGTTTAACCTTTTCCGGCTCAACGAAAAAAGCAGGAGGTGAAAAAAATGGTTGGAGATACAGAAGGAAGCAGAAGAAGGCGCTGCGCGTTTCAGAACGAAATCATTCCGAATCCGAAGCCGGGATCCGTAGAGATCAGAGATGAAGAAGGAAACATAGTGACTTCCGGCATGTTCTACGAAAGGATATATTCCTATCTAATCGTATACGCCCCGTTCGGATTTGTGCCGGTAAAAGATCCTGAAACCGAAGAAATGCGGCTCCGAATCAGCCTTTTCAGGGACGATATACAAGAGACCTTGATTGCTGATTTGGATTTCCCGACAATAATGGCCCTTAAAGCCTGCATTGATAAATTCTTCACAACCCCTTCGGGATCTCAAACGGAAGTGGCCGGATATATATAATATCGGGTTTTCCTTTTATCCCGATAAAGCTCTTTATACCCCTATCTCGCGGCATTCCAAGGTCTGCGAGATAGGTTTTTATTTGTTGAAAAGAAAAAATATAGTAAAATAAGCTAGATAAAATAAAAATATTTATGGAATACAAAACCGATATTTTAACGGGAGTCCGCCCGACAGGAGGGCTTACCGTTGCCAACTATTTAGGAGCGGTGAATGTTGTAAAAAACTTCCAAGACAAAGGACGCTCAACCCTGCTCTTTGCCGCTGATTTGCATGCCTTAACGGATAGGGAGCCTTCACAGATTAAAAACAATTCCATTGAAGTCGTAGCCGACTATTTAGCCTTGGGAATAAATCCGCTCAAAACAAAAATATTTTTACAGTCTGCCATAATGGGGGAGACCGCCTCTCTGATGGCTCTTTTAGCAAGGCACACTACGGTGGCGGAACTTTTAAGGGTTCCGACTTTGAAAGAGAAATTAAAAAACAGCGCTAATCCTGAAAACGCAAACGCTTTGCTTCTTTTTTATCCGGTTTTAATGGCCGCTGACATTCTTCTGCAAAAAGCCAAGCAAGTTCCGGTGGGGGAAGACCAGCTTGTCCATCTTGAAGTTACCAGAAGGCTGGCGGAAAAATTCAACAAAAGCTACGGAGAAGTTTTTGCTCTTCCCCAGCCGCTAAAGATAAAATCATTGAGAATCCTTTCTTTAAAAGGAGAAGGGAAAATGAGCAAAACCAATCCGAGCGGAGCAATTTTCCTTACAGACAGCCCGAAAGAGATTGAAAAGAAAATCAAAGCGGCTGAAACCGCCTTTGAAGGAAAGATGAACGAAAAACTGGAAAGCCATATTCTTATCGCCAAAGGACTGGCTGGAAATAAAGATGAAATATTGGAGATTGACAATATCGTCAAAGAGCATCTGTCCGGCAAAGCGGTTATGGGAAAGTTTAAGCAGGAAATGATAAAGATAACGCAAAATTTTATCGCCGGCTTCCAAGAAAAAAGAAATAAAATCTTCAAAGACCCGGATTATATTAATTCTGTGCTTGAAGAAGGAAACAAGATCGCAAAAACAAACGCCCAAGAAACATTGGACTCGGCCAAAAAGGCTCTCGGCCTTTAAGAATATTTTAATAAAAAACGCGAAGCAATTCGCGTTTTTTATTTCTCAATAATATCAAGTTTCGTCTTGCACTCAGGACAATTTCCGTCCAAAGTAAGATTTTTTATTTTGTATCCTTCCCGTTGGATGCAAAGGGCTCCGCATTGCGGACAAAAAGTATTTTCCGAATCAAGGCCGGGAACATTGCCCGTATAAACATATTTCAAGCCGGCATCTTTTCCTATTTTATAAGCGCTTTTTAAAGTCTTCAAAGAAGTGTCCGGCGTCTTTTTCAGCTTCCAAGAAATAGCTCCGCTAAAACGGTTAATGTGCCAAGGAGTCTCCTCTCCCAGCTCTTTTTTAATGAATTTGGCGATTTTCCTGAACATTTCCGGCGAATCGCTCCTTTTTGGGATCGCCAAGGTGGTAATTTCTATCCAAATACCGGCTTTTTTTAAATTCTTGCAGGTTTCTAAAACCGGTTCCAGCCTTGCTCCGCAAGTCTGCCGATAGAACTCCTCCGTAAATCCTTTGATGTCAATATTGCAGGCGTCCAAAAAGGGAATAACCTCTTCTCTTGATTCCTTGCTCATAAAACCGTTTGAAACCCAAACATTTTTCAACCCGGCTTTTTTGGCCAGCTTCATAATATCCAAGGCGTATTCCAAAAAAATAGTGGGCTCTGTGTAGGTGTAAGAGATGGAAGCGGTTTTGCTTTTCAAAGCTTCTTGAACAATTTCCTGGGGCGAGAGTTCTTTCCCCGGCATTTCGGCTAAATTTTTACAATTTTGAGATATATCATAATTCTGGCAGTTCAAACAGGAAAAGTTGCATCCCGCGGCTCCCACTGACAGAGAAGAGCTTCCGGGCAAGAAATGGAATAACGGCTTCTTTTCAATCGGGTCAACATTGCAGGCTAAAGCCTTTCCGTAATTTAAGACGAAAAGCTGTCCGTTAATGTTCTCTCTCACTCCGCAGATTCCTCTTTTTCCGGGCAAAATAAAACATCCGTGCGCGCAAGTTTGGCATTGGACATTTTCTCTTTCCAGTTTCTTATAGAGCAATACTTCCTTCATTTAAAATAGTTATAACATAAAAAGCGGAAAAAATCCATACAAAAACAGACTATTGAAAAAAAAGCGATTTATTACTAAAGTAAGATTACCTAGCTCTTTTAAAGGGCTTTTGGCTGTTTTTGCGCAAAAATCTTGCGCGAAGAAAGGAGGGTAGAAAAGTGAAAGAAAGAAGGACTTCCATAACCTTGAAAAGCGAAGGAAAGGTTTTGAGGACTATTGACGGTCCTTTGGCCGGCATAGTGGACAGGGCGATAACCCAAGCATTGGTTGAAATAGCCAGCGAAGCGGAGAAAAAGACAGCTGTCTCCGGAGATATAGGAGATAATTCCATAATCCGCGAAAAAATCCAAAAGCGGGAATGGGTTGACTCCAATGCTCCGGCAGATTTCAGCTATTCAAAGATTATCGCTGACGCCATTGACGCGCTTGAGGCAATGGATATGCAAAGCGACGGAGCTAAAATTGTCTTCGTCAAGCAAAGGATATTGGAGGAACGACTAAAGACCGGTTTGAGAAAAACGCCAAAAAGCCGCCCGTTAAGGGCATGACCATAAAGGGTTGGATTTTTTCCAACCCTTTAAAACCGAAAAAATTATAATAGCCGCAGTTTTATGATAAAATCCTTATATGAACCAACATCGCCTTTTTATCGCCGTTAATCTTCCGGAAAGAATAAAAAACCGGCTTGATTATTACCAAAATGCATGGCCGGATCTTCCGGCAAAATGGACAAAGCCTATGAATCTGCATATTACTTTGCTGTTTCTAGGCAACATCGTTGAAAAGGATATTCCTGCCGTTTTGGACACAGTGGAATGTGTTTCCAAAAAATATCCTCCGGCAAAATTGGAGTTTGAAAAAATAACTTACGGCCCTCCCAAGAAAATTCCGCCGCGAATGGTTTGGATAACGCTCAAAAAAAGCGATATTTTGGCTAAAATGAAAGAAGAGATTGAACAACTTTTAATCGCTCAAAACGTCCGCTTTCAAATAGAAGACAGGGAATTCTCTCCCCATATAACTTTCGCAAGGCTGAAAAGTTTTGCGCTAAGACAAATGGATCCGGAAGAAGTTCCTCAAATTGAAGAAGAAATCAATCTTAATTTTGAAGTTAAAGCCATTGATCTTATGGAGAGCCGAATGAAAAAATTCGGCCCGGAATATGACGTGCTTGAATCGTGCGAGCTGAAGGGAGAAGAATTAGAAATTGAAAATTAATAATTCTCTATGAAGATTCACTTTATCGGTATCGGAGGCATCGGCGTCAGCGCCATTGCCAGGCATTATTTGGAAAGCGGCTGCAAAATAAGCGGTTCTGATTTGGCTTCTTCCGATATCTCCGAATCATTTAAAAAAGCCGGAGCAAAAATCATCATCGGCGAACATAATGCAAAGAATCTTCCTTCAAACATTGACAAGATAATTTACAGTCCTGCCGTGCAAGAAACCAACCCCGAGCTTAAAGAAGCGAAAAAGCTGCAATCTTTAAACCCAAACATAAAAATTTTAAGCTATCCTCAAGCGTTGGGAGAATTAGCTAAAAATTATTACACGATCGCTGTATGCGGAACCCATGGGAAAAGCACTACTTCTTCAATGATCGGGCTGGCTATGATAAAAGCCGAAAAAGATCCGACCATCGTTGTCGGCACCAAATTAAAAGAGCTGAATAATTCCAACTACCGCAAAGGAAAAAGCAAATATTTAGTTATTGAGGCATGCGAGCATTTTGCTTCCTTCTTGAATTATTGGCCGCAAATAATCATCTTAACCAATATAGAGCTAGACCATTTGGATTTTTACAAAAATTTGGAAAATTATTCCAAATCTTTTAAAAAGTTCATCAAGCATCTTCCCGAAACCGGTTGCTTGATAGCCAATAAAGACGATGAAAATACCCAAAAACTTTTAAAATCTGAAAAGAATTGGAATTTTAAAATAATTAATTACAGCCTAAAGCAGAAAGAAGCAAAGATCCTTGAAAAAATCCTGAAAATTCCGGGGAAGCACAACATCTCAAACGGCTTGGCTGCGCTGGAAGCCCTTAAAGCGTTGGGAATTAAAAGTGAAAAAGCGATTGAGGCGCTTTCCGAATTTAAAGGCTCATGGAGGCGTTTTGAACAAGGAGAATTTAATTCCGGCAGCAAAAAATTCGTCTTGATTGACGATTACGCCCACCATCCGGCTGAAATTTCCGCAACCCTGAAGGCAGCAAGAGAAAAATTTTCCGATAAAAAAATTTGTTGTTTTTTTCAGCCCCACCAATACAAACGGACCGACCTGCTTTTTAAAGATTTTGTTAAGGTCTTGGAAGAAGCTTCCAAGAAAAAATGGGCCGATAAAATATTCATTACCGATATTTACGATGTGGCGGGAAGGGAAGATAAACTTTCAAAAAAGAAAGTCAGCGCCCAAAAACTGGCCGGCGCCGTTAAAAGCAAATTTGTTTCTTATCTTCCGAAAGAAGAAATTACGCCTTTTATCAAAGACAATTTGGAAGACAAAGAAATTATTTTAGCGATGGGAGCCGGAAACATCTATCAAGTTTTCCACAAAAACATTTGCTCTCAAGAGAGTATTAAGATAAAATTGAAAAAGACGATTTAAATAATAAATTTCCCGCAAATATTTTTATAAGCGGGGATTAACCGCAATATAGGTTTTTTCATCTCTAAAAAAGCGTTAGAAAAAGCCTGCATTGGAAATAATTATGGAAATTTCAACAATAATGTTGATTGTTATAGCCGTTGCCGCCCTCGGTTTTGTCGCTTATTATATGATGTCCAAAAAAGAAACCCCCGCTGAAATTGAAACCCGGCAACCCGAACAGCCCCAGCCGGTTCAACAGCCCGAACAGCCCCAACAGACAGAAGAAACCCCTATTCAAAAATAGCTAGAAGCATCTTTTTTAAACCTCCTTTGTCCGTAAAAAGCAAAGGAGGTTTTAGTTTGGCTTTTCCTTGGAGAAAAAGAGAATTTATTATATAATCCAAATTGCCATTTTTATTATTACAGCTTTTATTATCACAGAAAAAGATTCAAACGGTATGGACAATAATATTTTAGAAAGAATGTCTCAAGAGCTTGAAGCCGCAAAATCACCGGAGGAGCTTCAAGAAATTTGGAGAAAATACCTGGGAAAAAAAGGAGAATTAAAAATACTCTTAAAAAGCATCGCCGCAATGAGCGACGCTGAAAAGTCTGTCCAATCTCCCGCAATACAGGCCGCTCATAAAAAAGCGCTGGATCTTTTTGCGCAAAAAGAAAAGTCCTTAAACCAAGCAGAAGCCGGCAAAAAACTTCTAAGCCAAGCCGAACCGTTGAGATTGCAAAAAGCCAAGATAGGGCATCTTCATCCGATAACCCAAACAATCAGAATGCTTAACCAAACTTTTACGGAAATGGGATACAGCATAATGGACGGCCCGGAGATAGAAACGGAAGAATATTGCTTCCGACGGCTTAATGTCCCGAGCGACCATCCGGCCCGAGATATGCAGGACACCATATATATTCAAGAACCGAATATCTTGCTAAGAACGCAAACTTCTTCAATAGAAGCCCATGTCTTGGAAGATTATGCTCCGCCGTTTAAGGTCGTTTGCCCGGGAAGAGTCTATCGCAATGAAAAAGTAAATAAAAGCAACCACTTTATCTTTCACCACTATCAAGGAATCGTTGTTATGGAAAAAACATCGCTTAAAGACTTATTCGGCACGATTGAATATTTGTTTAAAAAAATATACGGCCCTGAAGTAAAAATAAGGTTTAGGAATAAATATTATCCCGAAGTTGAACCGGGAGTCGGACCGGATATGCAATGCTTCAACTGCCAAGGCAGCGGCTGCGCGGTATGCAAAGGAGTAGGCTGGATTGAAATGGGAGGAGCGGGAATGATACATCCAAACGTTATGAAAATGGCGGGCCTTGATACTAAAAAATGGAAAGGATTCGCTTTCGGTCTCGGATTGGACCGATGGGTAATGGCAAAATACAATATTACCGACATCAGAACTTTATTGGGAGGTAATTTGGGTTATAAATATTACAAAAATGAAAGCACTCTATAGCCAGTTCAAAGAGCTAATTCCCGGCTTGAAAGCCGGAGCAAAACAAATAGGCGAGGCAATGACCTTGACCGGTTTTATGATGGACTCCCTTGAGGAGGTCGTTTATAAAGGCAAAAAAGATTATTTAATGGGATTTGAGGTAAGGCAAAACAGGGGAGACTGCTTCTCGGCCATAGGGCTGGCTCGCGAAGCGGCCGCTTTTTACGGCCTGAAAACGCAAGCCCCTAAAGCGAAGCCGATAAAACAGGGAAAGGAAAAATTAAAAATAAAGATTGAATCAAAAGAAACGGTCAAAAGAGTATTGGCCGTAAAAATTGACGGATTGGAAAATAAAGAATCTCCGGCGTGGCTGAAAGAATATTTGAAATTTTACGGTTTGAACAGCATCAATCTTTTGGTTGATCTTTCTAATTACGTAATGATGCTGACCGGCTATCCGTCTCATTTAATAGATTTCAAAAAAACGGACGGACAGCTGTCGTGGGCTTTAAACAGCGAGTTTAATTCTATCACCACCTTATTCGGAACAACCGTCGCTTTATCCAAAAAAGAAGAATTGATTATAAAAGACGGAGAAAAAATCATTGCTTTAGCCGGATTAGTGGGAGGAAAAGACGCCGCCATTGATATGGACAGCGATTCCATTATTGCCGAAGTCGCCGTTTATAACGGAGCGATTATCAGAAAAAATTCCCGCAGCTTGAATATTGTTACGGAAGCGGGACATAGACTGGAAAAAGGACTGGATTCGGAAGGCGCGGAATACGCAATGAATCTTCTCGTTTCTTTAATTTTGGAACATGCGAAAGGAAAGGTTTCCAGCGAAGTATTCAGCTTTTATCCCAAAAAGCAATCTTCTCGCACCATTAAATTTGAACCCGGAATGGCCGGCGATATCGCCGGGGTTGAAATACCGGAAAAAGAAATCTTAAAAATCTTTAAAAATTTAAATTTCAAGGCGGAAAAAATCGGCAAAAACATTTCAGTGAAAGTCCCTTCTTACCGGCTGGATGTAGCTATGCCCGAAGATTTAGCCGAAGAAGTTGCAAGAATATACGGTTACGACAAAATACCGGGAACCCAGCCGCCAAAATTGAAAGTTACCCCTAAAATCACTCCTAAAAATATTATTTTGGCTGAAAAAATAAGGGATATTTTAACGTCTTTGGCTTTTGATGAAATTTTGTCATGGCCTCTTACTCCTGCCGGACTGAATGAACAAATTAATTATCGTAATTGGAACAAGGCCGTAACGCAAAACTCAATGAATGAGCTTTTCCCGGAGTTGAGACAATCAATGGCCGCGGGGTTGCTAAACCAGCTCAAAGAATATTCCAAGAAAAATGTTGAATTTATTGATATTTTTGAAATTGGAAAAGTTTTCGGAGAAAAAAATGGAAAATATTCAGAAAACGATTCTCTCGGAATAATGTCGGTTTCAAACAAGAAAACTTTTAATGAATTTAAAAACAAGACAGAAAACTTATTAAGACTGATCGGATTGGACGGCATTAATTACTTTGAACCGTCCGCAAAGCCGGCTATCGCCAATCCAGCCTCTTGCTGGAGAATAGCTTCAGGTAAAAACCAAATCGGCATTATTTATAAATTGGTTCCTCAAGAAAACAGCGAAAATATTTACTTCGCCGAAATTAATATTGCAAAAACCGTTGAGATTCTTTCCAAGCCAAGCGCCGGATCAACGGTAGAGCTCAACCAAAAATTAATTCCCTTGGACGCCAATATAGAACTTGATATAAGCGAATCAATTTTTGAATACTTGGAAGAAGCCAAGAAAAAAATCGGAAAGAACCGCCTTTGGAGCATTGATGTTACAGATGCTTATAAAACAGAAGACAAGATTAAATACACGATAAGAGCCAGCTATCAAGAAATTACAGATCAAGAAGCTAAAAAAATACACTTGGAAGCATTTAATCTTAATCCAAACCAGCAGATTTAGAAAAAATAAAAATCCGGCCCTGACGCATCTCGCCGCCCTATTATGGAAACAAAAAAGTTTCAAAAAAAAGTTGAAGATTTTATTTGTGAAAAATGCGGAGCAAAAAATATTGGAAGGGGATATAACGACCATTGCTGTAAATGCCTTTGGTCAAAGCACGTTGATATTAATCCGGGAGACAGGCAGTCGGACTGCGGCGGAGCAATGGAGCCGATAGCGGTTGAGATTAGAAAAAGCGGAAGGGAATACATTATCCATTACAAATGCCAAAAATGCGGCTATGAATATAAAGTCAAAGCCATGCCCGAAGACAATTTTGAAGAGATCTTAAAGCTGTCCAATAAGCCTATAAAAGAATGATCCACTTGCAAAAATCAAAAAAACAGTTTAAATATTAAAGTATGGAAGAAAGAAATCTAATAAAATTAATTAATAATTCGGAAAGAATAATAATTTTAAGTTTTGTAAAAAACAGTTAAAAACTCTGCGAAGGCGGGGTTTTTTGTTCTTATGAGAAAAGAAATTAATGAAAAAATTAAAGAAGTATTAAACTTTGCGGAAAAAAATAATTTATATCCTGAATTCAATATCGTAAATGCTAATAGCTCAGAAGCAATAGTCAACGGCAAAAAAGTACTATTATTTTGTTCACTAAATTATTTAGGATTATCTAATAATGATAAATTAAAACAAGCAGCCATAGAGGCTATAAAAAAATATGGCATAGGATCTGGGGGCTCCAGATTCATTTCTGGAAATTTTGATTTACACGAAAAATTAGAGAAAAAAATCGCCGATTTTAAAAAAGAAGAAATGGCGGCTATCTTTCAAAGTGGCTACGCAACAAATATCGGAGTAATCCCTGCTCTTTTTAAGCTTCCTAAATTAAAGCCATTTGATCTCTTTAAAAATGATAATGGAATGATTTTTAGCGACGAATTGAACCATGCAAGTATTATTGATGGATGCACACTCGCAAAAGCTAAAACGGTTGTTTATAAACATAAAGATACAAACGATCTTGAAAAAAAATTAAACAAATATAGAAAAATATCTAAAAAATTAATCGTGACAGACGGAATTTTCAGCATGGACGGAGACATTGCCCCTTTAGATAAAATTGTTTTACTCGCAGAAAAATATGGAGCAATGACTATGGTGGACGAAGCTCATGCTACTGGAGTGCTGGGAAAAAATGGATCAGGGACAACTGAACATTTTAATTTACAAGGAAAGGTTGACATAGTTATGGGAACCTTTAGCAAGGCTATAGGGACCTTGGGCGGGTATATAGCGGGAAAAAAATATTTAATAAGATATTTACGCGCTACTGCCAAACCATCTATATTTTCTGTTTCTCTTCCTCCGTCTATCATAGCTTCTGCGATTGCTGCCATAGAAGAAATTAAACAACACCCAGAACTAAGAAAAAAATTATTAAATAATGGGAAATACGTTAGAGAAGAATTAGAAAAAATAGGATTTAACACATTGGGCAGCGAAACTAATATAGTTCCAATATTAATCGGGGACGAAAAAAAGACTATCGAAATGACTAATCTATTGTTTGAAAAAAATATTTTTGCCCCATGCGTAAGATGGCCAGCAGTAGCTAAAGGAAAAGCTAGAATTAGATTCTCTCCAATGAGCACTCATACAAAAGAGCAACTAGATACCCTAATAGTTGCTTGTAGGGAAATTGGCAATCATCTAAAAATTATCTAATATAGTAGCTATATGGGAATTTTAGAATTTACTATATTATTTGCTGCTATTTTTAACTTGGGAGCAGGAATTTTCGTTTACTCAAGAGGAAGACTTAAAAAAATAAATTTACTTTTCGCTCTTTCGGGGCTAATAACGTCCTCTTGGGTTTTTTCTAACTTTATGACAGGCATGCAGCCAAATCATTTTTGGCTTAAAAGTGCTTATGCTCTAGGAGCTTTAGTTCCGGTTAGTGATTTAATTTGGGTCTTAGTACTATGCGATAAAAAGATTACTAAAATTACAAATATTTTATTGATAACAACTGGTTTATTTTTTTTCGGAGCTTCCTATATTAACAATTTGATACTGACAGATATAAAAAAAGTTTACCTCGGAGGATTCGAGGGAGGAACTGGGTTCCTTTATCCTCTTTATTCTGCTTACATGATCGCCATATCATTAGTAGTAGTTTATAATTTACTTCTAAAATTTTATAAATCGCAAGGAACAGAAAAAATACAGATTAGCTATATTTTGATCGGGGGAATTCTTTATATAAGCTCTGTTTTGATAGTCAGTTTTATTCTTCCTCTTTTTAAAATTCTTGATTTTATACCTCTAGACAGCCCCAGCTCTCTGTTTTTATTATTTTTCACTGCCCTTGCCATTACGCGTTACCATTTGTTCCAAATTAAAATCATACTAACGGAGGCTTTGGTTGTTTCAATGGCTATAATTTTAACAATCCTTCCTTTTCTAATGCCGAGCGGCTCTTTAAAAATTCTTACTTCAATAGTTCTTGGTCTCTTTCTTATCTTCGGATTTCTTCTCATTAAAGCCACCCATGCCGAGGTTCGCAGAAAGGAAGAAGCGGAGCGGCTTCTTAAGGCCAAAACAGAATTTCTTTCTATTGCCTCTCACCAGTTGAGAACGCCTCTTACGGCGATTATCGGATATTCTTCAATGTTAAAAGAAGGAGACTACGGCCGGCTGCCGAAAGAAGCTTCGGAAGCGATAAAACATATCAATGATTCATCTCAAAGGATGATAAAATTGGTAAATGACTTTTTAAGCGTTTCAAGATTGGAGACAGGCAGAACCGTTTTAAAAAAGCGGGATTTTTCTTTAAATGAATTGATAGAACAGGTTGTTTCCGGATTGAAGCTTAAAGCAAAAGAAAAAAATCTTTATCTTGAATACGAAAAGCAAAAAAATGATAAAATTATAAAAATGGATCCGGAAAAACTGAAAGAAGCTATCAGCAATCTCATAGACAATTCTATTCATTATACGGAAAGGGGAGGAATAACGGTCTCCTCCAAAACAACTAATTCAAAAATTATTATTACAATCTCCGATACGGGCGTAGGAATGAGCAGGCAGGAAATATCCGCTCTTTTTGAAAGCTTTTCAAGGGGCAAGGCCGGAAATGAATTGAATACTCAAGGATCCGGCCTTGGACTGTATATCGCAAAAAAATTCGTGGAAATGCATAATGGCCGAATATGGGCCGAGTCAGAAGGAAAGGACAAAGGATCTTTCTTTCATATAGAAATTCCAAATAAATAAAATGACTTTTTTTAGCTTTTCAGCCTTATTTAATTTTTTCATAAGCTTAATTTTGGGAGGCTTGATTTTTTTTAAAGACAGAAAGAGGAAAGAAAGCCGGCTTTTTGCTTATTGGGCCCTTTCTATTGTTGTTTGGAGTATAGGCTATTATTTTTGGCAAATTGCCTCTGATAAAGCTTCCGCTCTTTTTTGGTGCCGTTTTTTAACTGTCGGATCTGTTTTTATTTCCATTTGCTACTTCCATTTTGTCGCTTCTATATTAAAAATAACTGAAAAGAATAAATTATTAATTTTCTTTTCTTATATTTTCGCGATATTTCTTTCATTGGCGTCCGCTTTTACGCCGTATATGGTCAAAGAAGTGGCTCCAAGGCTATTTTTTGAATTTTGGCCGATTGCGGGAAGCTTATATAAATATTTCTTGCTATTGTTTTTTGGACTTTTTGGATACGCATGGCTGGTTTTATATCTTGCTTTTAAAAAAATCTCCACGAAACCGGAAAAAATCCCTTTAAGATTTCTGCTTTTTGGAGTTTTTTTCGGAGTAATCGGCGGGTCAACGAATTTTCCCCTATGGTATGATATTCCGGTCGCGCCTTATGGAAATATCGCTGTCTCTATTTTCCTGGCAATAACAGCCGGCGGACTGATAAGATACCAGCTTCTGAATGTAAAGGCTATTTTGACTGAAATTTTGGTAGTTACGATGGGTCTAACGCTTGCAGTTTTTCCCTTCTTCATTACAGAGCAAAAAATTAAAATTGCCGCAACAACCATTTTTATTTTTTTCTGCTTTGTCGGATACCTCCTTATTAAAGCAACTCTGAATGAAATTGCCGCGAAAGAAGGACTGGAAGAAAAAGTCAAAGAGCGCACCAAAGAGCTTGAGGCTAGCAAAAAAATAGCCGAAGAAAGAGCCGAAGAGCTGGAAAGGTGGTACAAGCTGACCATCGGCAGGGAGTTAAGGATGGCGGAGCTGAAAGAAAAGATAAAAGAGATGGAGGATAAAGGGAATTAAGCAAGAAGGGGCGTATAGCCCTTTTTTGTTGCAAAAAAGGGGATAAAAGTGTAAATTTACAATAAAATAGCGATGGACTATAATAATTAAAAACAATCATATGCCAAAGCTAAAAATATTAGTTGTTGAAGACGAACAGATATTGGCGGAGATGTATCAAGATAAATTTAAGAAAGAAGGGTTTGAAGTTATTGTGGCAAAAGACGGAAAAGAGGGAATAAAAATGATGAGAGAGCAAAAACCCGCCTTGGTCCTGCTGGACATTCTCTTACCCAATGAGAATGGAATTGATTTTTTGAAAAAACAGAAAAAAGATCCGAAACTTTCTTCCATTCCCATCATAGTTTTTTCCAATTTTGACGATCCGGAAACGAAAAAAGAAACCCTTGATTTGGGAGTAAAGGAATATTTAATCAAGTCCAACCACAATCCGAGAGAGATTGTTGAACAAATAAAAAAATATATTAAAAAATAGAATTATCGCTTTAAGACAATAAACAGTTTTTAATATGGAAAGAATCCTCATAAGCGAAACGCCGAAATTCATCGGACAAAAAGTAAAAATTTGCGGCTGGATAGACACAGTCAGATCTCACGGGAAGATCATTTTTTTTGATTTAAGAGACCGGAGCGGAACGGCCCAGCTTGTTTTTGTCCCAAAAAACAATGAAGAAACAAACGATTTGGCAAAAAAAATAAGCTCTGAATGGGCGGTTGAAATAGAGGGAGAAGTCAAACAAAGGCCGGAAAAAATGGTAAACGAAAAATTGGCTACCGGACAGGTAGAAATTTCCATTGAAAGCTTGAAAACGCTGGCCGAGTCGGAAGTTCTTCCTTTTGACATAAAAGATCTCAACGCATCTTTGCCGACAATTTTAGACTATCGGCCCTTAACGCTAAGAAATGAAAAAATTAAAGCCGTTTTCAAGCTTCAAGAAGAGGTTATCAACTCTTTCAGAAAAACATTGTCTGAAATGGGCTTTACGGAATTTCAATCTCCAAGCATAGTTCCATTGGCCCCCGAGGGAGGGGCCGAGCTTTTTCGCTTGGATTATTTTGAATACAGCGCCTATCTCGCTCAAAGCCCTCAAGTTTACAAACAGATATTAGTCGGAGTTTTTGAAAGGGTTTTTACCGTTACTCAAGCTTATAGGGCGGAGCCAAGCATGACCACCCGCCATCTCTGTGAATTTACCAGTTTGGACGCGGAAATGGGATTTATAGATTCATGGGAAGATCTTATGGATGTGATAGAAGCGGTAACTAAAAATATTTTCGCTGATTTGCAAAAAAACCGCGCTGAAGAGCTAAAAATATTCAATCCCTCCATGCCGGATCTTGGCGTTAGCTTTCCCAGGATAAAAATGCGCGAAGCGCAAAAAATTATTTTGGAAAGAACCGGCAGAGACAACACGAAAGAGCCCGACCTCCAGCCGGAGGACGAAAAAGAAATATGCAGATACGCCAAAGAAAAACACGGATCAGACTTAATCTTTGTCACTCACTATCCGACGAAAAAAAGGCCTTTTTACACTTTTGCAGACCCAAAAGATCCCGAATACACTCTAAGTTTTGATTTGCTTTACAACGGCGTGGAGCTGATTAGCGGAGGCCAAAGGATTAACGATTACAATAAGCTGGTGGACAATATTAAAAAATGGGGTAATGATCCTAAAAATTTTGAATATTATCTCCAGGCGTTCAAATATGGAATGCCGCCCGAGGGAGGGTTCGCTTTCGGAGCAGAAAGAATTATAAAACAGCTTTTAGGATTGGAAAATGTCAGGGAAGCGGCCATTTTTCCGCGTGATATGGAGCGCATAGACCAAAGGCTGTCCGTCTTGCAGGAAGACAAGAAAAAATCAAAAAAAGAATAAAAGAATATGGAAAAAACAAATCAAGATTTGAAAAATTTTTTAATTTTAGGAGGGGCAATGGCCTTTTCTTTGTTCTTTATCTTGACCCAATGGCATTTTTCAAGCCGCATAATGACGGCTCAAATAGTCCAGCCGGACAATCAAGAAAAAATAGATGAAGAAATTAAAAATCTTCCGCAGAAAGAAATAACTCCCATAAAAATAAAGTCGGCTCCGATACTGGAAACGGGATCCAAAGCCGCCATCTCTCTGCTTTTTCGGCCGGAAAAGCAAAACCTCCCGCCTAGAATACTTTTTGAGAAAGAAATTAACAAGGCTCTGCCTATCGCCTCTATCAGCAAGCTGATGACAGCCGTTGTCGCTTTGGAAAATTATCCTTTGCAATCAAAGATAAAGATAACCGAAGAATCAGTAAATCAAGAAGGAGAATCGGGCCGCCTGAAAGCCGGCGAGACATTACTGATGGAAAGCTTGCTCCATATTATGCTGATGGAATCCAGCAACGATGCCGCCGAAGCGATAGCCCGAAGCGAAGAAAAAGAAACTTTCATTTCTTTAATGAACAAAAAAGCTAAAGAAATCGGACTGGAAAAAACTTTTTTTGTAAATCCCAGCGGTTTGGATCCGGAAACAGAAGGAACGCCGAATATTTCTTCCGCTCTTGATTTGGCAAAATTAATAATTTATATACAAAAAAACCATCCTCTTATCGGAGAAATACTTTCCAAGAAAGATTACATCTTAAATTCTTCCGACGGACAGTTCCACCACAGTCTGGTTAGCACCAATTCTCTTTTATACAACAGCCAAACTGTTTGGGGAAAAACCGGTTATACAAAAAAAGCCAACGGTTGCATGGTTAATTTAATGCGCCCGCAAACAGGCGGCGACTCAATAATAATCAACGTAATTTTGGGAGCAGACGACAGATTTTACGAAATGCAAAAGCTGTCCGATTGGTTAAATAATTCTTTTGTTTGGTAATGACCCTTCTAACATTTGATTTAATCAGGATACTGGTTTTATCCGCCTTGTCTTCAATGGCGGCAATGTTTTTCGCTCCTTTTTTAATTAAATTTCTTTGCAAAATAAATTTTTGGAAAAAAAACGCGAGGACAAAATCAATTGACGGATCAGACGCAGAGATAGTGAATTCTTTGAACAAGGACAGGGAGGTCTGCGTTCCGAGAGGAGGAGGCATTTTGATTTGGGGCACGGTTTTGGCCATAACCTTTTTGTTTTTCTTTCTTTCTTTTATAGACAACCCATGGTGGCTGAAAAAATTTGATTTGCTTTCCCGCGAAGGAACATGGCTGCCGCTGTTTACTCTTGTTTCCGCTTCCATTTTAGGGCTGGTTGACGACACTTTAACCGTTTACGGCAAAGGAAAATACATAGGAGGCGGCTTGAGCTTTTGGAGAAGGCTGGCCGTTGTTTCCTTAATAGGATTGGTAGGAGGATGGTGGTTTTATTATAAATTGGGATGGGAAACCATTCACATTCCTTTGTTTTTTAATTTTCCGGAAGGAATAGACGTTTCCATCGGAATACTTTATATCCCTCTCTTTGTAGTTGTAATGATCGCCAGCTGGGCCGGAGGAGTTATTGACGGCATAGACGGACTTTCCGGGGGAATTTTTGCTTCAATCTTTGGCGCGTTTACGATTATCTCTTTTGTCGGAGGAAATTACGACTTGGCCGCTTTTTGCGCTATTATTTGCGGAACATTATTCGCTTTTCTTTGGTTCAACATACCTCCCGCCAAATTCTATATGGGAGAGACCGGAAGCCTGGGATTGACTTCAACAATGACGGTTGTCGCCTTTCTTACGGACTCGGTTATAGTGCTTCCCATCATCGCCGGATTGATGGTTGTTGAAGTCGGATCCATTATCCTGCAGCTGTTGTCCAAAAAGCTGCGCCATAAAAAAATATGGCTTTGCACTCCCATTCACCACCATTTCCAAGCCAAAGGATGGTCTTCTCCTCAAGTGACTATGAGATTTTGGATAATCAGTCTTGTCTTGGCTTTTTTGGGCACTGTTTTAAGATTAATGAGCGGTTACGGAAATGGCTAATTTGCCGTCTTTAAGGAGAAAACACCCCTCTTTCGTTTATGAAAAATATGAATGGAATATTTCAAGGAAAGGGCTTGAAATTTTTTTTGATTTTCGGCTGGAACCGGACATAAAATTTAGGCCAAAGATTTTAATTGAAAGAGCGGACGCAAAACAAATTGAAAGAATGGGAAAGCAAAACTTGAACAACTTGGTTTTTAACCTCGGACTGGCGGAAATGATAAGCTATTGGAAAGCGGCTTGCCCTCCCGAGATTATAATCAATGCCGGACCGCTCAACACCGAACAAAAAAGATGGTGGAAATGGCTGGCAATAAACGGACTGGGCCAATTTTTTTACGAAAACAAAATTAATTTTCTTGAATCTGGCTTCTTAAAAATAACGGCCGCAAGAACCGTAAAAAATGAATTGTCCTATTCGTCTAAACTGAAAACGGACGAAAAAATATTGGTTCCAATGGGAGGAGGAAAAGACTCGGCTGCAACATTGGAAATTTTAAAACAAGAGCAAAAAGATTTGGCATGTTTTGCTTTAAATCCGGCAGAAGAAACTGTAAAAACAATAAAAGCCGCGGGATGCAAAGATCCTATTTTCGCGCAAAGAAAGATAGACTCAAAACTTATTGAGCTGAATCAAAAAGGTTATTTGAACGGACATACTCCTTTCTCCGCTTATTTGGCTTTTTTGACAACTTTGACGGCCGCTATTTTTGGCTGCCGGCATATTGCCGTCTCAAACGAAAGAAGCTCAAACGAAGCCACTTTGAAATATTTAGGCAAAAATATAAATCATCAATGGTCAAAAACTTTTTCTTTTGAAAAGTCTTTCAAAAATTATTCCCGCAAGCATCTAACAGAACAAATCGGCTATTTCAGTTTTTTGCGGCCTCTTTATGAAATACAAATAGCTGAAATTTTTTCTTCATTTAAAAAATACCACCCGATTTTTTTAAGCTGCAACGAAGCGCATAAAACTTACTCCGGAACAAAAAAACCGGCCGGCAAATGGTGCTGCGGCTGCTCCAAGTGCCTTTTTGCTTTTATTATCCTTTACCCGTTTCTTGGAGAAAAAGAAACCGTAAAAATATTCGGAGAAAATTTATTTGAAAATAAAAAATTGCTGGAAACAGCCAAAGAGCTGACAGGGGAAAAAGCTGCAAAGCCCTTAGAGTGCGTAGGGACAAGAAAAGAAAGCAACATCGCTTTCTATTTAAGCTTGATAGAAGCAAGAGAAAAAAGCCCGGGAAAAAATTTGCCTTTTTTGCTTGATTATTTTGAAAAAAATATTTTTCCAAAAAATAAAAAATGGGAAAAAGACGCTAGGAAGATAATGTCTTCTTGGAATAAACAAAACAATCTGCCAAAAAGCTTTGATAAAATTTTAAAAAAGCATCTTTTTTCCAAACAAAAAACGCCCTAGGGCGTTTTTACTGCCTAAAACCGTAATATACGGTTTTAGGCCTCTCAAAGGCATTTATTCTCCTTTCAATTCCTTTGGAGAAATTGGAGTTTAAATACCTTAGACAGAGAACTTTTGCAAATGTTTCGCTTTCCTTGTGGCCAACAGACTCTGGAAAAGCCTGCTTGGCAATTTGCTCCAAGGAAAGCATCTTTTGCGGTTTCTCTGATTTGGCCTTTTTTAGAACTTTTCGGACCCTTATCATAGTCCAAAAGTTCCAAAATTTTTCATCTCTCTCAAGGAAAAGAACTTGCTCTTTTCCCTTGAAGCAAGGTCTTGAAGAAATCTTTGTTTCCATTTTATTTTAAAATTACTTTCAGCAACCGGTAGACGAGCCGATTGTTAAAATAAATTATAAACACAAAACCATACTTTGTCAAGCTCGCCACAGGTAAATTCAAACACCCGTTAGCTCATAGAATACCTCATAAGGCGTCCTCCGCAGCTTTGAGATATTCGGCGAACAAAGCAGTTTTTACGAAAAATCCGCCTTAATGGCGGATTTATTTTAATTTTAAATCAGACCTTTTCAGGCAATATTATATTTTTGTAATATAATAGCTTATGCCCGGAGGATTGCAGTATTCGTGAATCCACAGCTTTCTTTGTCCTACCATATCAAACAGCGCTTGCTTAATCTCTTCTTTTTTGAAATCGCTCAAGGCGTCCTGTATTTCCTCTGCGGTATGGGCTCCGCAGCGAACAGCATCAACAATCTTATTTTCCAATCTTCTTTTTTGATATCCACCGTCGTCAAATTTTGAATGATTCATTTTATTTTTTTACATTTAAAAGAACAACGACCTTTGCCGGATATTACAAAACTTTATGGCATCTTGTCAACTCACAGCCTCTTTTTTTAAATTAATTTATCAACTTTGACGCAACAGCCTTTTAAAAATATAATCAAATAATGGATCTGAAAAATTTGGCCGGCAAAAAAATAGTAATTTTAGGATTTGGCAAGGAAGGGCAAAGCTCTTTGAGTTTGCTTAAAAAGTTTTGCCGTAAAAATGATTTTATTATTGCCGACCAAATGGAAAAAAATATTTTCCAAAAAAAATTTTCCAAGCTGGCAGCCGATAAGAACCTCCGTTTTTTTCTTGGAAAGAATTATCTAAACGCCGTAGAAGAAGGGGATATTATTGTTAAAACTCCGGGAATTCCCTTAATCAAAATAAAGCCATTTCTCAAAAAAGGAACTAAGGTTGCCAGTCAAACCGAAATTTTTTTGGCCAACTGTCCGGGAATAACAATCGGGGTTACCGGAACCAAAGGAAAAAGCACAACAAGCTCTTTGATTTATAAAATTCTTAAAACCGGAGAAAAAAAAGTCCGGCTGATCGGAAACATAGGAAAGCCGGCTTTGTCTTTTTTGCCGAAAGCCAAGCCTGAAGATATTTTTGTTTATGAAATGTCCTGCCATCAGCTGGCCGAACTCAAACAAAGCCCCGAAATAGCTGTTTTTTTGAACTTGTATCCGGAACATTTGGATTATTATAAAAACTTTTCTTCTTATTCCAAGGCAAAATCAAACATTGCGCGCTGGCAAAATAAAAATAATTATTTAATCTACAACGCCGAAGACAAAGCAATTTCAAAAATAGCAAAAACCAGCCCGGCAAAAAAAATAAAAATTGATATTTCAGAAGCAAAAAATTTTATCGGAAAAGAAAAAACGGCTTTAATGGGAAATTTTAATTTATTCAATATCGCCGCCGCGATAGAAACAGCCAAAATATTCAAAATCCCAAAAGAAAAAACTTTGGAAGCTTTAAAAAAATTCAAACCTTTAGAACACCGCCTGGAAAAAGCGGGGACTTATTTTGGAATAACTTTTTACAACGACTCGCTTTCAACAATAGAGCAAAGCGCAATAGCGGCTTTGGAAGCCTTGGGCCCGAATGTTGAAACAATTATGCTCGGCGGTTTTGACAGGGGATTAACTTTTAAGAATTTAGCCGAAAAAATATTGGAGAGCAATCTTAAAAATTTGATTTTATTTCCGGAGACCGGACAGAAAATATGGGATGAAGTGAAAAAACAAACAAAAGGAAAAACGCCGCCTCAAGCCTTTTTTACCAACAATATGGCTGACGCAATTAAAATAGCTTATAAGAATACGAGCAAAAGAAAAATTTGCCTGATGTCTTGCGCTTCAACAAGCTTTAATTTATTCCGCGACTACCGAGAAAAAGGGGAGCTATTTAAAAAATACGCCAAAGAATTTAATCCCGCGAAAAAATCGGCGGCAAAAATATTATGTCAAAAATAACCCTTTCTCAAAAATCTAGCCAGCCCGACTTTATTTTGGCCGGAACCTTGGTTTCTCTGCTTTTAATCGGCGTTTTGGTTTTGGCTACGGCATCCATACCTTATTCTTTGAAGATCGCCGGAAACCCTAACCATTTTTTGTTTAAACAATTAGCCAGCGGATTGATAGGATTAATCGCAGGCTTTATGGCTTACAAGCTTTCCTTGGAAAAAGTTAAAAAAACAGGCATATTCTTTTTCTTCGTTGCTCTTGTTTTGATGTTTTCCGTTTTTCTTCCCATTTGGGGGCAGGAAGCAAAAGGGGCGACGCGTTGGATAAATTTAGGTTTTTTTTCTTTCCAACCGTCGGAACTGCTGAAAATAACTTCTATCCTTTATTTGGCTAATTTGGTGAGCAAGCTCAAAAAAAAATCTTTTTGGCCCTTTAGCGCTATTATTGCCGTAATAGCTTTCGTCCTTCTGCTGCAAAGCGATTTGAGCACCCTCGCCATTATCTGCGCTACGGGAGGAGTCATTTACTTTTGCGGACAAGCTCCTCTTAGAAATATTTTTTTAATGGGATTGGCAGGCCTTCTCTTTTTTGCTTCTTTTATCTTAATAGAGCCTTACAGGATGCAAAGAATAGAAAGTCTGTTCAACCATAACCAGGATGTTTTGGGGGCGGGCTATCATCCCCAGCAAGCCCTCATATCAATCGGCTCCGGAGAAATTACCGGCTCGGGACTGGGTCTAAGCGTGCAAAAATTCGGGTTTTTGCCGGAATCAATAAATGATTCCATCTTCGCAATTTATGCCGAAGAAACCGGATTTGCAGGATGTTTGCTTCTGTTGTTTTTGTTTCTCCTTTTTGCCCAAAGAGCTTTTTCAATCGCCAAAAAAGCTTCCGACCCTTCAAGTAAATTGATCGCCTGCGGAATCGGATTTTGGATAACGTCGCAAGCTTTCATTAATATGGGATCTATGTCCGGCATTTTGCCGGTTACTGGAATCCCTTTGCCTTTCATCAGTGCCGGAGGATCTCATTTGATTGTTGAGCTAACGGCAATGGGAATGCTTTTAAATATTTCCAAAAACCTCTAAAATAAACGAGTAAGCAAATAAAAAACCACTAGAAAGAATATGCCAAAAATAGTTTTTACCGGCGGAGGAACGGGAGGCCATGTTTTTCCAATCATTGCCGTAGCGAGGGAAATGCAAAAAGAATCTTCAAACATTGAATATTTTTATGTCGGAGTTAAGGACGATTTTTCATCAATCTTTTTACCGCAAGAGGGGATTAAAACAAAATTCGTCCTTGGCGGAAAAATGAGAAGATATTTTAATTTTATCGCTTTTTTCCAAAATCTTTTAGATCTCTTTGTAAAAATTCCCATAGGATTTCTGCAATCTTTTTTTATTCTTTTTTTCTTGATGCCGGATGTCATCTTTAGTAAAGGGGGGTATGGATCTTTGGGGACTGTAATTGCCGGGAGCATTTTGAGGATACCGATTTTTATGCACGAATCGGATATTTCGCCCGGACTGGCAAACAGAATTTGCAGTAATTTTTCTTCAAAAATTTTTATTTCTTTCCCTCCGAAAGAAACGGATTATTTCCCGCTTAAAAAAATGATTTATGTCGGCAATCCCGTTAGGGAAGAATTGCTTAGCGGAAACAAAGAATCCGCCAAACAGATTTTTAATTTGCAAACAGAAAAGCCTTTAGTCTTAATATTGGGCGGTTCGCAGGGCAGCGGACGGGTAAACGAGGTTTTGCTGGGAATTCTTCCTGAAATGGTTAAAGACTTTGAAATAATACATCAAGCCGGAGAAAAAAACTTAAAGCCGATTAAAGACGAAGCGGAGACCTTCCTTTCTCCTGAAACTAAATCCTATTATCATCTGTTTTCTTTTTTAAGCGAAACCCAGCTAAGGCACGCTTACGCGGCATCGGACTTTATCGTTTCCCGCAGCGGATCCGGAGCAATTTTTGAAATCGCCGCGGCAGGCAAGCCAAGCCTTCTGATTCCATTGCCAGAGTCTGCCCAAAACCACCAAGTTCGCAACGCTTATAATTTTGCCAAAACAGGGGCCTGCATCGTTTTGGAAGAAAGCAATCTTACCCCGCATTTCTTTTTGGAAAAGATAAAAGACCTTTTTTCTTCCGGCCAAAACGAAAAAATGGCGGAAAAAGCCAAAGAGTTCTCAAAGCCAAAAGCCGCTAACAATATTTCCCAATTTCTGCTAGAATACTTGTAATAATCGGATGCCAAAATTGGAATTTTAAGCTTATGGCGGAAAAAGAACAAACAAACCGAACAAACATCAGAGTAAGATTTGCTCCTTCTCCAACGGGAGCTTTCCACTTGGGCAGCGCAAGAGCCGCTCTTTTTAACTATCTTTTTGCCAAAAGATACGGCGGAAAATTTATTTTACGCATAGAAGATACGGATGCGGAAAGATCAAAAAAAGAATGGGAGGAAAATATTTTTGAAAGTATGAAATGGCTCGGTATGGAATGGGACGAAGGACCAAATTTAAATTTTGAAAAAGACGGAAAAAAATATATTGGAGATTACGGCCCCTATCGCCAAAGCGAACGCAAAGAAATTTACGCAAGATATCTCAAGCAGCTGATAAAAGAAGAAAAAGCCTATTATTGCTTTTGCTCAAAAGAAGAGCTGGAATCTTACAAGCAATACGCGATGTCGCAAGGACTGCCTCCGGTTTACCCTAACAAATGCAGAGATCTTGACCCCAAAGAAGTCCAAAAAAAGCTTGAGGAAAAAAAGCCCTTCCTGATAAGGTTCAAATGTCCGAAAGGGAAAAAAATAATAGTGAAAGACGCTGTAAGAGGAGAAATAGAATTTGATTCAAGCTTGCTTGGAGATTTTTCCTTGTCCAAGGGCTTTGAGTTTCCCCTGTATAATTTCGTATGCGCTGTTGACGATTACGAAATGAACATTACCGACATAGTCAGGGGAGAGGACCATATTCCCAACACGCCGAAGCAAATTTTAATTCAAGAAGCTTTGGGCTTCCCCAAAATTCAGTATGCCCATTTGCCCTTGGTCTTGGGACAGGCAAGGCAAAAGCTTTCCAAAAGAGAAGGGGCTTTGCCTATCAGCGATTACAAGGATCAAGGATATCTGCCCGAAGCCCTGATCAATTTTATTGTTTTCTTGGGGTGGAACCCGGGGAACGAAAAAGAAATATTTTCCTTGGGAAGCCTCTCTAAAGAATTCAGCATTGAAAAAGTTCAAAAATCCGGAGCGATATTCAATCCGCAGAAACTGGAATGGCTCAACGGCTTTTACATCAGAAAAAAAACTTTGAAAGAATTGGCGCGTCTTTGCGTCCCATATCTGGAAGAAAGGGGACTAATCAAAAGAAATGAAAAAATGATAAGGCCGAAAGACGAACTTCTTCCGGAAACATCTTATTTGGTTACCGAAACAAAAGAAAACATCTTTGACGACTACTTGGAAAAAGCCGTTTCTTTATACCAAGAAAGGATTAAAAAATTATCAGAGATAGGGGACTTGGTTGATTTTCTTTTTGTAAAAGATTTGGACTATCCGGCTGAAATGCTCAAATGGAAAAAAATGGCCAGCAACCAAGAGCTGGAAGATTCGCTTAATAAATGCTTGAAGCTCTTATCATCAATAGAAGAAAAAAGCTTTAATAAAGAAATTCTTGAAAAACTGCTCTTAAGGGAAGCTGAAGAAATGCCGGACAGAGGATACTTGCTTTGGCCTTTGCGCGTTGCCCTAACGGGCAAGCAGGCTTCCGCCGGACCGATTGACATTGCGGCCGTTTTGGGAAAAGAAAAAACCGTTCAAAGAATAAAAGAGGCGATAGAAAAAGCAAGATCTATCGTTCAATAAATTTAATCAGCCTTAGTTTTTATTTGCTCGGCTATGGTTAAAAAAATATTATTAACTTTTTTACTGGCTGGATTATTTTTTGGCCTTCCGGCAAAAGGAGAAGATTTCTCCGAAGTCCAAGAAATAAAAAACGCAACCGATGCCGTGCAGGAATCTATAAAAAAAGACGCTTTGCCCGCTTGGCAACAATGTTTGGAAGATACAAAATATTTATTGGCTGAAATTAAAAATTTTATTATTGCAAAAATCAGTGTCATCCATCCCGACGAGATAGCCCAGGGGATAAAAGAAGAATTTTTTAGGGAGGTTCAAGAAATTAAAGAAAGCTTGCCCGAAACATTTAAGGGAGCGATTAAATGGTACGAAACTTTTAAGAAAAATTGGTTTTAAGAACAAGAAATATAGCTCTTTAACAGGGGGAATAAACGCGTCAGAGTATAGCGATACGGAAGCGGCGAAAGCCGAAGAATGGCGAATAAAGAAGCTTTTGGAGGCGGAGAATGACGAAAGTATGCAAAGTAAACCCACATTCCGACCTTGAGCCTTAGCAGATAGAAATATGTATTTCAAGGAACTGCCAATGGCTTGATAAGGAGATGATAGATTGGTCAAGGTCAAGTATTGGTGCTGTAAGCACGACAGAGAGATAAGCCATAAGAAGGCTCAACGAAGCTGTATGCACTGGCAAAAGCGCAAAGACGAAACTTGCCCCGACTTGGGGGTTTTCAACACAAGCTGAAGCCCCCTTCTATTTTTTTAAACGAAACGAATCGGCAACAGGGGAAAGGATTTGACAGGCCCTCAAGCCGGTTGTATTATATGTATAGTTTATGAGTATAATCACTCTAATGCTCATTATTATATATTGAAAATCCTAAAAAGGCCTATAATGTTCCACAAATGTTTCAAAAGGGGCTAAAAGTCCTCCCCCGAAGGCCAAACACTTCCCCGCGGAAATAAGCAAAATTTTTATTATTTTTACAAAAATTTTTTAAAATTATTTTTTTGTTATAAAATATATTTTGAAAGATATTTTTTCTTTAATGAAACGCCAATGAAACTTCCATCTTTCGCATCTCTTTATTTTTACGAATTTTCAATATAAGCCGCTTTAAGCTAATTTTATGCTCCAATACCTTGAGGACTTCCTCCTGCATATACAAACAAACAATTATTCGCCTGAAACATTGTATAACTACGAGCGGGACTTAAAAACCTTTGAAAATTTTCTTGATAACGAGATTAAAATATCTTTTGAAAAGGCCGATAAAAAGACCATTGAGCAATATAAGGCGTATTTAGTGTCGCGGGACCGCAAAACGGCCTCTAAGAAGCTTCCAGAGGGCAATTTATCGGCCGGTTCAATAAACAGGACATTATCAAGCCTGCGAGGTTATTTAAAGTATCTTATAAAAATGGATTATCCTGCTCCGGTGGCTCCCGATGCCATAGAGATGTTAAGGACTGAAAAAAAGCATGGACGAGTCGGGGAGCTCAAAGACATTGTAAGATTGATTGAACTCCCCTCTAGTTTTGAAAAAAATAAAAAAGTGGGGATTCGCAATCGCGCAATGCTGGAAATGGTTTTTTCAACCGGGATGAGAATTTCCGAACTGGTGAATATAAAAATTACGCAAATAGACGATACCGGACGAATATTTATTCGCGGGAAAGGAAAAAAAGAAAGATTTGTTTATCTGACCTCCAGAGCCTATGAATGGATAAAAAACTATCTCAAGGAAGCCCGCGGCGACGATCCGTCCCCTTATCTTTTTATTCCGAACAAAGGAAAAAATATTCACAAAAAAGACAAAAAAATCTCCTCTAACTATTTACAGGAAAGAATTAAAAAATATCGGACATATCTTCATCTAAACGTTCCAACATCGTGCCACTCAATCAGGCACGCCTTTGCCACTTATTTAGCTGAAAACGGAGCTAATCCGGCAGCCATACAAATACTCTTAGGACACGAGTCGTTAGACACGACCACGCGCTATGTCCACGCCTCGGATAAATACGCCGAAAAGAGCCACCACGATTTCCACCCTCTTAAAGACTAAAAAACGGGCTTCAGCCCGTTTTTTAGAATTTCCAATTTTATAATTTTAAATTGTAATTTTGATTTTTGATATTTACATTTTAAACTTCTTACGCTCCTTTTCTTCTTTCTCTATCGTTAAAATCGTTTATCGCCTCTTCAAGTTTTTCCGGGCCGAAATCAGGAAAAGTGATATCTGTAAAATACAGCTGGGAATATGCGCTGTCCCACATCATAAAACCGGCGGAGTTGTGCGGATCTCCTCCCGAGCCTGTTCTAATAATCAAATCTACGGGGGGCAAGTTTTTGGACCATAAATTCTGTTTGATCACTCCCCCGTCTATTTTTGAAATTTTTCCTTCTTTATATTGTTCGGCGATTTTTTTAACGCAATCTTCCATCTCGTCGGTGCCGTTATAAGCGACCATTACCGTTAAGAAATGTTTATTGTAATTTCCGGTTTTTTCAATAATTTTTTCCATAATTTCCTGCGTTGCTTTTGGAAAAATTTCTCGCCATCTTCCCAAGAAATTAACCCTTACTTCGTTTTCGTGAATTTGCTTGTTGTCCAAAGCCTTACGGAAAAACTCGTCAAAAATCTTCAACAAAAAAGAAACTTCCTGCTCGCTTCTCTTGGTTAAGTTGTCCCAGGAAGCGCACCAAACGGTAAAGCATTGCAAATCCATCTCCAAGGCTTTTTCCAAAAGCTTGGTTAGGGTTTTAGCTCCTTCTTGATGGCCTATCCATGGCAATAATCCTCTTTTTTTGGCCCAGCGGCGATTTCCGTCAGGAATAACCGCAACATGCTTGCAAATATTATTCTCCATAAACTTTTTCTTGAAATATAATAGGCTGTTTATCCTCCATTTTGGCGCTTAAATAGCCAAACGCAAAAGAAAGCAAAGCGATCAAAAAAACCGCTATAAATAATATTATATCCGATTGATATTCTTTGACAAATTCCTTTATTTTTGATAACATTTTGCTTGTTAAATTAATTTTTAGATTATACACCTATGGGTAAATCTTCAAGCGCGTCTACTATCGGACGCGACTCCAATCCAAAATATCTCGGAGTGAAGCGCTATGAAGGCCAAATCGTCAAAATTGGAGAAGTTTTGGTTAGACAAAGAGGCACAAAAGTAATTGCAGGAACAAACGTTAAAAGAGGCGCGGACGACACTTTATACGCTTTAACAGACGGAAAAGTCTATTTCACCACCAAAAGAAAAACCGGTTTTAACGGCACTCAAAGAAGAGTAAAAACCATCAATGTCGGAGAAAAACCGGTTAAAACGGTAAAAGCGAAAAAAACCGCAAAAACCGAAAAGAAATAGAAATCCTATCTTATCGGCTCAATTTCAAAAAACTTTCAGAGAAACCGCGACGCAAGTCACGGTTTTTCTTTGCCCGCCGAAGTTTTAACGAAGGCGGGTTCTACTCTCTATCGCCGCCCCCACGAATTCGCGGAACAGCGGGTGCGGGATTAACGGCCGGGATTTGAATTCCGGGTGGAATTGAACGGCCACGAAAAACGGATGATCTTTTAACTCTACAATTTCAACCAAGTCATTTTCAGGATTGATTCCGGCCAAAACAAGGCCTTCTTTTTCCAGGACGGGCCTATACTTGTTATTCAGCTCGTAGCGGTGGCGGTGGCGTTCGGAGATAGTTTTACCCTTATAGGCGTTAAAAGCTCTTGTATCGGCCTTTAAATCGCAATTATAGGCTCCTAAACGCATCGTTCCCCCATACTTCTTTTCTTTTATAATATCTTTCTGTCCAGCCATCACATCAATAACCGGTTCTTGACAATTAGGGTCAAATTCAGTAGAGCTTGCATTTTTCAACCCGCAAACATTCCTAGCAAATTCTATGGTCGCCAGTTGCATTCCCAAACACAAACCAAAAAACGGAATTTTGTTTTCCCTTAAAAATTGGATGGCTTTTATCTTGCCTTCCGTTCCCCTGTTTCCAAAGCCGCCAGGAACTATGATACCGTCATATTGTTTCAGCTCTTCTAAATTTTTGGCATTTTCTTCGTATTTTTCAGCTGAAAGCCAAGTAATTTCCGGCGCTCGCTCATAATGCCAGCAGGCATGCTTAATGGACTCAATAACGGAAATATAGGAATCCATCAGGGTAAATTTTCCGCTTTCAAAATATTTGCCTACAATACCGATTTGAATCGGATCTGTTGATTTTTCTATCTTCTTGGTAAATTCTTCCCACATTGCCATTTCATTTTTTTTAGGATCCATTTCAAACTTCTCCAAAATGCGGTTTCCCAATTTGGCTTCGGCATAGACAACCGGAACTTCGTAAATTGATTTTGCGTCAACGGCCGAGATAACATCTTCAGGGGCGACATTGCAGAAAATTGAGAGTTTCCTCTTTCTAGGCTCGTCCAAAAGATGGCTGGAACGGGCCAAGATAATATCCGGCTGGATGCCCGCTTCGTTTAAAAGGCGCGAAGCCATTTGCGTCGGCTTTGTTTTCATCTCTCCAAGCATCCCGGGCACGGGAAGATAAGACACCAAAACAAAAACCACGCCTTTCGGGTTTTTCAATTTCAAAAGGCGCGCGGCTTCAAGGAATAAAAGATTTTGATATTCTCCGACTGTTCCTCCTATTTCAATAAGAATAAAATCCGCTCTTGTCTTTTCGGCCAGCGTTTCAATTTTATTGATAACTTCGTTGGGAATATCCGGAACCACTTCAACACAGCGGCCGTTATATTCAAGATTTCTCTCTTTTTGAATAACGGTCTGGTAAACCCGGCCTGTAGTCAGATAATTGTCTTCCGTCAGGCTAAGATCCAAAAACCTTTCGTAATTGCCGACATCCTGATCGCATTCAAGACCGTCATCGGTAACAAAGACTTCTCCATGTTCCACCGGATTCATCGTTCCGGCATCAACGTTAATATAGGGATCTATCTTAATGGCGGACACTTTAAAACCCTTTGCTTTAAGGATTTTTCCTATTGACGCTGTTGATATTCCTTTCCCAATGCCCGACATCACTCCGCCGGCCACAAAAATATATTTAGCCATTATCCCAAGTCCAATGATAAAATTTTATTTTTCCTCCGCGGCAACGATAACTTTGATTTCCGCTTCCAAATTATGATCCAATTTTATTTTTAAAGGGTATTCCCCCTGTTCTTTAATAGGCTCGGCCAATTCTATTTGGCTCTTTTTAATTTTAAGTCCTATTTCGCCGACTTTATCGGCTATTTTTTGCGCGCTGATTGAAGAAAAAAGCTGTCCTTCTTCTCCGACCGGCACCTCAATAACAACTTCGTAACCGTCCAGCTTGGAAGCCGTTTCTTGAACCTGCTTCAATTGTTCTTCCGCCTCTTTCTCCATATTTTCTTTTTGGCTTTCCAGCCATTTTAGAGAACTTTCATCGGCTATTTTTACCAATTTTTTAGGGAGTAAAGAATTTCTGGCAAAGCCGTCCGCCACATCTTTAACGTCATACTTTTTCCCTAAATTTTCTATATCTTCTAAAAGTATTACTTTCATATTTTTAATCGCTGCCGGTATTAAATTTGGCGCGTTAGAATTATCTTTTTATTATTTTAGATTTTTGAAAAAATTATTTCAACAGCCTTATCCAATTGGGGATCTCTGTCATTTTCATAGTCCTCCGCCGTCATTTCCACTTCAATATCCGGTTTTATGCCATTGCCGTCTATCTGCTCTCCATTTGGAGTAAGCCAGTTGGCAATGGTTATTTTAATGCTGGACTTATCCTGCAAGCTAAATAACTGCTGAACCTTGCCTTTGCCAAAAGAAGTTTCCCCTATTATAACCGCATTTCTGTTATCGCGCAATGCCGCTGTTAAAATTTCCGAGGCCGAAGCGCTGCCTTGATTTATTAAAACAACTACCGGCTCTGAAGAAAAATTGGAAGGACCGAAAGATAAATAATCTTTAATCTCATAATCATCCCCTTCGCGAATTTCTTCTTTTAGAACAATCTCTCTGCTTTTTAAAAACCAGCCGGCGATATCTTGCGCCTGATCCAGCAATCCTCCGGGATTATTTCTTAAATCAATTATAATGCCTTGAGCGTCTTGGCTGATAATTTCCCTTGCCGCCTTTTGAAAGTCGCCGTAGACAACATCCGAAAATTGGAAAATCTTTAAATAAGCGGCCTTTTTCTTGCCTGATTCTTTAAAAGAAAGCTCCAAGCTGGGAACGGTTATGGTGTCTCTCACTATTGTAAAATCTTTAGTCTCTCCCCAGTCGTTTCGGTATATGGTCAAAACAACTTCAGTTCCCTTGGGTCCCTTGATTAAGGTTACGGCTTTGTCAACATTCATTCCGATGGTGGAAATGCCGTCCACTCCCAATATCTCGTCTCCGGCTAAAATACCGGCCCGCTTGGCGGGAGTATTTTCCAAGGGAGCCACGACTTTCAGTCTGTCGTCCCTGACTTCTATTTGAATTCCCACTCCTTCAAATTGCCCTGAAATGTCTTCTTTGAAACTCTTTGTTTCTTCAGGGTCAAAAAAAGAAGTGTAAGGATCTTCCAAGGACTCAACCATTCCCTTGGCCGCCCCATAAATTAATTTGTTCTTATCAATATCTTCCGGATTTACGAAGTGAGCTTCCAGCTGATGCAAAACATCGTTCAAATAAGAAAACTCAAGCTGTATTTTCGGAGAAGAAGGCTGATAAACGGATACCGCCTCCATTAGCGGCTCTTTCAAATAAAAACCGGCGGCAAAAGCCCCTAACAAGCTAAAAATTATTATAAAATATTTGTTCAGTTCTTCCGATTTTTTGGGTTCCTCCATAAAAAATCATTTATTTTTTCAACGCAACCTATGTAATATTGTGCCACAAGCCATGGATATTGCAATAAACTCTAGCTTCCACTTTATCGGCTACCAAATTAAAGATAGCCTCCGGATTCTCGTCCGGCGTCAAGTATTTTCTATAAACCCTGCCGTCGGCTATCAATTCTATCCATTCAATATAATGATCCCCGTCCATAGGATGGATTATTTGGCCTACAGTTACCAATATTCCTTCTTTTTTCTTTTGGATTACGGGCACATGTTTTATAAAACCGTTGTCATTATGGTCTTTCGGCTTCAAAAGATCCATATTTTCTTCGCAGCAAACAGGATATCCATCTCCGCCGTAAACTACCTCCACGACATTTTTACAATGCTTGCATCTATATAATTGATTTACTAAACTCATTTTCCTTTGTTTCTAATTTTTATGCTTTTTTATGTTATAAGTATTATATCAAAAAACGCAAAGCCCCGTAAGTCTTTAACGGGGCTTAAATTGAAAGCAGACGATCATAAAGGCCTTTAACTTCTGAATAATTCTTTTCTAGATATTCTTGATTATATAAATAATCATAAAATAAATCTGCCAAAGCTTCCACATCGTCCATTCCAAAAATTCCGCAAGAGTACATATCTTTTCCTTTTCCTGTCCTTTTTGGAATCATTTTTTCAAGATCGGCTCCGTCCAAATAGTAGTGCCCTATTTCATGGGAGAGAACAAATTTTCTTTGTTCTTTGTTCAATCTCTTTGAGACATACACTGCTTTATCTTTTATATAAATGCATCCCAAAGCAGAATTTTTGTTGCCGCAAGCCGCTTTTACGTCTCCAACCAAATAAAAATTCAAATCTTCAACTCTTTTCGCTAAATCGGTGCTTCCGGGAAAAAAAGATAAAAACGAAACAACAAAAAACAAGAATATAAATGGAAATTTCATATATAAAAGGACTGAAATTAAAATTCTTCGCGACTCGGCCTGAAAGGCCCGAAGAATGCTTCTTTATATATTAAATTAATTTGCTTTTTTGTCAAAAAACAAAACCCCCTAATTAAAGGGGGATTTCCGCAAAAAAGACTGCCTGCTTATCGCTTCAATCACTCTTATCCATAAAAATTTTACTTTCAGCTTCTCCACGTCTCTTCGGCTAAAACCGCATCCGCGCATCCAAACCGGATTAGGCCTTATGGGCTGCATAACAATAATTGACCCTCCGGGGGCTATTCTTGTATAGGGTTTAATTTCCGGTATTTTCACCGGAAGCCCCAATTGCCTTACTTTCGCCACACTTAAAGCATGAGCGGGATTTATAGCTGTTTTCACTTCCTCTTTGCGCAAAAGTATCCTCGCTTCTTTCAAATATATTTCGTTCATACATAATATGGCATTGGAAGGAAATATTTGCGGCGAAGCAGAAAAGCCAAAGTGCAGCATTGATAAAAATTCTTCTCCCAGTCTTCTTTTTTGCGTTTTTATTCCATCTATTAATTTATCCATTTTGACTCTGCCTAAATAGGCCTTATTCTAAAAGCCGGACTAGGGCTCCCTCTTATTTAGGCAAAAAACCGCTAAGACAAGCGGATTTTTAAAAGGACTTATTCTTCAAGAAAATTTTAAAACCAATCGGCAATAATGTAAAGCAAGACTTTTCCCCAATTCTTAAAAAGCAAAATTAAAAAAACCGCTTAAATAAGATTGATTAAGCGGTTTTTAAGCTTTCGCTTTTGGCCTGGAAATCCGGCTTCTCAATTCACTTATCGCCTTTTCAGCCGATTTTTCATTATCATACATATCATTCATATCATCATACATTTTAGAACAAAAATAATCTCCGGATAAATCAACTTTCAAGGCTCTTCCACGCAGATAGTCAAAGTAGAATTCGTTTCTAAAGGGATCTTTTGCTCTGAAACATCCGTCGTCTCCTCTGCTATCAATAACAAACAAGGCGTCTTCTTCTGTCATTTTATCCTGTCTGTACATAAATATTCCCATTCCTTGAGGCCTTGCCCTGTTATACAAGGCAGCTAACACTTTTGCCTTGGACAACCCCTTGATTTTGACTGCGTGATCTAAAAAATCAATATTCTTTAAAAACATTTTTTTGGTTGATTCAGCTATTAGAAATAGCGCTGTCTTTAAAAAGCCCGACTCGCTTTTACGGACAGCATTTTAAGAAAAGAAAATCGCTCAAAATGCTGTCCGTAAAGACTGGGGAAATTTTTTATTTTAAAAAAACTGTTTTTCGGTATTATAAAATAAAAAAAAATAAAGTCAAATAAACGCAGTAATGTGTACGGACATATTGCACTTTTTTCGCTAAGCTGGGCGGGTATGAAAACCATGGCAAAAACTTACAGAGGCCCGGCTTCGGTAATCTGCACAGGTGGCACCTGTGCGAGTTTTTGCACAGGTGGCACCTGTGCAGATTTGAGGGGGTTGGGTTAATTGAAAAGCGCAGGTTCTTCTGCGCTTTTTGCGTCTTTGGAGCTTTCTATCTTTTGGGTATATATTATCACAGCTTAAAAGGCGAGCTGTCCAATCTAACCGCTATTTCTAATCTTTTGGGTATGCATTATCACAGCTTTAACGGCTGTTACTCCCTGCAGGTATCAATTGAGTTATTTATGAGATATCCAAAGATTTAAGAAATTCTCTTCCATATCCGCTTTTCAAATATTTTTCCCTTTTCCTCGCTTCAATTCTATTGCCAATTGCTTCTTTATAAACAATTTAAAATGGCCTTCTCGGTTTTGTTGATTTTGTCATCCCATTATTATGTTGCGATAATCTATCCTTTGGATTTTCAGAAATGCCGATATACAAACCTTTGTCTTTTATGCTCTTTAGAGCATAGACATACTACATAACTTTAAGCTATACATTAGTGCCTCCAACAGGGCTCGAACCTGTAACTCACAGCTTAAAAGGCTGTTACTCTACCAATTGAGTTATGGAGGCTAAAATAAAAACGTTTCTCAAATATATAAAGGCTATCTAAATTTTAACGGCTGTTACTCCCTGCAGGTATCAATTGAGTTATGGAGGCGAGAGGATAATGCTGCAACAATAATAAAAAATACCAAATTATGGCTAATTAATCAAGCCTTAAAACTTTAAAAAACGTTTTTCTAAATGCCTTCCTGGCGCAATTTTTCCAAAAGCTCTTTTTGCTTTTTGCTTAATTTTTTCGGCGTTTTTATTTCCAGCACAACATAAAGATTGCCCGATCCCCTGCTTGAAAAATGAGGAAGGCCTTTTCCGGAAACTCTTAAAATTTTGCCCGATTCGGTTCCTGCCGGAACTTTTAATACGATATTTTTCTTTTCCAGGGTAGGGACTTCCAGCTCGGCTCCAAGCGCGGCCTGCGAAAAAGATATCGGCAAAACAGCGTAAAGATCGTCTCCTTTGCGCTGGAAAACGGGATGGCTTTTTATAAAAATCCTAACATAAAGATCTCCCGATCCTCCCCCTCTCCGTCCGGCTCCTCCTTTGCCTTTTATCTTGATAATTTGATTGTTATCGGCTCCGGCGGGAACGTATATTTTAATTTCTTCTTCTCCTTTGATCCTGCCTTCCCCCTTGCAGACATTGCACGGCTTTTTAGGCTTATAGCCTTCTCCTTGGCATTCGGGACAAACAGTGTTTTGAGTAACCGATCCAAAAATAGTTTTTTTGATTTGCTGGACCTGTCCCGCGCCCCTGCACGAAAAGCATTCTTCAATCTCGCTGCCGGGTTCCGCTCCCGTGCCCTGGCATCGCGAACATTGGATAAGCTTGGGAAGAATTATTATTTTTTCTTTTCCTTCTAAAATATCTTCCAAAGAAGCTTCTATTTCTATTTGAATATCTTTTCCTCTTTTTAAATCTTTCTTGCTCCGAGCCCTCCTTGGAGATCCAAATCCGAACATTTCCTCAAAAAGGTCTCCTAAGTTTTCAAAGCCGGCTCCTTCAAAATTAAATCCGGGCATCCCTTGAAATCCTTGGAAATCAAAACCGCCTTGAGGGCTCCCTCCCGGCTGGGCGCCTTCAAAAACCCGGCCGAATTGGTCGTATTGAGCTCTTTTGTCTTTGTCGGACAGAACTTGGTAAGCTTCGTTTATTTCCTTGAATTTCTTTTCGTCGCCGCCTTTATCCGGATGATATTTGTGAGCCATTTTATAATAGGCTTTCTTAATATCTTCGGCTGAAGCATTCCGAGCAACTCCTAAAATTTTATAATAATCGTTCATAGAAAACTTTTTAATGATTCAATCTCTATTGAATTTTCAAACAAGAGAAGGCAATCTCACGGTTTAAAAATTGTATCATTAAAAATTATTTAAAAATTAAAAATTCCAAGCAGAGATGTTCCTCTGATATTAAGAATTGATCAAGCCGGCTTGGCTGATTAGAGTTTAGCCGTTCTTCTCCTTGTATTCTCCTTCTTCAGCTTGCGGGTCGTCTTCTTTCTTCTGCTCCGGCTGTTCGGTCTGCGGTTCCGGCTGCGGTCCTTGCTGCTGGTACATTTGAGCTCCGATTTTTTGGAGAGACTGGGAAAGATCCTCCGTCTTGGATTTGACTTCGTCTATATTATCACTGTCTTTAACCTTTTTCAATTCCTCAATCTTTTGCTCCGCTTCTTGTTTCAATTCAGCCGGAACTTTTTCTCCAAGATCTTTCAGCGTCTTTTCTCCCGTATAAATCATATTTTCCGCCAAATTTTTGGCTTCAATAGAGTCTCTAGTTTTTTGGTCCTGTTCCGCATACATTTCAGCGTCTTTCTTCATTCTTTCCACTTCTTCTTTGCTCAAGCCGATTGATCCTTGGACTTTGATGGATTGGGTTTTGCCGCTCGCTTTGTCTTTGGCGGTTATAGTTAATATGCCGTTAGCGTCTATATCAAAATTAACTTCAATTTGCGGCATGCCGCGCGGCGCAGGAGGAATACCGTCAAGAATAAATTTGCCCAATGAACGATTATCGTTTGCCATAGGCCTCTCTCCCTGCAAAATATTAATTTCCACCGAAGGCTGGCTGTCAACGGCCGTTGAAAAAATTTGGCTTTTGGCTGTCGGGATGGTGGTGTTTTTCGGGATAACAACAGTGTTAATTCCTCCGAGAGTTTCTATCCCCAAAGACAAAGGCAAGACGTCAAGAAGCAAAACGCTTTTAATGTCTCCTTCGAGAGTGCGTCCTTCGGAGCGAGCTTTAAGAATTTCCGCTTCAATGGCCGCTCCCATAGCCACAACTTCTTCCGGGTTAATGGATTGGTTGGGCTCTTTTCCAAAATACTCCTTAACGGCATTTTTAACCTGCGGGACAAGAGTGGTTCCTCCGACCAAGACTATCTCATTAATTTGGTCTTTGGAGAGCTTGGCTTCGCCTAAAGTTTTTTCAACTCTTTTAACGGATTGATCCACCAAATCACGGGTCATATTTTCAAATTCCGATTTGGTGATTTTAACGTCAAGATGCTTGGGTCCGGAAGCGTCGGCTGAAATAAACGGCAGGTTTATAGACGTTTGGCCGGCGGTTGAAAGCTCTATTTTTGCTTTTTCAGCCGCCTCTTTTAACCTTTGCAAAGCCAAATTATCCTTATCCAAATCAACTCCCTCGTTTTTCTTGAAATTTTCTATTATAAAATTCATTATTTTTTGGTCAAAGTCTTCCCCTCCCAAATGAGGTTCTCCTCCCGTTGCCAAAACTTCCACTGTATCGGGAGAGACATCCAAAACAGTCACGTCAAAAGTTCCTCCGCCGAAATCGTAAACCAAAACTTTTTCAGCATTTTTGCGGCCAAGCCCGTAAGCCAAAGCGGCGGCTGTCGGTTCATTGATAATTCTCAAAACGTTAAAGCCGGCGATCTCTCCCGCTGTTTGAGTCGCTTTTCTTTGGGAATCGTCAAAATTAGCCGGACAAGTAATAACCGCATCCGTAATTTTTCCGCCAAGCTTTTCTTCGGCATCCAATTTTACTTTCTGCAAAAGCATTGAAGCTATTTCAATGGGAGTGTGCCATTTTTCTCCCATCTTCACTTCCACTCCTCCATCTGCCCTTTCCTTGGATTCGTAAGGCATTCTTTTAACTTCTTTCTGCACTTCCGGATCGGAAAATTTACGGCCGATGAATCTTTTTGCCGCGAAAATCGTATCTTTCGGATTCGCGATAGCCTGCCTTTGGGCAGAAATTCCTATCAGCCTTTCCCCTGTTTTAGTAACAGCAGCGTAAGAAGGAGTCAGCTTTGAACCCTCGCGGTTATCCAAAGCTTTTGGTTCGCCGTTCATAATTACGGCCATTTTTGTAATTGAAGTTCCGAGATCTATTCCTAATACTTTCATAAAATATTTTAGCCGATTGGGCATTCGCTCCAAACAATTTTAATTTTTGAAACGCCAAGCCTCAATCAAACTTGATAATAAAGATTAACTGATTTATTTAAAAAACAATTTATAGTCTTATTATATAAATTATCACTCTCTAGTCAAGAGTGCTAATTTAGAGAAGTATGATAAATATGAAAACCGGCCTCTTTGGAAAGAGGCCGGAACAATCAAGAAATTATTTTTTATTATTTGATGTTTTCTTTTTCGCGAATCTGGTTTATCTTTTTGTCCAATATTCTTTGGCTGCGATAATTTCTGTTCTCTCTTCCCCTCAAAACCAGGCATTGGTCAAACTTGAACAAGGAATCTTTAAATAAAACTATCAAGCCGACGGCCAATAATCCGGGCAGGATAAGATAATCCATTAAGCTGTCTTTCCATCCTGTGGGTATCTCCGTTGCGGCTCCGGCAACAGCTTTTTTGTTAACCACAACCATAGCGGAATCAACGCTGGTATTGGAACTGTTATAAGCGGTGCCGGTATTTGTTAAAGTGGTATATCCGAAATTGAAATTATCGGCAGAAGCAACAATGGCTTGAAATGTAACCGTTTTGGATGAATTAGGAGCTATTTCTCCGAGATAATATCCCGAAATAACATTTCCCGTTACGAGAGATCCGTCAACTTTTACATTATCGTAATAATTCAATCTGTAGGGCAAAGCATCTTTAACATATACTCCGGAAGCAACTGTGTTGCTGTTATTCGTAATTCTCAGATAAAAGTCCACCACTTCGCCGGGATAAGCTTCCGCTGAATTTGTCCAATTATATTCTCCTCTTGTGATGTTGCGAACCAGTTTGTTCAAAACAAGATTTCCGCCAGTGGTTGTTGACTTTATCACATTGACTTGGGCTGAAGCATAAGACTGCGAAACATTCGTGGCATAAGTATAGGCATAGTTGGTTAAAGTAGTGTTGCTGCTTCCAAAATAACTGTCGCTGTAAACAGTGGCGTCAAAAGTAATGGTTTTCGTGCTTCCGGAATTAATCGTCCCCAAATTGATGCCGCTGGCAAGGCTGCTGGCCGAATAGCCGTAATAAACGCCGTTTATATAGAGGTTTCCGCTGTAGCTCATATTGGACGGCAAAGTGTCCTTTAAGATAACGTTCTCCGCGGCTGTCTGTCCGCTGGAATAAATATCTATTTTATAAGATACTTTTTCTCCGGGGTTGGCATTGACTGAAGAACTCCAGTAAGTGCCGTCTGTCACATTTTTAACTGTTTTTGTAATGCTTAAATTGGAATTGCCGGAAGTGCCGGACAAAACAGCCTCAAAAACAAAGTGTCCTTGATCTTCGCATGTCCCGTCAATATCTCCCATATTGTATTCAACAGTTCCATAGCTCGGAGAAACATTTACATTTTGGGCAACAGTAGATTGATGCGGATACCAATAGCCGATAGTGTCAAAATTTAAATTAGCGGTTCCGCTATTAAGATAAATTACTGCCGTATCCGAAGCTGCAACGGCATTGTCGGCTGTAACATATCCGTTAACGGAAATTTGGCTTTGAGCCGCTGTCGGGAAATTAAGCCTGGCTTTTGTATTATGGGCGACAGATCCTTCTCCAGTATTGTGATAATAAATATCAAAAGCGATTCTGTCTCCGGGATTGGCGGTAACAGAGCTCTGCCACGTAGTATCTCCGCGAGTCCTGTTTTTAACTCTTAATGTCTCAAAGTCATTGCTGGCATTATTAAATTGAGGAGTCTGGGTTTGAGATGACCCGGAAATTACTCCTTCAAAAACCACATGGCCTCCATATTGGTCTCCTCCGGAAATTTGGCCGATATTAACCAAAATGCTGTTTGATTGCAAGAAAGAGACATTGACACTGTTAGCGCTGGTTTGATTGTTCGGATAAAATTTTGCGGTATTGTCAAAAGTAAAATTATAGCAATTGCTATTGCTGATAGTCACATATCCCAAACTATAAACATAGCTGGCATTGTCGGCATAAGCATAAGCCTTAAATCTCATTTGTCCTCCCTGGTTGTCTTCAAAGTCTAATCTTATTTTCGCATTTTGAGCAATTGTATCAGGAAGAGTGTTTTTATAATAAACATCAAAAGCAATCCTGTCTCCGGGATTGGCGGGAACGCTAGCTTGCCAAGTGGCAGTGCTTTGAGTTCTGTTCTTCAAGCCAAGAGTGCTGTAAAAAACAGCATTTGTTCCGGCTATTGCGGTATCAATAACAAAGGCTTGGCCGATTAGAACTAAGCCAAAAACCGCAATGCTGGCCTTTTTGAAAATTTGTTTGGTTTTACTATTCATAAATTTAGCCGCTTTGCTGATTTAGCAGACAAAGCCCTAATTTTTATTATATTTTTGTAATTTTTTATTTTTCATACTTTACATCTTTTACTTATTTTTGTCAAGGTCAAAATAAAAAGAAGACATGGCAATGTCTTCTTTTTTCCTAATGGATTACGGAGGGCTCCATCCTGATGAGCAAGTAGTGCAAGTAACTACTGCTGAAGGAGCTGGAGCTGGAGGAAGCGGAGATGGAGGAACATAAACCGTTCCGCTTGAACCTTCTATTTCTACCGGCGTGCAATTTTGAGTGCACCCGGAAGAAACGGTCGGCACAGACGGAGGCGGCGGAGGAGCAATCACTTGTTGCGGCGCAGAAACCGGATCAGTCTGATTGTTAATAACAATGTTGTTATTAACAATTACTGTCGGTTGTTCACAGCTTCCGCTACAACAACCTGTGGCGCAAACAGGTTCTTGAATAATAACCTTTTGCTTGCACATAGAGTTTTCACACCCGTAAGGGCACGACTCTACCACCCGCCAAACTTCTTCAGCGTGGCAGTAAGCTTGACCGCCAAACGGCTGGACGCAGGAACGTTCAATCTTTTCTTTCCATTCCCGATAATTACCGCTACAGCGATAATAACTGGAACCGGAAAAATATTCAGTTCTCCCGCAGTCTTCAACAAGACCCTGGCGGATACCGTTAACATAATTCCATACATCACCGTTGTAACATTTCTTTTCTGTCACAGTGGCAACTACCCTTGCACGGCAAGAGCCATTGTCACAGTAGTATCCGGAAGCGCAATCCTGTCTTTGCCAAACTAGGCAGTTGCCTGATCTGACACAAACTTCCCTTTGGTCGCCGGTTAAACATTCGGCAACACACCTAGCCTGTCCCGCATAAGCACAGTTGCTTGTGCAAGAAGGAGGCTGGTAAGTTTGAACAGAAGCAACGACGCCGCAAGTGCCAACACTCTGGCAGTTAACCGTTTGGTTAGCAACAGTTTGATTTTCAACGGTTTGATTTTTAACCGTTGAATTTTCAACCCATTGGTTTTCCACTTCTTGGTTAGTTACAACTTGTTTTTCAACAAATTGCGTCTGAACGTTTGAAGTCTCAACGTTTTGAGTTGCGACCGTTTGCTCGGTGACCGTTTGTTTCTGAACTGTTTGGTTGGTCACTTCCATCTTCGCCACTTTTAGCGGTTTTGCTTCGTCTTGCAGTCTTTCTTCAATCTTCTCAACGGTCTTATCAGAGGTTTTGTCAACAATTTCGTTGACCACTTCTCCTAAACCGTTTAGCTGAGGACTGTCAGAAGTATTTCTATAAATGGCCCAAGCGAGGACCATGATGACAGCCAATACCACTAAAAGCCAGATCCAATTAGGCTTTTTTTCTTGAGCCATTTTTTTGCATTGCAACTTACGCTTTTGCGAATCATTGCAACGCTATTTTAATGCTTTCCTTTTTCGACTTTTTTTAAAAGATCTTACAAAGTTCGAAAATTATCATTATTGGCGGACTAGGCTCAATAATGATTTTTTAGCCTTTTTACGGCCAAAAAATCATTATCGAACAGCTTCAATGATAATTCTGCGGTTCCCTATATTCGGGGGCCAGCATGTGCTTAAGAATAACACATTTTCGTAATTTGTCAAGGACGGAACAAGCTCGTCTCCCGGATCAACCAAAAATTGCCTTATCACCGTATAAGCATATTGGCGGCCTTTAAAGTAAATAAAAATCTGATCATTTTTCTGTAATTCGTCCAAACGGTTAAAAATTCCGTAATAATTTACTTTTGGCCAATTAGTCGGGGCGGTATGGCCTAAAACTATAGTTGTCCCTTTCTCCGAAGGCAATTCGGAACTTGGATAAATCATCACTCCCTTTTTTAAAGAAGCCTCTATGTCCTCTACATCTTCGCTGGGACTGGTTGTCAAAGGAACCTCCACTCCTATTTTTTCAATAACCAGGCTGTCTTCTTTTTGGATTATCTTTGCGTTTTTCTCTTGTTCCCCGTCCGTGCTATTTTTTTCAGCTTGTTGGGACGGCTCAATCCCTTTTTCAGACATAAAATTCTTTCCGCTTTCAGAAAAAAAATCTTCGGCCGCGTTGGTTAAAAATTGGAAATTAACAGCCCATGAAATTTGGTTCCAATTTAAAGCAAAAAGCGCAATCAGATAAAAGACTGCGAAAAATTTAATATAACGCTTGTTGGCTTCAAAAAATTGCTTAATCATAATTTCCAAAAATTTATCCGATAATCAGATTGTGGGGTATGAACCGCAAAATAATTATTTTATCAAAAACCAGCAATATGCCGAAAACCATCATAAAAAAGGTGCCCTTAAGCATTAAATCCTTATGCTGGATTCTTATTTTGATAAATATATTCAGCATCATTCCAAGCATAACCGCCAGCAAGGAAAGAAAAGTCATTTTTTCAATTATTTTAAAATAGTCAACAGAAAAGAATTGCATCGCTTTTGTCCTCCAATCCGGTTTTATTTCTTGGACCCGGGTTAAAGGAGCGGCAGAAGCAACGCTTTTTTTATTCTCAGGTTCAGTTGAGGACGGAGATTCGGATGAAAGAAAAGTTAAAGATTCTTCTTGGTTTTGATCGGATTCTTCTTCTTCGGGCAAGCTTGAACCGTTCAAATTTTGGCCGGCCGCCTCCAAGCCTAAAACAGCTTCTTTTTTCTCCTGCGTTGTTTGATCTGCAACGGCAAGAGGCGTTTTGGCTTCAACGGCAAGCTTGGCTTGTCCATTTTTTAGTTTGCTTCCGAACATCTGAACGACAACCGTAATCTCCTGGCCTTGATAATCTCCCGTGGCTATCCCGATGCCCATTTCTTCGTAGCCGGAATTAATTATATTGGCAAAATGGCTTGGAGACTCTTTCCACGCCTGCACCACTTCTTCCCCGTCAACAAATCCTATCGCCAAGTTCTCCCCGGCTTTTTGATAATCGTATCCGGCAAGCTTTATCCAATACCAAGGTGTTTTCCCCCGGGGGCTGTTATGGCTGAAGTAATCAAAATTCAGCATATCTTGGGCTTTAAGAGCAGCGGCCTGATCAAGAAGCGGATTGGATTTCAGGTCTTGCAATCCAAAATATTTTCTTTCTTGGTTGGTAAGATTAATTAGAGATCCTTTTGTGATGGAAGCAAAAAGAGAAGTTTGATAAAAACAAGTAAAAGCCGGCAGAACCGCGAATTTTGCGACCAGCAAAATGGCCAAATAATATATTAAAAAATTGCTGTCTAAAAATTTCGGTCGGAAATTATTCTCTTGGACGGGAATAAAAACAATTTTTAGTTTCAAAAAAATTTCTTTAATCATTATATTTTTATTATAATACTTTTATTGCTTTTTGTCAAACAAAAGCAAGGATGGTTTCCCTTGCTTTAAAAGTCTGTATTTTTATGCTAAAAGCCAAGCTAAATTTTTAAAACGCCTTTGATTATGACAGCTATCAGTTTAAAAATTTATCATTTATTTACTTGGCTATCCTTACCCTTGCCGGCCTGATTACTCGTCCTTGCAAAGTATAGCCTTTCTGCAGCTCTTCAATAACCGTTCCGGGTTCTTTGTCCGTTTCTTCCACCTCTTCAACCACTTCATGAAAATTAGGATCAAATTTTTCTTCAAGAGATTTTATTTCCTCAACGTCCTGCTTTTTTAAAAATTCCAAAAACTGGCTTTTAATTTGAAGCATCCCTTGCATATTGTTATCTTTCTTCGCCTCCGCGGACAAGATTTTTTCCGCCATATTAAAGCTGTCCAAAATCGGTAAAAGGCCGGAAACAAAATTCTCGGTGGAATATCTTAGCATATCGGAAAAATTCCCCGCTTCTTCTTTTTTATAATTTAAAAAATCCGCTCTCGCCCTTTGCCAGCCGGCCAAATATTCCTCTTTTTGCTTTTGGCTTTCCTCCAGCTCTTTCTTCAATTCTTCAATATTTTCCCCTTCTTGCTGAAAATTAATTTCCTCTTTTTTGTTTTTTTCTTCCGCCATATCTTTTTAAATGTTTTCTAAAAATTTCTTGAAAGAATTTATTAAATTAATATTTTTCTCATAAGGCATTCTTTTGGGCCCTAAAATCGCCACAAATCCCGTTTTCCTGTCCGGAAAGGAAAATTTTGAAATAATAAGGCTAAAATCGCCAGCCTGCGGCAGAGGATTTTCCGCGCCTATTAAAATCTGCATTTCCTCCTGCCCGAAATCTCCTATTTTTTCTTCAACTTCATCGGCTATTTTGGCAAAACGCTCCGCATAGCCAAGGCTTTCAAACTCCGGCTCCCTAAAAATTCCGCTCCATCCTTCTTTAACCGCTATCTCTTCTTCCGGGAAATAAGCGCTTGCCAGGCTGGAAGTTTCTTGAGCTATTTTTTTTGCCATCAAACGGGTAAGCCTGAAAGAATCCTCTATTTGTTCTTCAAAATCCTTCCATACGTCCAAAAAATCTTCCTTTTCCCGATAAATTTTTTCCTTTAAAAGGCAGTCTACGAAAAAACGATAGCCCTTGTCGGTCGGCACGCGCCCGGCCGAAGTGTGCGGCTGGCTAAGATAGCCTTCATTGGCCAGTTTTTGCATTTCATTTCTAATGGTTGCGGGACAAACTCCGAATTGATATTTTTCATCCAAAAATTGCGAACTTACAGGTTCGGCTGAATCAATATATTCTTGGATTAACAAATTTAAAATTTGCTCCTGGCGGATTGATAGCATAATGTTTTTTAATCATAAAATCTTAGCACTCCTCTGTCAAGATTGCTAATTGGAGAGAAATCCTTTTTTGGAGACAGAAAGAATTCCTTTATATTTGCCCGGCTTGAAAATTAAAGCTAAAATAAATAAAAATAATCTTAATAAATTTTTTAATTTCCGCCTTTGAAAAATATGAACAGTAAATTTTTTTGGATTTTATTGTTTGCAGTAATGGCTCTCGCTTCTTTTGCCAGAATTTGGCAAATTGATTCAATTCCCCCCGGGCTTTGGCCGGATGAAGCCTTAAATGGAGTGCAAGCGATTTACGAACCCGGAAAAATCTTTTATCCCGAAAATCAAGGACGCGAAGGACTAATGATGCTTCTAAACTCTTTGTCTTTCCAATCCTTAGGCATCTCAATGTTTTCTTTCCGCTTAGTGCCGGCAATTATGGGGATCCTTACCGTTTTGGGAGTTTTTCTTCTCGCGTTTGAATTATTCAGAAAAAAATCACTGGCCCTTTTGGCTTCTTTTTTTGTCGCTGTTTCTTTTTGGCATATAAATTTCTCGCGCATCAACTTTAGAGCGATTATTATGCCTCTCGTTTTAAGCTTCAGTTTTTACTTTTTATTTTTGGGAATACGCAAAAAAAACTGGCGGCCTTTTTTACTGTCCGGCATTATTTTCGGAATCGGATTTTACACTTATACTCCTTTTCGGCTGGCGCCCGCCATTTTGTTTCTTGCTCTCTTTCTTTGGTGGCTTGCGGCTCGCAAAGAAGGAAGCGTCAAAAATTTTTTGCAAAGGTCTTTTTTGATGCTCTTGGCGGTATTTTTTACGGCTCTGCCGATAGGCCTTTATTTCCTTTCCGGACATATGCAAGATTTCTTTGGAAGAACCGGAGGAATTTCCGTTTTTTCCCAGCCGAATCCTTTTTTTGCTTTTCTTGAAAGCATGGCAAGACATTTGGCAATGTTCAATATCTACGGCGACCCGAATATGAGGCATAATTATTCCGGCGATCCGCAATTATTTTGGCCGGTCGGATTGCTCTTCCTGATTGGATTTTATCTTCTCTCTAAAAAAGGCTGGAAAGCCTTAAAAGAAAAGAAATGGATGGAGTGCCTGCCTTACGCAACTTTGTTTGTTTGGTTTTTTATAATGATTCTTCCCGGAGCTCTGACTTACGAAGGCCTGCCCCATTCTTTAAGGGTTATCGGCATTGTCCCCGCAGTTTATATTATAGCCGCTCTCGGAGGAATTTTTGTTTTTGAAAAATTAAAGTCAAAAATCAAATCAAAAAAAATACTGGCCGCCATCGTCATTATCTTTCTAGCCTGTTCGGCTTTTTTCCCTTTATACCGCTATTTTTACCAATGGGGTCAAAATCCGGAGACCGAAAACGCTTTTTCTAAAGAACTTGTATTAATGGGAAATTATCTTAAAAACAGCCCTTTTGGATATGAAAAATACGTAATTATATACGGCGGAGATCTTCCCGTTCAAACTGTAAAAATGATTGCTCTTACCGGCAAAGGAAACGAAGGCGTCAAATATCTTTGGCCTCACAGCATAGACGGCATTAATACTAAAAATCCCGCTTTAATCTTGATGATGGAAAACAATCAAAACGATCTCCTCCGCTTGATTGAAAAATATCCCAATGGCGCTCTTCAAGTGGAAAATAAGCTTTGGATTTATAAAATTAATATAAATAATTTATAAAAAATATGACAAACCGCTTGGCTAATTTTTTAGCAGCCGGCCTTTTAACGATTATGGCCTGCCTGGCTTTTGCCAGTATTGCCAATGACACTTTAACTTTTGACGAAGTCGCCCATATCGGAGCCGGATACTCTTATTGGAATAACCAAGATTATCGCCTCAACCCGGAACATCCTCCGCTAATAAAAGATTTCGCCGGCCTGCCGCTGGCGGCTCTTAACCTTGATTTTCCGGATGAAAAATATTGGGAAGGCTCCGCTCCTTATCCCTGGTGGACCCAATTTGATTTTGGAAACCAGCTGCTTTATCACTCTGGAAACAATCCCGGCCAAATAATGCTTTTTTCGCGAATCGGGCCCATCTTGATATTGATTCTTTTAGCGGCTTTTCTTTATTTTTGGGCAAAAAAGCTTATGGGAACCGGTCCGGCTTTGTTTTTACTGGCAATTTTTTCTTTTTGTCCTAATTTTATGGCTCACGGCCGGCTCGTGACCACTGATGTCGGAGCGAGCTTCGGCGCTGTAATCGCTGCATATTTTTGGCTGGAATTTATCAAAAATCCAAAATGGAAAAATGTAATTTTGGCAGGATTATTTTTTGGGATAGCAATGCTTATAAAATTCTCCTTAATCCTTTTGGTTCCCTTTTTTGCCGCAATCACCGTAATTTACTCTCTGTTAAAAGAAAAAAGCCTAAGGTCCTTATGCCGTTATCTGTTCCTTTCCGTCTGCGCGGGATTAATCGGTTTGGTTTTCGTCATCGGTCCGGTTTACGCTTTTCATATAGCAAAATATCCTTACGAAAAACAGCTGGACGACACAAAAACGGTTTTAGCTTCCACAAGCTTACCTAGAGCAATGCAGGATATAAACATCTTTATGGCCGAACAGCCGGCTTTAAGGCCATGGGCTCAATATTTGCTTGGCCTGGAAATGGCAACTAATCGCACCGGAACGGGCAATACCACTTATTTTATGGGAACGGTATCAGCCGAAGGCAGAAAAGAATACTTTCCCATTCTTTTCCTCGCTAAAACCCCTTTAGCTTTCCTTATGATGGCTTTAATGGTCCTGGCTTGGATAGGATATTATTTTGTTAAAAACAATCCTTTTAAGAACTGTTTTTCAAGAATGAAAGATTGGATTTTGAATTATTTTGATTTTTTCGCAATGCTTGTCTTTTTGGCAATCTATTGGTTTACCAGTTTGGCCGGCAATTTAAATATCGGCTTGCGCCATATTTTGCCGACTTTCGCCTTTACTTACATTCTCGTTGTTTGGGGCTTGGTTAAATTATTAAAAAGCATCAAAAATGAAAAAAGCCGCAAAGCCGCAAAGCTTTTTATTTCCGCCCTTTTTGCTTGGCTTGCTTTTTCTTCTCTTTCGGTTTTTCCCCATTACTTAGCCTATTATAACGAACTGGCCGGAGGTCCCGATAACGGCTACAAAATAGCTGTTGACTCAAATCTTGACTGGGGACAGGATTTAAAACGATTAAAAATTTGGATGGAAGGAAACAACATCAATAGCATCTACCTTGATTATTTCGGCGGCGGAGATCCGGCATATTATCTAGAAGAAAAATATATCGGATGGAACAGCGATAAAGATTATTCCCAGCTGCCTAAAGGAAGCTATCTCGCCGTTTCGGCCAACCAAATGATGGGGCAAAGAGCAAAGGCCGCGCGGGATTATGACCAGCCCACGGACAAATACAATTGGCTTGACAGATACGAACCGCCTATAGCCAAAATCGGATACTCAATATTCGTATACCAAATAAAATAAACCTCTTAAGCCGCGCAGGAATTCAAATCAAAAAATATGCAGATTTCTTCTGCATATTTTTTATGAAGTAAATTGTTATTTAATTATCGCTTGATTGCCAAAGCGCAGATCAATATATTCTGAAACGGTTGTTTTTTGACTGGAAACTTTTTCTTTCAAAACGGCATTAAGCTTTTGCTCTTGCCATTCCAAGTCTTCTTGCGGATCAAAATATATTTCAAATCCTTTTTGCGTTTTTAAAACCAGCCTGTCTGAAAAGATGGAAAGCTTTACAGCCTTTTCAGCTTCCGGACAACTATTTAAAAATTCTTTAAGGTTATTGCTCCAGACTAGAAAATCTTTCTCTTTTGTCCCCATATCCGCAAGAAGATCCGATAAATTATCTTTTTCTTCTATCACCAATGGATCATCGGGAATATCCGTATCCTGCCGGCCATAAGGCCTGAAAGAGAATCCCGTCTTATCAATCCAAAAACAGTCCCTTTTTTGATCCCAGTCTTCGCACTTAATCGCAAAAGGCTCCCTTTCTTTGACTTCAAGAGTCAAGCCATTGGGAAAGCTTTTTGAAATGCTTAATTTTTCAACTTGGGGAAAAGATTCCAAAATAGACGCTGAATTGAAAACCGGAAGAAATATGCTGTTGGAGCTTATCTCTTTTCCGAAAACGTTAATTGAAAAATGGTATCTCTCAGATGCTGCTTTTTTGAGCTCTTCCGCTGAAACTGTTTTAATATTGCGAATTTCCATTTTTTCCAGCTGGAAATACGGAGAAAAATAGAAGAAATAGAAAGCGGCGGATAAAAGCCCTGCCGCCAAGAACCCGCAAAAGCAAGCCTTTTGCAAAAAGATTTTTTGTTTTCTTTTTCTTGTGCTTCTCTTTTTTTGGCGGATGCGCGTTTTAACTCTTTTTGCCATTCTATTATATTTTAATTACAAATTTCTTTTCTTTTTTCTTAAAACTTCAAAAATAAAAGTGGGCCAATAAAAAACGGAAAGAGGCAAATCTTTTGTTTTAACATATTCTTTTGTCTCCCCTCCGAATCCGATTTTAAAAAGGCTTAAACCGTACCAAGGATGATTTTTGTCTCTAATCGCCGTTTTTATGGACCCGTTTCGGCCCGTAATTTTCTTGAAAGGAGCTATACCCCAAAAATTGTAAGAACCGCATCCTCGGCGCTTGGCTTCTTTGATGGCCTCCCACTGCAGTAAATAAGAAACCGGCGCTTTTGAATGGCTTGAGCCGCTTTGGTGGTAAAAAGCTTTTCCTGACCAAAAAATAATCATAGCGGCTGAAACTATTTCTCCTTTATACTTTCCGAAAAAAAAGAGTATTTTATCGTCAGCCAAAAAAGACTCCATCTCCTTTCTCAAGTATGCCGAAGAAAACGGAACAAAACTTTGGCGCTTGGCTGTTTTTCTAAATATCGGCTCAAATTTTTCAAGATCTTTTATATCCTTGCTCTGCGATATCTCTATGTCGTTGTCTTTTTCGGCCTGCCTGATAAGATAGCGCGTTGTTTTTCTCATCTGCGCCAGCAAATCCTCCTCTGTCTTCTTTAAATTAAGCTCCCAGGTAAATTCCGGATGCATATGAATGGGCGCGTCGCGGAAGCCCAAACCATCAAAAAACTTTTCATTCTCCGCATTTTTCTGCCAAATCGGCGCGATCCTGATAAAGCTGCAGCCCTCTTTCTTGGCAATATTTTTTAATTCTTTTACTAAAATTTCTAAAATTTTAGATTTTACCTGCCTGTCCGGCAGACAGGAATTGTCATTTTGATTTTTAATTTTTGCATTTTGAATTATCGTTGGTCCGTGCGGCAAGAATAAAAATTTTCCCCGCCGAGCCGATATTTTTATTGTTTGGGCGGCAGCAACCATTTTGTTATTCTCAAAAATTCCCAACCGGCAAATTTTATCTCCTAAAGACTTATTGAATTCCCCCCAATTAAAAGACTGCAAAAAAGTTTTTTCTTCGCAGCCGGCCAAAAAATTCTCCCATTGGCTCTTGTCGGTGATTTCTTTTATTTCCATTCCAAAAATTGTTTATTTGAAGGTGATTTCTTTTATTTTCTTCCAATTTGCTTCGTCAAAAACCGCAATGCCGTTTGCGCCGGCTACGTAAAGATAATTGTTCAAGTAAACCGCTCTTTTAACTTGGATGCCGGAAACGGCTTTTACCAATTTCAATTGGCCGCCGCCATAAGAAAAAACATATCCTCCTTTGCTCCCGGGCAGGAAAAATATTTGATTATTTTCGTCCTGCAGAAAAGCATGATGGTTCTCAACCGCTTCGGACCAATATTCGTCTAGAGTATATTTAGCCGTTTCTTTCGGGTTTTCGGCGTTGCTGACGTCAAATAAAGAAATTTTTACTTTAAAATCCTCTTTTCCTATTCCTAATATCTTACCGGGAGCCAAAGGATGCAGATAGGAAGAATATCCCGGAATTTCAAGCTGGCCGGCAACTTTTGGATTCTGCGGGCTGGAAAGATCCAAAACAGTCAAAGGATCGGTTTCCCTAAAAGTAACGATATATCCCCTGTCCTGTAAAAATCTTACGGCATAAATCGTTTCATCCTGCCATTCTTTGCTGATATCCAAAACTGATCCGATTTCTTCTAGTCCGCTATTTAAAATATAAACGTCGTTGGCCGTAGATCCTCCGCTGCTAAAAGACGAAAAACCCCACCAAAACCGGTTTTGGCCCGAAGTAACGGCAACTCTCAAATTTTCTTCGTATTCATCCAAAGAAAATTGGTTGAGCAAAGATCCGGGCACTATTCCTGACGCTGATATTTCAAAATTGTCCAAGCCTATTTTAACAATGCCTGTTTTTTCTATTTCTCTTATTTTTTCTTTGTAGAAATCACCCATTCTGTTTTGAACCTCGTTTTCTATTCTCAATTGCTCGTCATCGTCAAGGCTCGCAAGATATTTTTCAAATATGATATTCAGTTCAATCATTTTTGACTGGCTGCTTATATCATATCCTTGTATTTTAACTATTTTTTCCAATACGCTCGCCGGAAAAAGGTCTTGGGCTTTTTGGATTAAAAACTGATAGAAGAAGTCTATGGGAGATTCGTTTTGGGAATAAGTAATATATATGTTTTCTCCGGACATATAAACGACAGAACTGCCGCTGGATCCGGTGAAAGAAATGTTTTTTTCAATCGTCCCGTTTTGAGGGTTGATAATCATTGCGCTATAAACGGAATCAATTTGAGAAGGAATTTCAGGATGGTAAATTTGGCTGCAGGCGATTGTCAAAGATTCTCCCTCTCCCCAAGTCAAAGGCTTTATCGGACAAGGATTGATTTCATTGATTACGCTTCGGGAAACCAAATAGACTTTACCGTTATAAAGCCTGGCTTCTTCCAAATAATTTTGTTTCTCCAGCTTTAAATCCCACAAGCTTTGAGGATTTTTCGGATCTTTAACGTTGTAAGCCGAGACGGAATTGTTTGAAAAAATCATTAAAGTTCCGTCCTGCAAAAGCAAGTTTCCATTCTTGGATATCTCTCCGTCCAAGGAAATATTTTCCGCCGGAAAAGCGTTTATCAGCCTGGTTTGGCCGTAAGACGGGTTATAAGGCATAGCAATGTCTTTGGTCGTCCCTTCCGCATACCGATAGTAAGAAGGCTCCGAGGAATAGTAGATTTCTTTTCCGTCCGTTTTGATAATATCCGGCTCGTCAATCCCAACTGTCTGGACATTTGTTTGGGAAACCCTTTGGGCTGAAGAAGACTGCGGAGCAACAGATTCCCCTATCCCGGATGCCGTCAAAGGAGAAGGCGCGCTTTCTTCTGCTGCGTCCAAGGTCTTGGCGTTCATTCCCAAATTAACTACCGAATAATAATCATTTAAGGAAGAAGAAAGCAAATAAGCCTTAAATTCTTCTTCTCCGGAAAATTTTTTAATGCCTTCCGCCTTTTGGCTGTCCCTGCTTTGGGCCGGATTATCCTCGGAAATCAGCGATCCTCCTTCGGACGAAAAACGGCTTATATTATTCTCCATCCTTTGGTTAAGAAAGAAAAAGACCGCTCCCAGGGCGAAAACGGCAAATACTATTAAAATTAAAATTCCTGTTTTTTCTCCAATTTTTTTGTCTTTACAATTTGAAAAGTCCATATGGAAATTTCCGAAAATTAACGGATAATATTAATTAATTATTTTGTTATTGGTATTTTACCAGCAATCCTTGAGTAAATCAAAAATGTAATTTTTAGCCTCCAGTTGTGTTTTCAAGTCGTTTTCCAGCTCCAACGCAATATATTTTGAAAAATATTCTTGTGGATAATTTTTCAAATAATCAAGTTCGGAAAAATCTTGAAGAAAATGGCATGCTATACGATCTTCTTGCGCCCGTTCATCAAAAAAAGGTTCTTTCCTTACGGCGCTGATATGATTGCACCCGACAACGGTAGAAGAAATCAGCTCGCAAAATTCTTTATACCTTTCGGGCTTTAAAATTCTGTCATTTTCCAAATGGCTGAAATCAATACAAAAACCGGCAAAAGTTTTTAAAATTTTTTCGCTTAAAGAAAATATAGTATTTTCTATGCAAATCAAGCCCCTGAAAGAGGATAAGTCAAAAAGCAGAGGCCGATGAATCGGAGAATGAATGTTAAAAACTTTTGTTTTGTATCTTTTAATCAAAAAATCAATCTCTTGCGGACTCATATCCGAACGCAAATGCACAAAAGGAATTTCTTCAATTTTGGTTTTTTCTAAAAGGTTATAGAGGTCTTGCCGTTGCAAGCTGTTCAAACAGGTCGGGAACAAAGCGGCTTTTTTAATTCCCAATTTGTCTATTTCTTCCACTTTGGAACGCCAAGAGCCGGAAATGCTGGTAATGGCAGGGAGAATATGCTCTCTTGAAATCATAAATCAATTAAAATTTTCGTTATAAGATTAGCTTTTTCCTCCGGCACATTGATATGTGTCGGCAAATTTATTATCTTTTTCGCAACTTCTTCGGCTTTTGGACAGGAACTTTTTTTGTAGCCGAAAATTTCCAAGCGAGTCAAAGGAGGCACAATCGGCGAGCCGGACCAGCCGTCATTAATATAAATATTGGCTTTTTTAAATTTTTCCGTTAACGCTTTTGGATTTGCGGTTAGAACGGGATATTTCATAAAAATGGGAAATTTATCTTGTCCTTTTTTTACGGCAAATGGCAAAATAAATTTTTCGGAATTTGCCAATTTCTCCGTATAAATTTTAGCTATATTTTGGCGATGGCTATTGAATTGTTTTAATTTTTTAAATTGGTTTTGCGCCAAAACAGCCAAAGCGTTGGGCATCCGTTTTGGAAAATATCCGGGTAAAATTCCCTTGCCTTCATTTTTTGTAACCGCCTTGGAAAGGATGCCTGTGTTTATAAAAAAGCTTAAAAACGCTTTGCCCGCCTTTAAACAATCATAAAACGGCAGAACCAAATAATTCATAAGCACCGGATGCAGCAGCTGTTGGAGCGTCCATGCAGACGAAGGACAATCAATGCTGGCATAAAATTCGCCGATTTTTTTTGCAATGCCAGGATTGCTTGTCGTTGCCATGCCTCCGTAAACGGAAGATATTATTTTATCCCGTCCAAAACTGAAAAATGCCGCATCTCCAAAAACGCCGCAAAGCTTATTATCGTATCTCGCGCCCAATGAATGGGCGCAGTCTTCTATTAAAAATAACTTGTTTTGCTGGCAAAAATCCTTGATCTCGGCTATGTCTGCCGGCCAGCCAAAAGTGTGCTGAACCATTACGGCTTTGGATCGCGGAGTTATCTTCTTTTTTAAATCTTCAAGAGACAAATTCAGAGTTGAGTCTATATCAACAAAAACCGGCTTGGCGCCGACTTTCAAAATCGGATTGACAGCGGCATTACAAGTGAACGCCTGCATTAAAACCTCATCGCCGGATTTAATTTCCAACGCGCGCAAAATCGCTTCCAAGGAGCTGCGGCCGCTGTTAAACGAAAAAGCGTATTGAACGCCAAGATATTTTTTGAAGCTTTCTTCCAGTTCTTTAACGGTTTTGCCCTTTTGCCATTCTCTTGGATTGAATATTATTTTAAGAGCCAGCAAAACATCGTCTTTTTGGGTATTGGGCGACAGGGATACGGATATGGGTTTTCCTTTTATCATTATTTGACAATAGTTAGATAATATTCTATAAATATTGCATCTTAAAGGTCGTTCTTTTAACTCTGAAAAGCAAATGGAAATAATATTTGTAACTCTTATCCTCGCTTTATCCTTCAGTGCTCTTTTTGCCATGCTGATGCAAAGAGGAAACAAAGAAAACAATTCAGCACTTGCAGTTTTCTTTCTGTCCATTCCTTTATGGATGGCAGCACTCTTTTTGTATTATTATCTGTCTCTGATCGTAAAATTGCTGATAGCGGGATAAATTTTACCAATAGGGCGCATCTTCGGATGCGCTCTATTTAATTTTCGCCAATATTTTCAAAACCCCTTCAGGCACCCTGCCTTCCAGCAAAACCGTATCCCCTCCTTGGGTTTCTTTTTTTATTATCTCAACAATCTTTTGCGGATCTTCCGAATAAATTATTTTATCAGGATTTAATCCTTTCTTCAAAGCTCCTGCTTTTATCTCTCTTAATCCGTCTCGCGAAGTAATAATCGCCAAGTCGCAGACTTCTCCGATTTTCTTTCCAATATCCTTATGGACTTGCTTAACGGCGGATCCCAGCTCAATCAAGCTCGGCATTACAACAATTTTTTTCCCAACCCATAAATTCAAATAATCCAAATCAGCCAAAACTCCTTCCGGATTGGCAGAGTAAGAAGAATCTATAATGTTCAATCCCTTGGGCGATTGTTTTACGGCGATGGGAGCAAAACTCGCGTCTATTTTTTGACAGGCTTTTTGTATCTCCGCCAAGCTCATTTTTAATTCTTTAGCCGCGGCTATGGATGATAAAAGGTTGGAGACAATCGGCTTTCCTCCGGGCAAGCCGATTTCAAATTTGGCAAATTCTCCATCCCGCGAAAAAACCTCAAAAGAAACTTTGTCTTTTTTAATCGCAATATTTTCAGCCCAAACATCAGCCTCTTCTTTTACGGAATATTTTTTAATTTTTTTAACTTTGAATTTTCTGTAGCTAGCCTCTTTTTTTATAAATTCATTGTCTATGTTCAAAATGGCGGCGCCATTTTCCGGCAAGCTTTCTATGAGTTTAAATTTGGCTTTAACAATGTTTTCTTGGCTGCCGAAAGTGGCCAAATGCTGCTGGTTGATTTGAGTTAAAACGCCGATTTGAGGCTTGGCGATTTTGGTTAAAAGCTCTATTCCCTGTATGTTGTAACCTCCCATTTCACAGACAAAAATTTGATGCTCCGGCTTCAGCAGATTCAAAATCGTCCGAGAAATCCCCATTTCGGAATTTTGATTTTTAGGAGTGCGCGCAACTTTATATTTTTGAGACAAAATCACAGCCAAAAATTCTTTGGCAGAGCTCTTGCCGCAGCTTCCGGTAATGCCGACAACGATTAAATCTTTAAATCGGCTTCTCTTGGCTTTTGCTTTTGCGATAATTCTATTGCGGAAAAATACGGTAATCGGCTGGAGGATTAAAATAACTCCGGAAACGAAAACAGGCATTAAAATATCAAGGATCAAAAGCCATTGCAGAAAAATAAAACTGCTGTGATGAATCAGAAAAAAAGAATAAAGAAAATAGAGCGCAAGTCCAAAAGAAAAAACGGACAGCATTATCGCTTTTCTAGTCCAAACCGGCTTCTTGGCCTTGTTTAGGGCCAACGCTGCTAACGCTTTTAAAGCTTCCGCGGCGTATAAGCCAAGCAACACCAGCGACCACCAGGATAAAAATTTAAAAGCCGTCGCAGCGAAGAAAGCAGCGGCTAAAAATATTTTTAAAAGAAAGGCTTTGCTGGCAAAAATCTGGCGGCCTTTAACGGTTGAGAAATGGGCTATAAAACGGCTCAAGTGATAATCTTTAAGCTGCCACAGATAAAGCCAAAACAAAACAGCTTTAAGCTGTTTTGCCGTCCAAAAAAATGCTGATAAAGAAACTACTATGGCTAATATTTCCATGTTTCCATTTTAGCAGAAAAACGATTGAAAAAAAGCCCCAAATAATCCACTTATTTTTTAAAAATAAGACGGGGAATGCAATTTCCTTTCATCTCCGCCTTTCAAAAAGATTTGTCTTTTCAAGGTCGGAGAAATCTTCTGATTAAGCCTGCCAGTTTTTCCGGCTGCGCCAAATGCGGACTGTGATTGGCTTCTTTAATAATTTCAAGCCGCGACCCTTTAATAAGCTTCTGCGCCGCAAAAGCGTCTTGCAGCGG